>Ga0247836_1007113_pt1 | contig 12026 bp, 13 predicted proteins | sample LaCruzMarch2015__4_FD_187116 | JGI IMG/M metagenome (GOLD analysis project Ga0247836, IMG submission 187116) | Freshwater microbial communities from meromictic Lake La Cruz, Castile-La Mancha, Spain - LaCruzMarch2015_14m | ecosystem: Environmental > Aquatic > Freshwater > Lake | place: Spain...
CTGCTTCCCCATCACGGCGGAGGTATTGAATCCAACTCGATGTATCGACCAGCGTCATTCCGGTTTCTCCTGAAGGCGCAGGCTTTCCAAATCCACAGCTGTCATGAATGTTTCGGAATTTCCCAATCTCATGGCCATCTCGCGCATTCGGCCACGCTTCGAGAAATCATCCAAGGCAGCCAGCACCGCAGCGCGTTTCGTCTTCGCTCCAGCAAACCTCATTGCCTCACTCAGCAAACCGCTTGGAATATCCAAAGTCGTTTTCATATGGAAACAATCATACGATTTTAAATACAGATCAACCTAATTTTGACTTACTCGTCACTCGCTAAAGCGGCTACGCCGCTCCTTAAATTCCATGAATATCAGAAATTTAATTTCTGAGCCCTCTGACTTCCTCTGAGAACGCCGAGGTCTTCCTCGGCCCACCGATCATCCCGAGCGCCACCCATATAAACCACAACCGAATGTCTGGGCGGGCATGAGGTGGAGCAACCTACGGTTGGCCCGAAGGGCGAAAAAAGCGGGAGCGATTGAGTCAAACTGAGCAAAAAACAGAAAGAAAACCGACAAGAGCATTCTCCGGCGAAGCCGCTGCCTATTCGTGAAAACTCGTGCGATTCGCGGTTGAATAACCTTAAATTCCATCCACAATGAACTTGCCATCAATTGTTTTTTCAAAAATTGAAAAAAATGCAGCGTGCCCCCCAGTTCCCTCGACCGCCCAAGATTCAGGCGCGGAACGCGCCGTCAAAAGCCCCGGCAAGTCCTCTCACGGAGCACGCTAAGACACAGAGTCGAAGGATGGACTGCAATTGGCAAAAAATGCCCTCAACGATAGCCGGCTCCTTTGGAGGGATGGCCTCCGTGCGGTCCCACTTCCGCAGGCGCAACCCGCCCCATCAATTCAAAGAACCCTTTGTTTTCATCTTGCCGAAAGAACAGAAAATTTCAAAGGAGCCAAAGACGGCCTTGGCGCTCCCATACCAACCGCACAATCGGTTCCCTCGCCTCCAAACAACCAAATGTCAATAATTAATGCCCGACCCCTTTGACTGATTGGAATCCACATCGTGCCGTCCATTTTGGCATAGGTGGCTTCGTAAGATTTGATTTGGAGGTCGCGATACGCGATCCATGCTCGCTGGGCTTTTCGCAACTCGGCGAACTCATCCGACGGCATTTTCTTTTTTAGTTTTGCCCAGGCCGCATTGAGCCTTTCCTCCCATTTCTCATGCGCAGCCGCAAAGGCCTCGCACATGCCGGCGGTGGAGCCATTCCGGTCAATGGCGGCATCCATGGCGATGTCGATCGGGTCTTTGACTTCGCTCCCCTCGGCTCTCGGTATGGAGAACAAAATCGCGGCTATAAAAAGGAGTTTATTCATGGAGTTGGGATCCGTTTCTTATCGTCACAATGAATGCCTTGGTCTTCAGCTTTTCATAGTCAAAAACAAACCAGCCCGTGGACTATTAAAAGACAGCTTTCAAAGAACAACCTCCCCTAACTTTTGGGTAGAAAAATCTCGATATTGGCCGATTTTTTTAACTTGTCTAAGACGCCCTGAACGGCCTCTTTGCGGTTAAGCCCCTGAAGATATGTTATAATCTGTTCCTTGGCTTCAGAGAAAGGGATGGTGCCAGCTTCTTTTTTGTCGATGACCTTGATAACGTGCCAGCCGAATTGTGTTTTTACAGGCTTACTGATCTCACCAACATCAAGAGCGAAGGCGGCTTCTGCAAATTCTGTTACCATGCGGTCCTTGGGGAAAAATCCGAGATCGCCGCCGGATTCGGCGGCTCCGGGTTCTTCGGAGAGTTCTTTCGCGAGCGCGTTGAAATCCTCGCCGGCATTCGCCCGGCTCCAGGCTTTAGTTGCGGCGTCTTTTTTCTGTTTCACAACATTAGCACCCGCTCCCGCTTTAATTGCAATAAGTATGTGGCTGGCTCTGACGGTAGCAGGCTGTTTAAATTCACTGATATTTGAATCATAAAAGGCCCTTGCTTGTTCTTCAGTAACATCAGTCAATGCGACCTGAGAGTTCATCCACCTGCTCTGCTTTAGACCCGTGCGGGTGCTTTCTTTAAGTTTCTCCAGTGGCATGCCGCTTTGTCGAAGCTGCTCCTGGAAGGCATTTTCATCAGGAAACTGGTTTTTAATTTTGGCGAGCTCCGCATCGACATCAGCATCTGTAACAATTTCATTCTCGGATGCCAAAGCAACGAGTTTATCCATGATGAGGTCTTGGATAAGTTGGTTATAACCAGCAAGCTTTTGCTCCTTGTTCAGATCCGAGCGCTTGGTGCCTGATGCCTTGAGTGCCGAGTTAAACAATTCATCAAGCTGCTCTTGAGTGATATTTTCTCCATTGACTTTTGCGACAATGTTACCGGACTGAGCAGCATTCGTTTGAATATTTGGCTTTATGCGTATTGAACTCAGAATGTTTGAAACCTCGTCCGCCTGGACCGTATTGCCGGCGATAGTGGCAAATGCAAGGACTGTGGTGAATGTTTTTTTCATTTTCTTGGAAATACTTATCTCGTTTTATTCTATTATTTTATCTGTTTTTACTCAGTAGATTCAACTTGAATATAGTAAGGGCCTGTTGAGGTGCGAATCACCTTCACGATGACAATAGGTCTACCGTTAATGATTTCTTGAGATAAGATGGGGCTTATGTTTCCTCGTTTAATCATTTGCTCCAGAGCTTCGCGATTGCTCGCATTGGCAAAAAAGTCATCGCTTTGGTCCTGAGCATCACGAAGACCAAATTTATGGAAGTTGGCCCGATCTTGACGGATAACTGCGGCGGCATTACTCAACCTTGAACCATTGCTACTGAAGTGGTCTTGAGCGGATAAGTGAGCCTTGTAAGAAGTCACAATGACTTCGCCTTCTCGGAGCGAATTCAACGCATTGGAGACCTCCTTGCTCGTCCGTTTGCGCGCTATGGAGGTCGACTCATGCTCGGAATTGGGTTCCTTTGATTGGAGCGCTTCTGTCTCAATGGGGCCCACCTCCTGAGACTCGCTTTTTTGATCAGGATTCTTTATTTTTATGCTATTTAATATCTCAGAAACATCTTCAGCCAAAATAAATGGATTACACAAAAGACCCACTATTAGCGCGAGTATGGCTGAAACTTTTTTCACTATTTTATTCATGAGCAAATTTAACGCGATTTTGCCTTTTCTATACAAGCATCTGTTATATCAAAAACTCCTTTTGTATAGATAATAACGGGAACTTGCCCCATAGACATTCCGCTCTTGTCGTAAAGGACATTCAATCCGTTTGCATTGGAAACTTCTCTAATGATGATAGTGAGTTCATCTATGATTTTTTTACGCATTTCCACAAACTTATCCTGCAAGGCTTTCTCTCGACTGGTTCTAAATTCTGAAATTTCCTTGTCTAATTCGCGAGCTTGTTCGACCGAGTTTTCACGAGCAGCACCACTTTGTTGCTCGATTTTTGCCATCATGGCTTTCAGTCTTGCCAAACGCTGATCAAGCTCACTTTTTGCTTTGGCTCTTTCCGCGTTCAAGGTTTCTTCGGCACGTTTAGTGGCAGGATATTCTGTAAAAAATCGATTCATGTCGATAAAGCCAATTTTTAGTGCAGCCGCGTTACTTTCGCCACTGAGTCCCGATGTCGGATCAGCAGTTGCCTGTTTGCTGAATTCTGCTGAGTCAAAAGTGCCAGGATTCACTCGTATGGAATTCAGGATGTCTGATACCTCTTCCGCATGGAGTGCAGTGGTGACGATAGTGACGCACACCATGACTGTGGCGAATGTGTTTTTCATTTTCTGCGAGATATTTAAATTCTTCCGGAAATATGTGCTATGCAATAAACCGTTCCTAATAGCAGGGCCTTGTCAAGGTCGTCGATGTCGCCTGTGAGACTCATATGGTATGCATAATCGTATTTACGGCTTGCATTTATACGGGCAAACTGGTTGCCGAAAATTGTTTTTGCAGTGCTCTTGTCAATATCTTTGATTTTTCCAACGACGGTTCCCCGTTGAATGATATCATGGCTAAAAGTTAAGACGCCGAAACCTTTTGATTTGGTCGTGAATTTGCTGTGTCCTTGAGTGTCAATACCCTCGAAGTTCATAGAAGCCAAGTGCGCACGCTTGATTGTGCCGATGGGGACATCTGAACCATTGTAGACTTCTCCACCGCCTTTCATACCTCCACCTACTACTCGAAAAGATGCATGCCCATGAATTGTCTTGAACATAATGTCAAAGGCAGTAGTCGTTGCCAGGGTTCCCATGCGAGCAACCTTCCCCACCGTTCCTTGTTCTCCTTCACGCAGTTCAAGCAGCACCGATCCCGATTCGACATCAAGGACATCATATTCATTTTTCCACGAAATACCACTATCCAATTTCGCAAAAATGAATGAATTAGAATTTAGTGATCCTGTGGGGTGGGGCTGCTGCGAAGATGGATGATCGGATGCAGCAATGGATCGAAATTTTTCATCATTTTGAGGTATTTCACGCTTTGCAACCAAATCCATCGTGAGATTTTGGGAATTAATTCCTGCCACGGGTGCGATCGATGTTGCTGGATGCGCTCGCGATCCCAATAATACCGAATCCTCCCTCGGAGCGCTTGCCTTTGTCTGCTCTTCAGTGAGCCAACCACTCTGCCGAAGATGTTTTTTATACATTCCATTGGCGAAGAATGGAAAAATCAACCAAGCGAGACCGCAGGTCGACGAAACTATAAAAAACGAAGCTATAGCCCACATCCACATACCTTTGACCGCAAACCATATCGAACAAAAAAATAAACATGGCCAACTGAAACCTTCATAAATATCCGCAGGCTCATTGTTGCCCGGGTGATAAAGCGTTCCTATTCTTTTCGACATACAGAATAGAGGTTCGTGTGGTTAATAGAGATCAAAAAAAATAGCGTATATTAATATTCCCACAGACAAGATCCCTAACAATCCCCAGACAAAACTCCAGAGACCAGACTCAGGTTTCGATTCAATCCACTTTTGAGGCATATGAGTGGATTGTGTGCTCCGTCATTCTCTTAATCTATTGTTTGCGATTAAATTCAATAGAATCGCTTAGACCGGGACTCCAAGAAAACGCTATTTTATTTTGAGAAATAACCTGTATTAAAGATTTCCTTTCTACCTCACCCACTGCGCTGTCCTGTGCCCAAGAAATTGTAAATCCGCCATCACTGCTGGATATAATTTTATATGGAACAACTAAGCCAGCAGAGTCTGTAAACGATTCCTCAGTAAATTCTAATTCAATAAATTCATCAGACATTTCAGATTTCTCAGCACTAATCCATGAACCAATAAAAGCAACACTCTGTGAATAGGCGGAGGTTATAGCGAATAGACAAAGAAAAACAGCGCTTACAATTAAGATTATAGGTTTCATGATATTTCTTAGTTTTTGTTAAAAATCTTTAGAGCATCACCTAATTGTTCTTGGAACGACTTGATCTTGGCAGGAAAAATGACCGTTTTATCCGCTTTGATTTTGACCTTCCAGCCATCATTATTGCAGAGATCCTTGCTTACTTCATAAATTTTGCCTGTTCCAGAAACAGTAATTCCCGGATTTAGATTGCTAAAAACCTTTTCATCATCATTGTTATTTGCGGCATACAATATAGTCGCTTCAGCATCAGGCTCATACTCTGCTCCATTCGGATCAATTAAAACAACATCTGGATTCGACCAACTCGATAAAGGTTTTTTCGTAATATTTTTGTAAGACCAATCAATTGTTATGAATGCGCCACCCGTTGAAGGAAGTTTTTGACCTAGGAGTTGATTTCCGACAATTGGCACAACATTGAGTCCAGTGACTACTATTTCGTAATCTCCTGTTTGAGTAGGTTGCCCCAACTTTCCTTCTATTGGTGGACTGGAGTCACTGTCTTCAACGCTGCCAACTGCCATTACGCACATGACTAAGGCAACTAGCATTGAAAAAAGATGGGCTAACTTTGCGTTCTTGTGATTAAGTTTAGTTTTCATGATGGTGTGAACAATTTTTTGTTGATATATGGAGAATAAATACTGGCAGAAATGAGGCAAAAATTAGAAGAAATATATCTATTTTATCAAAAGTTCCGGGAATTACCTTAAAGAATTGCAGCAATTCGGAACCAATTCCTAAGAATGGAAAAAAATACAACCAATTTGATGTCTGGAAGTTCCAATTAAGTAAAATCAGAGTGCTTCCGAATAAAACCCATGATGCATCAGGGAATGAATAAATCATCCAAGATGGAAATGAGAAATTAAAAGAGCTTATTGAAGACCGACAGGAATCTATTACAGAATTCAAACCTAAGCACTCCATCCATTGAAATACAATCACATTCTTAGGCCTAATCAGTAAATAAATAAGACAAGAAAAAACATACGAAATGAAAGATAAAAAAATTAATGAAAATTTAAAAAAAAGATATTTTTCTTTCTTGTCCATTTAAAAACCTTGAAAAAAAATAAGAACTACTTATTGTCTTTTATCTCATCAAAATCAGTCCGGTCAGGTCGCTTCTTGATCAAGCACGGCTCTGTAAATCGCCGCATAGGCGATGGGATAAGTAGCAATCTGACCAACGCAGCACAATAACACACCAAATACGCCGATAGCAATATATCCTATCGAGTTCAGAATAATTGTAGGTTTTGCTTTCATAAGCGCGAAGGCCTTGCTGATAGATTCCATGGCGCCAGAACCGCGGGAGAGGTAAATGAAACTAATTGGTATCAGTGGTAATAAAAATATTCCTGGAATAATGCAAAATACGAACCCAAAGGTCACGATAAGTGTAGTGAGGGCCAGAACCACCATTGAGCTTAAGAAATGCTGCCCGACTGAAAAGATTTCCGACACTGGACACTTATGATCTTCAGTTTCAAACATCATGCCCGAGAAAAAACTAGCGAAGAATGGTGCAGAGAAAAGCCCTATTATCGATGCCAAAATAAATCCAAGGATTTGTCCAAACAGCATAAAAACCTCGGGATCCCCTCCGCCAGATTGTGCAATCGCGGCAAAAATAAAGTTGGAAATTCCAGAAGCAATTTGCCCCAAAAGAGGGAAGGCTACAAGTGTGATGGCCCCAAAAACGAGATAGAATCCAGGATTAAGTTTGAATCTTACCCAAGCATATTTTAATGGCGAGTCACCATTGCCCAAAGTGGAAATTTTTACCAAGCCTTCAGGAGTGGGCGGGGTGTCTGAGCTAAGGTTGACGCGGGGTGGAGTCGGCGGAAGATTTGGCAGCTTGTGGCCGACTGGAAAAAGATTCTCGATATCTTTTGCCAGCAACCAGTCCTCGGTGCCGACTTTAATAACGTATGTTTCTTTTGTTATTTTTTTCCTTGCGACGAGGTCCTTGAGTTCCTCAAGACTGAAAGGGCCTTCATTGTTCCCGTTAATGCTGAAGTAATATTCCATAAATCTAATGATTTTTATTTGTATTTATTACAAGCACATCTGAATTATTTGAAAGATTCAGGAACGCGCTCATAAAATCAGCGACAACCATAATCACAAATGCGAGTGCCATGCTCGCAACCAGATACATGACCATTTGCTGAATTGATCCCAATAGAATAGTCTTTGCTTTTTCCTTTGCGGTTTCCGCCCGCTGCATATCCGTTTTCGAGTCAGATTCTAATTTCTGAACATCCAATTCAGCGACCCAATTTGAATATAAACTTTCCTGAACAGCAGTAATTACCCGATCGAGTCTTTGTGCCTCTCTTTCCGACTTTGAAACAAGCTGTTCCTCTTGCTCCTGCACAATTGCCGCTGGATTCTGTGTCTGTGGATTCTGATCCTCATTTTTTTTATCCAAAAGATCTAAAAGTGACTCAGCACGAGCAAGATAAATTGACGCCCTGCGCAGTTGGTCTCGACTCTCATCTTTAGAACTTTTTGCATTCAACGCATCAACAATTTCTTTGATTTCTTTTATGAGCGCAAAGCGAGATTGATCTTGCTGCGGCGCATCTGCGAAGATTCGAAAGTATCCATCTTTGCCTGAGTTGCTTGTTGTTTGGGTAGAGGGAGTGGTTTGTTGTGGCAAGGCAGCCTGTTGGTTTTGCGACTTTTGCGCATATTGTGCGCGGAGCTTGGCGGCATTTTCTAACAGGGTTTTCTGGAGGCCCCTCAAAGCATTTACAAATTCTGCTATGTGATACTCCTTTATGGCCTCGATGCTGCTTGATGTTTCCTCAGCGAGCGAATAATAGACATTAGCCTTCTGCATATCGCCAGCTTTTTGCGCTAAGAGCAAGGTGCTTTGAAAATCAACAATTTTAACAGACTGTGGGAATGCTGTCGCATCCAAGCTCCGTAGAACGCGCTTTTGTGTGCCTAAATAGCTTTTCTCAAGATTTTTTGCTTGTTGTTCAAGCGTTGGGTCTGGTTGGTATTTCACTTCTGCAAGCTGAGACTGCATCATGAGAAAAGCATTCAGCGCCAAACCGATTCCAGAAATAAAAACCAGTAGGGCCAAAATAACAGCTAAGCGGATAAATAACCTGGCAAATGGGTATGTATTTTTTTTCATATTTATGTAGTGTAAGTTTTTAAAGTCCTATTTCGCTTTCAAATGCATTTTTCTTTTTCTTCTCTTGAAGTTGTTCAATTGCTTTGGAATCAGTGTCTCCATTATCAATGGCATTAGCTTGTTGTAACAATTGTATGGCATCATCGTATTTTCCAGTAGCAGCTGCTTGATTGGATTTTTCACGTAGCTCGTTTGAATCTGCGATTGGCTTGTTGAGATATTCAAGAGTATTTTTAAAAGCATCTGATGCTCCCTGCTTTAACTGAGTGGAAACTCCTGAAGAACCATTGAGGTATTCTTGAATCTTCTGCTTTGCTGCTGAAATTTTCTTTTCTGAAACGAGTGGAAGGACTTGTGAAGGCAATGTTGCCGCAGCGTATGCAAAGGGCTTATCATTACTTATCGCGTTCTGATAAATTGGATTATCTTTTGCCTCAAGATTTTCAGCAACAAATGAATTTTCAAGCCAATCTGCTATTTTTCCATTCGAAGGTTCCAGCTTTGTGTAAACATTGGTAGCAACCGGTGCTGGTTTGATAAGCTCATCATGCATTGATTGTGCCAACTGCGCTATGATAACCTGACTTTTCTTAACAAAACGCTCTCTGAAATCAGCTGATTTTGAATCCACTCTTTGGTTTTGTGGCGGGGGGACTTCACGCTGAACATTGCTCATCGAATTTGGCTGATAAGAAGAAGCTGTCTGCGTGGACGCAAATTGCCCTTGATTTCCAACATCGATGCCTTTTTCATCCAACCATTTCTTTGCAGTAGGAATGTCGGAATTCTTTTCTTGGAGCCACTTTATTGAAAGGGGATAATTTGACATTGCTGACATAACAATAAACTTGACAGCCTCTTCAAAGTTCTTGTCAACACCGTGGCCCTCGATAAGGCACATAGCGTAGTTATACTGAGCAGGAGCTAAGCCGGCCTCGGCAGCTCTCCTGTAGAATTGGGACGCCGTATTGTATCTATTTTGCTGTGTGTCATCCACAACCTTACCCTGGAAAATTAAGATGCCGGCTGCCGTGAGGCAGTAAGGATCCCCTCCTTCAAGCCGCTCGTTTTGCTGATTATTCCATAACTTGACTGCTTCGAGTTGCAGTTTGAGGCCTTCTTCTTCATTTTTTGGCACTCCTTCACCATTTCGCAGTAAAGTGCCCATTCTAAACAGACCGAGTGCTTCCCCTGATCTCGCACTTTTGAGTGCGTATTCAACAGCTTTTTGAGGGTTTTTTGAAACCTCCCAGCCCAAAGAGTAATGCATGGCAACGACGGCTTGCGCTCTGGCATCTCCGCTGTCAGCTTGGCTTCTTGCCTGCTCAAAAGTTAGAACCTGCGCATGCAAGCAGGAGAGGCTCAGCAAAAGCGCGAAGAAAAGGATGATTGGGCTATTTTTCAGCATAGCGCTGGGTAAAATTGTCTCTTACTGGGCTTGGACATTGTATAAGCCGGGAAGCATTCCTCGACCGATAAAGATCAGCGGCTTGTTTTTTGAAACCTGAACCAAACGGCGTTGTCCGATTGGCACCAAGGTTCCAGGAGCCATGCCACTTGATAGGTTTACAATAGTGAACACTCGGGCAAATGGGTTCGCCGCATCCTCAGCTGCGATTATCTCTGCACCACCGGTAATATCTTCTCCTCTTATCACAAAGTTCCCATAGAGTCCTTGCCCAGCGATATCCTTGGGCAAGGTGTCCTTGGGTTGCCAGAGAGGAATCTGAGGTTGGCTTGGCTTGCTTGCTTTAGCTTTGGAAGATGATGATGAAGAACTCGAGGAGTTGGATTTTTTAGATTCGATGTTCTTTGTGGGGATTTTAGGAACATCTTTTTTTGTTTCGATTTTATTCAAGATCGAAGTGATGTCGTCAGCGGCTTGGGAGCTGATGATAACTGACAATGCAGCTGCTAAGGTGAGAGCGAATTTCAGGGTATTATTCATGGGTGACTTTAGATTTTTTAGAGGAATCGTCATAAAGATATCTGGAATGAATGTAGCGCAAAAAGCATTTTATAGAGCAGCAGTGAACGCAATGAATCTGTGCTTTGTAAACATTCGGCATCGGATGTAAATGAAAAACTAAACACAAAGAAACTTTTTGTTACGCAAAAATGCTATCGCAGACTTGAAGAATATTTTTTGCGCTTTTTATCATTCATAGGCGCGGGGGATTCGCCAACGAGTGTCTGTTTTTCGAAACTCGTTGTTCGCTGTGCGACTGGGCGGGGAGCTGTGGATGCGCATGAACACAGGAGCAGAGCAGCAAGGAGAAGGCATGTTGATTTCATATTGGATTTTGAATGGCCCTCGTCGCTGACCTCTCAGCGTTTCACGGGTTTGGGTTCAAGGAGGTGGCGGATAATTGTTTCCGTTTCGAAGAAGACATCTGCGTTGCGGCGTGCCTTGGTCGATGGTTCAGGAGCGGCCTGCGTGACGGTGGGAGCATCGCTGACGGCTGTGGGTGCGGCTTGGGCAGCTGGCGGGGCCTCGGCAGGTGCGAGCTCGACGGGATGCATGGTGCCGCGACCGGTCTCGGTGAAGGTGCTATCCTGCGGAGCGTCTTCGATGCGGGTGGTGCGGGCGCGGCCTTTTTTGCTGTGGCTGATGGCGCGGAGGATTTCGGATTGAGTGACCTGCATGTCGACTTCGCATGTGCCGTCATCCAAGTAGCGGATGGCGACCGCCTCGGCGCCTTTGATGACTTGGGAGAGATTGGCTATGATCTCGTCGCTCTCAAGGCAGGCGTCGCGCACGGTGGTGGTGGCATCGATGCGGATATCGAGGAGGCGCTGGGCCAAGCGACGATAGGCGTCGAGTTCAGCCGCGCGCTTGGCCATGACTTTCTGGTGTCCCTCGGAACCGGGAAGGGCGGCATTTCCCATGACTTCAAGAACCTTCCCCTTGGTGGACAACTCGGTGGTTTCGTCGGACGAGACGGTCTCGGCCCTGCCGTCGGCAAAGAGTTTTTCCTTGGTCTTGCGGCGAAGAGTTTCGATGACCTGCTCGATCTTCACAGCCTTCACGACCTCCACGCGGCCGTCGGCAAAATACTCGGGCTGCCCGACAGTAAGGGAGCCAACGAGCGAGGCCTGGACTGCGCTGGCGATGCGGTCATCGCTCATAGCAAGGTCGGCGACGGTGGTATCGGCATCGACTTGGACTCCGTAGAGGCGCTCGGCGAGCAAGCGGTCGGCGTCGAGCTCCGCCGCCCGCGTGGCCTTGAGACGCTCACGCGGCCCGGCCTTCTGCCAAATCTCAGGAAGCTTGGGCGCGGATTCTTCGGTGGGGCGCACGGCTGCATCGACTGAAGCTGGCGAAAGCAGGCTGGATGATGCTGCGAGGGATGTAACAAGGAGGAAACGCGGGATGGTTTTCATAACAGCGAGGAAAATATGAAAGTGTTTCATGCGCGTAAACAGGCAATTCAAGGA
>Ga0247836_1007115_pt1 | contig 12025 bp, 9 predicted proteins | sample LaCruzMarch2015__4_FD_187116 | JGI IMG/M metagenome (GOLD analysis project Ga0247836, IMG submission 187116) | Freshwater microbial communities from meromictic Lake La Cruz, Castile-La Mancha, Spain - LaCruzMarch2015_14m | ecosystem: Environmental > Aquatic > Freshwater > Lake | place: Spain...
TGGCTGTGGGCGTGGCTGTGGGCCGAGCACTTGGCGTGGCGGTCGGCCGAGCGCTTGGCGTGGCGGTTGGCGTGGCGGTTGGCGTGGCGGTTGGCGTGGCGGTTGGCGTGGCGGTTGGCGTGGCGGTTGGCGTGGCGGTTGGCGTGGCGGTTGGCCGAGCCGCGGGCGCGGCCGTTGGTCTGGCCGGGGGCGTCTCAGTTGCAGGAGAGACCGCTAAATCCACGGCAGAAGCGGAGACAGGGGGCGCGGCATCGCTAGCAGATGTCAGCTTTTTCAGCAGCGAATCCAAAATGACGGGATTGACAGGGCTGGCGAGAAACTCGCACCCGGCCATGCGGTCCCGGTACGCGGAGACATCATGAGACGAAGTAAAGACCGTCTTCATCTCCGGGAGGTGCGGCTGGATGGTTTCCCGCAAGGTCAGACCATCGGCCGGTTGCAGAAATACGTCGGAGATCAGGATATCGCACCCGGCGTGCTGGTTGATCCACTGCACGGCATCATCTGAGCTGGCCGCAGATCCGCAGCGGGTCCAGCCGAGGGACTGGAGGGACTGCGAGAGGTTCTCGGCACTGCCGGGATTGCTGTCAACAACCAGAATTTTCATGGGGTGTCCTGCTTGAGATAAAGTGGGAGGGGAAACCTTCGGGCAAGCGTGCCAGGGTCGGCCTGGGTATCCTGAAGCTCCCCGTTGTAATAAACACCGACGATGTAACCGACAAACTTTCTGCCCGGGGATCCATTAGATGCGGCGCTGCCCGGGAGGTTGCTGTCGGGGAGGATGTACGTGACATCCAACAGCTCGGGCTCGTTGTCAGCCCAGTTCACCGGCGGGCTGATCCACTGGGACACAACCTGAGACTCGGTCAGCTGAATGTCCCCGGCTTCGTCCTGCTCATAAAAGAAGACGTGCAGCTTCATCTGGCGGGTATCGACGGACGATCCCGGGCGCGACTTGATCGCGACGCGAAGGACTTTCGTTCCCTGGGCTCCATCGCGGAGCCGGGTGTCCACGACGCCGAGCACGGAGCCTGGCTGCAGGCCGACCTCATCGCGCACGTCGCTGCCCTGACCGGTCGGAATGTCGTTCAGCACCTGCTGGCCCGTCGGAGCGGTGCGCGCGGGCGCACCCGATTCGGCGCCTCCGAGCTGTGCCAGCTTCTTTTCCGCCTGGCTGCGGAGATCGGCCGAGAGCCCGGGCAGGGCGGCGACGCGGGCGTAGTCGTCTGCCGCCTCGGCAGGCTGCTGCATGCTCTCCAGAAGCCGGGCTCGCCGGAGGAGGATGCCGGGGTCGTTCGGCAGCAGCTGCGCCGCCTCGTTGATTCCCTTCAAAGACGCGTCAAAGTCCCCGACCCGGTAGGCCCGGTCGGACTCGGTCACGAGGCGGCTGATCTTCTGGACCAGCGCGGGATCCGGCTGGGCCCGCTCGGGCGGCGCAGGATTCCCCTCGGCCTGGACGGGGGCCTCTGCGGCCGGCTGCACGCTCTCGACCCGGGCGCTCTCGACGACCTTGTCGCGCAGGATCGGCAGGAAATACCAGCCAACAGCAAAAAATTGAAGGATCAGGACGAACCCGAGAATTCCAACGGCGACGGCGAACGTCGCCCCCATTGGCTGACGCGGGATCTGCGGAAGATTGTGGGCGGAGGAGGTCACAAGAATCGGGATTTTAGCGGCTTCATAAAAAAACAAAAGTTCTAATCTGCGGGCTGTTTTTCGATCGTGGCCTGCAGGGCGAGCGGCTTGCCGGCGCGGAGGACCCCGATCATCACGGCCTTGCCGGGCTCGGTCGCGACGACCCGGTTGCGAAGGTCGCTCCAGTCGGCGACCGGGCGGCCGTTGTACGACACGATCACGTCGCCCGGATCGAGGCCGGCCCGCGCGGCGGGGGATCCCTCCGCGATGGACTGGACGAAGGCCCCGCGGGCGTCGGGCAGGTTCAGTTCCCTCGCCATCCCCGGGGTCAGAGGCATCATTGAAACCCCAAACCACGGGCGGATCACACGACCAAAATCCCGGATGCTCTCAAAGATCCGCTTCACCGCATTTGCCGGAATCGCAAACCCGATCCCGTCGGTATTCCGGATCACGGCGTTATTGATCGCGATGATCTTGCCGTTCCGGTCAACGAGCGGGCCGCCCGAGTTTCCGGGATTGATCGGGGCATCGGTCTGGAGGAAGTCACTCGCCTCCTCGCTCATCATCCGCCGGCCCTTGCCGCTCACGATCCCTTTGGTGACCGTCTCCTGAAGGCCGAAGGGGTTTCCCACGGCGATCACCATCTGGCCGATCCGCACCTCATCGGAGTTTCCAAACTCCAGCGGCGAAAGCCCGGCCGCCTCGATTTTCAGGATCGCGACATCCGACAGCCGGTCGGCACCGACAAATTTGGCGGGAAGCGTCCTCCCGTCATTGAGGTGGATCTCGACGGCTGCGGCCTTGGCGATGACGTGCCAGTTCGTCACGATGTAGCCATCCTCCGAGACGATCGCCCCGGATCCCAAGTCGGGCGGCTGGCCGCCTTCCGGCGCGGTGCCGATGAGCCGCCGGAGCAGGGCGGCGCGGGGATCCACGGCATCGGCCGGGAGCGCATTGATGCTCACCACCGAAGGGAGCACGCTCCCGACCAGCGAGGTAAACTCCTCGTCGGTCTGCTCGAGGAGCGAGCGGGAGGACGGAGACGAGGCGGGGGCCTGGACAGGCGTGGACTTCCACAAAAGCAGCAGCCCGACAACGGCTGCGCTCAGCGCCACAAACGCCAGGAAGGTCAGAAGGTTTCTCATCGTGGCAGGCGGGATCAGAACCCCGGATCGAGCTTCGCCGACACCACAACCTTTTCGCGCAGCGCCTCGACCTCGAGCGGCTCGTCGAGCGGGGCCTGCCACGCAAAAAAGTAAAGCGTGCCGGTCTTGTCGTTCGGGACCGCCACGTTGACCGCCCGCATTTTCCCGGCATCCCCGTCGAACTGGTATTCCGTGCGCAGCGCGGGAAGCCCGCCGACCTCTACCTTTTGCACCGCGGCCGGGCCGTCGTCCTGCGACATATCCAAAAGGGCGGCCGCATATTCGGCGGGCGATTGCTCCGCCCGCTCGGGGACCTTGGTCGTGACGCTCAGCGTGATCGGATGCCCGTCGCTCCCGCCACTCGCCGCCGGCCTCACCAAATGATAGACAAATACCCCGTCCTCGCTCTCGGACGTCACCTTCCAGTCGTGCGGAATTTGCAGGGAGGCCTTCACCTCGGCCAGGGGCTCGTCGCGCAAAGCCGGCTCGGCTGAAGCCACGGAAGTAGACAAAGCCAGCAGCAAAAAAATTCGGTTCATGATTTGGATTTTGGCCGTTGGGCAGATTTGTAAAAGTCCGGGTACCGCTGGCGGAGCTCGGCCAGGGCCTTCTCCGACTCGAAGGGGTCGTTCGCGCGCTTGTAGGCATCGGCTGCTTTCTGAAGCGCGCGGGGCGTGATCCCGGGATCGTCGAGGAGCACGGAAACCGTCATGTACGCGCGGGCGGCGCTGGCAAAATCGGATTGGGCAAGGAGGATATCGCCCTGCACCAGGCGCCCCTCGGCATTCAGGCGGCCCTCGGGCTGGAGGAGCAGGGCTTCGCTCACATCGGCGGACGCGGCGGCAAACTGCTTGAGCCCGAGCTGGATCTTCGCCCGCGCGAGGAGCGCCCGGGAACGGGTCGCCGGATCCCGGGCGGTCTCAAGAAATTTTTCCGCCGGACCGCGCGCGTCCCGGAATTTTCCCAGCCGGATCTGGCACTCCGCCAGCTGGATCCAGGCGTCCGGGGGCAGAGCCGCCGGGTTGGAGGTCAGCGGCAGCAGAAGCGCCTCGGCCTTCGCGTACTCGCCATCATCCACAAACTTCGACGCGAGCCAGAGGGAAATCTCGGAGGGCAGGTTTCCGCCTTTGTACCCGGACGCCTCGCGCAGGACGGCCTCCCGGTTTTCCAGATAGTACTGGGCCAGGATGATTCTCAGCGTCGCCCGCTCGCCGTACTGGCCGGGGTCCAGCGAGCGCGCGGAGGTGAGGCGCTCGATGGCCCTCGCATATTCCTTCTGCTCAAAGTCCGCCCACCCGAGCCAAAAGTTTGCCTGTCCCGCCGCGGCGGATTTCGGGAATTCCGCGAGCAGCTTGTCAAACGCCTGAGCCATTTCGGGATACTTCTGCTGCTGGCCGAGGATCAGGGCCTTCTGCTGAAGTGCGAGCTCATGTTCCTTGGTGCCGGGGTATTTTGCGGAGAGGGCATCGAAGTCTTCGATGGCGGATTCAAACGCCTTGCTCTCCTGCTTGGCGAGCGCCCGCTGCGCGAGTGCTGTTGAGGCCAGCTTGTGGTCGGGGTAGTTCGAAAGAAACGTGGAGTAAACCGAGGCGGCAGCCGGATGGTCCCCTGTGGCGGCCAGGCACCAGGCCAGCTTGTACGTGGCGTCGGACATCACGTCGTCGCTGAGCTGGCGCGCGAGCAGCGTCTCATAGGCCTTCCCCGCCCCGGCATAGTCGCCTCTCTTAAAAAGAGTCTCGGCCTTCAGGAGCAGGGCCTGGGTGCGGTCCCTCGGATTTGTCGTGCGCTGCAGGAAGGCGTCGATCTCCTCAACCAGGTTTTTATCCTTCAGGGCATAGAGGCTGACCAGTCGCTGGAACTGGGCCTCATCGGCCCCGGCAGATTCAGGAAATTCCTTCAGGAGCACGTCGTAGGTCCTCCGGGCATCCAGATTGTTTCCGGTCTGGCGGTACGAGCCGGCAAGGAGCTGGAGCGCCTCCGCCCGCAGGTCGGGAGGAAGCGAGGCGGTCTCGGAGGCCAAGGCGACGACGGCCGGATAGTCGGAGGCCTGGTAGGAAAGCCGCATGGCCCCGATCGCCGCGACCGGCTTCCATTCCGCCGCACCGGACGCACCCAAAACCTTCTTGAAGAGCGCGAGCGCGCGGTCGGGCTTCCCGGTGTCGGCAGCGAGACCGGCAGCCTTGACGGCCGCCTCCGCCTCGAGCTTCGGATCGTCGGCCCCCTTCACGAGCGCCTCATACGATTCGAGCGCCTTTTCTTTTTCCCCCGCGCCCGTCAGGATCCCGGCCAGCGCCATCCGGGCATGGTTGCGGTAGGGGTTTTTTCCTTCGACCGCAACGACCGCAGCATATCCGTCCCGGGCCTCCGCGTCGCGCTCAAGGTAATCCAGGCTTCGTGCCGAGAAGTAAAGCGCGGTCAGGCGGACCTCCGCGTCTTTGGCCTCCCGGGCGGCGGTCTGAAACTGGATGTGCGCCGCGTCGTAGATCTTATCGCCGAACAGGTACTCGCCGAGACGGTACGCCCCCGAGCCGGCAAACTCCCCTTTTCGGAATTCCATCACGAGCCGCTCGTAGCCTGCGCGCGCGGCAGGAAGGTTGCCCAGGATCCGGTGGCACTCGGCCAGCCGGAACATGGCTGCGTCTCTTCCGGCACCGCCGGCAGGAGAAGAGATCAAGAACCGCTCGTACTCGGGCACGGCCAGGTCATACATCCTGCGGGAGTAAAAACTGTTCGCCAGGTCGAGGGCCCCGCTTGCTGCCGCCGGGGCCCCGCTGGGTCCCAGGCGGATGCTCCCCTCCCCGTCGGCATCAGCCGCAGGAGAGGCGCTGGCCGATGGCCGAAAGGGCTGGACCGGGATCGCAGGCACCTGGGTCGCCGCGGGAATCGCCTCAGGCGCAGCAGGCGGGGCCGCAGCGGCCGGACTCCCCATCGGAAGGGGAGTCGCCACCGGGATGGGAACCTGGTTAGCCCCTTCGTTAGACTCGTCAGCCGTGCGGGCAGCGGGCGTCACGGGGATCGCCCGGCGAATTTCCGGATCGCCGCCGACGGGCTGGGCCCCGGAGGAAGCTGCCAGCGCCAACAGGCAGAAGCCAACCAGGCACGGCCTCATTCGGAACGTCCGGACATGCCCGCTCCCAGCTGGGCCATCAGCTGGGTTGTTGCCGCCTCCAGATCGGAGATCCGGGCCTGCACGCGCCCCCGGAAGTAGGCATAGGCCACCATCGCCGGGATGCCGACGAGGAGGCCGGCCGCCGTGGTGACAAGCGCCTCGGATACGCCCTGAGCCAGCAGCATCGGCCGGGAGGCCGCAATGTCGCTGGCCACAACGGTAAACGATTTGATCATCCCCAGGACGGTGCCGAAAAGCCCGAGCATCGGTGCGATCGTGCCGATGTCCGCCAAGTATGTGATCTGCTGGTTGAGCGTCCCGGCAAACCGGGTGCCCTCGGCTTGGGCGATCTCGCGCAGCTCCGCCAGCGTGGCCCGCGGGTTGTTTGTGAGAAAGTCGAGCGTGTACCGCATGATCTGCGAGACGGCTTCATTGTGCCGGTTCGAAGCCGCCAGGAGGCCGAGGTAATCTTTCTTGCGCAGAAGCGCATTCGCCGTCTGCATGAAGCGATGCGTCGCGACCGCACCCCGCCGCAGCGTCACCAGGTAGATCAGGATCAGCATGATCGCGATCACGGAGAGCGCAGCCAGCGGAATCATCACCGGCCCGCCGGAGAGCGCAATTTCCCAGAGGCTGACCTTCGGCGGCACCTCCACAACCTCCTGCGCCGAGACCGGGGATATCGTAGCCAGCACGGCCAAAAACATTGGGGCGCGTAGATGAGCCGAACGGCCGAAGCACCGGAAATTTTGGTTCATAAGCAAACCCCGACCATACCGCCCGCCGTGCGTCTGGCAAGGATCGTGTATGGGCAAAAAAAATCCGGCGGCCCCCCGGGGGGAGCCGCCGGAAATTGACAGGGCAGCGATCAGGCTTTTTTCGGCAGCTTGAATGCAAACTTGGCCGGCCGGGCCGCCGCCTTTTTCCGAGGCATTTTGGCGGCCATTTTTACGGTTGGCTTCGCTCCGGCTTCTGCAGGCACCTTTTTGACAGCCACGCCGCGCTTGGCCTTGCGGGCCTTTTTTACGGGGCCGCCCGCTTTTTCTTCGGCCACGGCCGCAACCGGCTTCGCCCCAGCTTTTTTGGCAAAACGTCCGGGCTCGATCTTCGTGGTGATCCCCTTTCCCGTTGTGCTGAACCAGACCGAGACGCTGGTCGCCTTGGTGCCGAGTTTCGAGGCAATGTCCTTCACGCGGAGCCCCTCGTCTCCAGCCGCTTCGAGGAGGGCCAGAATGCGGGATTTGAGACCCCCGGACTTTGCCTTCCTCTGAGCCTGTGCAGTGGGCTTGAACGGAGTGACGGACTCGGCCACTTCGACAGCCGTGGTCGCCGCGCCCCTGAGGGTTTTGGCAATTTCGCTTTCGAGGTCGGAAACCGCCCGGATGAGTTGTTCCTTCTTATCCGTCAGGCTCAGAAGCTGGCGCAAGAAATCGCTGGTGATGTGTTTAATATCCATATTAGGAACCGGCAGTTAGCATCAATCCCCCACGCCATGGCAATACTAAAGACTCGCAACCCATGGGCCCTCGCCGCGAACTGCGGAACTGGCGACCCGTGCGCAGCCAGCCCCAGTGCCATCCACCATGACCAAAGCTTCCAACTCGGGGGCATCAGCAGGCCGGCCATCCCCAGACGCTGATAAAGCCCCCCTTCGGCCCCGGCTTGCCTAGCCAAAGCTCACCCGCTCACGATACCACGATAGTACAGATTATCTGTGCGGCCGCACAGATAATCTGTACTTCTCGCACCCTGTTTTTTGATGCCCGGGTGTCATGATTGCTTGAGGCAACGCGGCTCTGCCTCCAGATGCATGTTGCGCAGCCCGGATCAAAGCCGCAGCAGCCACGTGTAGACGATCAGCCGGTCGCCCGGGATGTGCAGGTAGCTCGGCCCGGGAACGACGTTCCGGCTCATGAATGCAAACAGCCGCCGCTGCCACGACGGCATCACCTTCGCCGGACACGAGAGGATGAGCTCGCGGCCAACGACAAAAAATGTGTCGGCGGGGTCGAACGCCAGCTTCGCCCCGCTCTCTTGAGCGGCGAGCCGCATCATCCCGGGCACGTCGGGCTCGACCATGTATCCATGCGAGGCGCGAACCACCCAGAGGCCTCCCGCATGGGGGGTCACGGAAACGGCCCCGCAGCTTTCGGTCGGGTTGCGCCATTCCGGGTCAAGCAGCAGGATCACGAGCTGACGGGCCAGCACCTTCACCCGCCGGTTCTGTTCCAGGATGCTCGAAACCGCATGCTCGGGGTTCGGGCGGCGAACCACAAAAACCTGCATCCCGTCGGCCCGCTGAAATTCCTCGCTGGCCAGTCGGCTCCCGAGGGTTTCCGGTGAAACCGCTCCAAACCGCATCGCCTCCCGGACCACCCGGCGCCCCTTGCTCCAGGTCAGCATCACCGCCGCCACGCCGCACGCCAGGATCACAGGAAAAAAGCCGCCCTCAAAGATCTTGGTCAGGCACGCCCCGAAGAGCGGCAGATCGAGCCCCAGAAGCGCGGCCAGCAATAGGATCGCCGGCCACTTCGGGCGGCCCGGGCGGCTCAGGAGCACCATGCCGAACGCGATCGACGTGATCACCATTGCCCCGGTCACGGCGATTCCATAGGCATTCGCAAGCGCACTGCTCTTGCGGAAGGCGATCACCAAAAACAGGCAGACCCCGCCAAGGATGTAGTTCACCAGCGGAATGTAAATCTGCCCGCGCATCTCGGTGCTCATGTGCCGCACAAAAAACCTCGGGAAGAGCCGCAGGTCCATCGCCTGGCTGCTCAGCGAAAAAACCGCGCTGATCAGGGCCTGAGAAGCGATGATCGTCGCCAGCGTCGCCAGCACGACCAGACCCACCCGCAGCGGACCCTCGGGAACGGTCAGAAAAAAGAGGTTCGGGTCCGTCGCCTGGTCCGGATGCCGGGTCACGTGCGCCGCCTGCCCGAGGTAGTTGAGAACCAGGGATGGAAAGACGACGTACCTCCAGGCCCGTAAAATCGGCTGCCGGCCGAAATGGCCGAGGTCCGCATACAGGGCCTCCGCCCCGGTGACCGCCAGCACAACCGCCCCGACAATCGCCCAGGCTTCCCACCCCGCGCCCGCGAGGAGGTGGATGCCCTCGCGCGGATCCAGCGCGCGCAGAACTTCCGGGCACCGGGAAACTTGAACCGCCCCGATCACGCCCAGGCAAACGAACCAGATCATCATCACCGGCCCGAAGATCCCGCCCAGCCGGCCGGTCCCAAATCTCTGCGCCAAAAAAAGTGCCGCGAGGATCGCGAGCGCGGCGGGCTGCGAGAAGTGCGCCCATTCCGGGCGGATCGCGGCGACCCCCTCGACCGCGCTGAGCACCGAGATCACCGGGGTGATCGCCCCGTCCCCCAGCAGCATCGCCGCCCCAAACACCAGAAGGGTCGTCATCACCGTCCCTCTCGCCCAGGGAAGTTTCGTCGAGCGCAAAAGCGCCATCAGCGCGAAAATACCCCCCTCCCCTTCGTAATCCGCACGCAGGATGACGGTCGCATATTTCACCGACACCACGAGAAAAACCGTCCACAGGATCAGCGAAGCCACGCCCACCGCCGACCCGCCCCCCCCGATCACCAGCGCCGACTCAAACGCATACAGCGGGCTCGTCCCAATATCCCCAAAAACCACCCCCAACGCCATGAGGGCCAGCATCGCATTCCGCGGTCGTTCGGATGACATCCGCACTCTCTTACCCGCCCCCTGCCCCTCTGACCAGCCCGGGATTAATGAAAATTCTGTGGTTGTCTTGTCAACGGCTTTCCGTGTATCTCTCAACCCGCAGCGCAAAAACGACAGACGACATTTTCGGCTTCGCAGCCCGTTTGTCAGACATAAGGAAGGGTGGCTGAGTCCGGTTGAAGGCACTCGACTCGAAATCGAGCGTGGGGTTAAACTCACCGTGGGTTCGAATCCCACCCCTTCCGCCATGCCACCAAATCGCCCGCAAACCCTGATAAATACAGGGGTCCGTGTTTTTCGCATGGCACCAAAAAGACCGTTTTTGGGGCAGGTGTCCCTAAAAGTGTCCCTTTTCGGAGAGCAAAACCACAATTCGTCAGAAGGCAGGCACAAGGAGGTCAATACTCCTCCACTGCCCTGTAACGGTGGTCCGGGAGATTCGGGTATTTTTCTGCATAACCCGGAGAAACCAGACCATGCAGGACAAATACCGCCTTTACCGCCGATCCAATCGTGCTCAAGGCACCTTTTACGCCCAGAATTGCGAGACAGGAGCACGGGAGAGCTTGGGCACCAAGCGCAAGGCCGAGGCTGAAAAGCTCCTCCGGGCGAAGAACGAAGCCGCAGAACAGCCCGCATTCAACCGCGAGATGGCCAAGGTCTACCTTCGCGCCCAAGACCCGGTATTCTGCGGGCGAACCTGGCAGGACGTCGCAACCCTCATTGACACGGCGTATGAAGGGGCCACCAAAAAGCGCTTCGCCAAGTTCGTGAAAAGCGCGCCGATGGGCGCGCTGAGAAAAATCAGACTCGTCGATACCACGGCCGACGACATGCTGGCGGTCCTGACCCACGAACGCGCTGGGGTATCGACCAACGTCCAATTGAGGATCCTGCACAACCGCGCCTTGGATCTCGGCTGGCTCCTGCACCCCGCGCTGAGCCGGAAAGCGTGGCCCAAACTGAAATACCGCAAGCGGCGTGGAATCATCGACGACGAGCACCAGAGGATTCTTGCTGTGACCGAGCGTCAGGATTTTCGACTCTTCCTGGAACTGCTATGGGAGACCGGCGGCAGTCAAACCGACATCGCCAGCCTGCGGGCCGAGGATGTCGATTGGCAGAACCGTCGAATTTTTTACGAGCGGGTCAAACTGGAGCACCGCAGCCAAGGACGGGCCTGCATCGCCATCGGGATGAAATTGGAGCATATCCTGAAGGCACTCCCTTCATCCGGGCCGCTCTTCCCACGGTTGATCAAGCAATCCGAGGGAACTCGTGCGGCAATTTTTTGGAAACGCCGCCGAGACGCAAAAGTCGAAATAGGCGTTGTCCTACATTCCTATCGCTACGCCTGGGCGGAGCGCGCCCAAAAAGCCGGCATGCCCGAGCGTGAGGCCATGGCCCACCTGGGACACGGCAGCAAGGCCGTTCACCGCGCTTACGCGCGGTCGGCAGACCGGGTTACCCTGCCACTTGAACACTACGAGGCCATTCGCGATGCGAAAATGATCAGCCTGAATGCTGGATTGGAGAAACCTGCCAGTGAAGCGGCATGAATGAGCCCATGCAGGAACACGCCGTCGGGCAACGGGCGGACGTGTATTCCAAACGAGTCGTCGGAAAGAGGAAATCTACGGATTTTGGATCTTGTTTGAAAGGGAACGTTCTCTCAGAAGCAGCATTTCAGTTCCGACCGCCATGAGTCGAAGGATGGGCTGCAGGTGCGCAGGCACAGTCTTTTGGAATTGTGCGAATTTCTGCGGGCCTGTGCCTCCACGCGCCAACGGAAGCATGCTCATAGCCTCAGTAACAATTCCGGGCTGGACCGGCCTACGATGCCGATGTGCCTGCCTTTCAACTTTCTGATACTCGGCGGAGAACTCATTGTTGAACCTCTTCTCGGCCCAAGACACTGTGGAGCGATTAAAATGGCTCGGCACAGGCACCAGCCTTGGAGCGGCCGACCTGATGATTGTGTAGAGCAGGTGAAAGACACATCTCAGGTAAACGTCTGAGCGGCCAGGGTTGTAGGTTCTGCAGTTCGTGCAGATCCGATAAGCCACCAAGGCTGCCGTTCTTAGGGTTCGATCGCGGCGGGGAGTTGGCGCATACTGATCTATCTTATGGTGATCTCGATGATTCATTGGTCGGAACCAGCTCAGATTCTATCTGATAATTGTCGAAAATTCAAGATAGCAGCGGGTGGACTGTCGGCGACGGAGCAAAAGTGGAATTTTTGCCGGAGCAAAAGTGAACAGATTTCAGAGTGTGTAAGAAGCTAACACCGTGGGCCATACGTTTTTTGCCTGTCTAAAAAAAACTGTGGGTGAAACTGGGTTCCGGTAATTTTCCAAGAGCATGATAAAGAGCGACTTCGCGAGCGTTTTCCGTGCGGAAGCCATAACTGCGTTTCAGCGTCAGTTTC
>Ga0247836_1007117_pt1 | contig 12022 bp, 9 predicted proteins | sample LaCruzMarch2015__4_FD_187116 | JGI IMG/M metagenome (GOLD analysis project Ga0247836, IMG submission 187116) | Freshwater microbial communities from meromictic Lake La Cruz, Castile-La Mancha, Spain - LaCruzMarch2015_14m | ecosystem: Environmental > Aquatic > Freshwater > Lake | place: Spain...
ACGCCCCACAGAAGCAGTACACTCCGGCTGAGCTCACATTCCTTGCGGCGCAAATCTCCCTGAAGTCCCAGGACCTCGGGGTTCAAGCGGGCAATGCGGTTCGTACGATCAATAAGGATCGGCAGGTGTCTGAAATGGCCAAGAACGCGGAGGAGGCGAAGAAAGCGTCCGAGACGCAGGCGAAGTCGGACAAGAAGAGCGGCATCATGGGAATCTTCAACAAGATCTTCACGGGGCTATCGCTCGTCGTGGGCGCGGTGTTGGTGGCCACAGGGGTCGGAGCAGCGGCCGGAGCAGCCCTGATCGCCGGTGCGATCGTTTCGCTAATCATGCAATCCGGACCGGTTGCGGATCTCATCGGCAAGATGATGACCGCGCTCCAGGACAAGCTCGGACCGATCGCGGGAGCGATTGTCGGGGCGCTCATTGTGACCGCCGTCGCCATTGCCGCCAGTGCGGCCGGCGGCGCCGGTCTTTCCGCTCTCGGCTCTGTTGCGGTGAAAGCCGCCCAGGGAGTGGTTGCGGGGGTGCAGGCGGGGACGCAGACTGCGGGAGCCGTGGTTCGCACCTTGGCCACCGCGGTTAACTACCTTGCGAATGTCGCAAAGACGGCGGGCGTGGCGATGCAACAGAACATTAAGATCGCGATGCTCATTCTCCAAAGTGCCACGCAAATGGCGCAGGGCGGCATGGGCATCGGACTTGGAATCACGCAAATCGATCTCGCCGACATCAAGAAGGCTTTCGATCTTTCTGCCGCAAATCTTTCGGAGATCAACGGCCTGCTTAAGCAATTGACTGCGACGATGAACCAGACGATCGCCCAAATGATCTCCACCCTCCAAGCCAGCATCAACATGATGGCATCGTTCGGCCAGGTGATTCCCAGAATGACCACGGCCTAGTCGAGCTCACCCTTACACATTCTCTACCGATGAGCACTCCCGTAGGTTTAAATCCTGCAAACGTTCAATTCGATGTTTCGACATCCGTCTCCGCTCCCAAAAAGGCAGAGCAGAAAGCAGTCGTCGATGGACAATCCGTTACCGTAGCCGAACAGAAGACCACGTCCACACCCGGCACACCGGAAAAGCCGGTTCTGACCGCCCCCAAGTCCGGAAGCAATTCCGCCATTGTGGGTTCAGACTGGCCGCCATCCATCGACATCGCGGCACTCATTGCTGGCCTTCTCCAACTCGCGGCTGATGTGAACAAGAGCGCATTATTGCTGGCGAAGACTCAGGTGGACGCGAACAAAGCCGACGCCGATGCCCAGCGCGCTGCGGCGGATTCCGGTTATCAATCGCGAATCGCGGGTGCGGCCTCGACCATCGCAATGGGAGGGATGTCGATCGTCGGTGCCAGCTACAGCCTCGCGAAGGCCGGCGGCGCGATCAAAGCGGCGAACGCCGAAGCGGGTTCCGCGCAATTTGGAACACAACCCGCCGCCAAGCTCACGACACCAACAACGACGAAAACGACTGGCGTTCAAATGGAAACTGAGATGGTCACGCTTAAAACACAGACCACCGGCACGAATTCGACGACAAACACGACTTCAAAGACCAGTACGAACGAAACCACAAAGGAATCGACCTCGACCACGAAAAAGGATGGAACCGATCCGAACACGGGGAAGCCGGTTAATGAAAAGGGTCTGACAGCAGACACCCGTGCTGCCGTTCACGCGGCATCCCTCAACGCCTCCATGACCAAGCTGCAGAGCATCTCCGCGCTCCTTACGCAAATTGGAACCATCGGCCAGGGCGTCGGAACGTACATCTCCGGATCTATGGAAAAAGACGCCGGCTACAAGCAGGCGGAGTCCACTCAGATCAAGAGTGCCCAACAAACCGCAGAGGCTGCGATCCAATCCGTTTACAGTCTGATTTCGGACATCCGTTCGAATGTGAGTACGTTCTCAAACTACATCGCGGGCTCCGGACGCGCCTGAGCCGCACGACTAAACCGCCACACCCATGCATCCGTTTTCCAATCATGTGGCGTGGTTCCTGGACGCCTTGGGGGTTCCTGCTGACGAGCGGGAACTCCCGATCGAACGGGTGCTGGATACCGGAATGGTCGTCGAGTTCCGGGAGCACGAGGGTCGCGCCTTTGCGGTGGGCATTCTTAATGAAATGCCGCTCGCCCAAGACGACCCTGCATTAGAGCGTTTGTTGGAGGATCAGGACCGTTTCATTGTCGGCGTCCGCACTCGCCTGGCGTACGACACGGATAGCTGCCAGTTGTTCGGGTGGCGGGAGATTCCTCATTTCGAGCATCCACAGGAGGCGGGCGACTTTCTTAAGTCCTTCTGCCAGGAATTGGAACCCCATTATTCCAGACTCTCGTTGCTGGGCATCGTCTGAAGAGATTGCTTACCGCCCCGCACCACTCATGTTTGGATTTCGTTTCGTTCTCATTTGCATCTTAAGCGCGCTGCTTCCCTTCAGGGATTCGGCGGCTCAGTCCGTTGCGGATGCAACGCCGACGGTCATATTTTCCAGCAAGACTCCCCGAAGTTCAACTTTCGAAGCCGATCTCGCGGCAAGCATTCCCTGGCCTAAGACCAAGTATCTCATCATTGCCCAGGACCGTCCCGTGGCGGATGTGATCGTGGAGCTGGGAGAACAGCACGGGATTCGAACGTTTGTCAGCGATGGAGTGAAGGGCAGAATTAGTGGTCGATTCGACAGTGTGCCGCCCGGTGAAATGCTCACGCAGATCTGCAGGTCCTACAATCTCCTGTGGATGTTCTACAACGGGTTTCTCTACATCGGCGCCCCAAGCGATGTGCGAAACGATTTCATCACCCTGCGCTACGCGAGTGCCGACCGGGTGATCGGGGTGCTTGACAGTATCGGAATCATCTCCCCGAGCGGACTAATACGCGCCATTGAGGGAAGTCCGGTTCTGGTAGTGACGGGATTGTCGAAGTTCGTGGAGATCACGCGATCGATCGCGGAAACGCTTGATCGGCAGGACCAATTCCGTCAGCAGGGAGAATCCGTCATTGAGGTGTTTCCTCTGAATCACGCCTGGGCATACGACGTGGATATTGGGAGCGGCGGGGAAACCTCCACCACCCCAACGCGGGTGCAGGGAGTGGCAACCCTTCTGCAGCGGTTGGTGGGGTCCTTTCAGCAGAACAGCTCGGGTGTCGGAGAAACATTCCGGGTCGGCGGCCGACCCGGGGTGATGACGGGGGCTCTCGGGCCGGAGCAGATCCGCGAGCAAGCCCGGTTGGGATTTTATCCGGGTCCACAACCCGGTTCGGGATCATCTGGTGGAGCGGGTGGTGGTGCGAATTCCCAAGGCGCGGCACCGCCATCGTCAGGTCTTCCCCTTGGGAACGGCGATGGAGGCAATGGCATGCTCCCAGGCGCATTCTCGGCGATCCAACCTCAGATCACCTCGGACGTCAGGCGCAATGCGGTCGTCATCCGGGACACCCGAGAAAACATGGCGTTCTACGCTTCGGCGATCGCCAAGCTCGACGTGCCGGTGCGCGTTGTCGAAATCTCTGCGGCAATTGTCGATCTGCGCATCGGAGGTTCGCGCTCGCTTGGGTTGAACACCGTGGCGGTGGGAGTGGACGGCTACGGAGGCGTTGCCGGGAGCGCCACCGGCGCACCAGGCGTGGCCATCGGACAGAACGGCATCGGTCTCGGAACGACAGATAGTGAGGGAAACACCTACAACTCCGCCGCCACCACGTCGCAAATCGGCGAGAACGCCGCGAGCCCCGCAAATGTCGTTGCCAGCGGGGTATTCGGAACCACCCAGATCACTGCGGCCATCAACGCGCTCGAACAGGCAAACAAAGCGAAGACGCTCTCCCGCCCCACCGTGCTCACCCTGGATAACTTTGGCGCCACGATCAGCCGACAGGAAACGTTCTACGTGAACTCCACCGGGCAGTACGTCAGCAATCTATTCGACGTCAGCACCGGCTTGAGTCTTCAGGTCGTACCCCACGTGACGATCGAGAATAATCAGGAGCGCATTTACCTTCAGGTTCGGATCGAGGATGGAACCCTCGGAGCCCAGCAGGTGAGTTCGATTCCAACTGTCCAGCAATCCACGCTCACGACTCAGGCGATCGTGAAAAGGGACCAAAGCCTCATGGTTGGCGGCCTGTACATCAAACTAAACAAACAGCAGGTCAGCGGCTACCCCTGGCTTCAGCGAATTCCCGTCTTGGGCTATCTGTTCTCCGTCCGCGACCGCGCGAATGACATGGTCGAACGCCTCTTTGTGATCACGCCGCGGATCGTGCAGCTCGATTCGAAGAAACTCGGTGACTATTCGCAATACTTCAAACCTTCGCCCACGCAGCAACAGGCGATCGATCTGCAAAGCTCCCGGGAGTTTGCTCCCGTGGCAAAAGCATCTGTTCAGGGTGGAAAACCCATGAAGCGAAAGTTCCTCTTTTTTAACACGCCGGATATTCAGATTGACCCGGGTGCGCCACCCCTTGAGGGCGGGATCGAGGGCCTTCCGCTAAACAACCAGGAGAGAGACTGACCATGCGAAAGTTCATCAACCACCTCGTCCGACTTCTGCTCGTCCTCACACTCGCAGGCTCCCTGAGCGGTTGTGGGAACGAAGATTTGTTCACGAATGTTAGTGAAGCCGACGCCAACACGATGCTCGGCATCCTCCTCGCCCGCGGAATCCCTGCAACGAAGCGACCCGTGAAGGAAAACAATTTTGCGGTCACGGTTCCCCGCGATCAGTTCGCGAGCGCGGTGGACATCCTGAAGTGGTATGGAATTCCCAAGGAACAATTTACCGGAGTCGGCGAGCTTTTTCAGAAAACAGGTTTGGTCTCGTCTCCGAGCGAAGAGCGTATCCGCTTCATGTACGCCCTTAGCGAAGACGTCTCAGAGCTTCTCAGCAACATTGATGGGGTCGTGACGGCTCGTGTCATCCTGGTACTTCCGAGCAACGATCCGTATTCAGACACTAAGTATCCTTCGTCGGCGTCCGTATTCCTCAAATGCCGGCCGGGCTTTGATACATCGACGAAGATTCCACAAATCAAGCAACTGGTGATGAATAGTGTCGAAGGGCTTTCGTACGAGAAAGTGGCCGTGACCATCATGCGCTCCGACGAGGTGGACTACTTCTTCCCGGTTCAGCAGCAGGCCTACTATACGAAGTTCCTCGGCATCGAGATGAGCAAGAACACGGCGGACCGGTTCTTTTGGCTGCTGGGCGCTTGCGGGGTCCTGATTCTTCTGGCCGTCGGTGCTGCCGTGTTTGCGTTCCTCCGTCCGCGCAAGCCCGTTGAGCCTGCCGAGGTCGCTGCTGCGCCGGGAACTGCAGCGTCCACCTGAACCATTGGTACCTTAACGAAATGACCTCGCCCGAGACCACGGAGAATTGGCAGAAGCTGGCAAAATCGTGGCTGGGTATTGCCGCGCGGGATCCGAGTTTACAAGGCTGGCTGGACCTTAACCTGGCGGTGCCCATTCCCCGCAATGGACCATCCACGGCTTCATTAATTGAGGCGATCGAAAGCGACGGGCGAGCCTCCCGCTTTCTTCGCCAAACGCTGCGCGAGGACCTTGGGTGGAACGGGAACTGGGTGGAATGGTCGCCAAACGATCTGATGTGGAAGCTCATCCTGAACACGACAGAATCCATCCGCACACACTTTGTCTTCACCGGCGCGATCTGCTGCCGGGAACTGATTGGCCGCACGATTGTCCGCAATCGTGTGGAAGCCATTGCCGCAGCGATCGGGCGGGAAGCGAAGTTTGCCCTGGATGCGCGTCTCTCGTTGCGCAGACTACGCCCACCCGAAATCACCAAGCGGTCCGTGTGGTCCGATGCGCCTTCGGAGGATCTGCTGAGGAGTGGGATCCTCTGTGCACGCATCGCGCTTTCCACCCGATCCATGGCGCTGACTCAGCGCTTCCGCGAGCGGTTGCCCTCCGCAGTTTGGGATGAACCGCTCGCCGAGCCGACACCCGACTCCGCATCGGATGCGGAAGAGTGCATTCGCGCCGCACGGCATCTCGAGGCATGAACACGGAGCATTTGATCACTCCCGACCCCACGCTTCCCGCCTTCGCAGGCGGATCAGTGATTCGGCGCTCGGATGCGATTCGTCTCGCGGACTCACGGGTCATCCTGGAGACGGCACGCGCAGACGCGGAGGCGTCCGCCCTCCGCGCCTCCGAAGAGTTCGAGCGCCGGCGCATGGAAGGCTTCAACAAGGGCCTGGAAGAGGGCCTTCTCGAGGCCCGTCGCCGAAACTTGGAAGCCGTCGCCGCCACCACCCAGTACTTCCACGGCCTGCACGAACAGGTGTGCGACATGGTCGTCTCCTGCCTGCGAAACATTATCGTCGACCTCCCCCCGCTCGAAGGGATCCGCCAGGTCGCGATGAAGGCACTGGAAAACACCGGTCCTCAGGAAGGGCTCGTCCTTTACTTAAGTCCCGAAGACATGCCCCGTGCCTCGAAGATGCTGGCCCAACTCCAGGCGTCGCTTCCCGATGGCATCCGCATCGAGCCAAGAACGCGAAGCGACATCACTCCGGGCGAGTGCCTCCTGGAAACGCCACTGGGCGTCGTTCGCTCCGGCATTGAGGATCAGCTGGAGATGCTGCGAACCACCCTGCTCAAATCCCAAACGTGACATCGACCGCACCAGACCTTCTCCCAGCCTATACGGCCCGGTTGCGCGATGCGGCCGCGGGCACGGATCTCCGTGCGCGGAGGGGTCGTATCACCCAAGTCGCCGGTGTGCTGGTCAAGGCTGTCCTCCCCGGGGTGCAGGTGGGGGAGTTGTGCGGTCTCTGGCGGCCCGGTGCGACGGAACCCCAGTTTGCCGAAGTGATCGGGTTCTCCAATGCCACCGCGCTTCTCATGCCAATCGGCAAATACGAGGGACTCTCTTCCAATACCGAGGTGCACCCCACAGGCACGACGCACCGCGTTCCCGTGGGCAACGGACTCTTAGGGCGCGTGCTCGACGGGCTCGGTCAGTTTCTCGACAAAAGCGACAAACCTTTCATCGCGGAAGGGGAGTACCCCGTGACCGCGATGCCCCCGGACCCCCTCTCTCGCTCGATCATCCACGAACCGCTCTCCCTCGGGGTCCGCGCGATCGACGGAATGCTCACTTGTGGCCAGGGTCAGCGCGTTGGCATTTTCGCTGCCGCCGGGGGAGGAAAAAGTACGCTCCTCGCGCAGATCCTCCGAAACACCAACGCGGATGTCGTCGTACTGGCACTCGTGGGGGAACGGGGTCGCGAAGTGCGGGAGTTCCTTGAACTCGTGCTCGATGAAGAATCGCGGAAACGTTCCGTGGTGGTCGTTTCCACCTCCGATCGCCCGGACATCGAACGGCTTAAGTGTGCGCTCGTCGCCACCACCATCGCAGAGTTCTTCCGGGACCAGGGGAAGAAAGTGTTGCTAATGGTCGATTCCGTCACGCGATTCGCGAGAGCGCAGCGCTCGATCGGACTTGCCGCCGGTGAACCTCCCGCGCGACGCGGATTTCCGCCATCCGTCTTCACCGCCCTTCCGGCCCTCCTCGAGCGAGCCGGACCGGCCCCGGTCGGATCCATCACGGCAATCTACACCGTGCTTGTAGAGGGCGATGACATGACGGAACCCGTGGCCGACGAAGTGCGTTCCATCCTGGATGGGCACTTCATCCTCTCCCGGCGGCTCGCATCCGCTTATCACTATCCCGCCATCGATATTCTGGAAAGTGTCAGCCGCGTAATGAGCAACGTCGTTGATGAAGGCCATAAGCAGGCCGCGGGAAAGGTTCGGGACATGCTCGCCCGCTACCGGGACACGGAAATGCTGATCAAGATCGGGGAGTACAAAAAGGGCAGTGATCCGAAGACGGACGAAGCCATTGAGAAAAACGAACGGATCAACGCGTTCCTTAAGCAAAAAATGAACGAAAAATCGTCGTATGAAGATACGACGAGGCAACTTCGGGAGTTGGCGGGGTGACATCATGAAATACCCGCTCCAATTTCTGGTTAAGATTCGCAGAGACCATCAGCAACGGTGTGAACAGGCATTAGTCCAGGCGCGCGCGGCGCGGGAACGGCGAGAGGAGGAACTCGCGCTTCGACAAAAGGAGCTCCGCGATTATCGGGACTGGTGCGATCGCGAGGAGGATCGCTTGTTCGATGTCATTTTCCGCGGGGCCTCGACAAACAAGGACGTCGTCTCTGCGAAGGAAGAGATGCTTTGGAACCGACAGAAGGAGTCCGAGTACACTGGACGCGTGGCAGAGGCGGAAAAGGCCCTTACTGCAGCCATCGCGGAGGTTCAGGCCAGGATTGAGGCTCTCCAACGGGCAACGAAGAACATCGAAAAACTCTCCGCCCACCGCGATCTCTGGACGGCGGAAGCCCGACTTTTGGCACAGCAGGCCGAGGACATGCAAATGGAGGAAGCCGCCGAAATTGCCTTCAGCCGAAGAACCCCGGATCTATGAGCTTCCGAATCCCCGATAACATTCCCCCACTGCCCCCTCCCTCGCGCAGATCGAAGGACGACGAACAACGCGATATGGAAGGCGATGCCAACATGTTCCAACAGATGTTGGGACAGGGCTTCTCAGGAACTTCGACTGACGAACTCTGGCAATCCCAAAGTCCGACCCTCAACATCCCCGCACCGTCTGGCACAGCCGAGCCTAACAAGGCCGCCGCACTAATCGCCGATCAAACGCGTCTGTTGCTTGCGAATCTGGTTCAACAAATGCGCGCGTCGATTACCGACGAACTAAGGAAAGCCTCAGCAGGTGACGCGTCCTCCCTTACCACGGCCATCCGGAATCTCCTGACGGGATCGGATCCATCGAACTCAGGGGAGCCCGATGATGCAGCCGGAACCGCATTCGATCACTTCGATGCGATGGCGGTATCTTCGCCTGAGTCGTCGGCAACGTCTGCCCTCCACGGTTGGGCGCAGCAGCTCTCCAAGATCCCACCGGAAGCAATCGATTCGTCCTCGCGTGAATTGCTCACGGAGGCGCTTTCATTGCTGGATAATACTGCGGCATCGGTAGAAACGGAGTTCTCCAATGGAGTTCCTTCTTTCGATTTCTCGTCGCCCCCGCCTGCGCCGTCTGCGACTGACTCCGGCAATTCGCAGATCCTCAATCCTGACCTTTCTAAGGTTTCCACGAGCGCGACAAACGCCGCCATCGGAGATAAAGTTGCTCAACTAAAGGACGACGCGACCTCGACGCAAGGCTCTGAGGCGCAAAAGATGATCGCGTTGCAAACCGCCCAGCTTCTGGGTCAGTTGCTGCAAGGCGTTCGCTCCGAATTGGGGCAAGCCGGTTCGACGGCAGCGATGGGGAACTCCGTGGACATTCGATCCGCCCTGGGCGGTCTGATCGCAAGTCTGGGCGGTTCGGGGCACTCAAGCGCTCCCGCACTGTCGCCATCCTCCCCGAACGCCTCGCAGTTCAGCGTGGACGCACCCTCCTCCGCAGCTGCGAACGCACTCTACCAGAGCGCGTCCGTTCAGCCTCGTGCGGGTACGCCTGTGTCCCAAGCTGCATCTCGCGTGAGCGGGGCCGATTCCGTGGGCAACATTGCGGAATTAGCAAAACAGATCGCCTCGATCAACCCCGGCACCCTCAATGACGAGTCGATGAAAGTGCTGGGGCAACTCGCCCAACTTCTCAACATTCCCACCACCCCGGGGGCAACACCGGAGTCGTCCGGAAGCGCATCCCCGCTGCCCATTCCTACTAACGCCGATGCGCCTGTTCAGACGGGAATGCCTGCAACACCCGCGTCGGCACAAAGTGGGATCGCACCAAGCCCATCTAACATTCCGGCCCCCTCTCCTCCTCAGACGCCTGACGTTCCCGCCGCACCTGCTTCCTTTGGACCGTCGGCATCCTCGACCACCCCAGCTTCCGCAAGCCCCACAAAGCCGTCTACGGGCGCGCCTTTGACGGGACTCCAAGCGGCGGCGACGCCCGACCCATCCGGGCAGACCATGCAGAACCCTGCCGCCCGTGCAACGCCCAGCGCAACCGGAACGATTCCAACTGTGCAGCCTACCGTTCCGGCAGGTCCGACGGTCCAAACAACGGAATCTCCGGACACTGCCGCCACGACACCCGCCGATTCTCGAGTTGGCAGCACCGCGACCCCGGTTCAGCCGAATCCCGCATCGGCAAATGCGTCGGCGGTCGAATCCGTTCCGACCCCCGAACCTTCCACCTCGCAGCCGACAAGCGCGCCCGCAGGTCAAACTGCTCAGTCTGCCTCGACGGCTGGAACCGCAGCCGCTCCATCAATACAAGAGCCCGCGCAGGTTGCTCTCGAGAGCACACCGGGCACGACACCGGCCACGACGCCCGGAGCGACACACGCTGGAACGGCTTCGAGCGGAACGGTGTCCCCCGCAACAAAGCCCGCGCCGGGTGTTGCCGGCTCGACTCCGGCACCGGCAGGTCCCGCGACTCCCGATGTGGCCTCGACCTCCAGTCCGAGCGCGGCGATGGCCACGCCCCAGCCAGCGCAGGGAGGTTCTTCCAAGCCGGCTGGTGACAGAGTAACGAGCAGTTCCGTGGCTGAAGCGACTTCAGCCGCTGCGGCGCCCGACACGAAAGATATCGCCCCAGCGGCGTCCTCGGCTGCGGCGTCCTCGGCTGCGGCGTCTTCGGCTGCGGCGTCTTCGGGGGCAGTGCCGGCCGGGGTCGTCGGGGCGAAAGCTGCTCCGAGCACAGGCGTGGCGAACCCGCCAAACGTGGCAGATGTCGAGACGAAATCGGACACCGGCACCCAGGTAATCAGGAGTGAGGCGTCGTTAGGGTCCAACCCGCCGACACCTGCAACGGCGCGCGGACCGATCACGAAGGATAGTGTGGAGAACGACAGCACCAGGCAGTCCCTTGAATCGGCCGCTGCATCTATTTCCGGCAACTCTGCGGCGGTTGTTCCATCTGCCCCCCCTCAGAAAGCCGACGCTCCTCTTCCGAGCGCCAAGCAGGACAACTCCGCGCTCGCGAACGTGCTTCGCTTAATCTCTACCAATGTCATGGGTCTCATGACGATGGGTAAGGAGCAAACATCCTTTCAACTGCGCTCGGACGTGCTGCCCGGGGTGACCGTACAGCTCACGCTGAATCCCCAGGGACTAAGCGTCACGTTCACCACGACGAATCCCGACAGCGCCCGACTATTAGCCCAATCGCGCGGAGCGTTGGAGTCGTCGTTGCGAACGCTCCGCTCCAGCGTGAGCGTCGAGATCGAAGATGCTTCTGCCCCGGAGGAATCCGAAGAATCACGTGAGCCCGGCCAAGCCGGAGCTTCCCGGTCTGAGACCGGTGCAGTTCAGTCCCGCGGAGGTGCCGACGCATCATGAGTACTCTCATGCTTCCCACGGTGGAACCCGTCGATGCTAGGATTTTGTCTGAGCTCGCCGGCCAGGGACGATCGCTCCGGGTTCGTCTGGGCAATGAAGTGTGGACTCTGGAATTCGTAGCGGAATTAGCGGCATTTTCCGCGGACATCAGACTCCCGCTTAAGCTTTCCGACGAGCCTGCCTTGATGGAAGTTCACCTCCATCCCGGGGGGAATTGGGCGGCGAAGTTTACGGAGTTTCAGGAGCTCAAAGGGATCTCTGACCATTTTGCGAGTGCCGTCAATGCCGTGCTCTGCAAAGAGCTCATTGATGCCATTGAGGCAGCAACAGAGTCACGGGCGGAGGTGAACACATCCGCGTTACCCGTGCTTCCGCATGCTATTTGCTTTCGGGTAAAATCCGCGGCAGGTTCCCTCGAGGCACGCACCCGCCTTTCTCTGACCTCCCGCTCGGCGGCTGCGTTCTTGGACCTTGCGCCCAGTTGGGTTTCTGCGGCGTCCGGACTTTCTGCCGATTTTCGGATCCCTGTTGCCATCGGAGCGGCGGTTGTGGATCTCCTCGCTTCGGAGTTGGATTCCCTACGGTTGGGCGATTGCGTCGTGCTCGGAGACGGCACGACATTTCCCGCGCAAACCTGGATTCAAGTC
>Ga0247836_1007118_pt1 | contig 12020 bp, 2 predicted proteins | sample LaCruzMarch2015__4_FD_187116 | JGI IMG/M metagenome (GOLD analysis project Ga0247836, IMG submission 187116) | Freshwater microbial communities from meromictic Lake La Cruz, Castile-La Mancha, Spain - LaCruzMarch2015_14m | ecosystem: Environmental > Aquatic > Freshwater > Lake | place: Spain...
GACCGAACGTCCTCTTCATCGCCGTCGACGACCTACGGCCCGATCTGGGTTGCTACGGCAGGGACTACATCAAGAGTCCCAACATCGATGCCCTGGCCAAGAACGGCACGGTGTTCCAGCGCGCCTACTGTCAGCAGTCGGTCTGCTCGCCCTCGCGTACCAGCGTGATGACCGGCCTGCGTCCCGACACGACGAAGGTTTGGGATTTGCGGACGCACTTCCGCGATGCCCAACCCGAGGCGGTCACTTTGGGGCAGGCCTTCAAGAACAGCGGATACTTTGTCCAAGGCATGGGAAAAATTTACCACGGCAAGTTGGACGATGAGCCGACATGGTCCGTGCCTTGGCAGACGCCCAAGGCGCCCAAGTATGTGCTGCCCGAGTCGCTCGAGATGGAAAAAGCCGCCGAGGCGGCCACGGGAGGAAAGGTGCCGGAGGGCCAAGGCAAGCCCTCCAAGGCCAATTCACGCGGCCCGGCCTACGAGTGCGCCGACGTTCCCGACGATACCTACCAGGACGGCAAGGTTGCCGATCTGGCCGTCGAGACGCTGAAGGAACTGGCCAAGAAGGACCAACCGTTTTTCCTCGCGGTCGGTTTCGTCAAACCGCACCTGCCCTTCGCCTCGCCGAAAAAATACTGGGACATGTATGATCCCGCGGAAATCAAACTGGCCACCAACCGATTTGTCGCCAAGGACTCGCCCAAGTATGCGGTCAATGTGAACGATGGTGAGATCCGTGCTTACAGCGGCATTCCACCCACGGGAGACATGCCCGACGACCTCGCGCGCAAACTGCGCCATGGATACTACGCCGCCATCAGCTACACCGACGCCCAGATCGGCCGCGTTATGGCGGAGTTGAAAACTCTCGGGCTCGACAAGAATACCATCGTCGTCCTTTGGGGAGACCACGGTTGGAACCTCGGCGAGCACAGCTTGTGGGGTAAGCACACGAACGTGGAGAACGACGTGAATTCACCGCTCATCATCTCCGCGCCCGGCCAAAAGGCTGCAGGGCAGAGCACTCCGGCCCTCGCCGAGTTCGTCGATATCTATCCCACGCTTTGCGATCTCGCCGGTGTGCCGTTGCCGGAGGGCCTCGAGGGCGTGAGCCTCAAGCCGCTGATGGACAACCCCGAACTCCCGTGGAAAACCGCGGCATTCAGTCAGTATCCGCGCAAATCGGACGGACAAGCCTTGATGGGCTACAGCATGCGCACCGACCGCTACCGCTTCACCGTGTGGGTCCATCGCGATGACCATACCAAGGTGGATGCGGTCGAGCTTTACGATCACCAGACTGATCCGGAGGAGAACACCAACGTGGCCAAGGATCCGGCCAATGCCGAACTGGTCAAATCCTTGATGAAGCAGTGGGAAGGCGGATGGCAGACGGCGAAACCGCCGGCCCAAAGTGTCACCTCTGCCGAGGGATAAACGGCAGTATCATTGCAAAAGCACCCGCGCGGCAACGCGCGGGTGTTTTCGTTTGGGCACGAGTCGATAGGCTGGAAGGCGAGGGGCCTCCCGAACCAACCGTCCTCGGCTCTCGGCAAACCACAAGGCGAAGAGCGACGTCACGTGAGATGGAGCCGGAAAGCAAATCAAGACGGGGACACCACGGTTTATCCGGGGCGCCGCAATGCGCCGAACTTCCGACGAAACGGCCGATTCGCGCGCCCCATGGCAGTTTCGAAAATGTCGTAACCGCTTGGTGTCGCCGAGTCACTCCGGGGCGCGTTGAGTCAACGGATTCGCGGATAGAGGGCCGCCGCCGCGACAGAAAATCTCAAGCCGTTCTACTCGTCACTGCCGCCGCCATCGTTCGCAGCCTTGTCGTCCTTCTTGTCCTTCTTGACCGCGCTGGCTTTGAACTCGTCGAGGCTCACCGAACCGTTGGCGTCGGCGTCCATCTTGGTGAATTTCTTGGCCGCTTTCTCCGGGTCCTTTTGTCCCCTCGGCGATGCCACGAACTCTTCTTTGGTCATCGATCCGTCGCTGTTCGCGTCGATTTTGGCAAAGGCCGTGGCGGGATCAGCTTTGGGTTTGTCCGCGCCCTCTTCGGCCCGGGCCGTAAGGAGAAGTGCGGAAGTGGCAACAACAACCAGAGCGAGAAAAATGCGTTTCATAAGGCCAATAATGTTTATCAGAACGACCGGGGACTCAAGCGGAAATTGCCCAATGGCAGCGACAAGCCCCACGCTTTTCGTGGGCGTCAGGGCGTGTAACCGGTCTCCAGCTTGATGAACACTTTGGTGTTGGTGGAGCGATCCAAGGTGAAGACTTTGCGCTCGCAGCCGACCGGAACATTGGCTTGGCTCACGCTCTGGGCCGCTCCCGCGGTGGCGACCGGATAGTTCCACGCCCCGACCAGCGAACTGGCGGCGCGCGGAGTGATCGTGAGCTTTGGATCGTCGGTCCGGACCACGGCGGTCATGGAGAAGAGGCTGGGGGTTAGTGATGTTGTCGGTTGCTCGCTAGTTGCCGTCGAGTTGCTGGCCCCGCCGATGGCGTATTTCGAGAGCAGTTCCGGCGTCATCGTGCTGTTCCCGCCATTCCACGTGGCGAAGCCCGAAACCGCGGCGGTGACGGTCAATGTTTGTGGCACCGATGGAGCTGCGTTGTAATTGTCGTCGCCCGCCTGCGAGGCTGTGATGGTGACTGTTCCCGTGGTGAGGAGGTTCAATGTCGTTCCATTCACGCTGGCCACTCCAGGATTCGAGCTTTCGTAGGCAACGGGCAGCAGTGATGTCGCCGATGCGTTCAATGCACGCGTGGTTCCGGTGGCCCCGCTCGCCGGATCGAGGACGAAGCTGATCGATTGCGATGCTTTGTCGATGGTGAAGGGAAACGCCGCAGAGGTGGCCGCGTCGTAATTGTCATCCGCGGCCGCTGTTGCCGTTGCCGTGTAGGACCCGGCGTTGGTCGGCTTGGTTGTGCCGGGACCGTAGGTCGTCCCGTTTACCCCTTGGTAAGTATAGACCACCGCTCCGGTGCTGTCGGCCGGCCTGCTGATGCCGTCCGGCCCGTGACCCGTGCCTGCGTAGACAAAGCTGTCTGATCCGTTCACTGCGATTGTCTGGGTTGCTTTGGCGACTGCCTCCACGGTGAGGATCAACCGGCCTTGGCCGCCTATTCCTCCGGAGTTCAGGCTGCCCGACGCCCTCGCTCCGCTTCCTCCCCCGCCGGGCGCAAACCCGCTGCCGCCGGCAATCGAGCTAGTGGTAGGCCCCGTGCCGCCGTTGCCGCCGCCAGAAGGGGCGCTCGCGCCCACATTGCTGGTCGCTGTCGCTCCGTTGGCCGCATGGCCCGCGCTGCTTCCGCCGCCTCCCGTCAAGTTGGCAGCCCCGGTTGCGCCGCTACCGCCGGCGAAAACCGCATCGCCGATGCTGTTGCTCGACGTGCCCGCACCGCCGAGGCCATAGCGGGTGGCAGAGGTGTTTCCGATCGCGCTCTCTCCGCCCGCTCCGCCCTTGGCCAGAACTTGAAGCGCATTGGCGGAATTGACGGAGTTGAACCATGAGTCGCCGCCCGCAACGGTCGCATCATTGCTTGAAGAGTTGTTCGTTCCTCCGCTCCCCACGTTGACGTAATAGGTGTTCCCCGGAATGACCGGGAAGTTCATCTTCTTGGCATAGGCTCCGCCAGCGCCACCGCCTCCGTATTGAACGCTGCCCGTATCGGCAGTGCGCCACGCGCTTCCGCCAGCACCGCCCGCTCCCCAAGCTTCCACCTGTACCGCGGTGACATTGGCCGGACAAGTCCAAGTCGCCGACGCGTCATAGGCGAAAGAAACATCCGCGGCGGCGGCCGCGACGGTGATCGTCAAGTTCGCGTAGCCCGTGCCGGTGGAATTGGTGGCGGAGATCGTGGCGATGTAGGTGCCGTTTTGTGTCGGTGTTCCGCTGATTACGCCGCTCAATGCATTGATGCTCAAGCCAGGCGGCAATCCCGTGGCGTCGAAGGAGATCGGGTTATTGTCCGCCGTGACTTGGAAACTGAGCGGTTTTCCATTGATCGCGACCATCTCGGGATTGCTGGTGATCACGGGCGAGGGGGCGAGGGAGAAGGAAGCGTTGAAAGACTTTCCTTTGGATCCATTGACATTTACGGAGAGTGTGATCGGACTGGTTCCAGTCACGGTTACACCGGGGTCGGACGACAGCGTGCCGAGCGCTGTGCGGCCGTTGAGAGTGACTGTGATGGTGCCGTTGTTGCTCTGGGTCGGATCGGACACACCGACGGAAATGCTGTTGTGGGTTTCCTTCACGATGACGGAACATTGCTTGTTCACAGTGATGAAATCGGCTGTGCCGCCGGTATCGGGAGCGCTGGTTTTCGCCCAGAAATTTGCCGCTACTACGCCCAGCACCTTGCTCTTCACTGCCTGAATGCCGGTCGTCGCGCCGGTTGGTTCCGTGTTGGAAAGAATGGCAACATCCGGGTTGGCCGCATAGGCCTTCACGCTGCTCGCCTTGCGATTTGGAAGAATGATATAAGCATACTTCGCATTCGTCGGATTCACCCCATGCTTGCTCACGATCTGGAGATAATAATCGGTGTAGATGGCAGAGTCGGAATCCGTCGGGTTGATCGTGGTCCAAGCGCCCGACCCGGAGACGAATTGGGCCTGTAAATTGGAGGCGCCCTCCGGGAAGTAATACCCGGCCACGCCGTCCAAGGCGCACCACGTCGGACTCGTGCTCGTGCTGACCGTCACGGGATTGGCCCAGGTCGTCGGTGCAGCGAGAGAATACGCCGAATCCGCAATGTTGAAGGTCGTCGCTCCGGTGGCCTTCAGCTTGCGGTTTTCAATGGTGGTATCGACTTGTCCACCGCTGGTGCAGGTGATGCCGGCTCCGAGGCACACGATTTTGTCATCCAGCATGAACCAGGACTTTTTGGCGTAAAGTTGGGTTCCCGCCGGATGCGCTGACATTCCGGCCACCCCGTAGGTTTTGTTGACTTGCGCGCCGCCAACCCAGTTTTGGTCCGTGACCGCATCGTCCGGAGTCGCGCTCAGGTCTGCCGTTGTTCCGGGAAGGCGATACCAATCCACCGTTGCCCAGTAGGTGTCCATGTACTGGGTGTCCGGATTATCCAAATACAGGTAGGTCACCCCCGCTCCCGTGTACCAACCCTTCAGATTGGTCGGCGAGGTGGTATTGATTTCGTAACCACCCACCCGGGTGGAGGACATGCTGAGACCAAAACTGAATGCGGCGCGATGCATGGCCACGCGGTCCATGGACGCGAAGTGATATTGGCCCGGTTCCACTTGGGGCGAATCGGCAAAGGCCAGAAGTTCGGCCGCTATGTCGGTCGGGGCGAAGGTGGCAACCGAGCTCATGTTTTTGAGCGCTGCGGCTCCGACTTTGTATTGATCCGAGGACGAGGAGGCGATGGCCCGGCCGCGCACCATGTCCATCATGGCTCCGCGATACATCAGCGGCATGGTGCCGTTGGTGATCCAGCCGTAGATATTCGCGAGATCCGGGTCGGTGATCTCCCAAGTGGAGCCGTCGAGCAACTTGACCAGAATGGCAATGTTTTCCAACAGCTCCTGACCATACGAACCTGTGTAGGGAATATTGTAGTGGAAGATGAAGGAATTATCGGCATACCAACCGTCCCCGCTGGTCACCGGCGTAAACACACTGTCTCCATCCCGATCGAGCGGATTGTTGCCGCTCAAATTGCCTTGGGCCTCATCGAGCAAAAGGCTTCCGCTGACCACATAATCGGGTTGGGGATTGACGGGGTGACCGGTGGTATCGTGCCAAAACCGTTTGACGGTCGCCGTGTCGGTGCCGAGCAGGATGCCTTGCACTGCGGCGACGAGCGCCGCGTTGGAAGTGTTTGCGCCGGTCAGGGCACCCCACCAAAAATTGGCTTTGAAGTTCTCGCTGTTGGGTCCGAAATTGTAAACCGCTTTGACGTAGTTCGTGATTTGGCTTGTGGTCAACGCGCTGGGATTGGCGAGGAGAAGAATCGCCGCGTTGTTGAGTGCTTGGGGCCCGGATATTTCCCAGTCATACCAGTTTCCGAAGATCGTTCCGGTCGGGGTGTAGGCATTCGATGTCAGCCAGTCCAATCCGGCGGAAGTGGCGGCAAGCAGGGTGGCATCTTGGTAGAGAGCACAGGCCGGTATGGCGTAGGCTTGAGCCATTTGTTCCAACCGCTTGAAAGAATCCGCGATGTTCCCTGAAGCGACATCCGCGCTCACGACTCCTGTCTGAGCTGTCTGGGCGGCCAGAGGCAGATCGCTCCAAATGGCAACGAGCGGCAACGCGATCGCCCCAGTGCCGCCACCGCCACTGATGGTGACGGTGGGAGTGGTGGTGTAACCAGATCCGCCGTTCACGACCGTGATGGCCGAAACTTTACCCGCCGCAACCGTCGCTGTGGCCGTGGCCCCGCTGCCGCCGCCTCCGGTGATCTGCACGTTGGGCGCGCTCGTGTAACCCGATCCACCGTTGGTCACCTTGATCCCGGTGATGGTGTAAAGCATCGCCGACTGGTTCGTCGCCGCCCTTGCGTTGATACTGGAGGTGCTCCTCGAACTGGTGACATCCGCAATCAGCGTGTCCCGCCACTTGCCGCGCAAAAGATTGAATTCCTCCGCTGTCGGTGCCGGTGTGGGTGTGGGTGTCGGTGTCGGAGTTGGTGTCGGTGTTGGCGTTGGAGTCGGCGTCGGTGTGGGAGTGGGAGTGGGCGTTGGTGTCGGTGTTGGTGTCGGTGTCGGTGTTGGCGTAGGCGTGGGAGTGGGCGTAGGTGTCGGTGTGGCAACAGCGGCGAGAACTAGCGCGTTGCCCGAGACGGTCAGTTGGTGGCCGCTCACCGCGGGGTCGAGTGTGGCGGCGCTGATGACCGATGCGGCTGTGACTAAGGTATAGTTCGATCCGACAAACGGTGATCCGATGATTTTGACTTGGGAACCTGCCTCGAGAGCCAGTGCTGCTCCGGATATTGTTGCGGAGGCGGTTCCGGGAGTGGTCAGCGCAATTTCCAAGATCGCGTTGGATCTCACCGTGACGGCCGAGGATCCGCTTCCGCCCAGCGCGAGCGTTCCCGCATCCACGACGGTCGCGCCCGTGTAGCTGTTGCTGCCGGAAAGGGAGAGCCTTCCGTCTCCCCTTTTGGTCATGGCATAGGACGAACTGCTCGAGGTCTGCCGGATGTTGCAGGGAATATTCAGGGTGGAACCGGTTTCGATCCGGACGATGCCGCTGTTGCGAAGCTCGAGCGTGGCTGCAATGGAGTTGCTAATGCTTTGCGGCGAGAGCGTGAGGCTCGAGTTGTTGGTCAAAAAAGCCATTTCGTTTTCCACCCCGGTGACGGTGTTGGTGAAGGGCGAAGTGTCCGTGCCGCCCGTGTTGCCCATTTTATAGGTGGTGCCGCTCAGAGTGTCGGATCTGACTGAACTTACGGTGTAGTTGGATCCATTGGTGACGTTCCAGGATTTGCCATTGATGTTGCCTGCGCTGGTGGTGAGATTGGTGGCGCTGGAGGAGAAGACCAGATCCGTGTAGGAACCGCCGCTCGACGATGCGGTCGGCGCGGCGCCCAGACTCCAGCTTGCCGCCGTGTTCAGACTCGGGTCGCTCCCGGAGAAAATATTGGGCGGCGCGGGGGCGATGGTGATGGTGACATCCAACGATCCGGTGCCGGCCGAGTTGCCGGCGTAGATTATCACCGGGAAAACACCGCTCTGGTTGGGGGTGCCGGAAATCAGCCCGGTGTTCGTGTTGAAAGTGACATTCGAAGGCAAAGCCCCGTCGCACACATAGGTGTCCGCCAACTCCGAAGTCGTCGTTGTGTAAGTGAAAGCGAATCCTGCCTGACCGCTCGCAGCATTGGTGCTGGTGATGACGGGCGCCGCCGCAGCGGGTATCGGCACATCGGTCGGCATGTCGGAGACAACCACGTTGTCGATGAGCCAGTTGCCCAGGTCGCTGCTTGTCGTGTTGAAGCAGAACCGACCCAGATTGTTGTTTCCGGTCAGGATTGTGGTTCCATCCGTGGCGTTGGCTTGGAACGGATATGAACCGATGAAGGCGCCGTTGAGAAACACGGCGAAGCTGTTCGCGGCCAAGGTGCGCACATTCCCGTCCGGACCGACATAGTTGATGGTGTTTGTGTCATGATCGTTGGCAAACATATGAACCGTCTGCTTGCTCCCTATCGCATACGAACCCGTATAGGCGGTGCTGTTGGTTCCTGATCGCCTCACATACCAGGCGGGGGTCGTTAGTGACCCGGCTTGGTTGAACTCCAAGTTGGCGATTTTTCTGATGTTGCTGCCGGCTGCGGTGGAGTTTCCGCCGTTCCATGCGGCGAAGGCCACGCTCAGCGCACTGCCCGCAGCGGCCGAAGGCGTGGCGTTATTGTAGAGTTCGAAGCTCGCGGCCAGATACGATTGTCCCGAAGCACCGGCATTGAATTCCAGATTGGCCGAACTTGTGTTCGTAGCGTCGTTATACCACGCCACTTTCCCACCGACTCCGCCAATTATGCTGTTGCCCGCCGAGTTGGTCACTTGGCCCGATGCCTTGATTCCACTGGTCACACTCGAGGGCGCCACCAGCGGAACTGCCGCCCCGGGCGTGTAGCTCTCGAAAGTCTCATACACATAGGGTTCGACCACATTCAGGTTCAGGATGGCATTCCCGGTTCCGGCGGAATTCGCGGCGCTGAGGGTGACGGCGAACAAGCCCGGGACGGACGGTGTTCCCGCGATTTTTCCGGTCACGGTGTCGAGGGTCAGCCCGGCCGGAAGATTGGACGCGCTGAAGCTGGTGGCATCGCGCGAAGCGGTGATTTGGTAACGGAACGGCAGGCCCCGCTGCGCCGTCACGGTGGTGGCGCTGGTGATATCGGGCACCACGGCGGTGATCGTGAGTATTTGCTGCACCGGGGTGGCGGCTTGGTAACTCGTGTCCCCGGATTGGCTGGCCGTGATCCAAGTCGAGCCGGAACCAGTGATGGTGACCGTGCTGCCGTCAATGACCGCCACGTTGGGGTCGGAGCTATCATAGCCGACGGGAAGATCGGTCGAGGTATTGCTCTCGGACAGCGAGTAGGCGGAGAGTGCGATTGGAGGGTCCGTCTCCAAAGCCTGGTCCAGTGCGCCGAACACGATCGACTGCTTTTTTCTCGGGTCCTGGGTCGCGGTGGCGGAGCCGTAGATTTCAGACTCGGCGACGTGGATGTAACCGTTGCTGGTGGAATTGCCCCAACTAACCAGTCGTACATACCGGCCCGAGGTGTTGCCGAGGTCCACTGTCTGGTAACCGTTGGTCAAGCCGTTGGTTGTTGAATTTGTCTTGGGAAGGATCGTCGTCCAACTGTTGGTGTTGGTCGCGCTATCGATCCGATAGGCGTAGGTGCGGGTGGAACCGTTGTACCAATTCAGTTTCAGCGAGGTGAGGTTCTTGTTCTCGCCGAGATCCCACCAGATCCACGCGCAGTCTTTGCCGAAGTTGGTCCCGTTGGTGTTCGGGTTCTTCGAAGTCACCGTGGTGCTCCACCGGGTATTGGTCGCTCCGTCGTAGGAGTAAGACGTTTTGGACCCGGAAGACGTGCTGTAGGCTTTGACACCGCTGATGGTCAGTTTGGCGCCGCCGCTCGAAGCCACCATGAGGCTGTAGGCTTTCTCGGCATAGTCGGCTCCGACGGCATCACTGTCTGTCACGCGCGCCGTAAACGTGTAGGTGCCGACGGTCGTCGGTGTTCCGGAGAGAATGCCCCCACCGGACAGCGTCAGACCCGGAGGAAGGCTTCCGCTGCCGATGCTCCAGGTCAGAAGTCCATCGCCGCCGCTGGCTTGCATGAGTTGGTAATAGGAGCTTCCCACGCTGCCGCCGGGTATTGCCGCGGTCAAAATGGTCGGCCTGCTATCGCCGCTGCCCGCCACGGGGTAAGAAGATGGGCCGCCGTCGAAGACCACGCCCACTTCGCTTCTAAGCAGGGGCTTGAGACCGCTGCCTGCCACTTCCGCTTCGAAACAACCGATATCGGTGTTGTTCGTCGGACGGGCCAGCGCGCGGATATCCGTGGTGGCGGCGAGGGTGTTCGTCCCCTTGTTCAAGAGCGGGCTGTTGGTCGTGGGGATCTTGTAGTTGTCGAAGTTGCTGTTGATCAGCGGGCTGGCGGTCGTATAGGTGCTGTTGCCCAGTCCGTTCCATCCGTATTTGCCCGAGTTAGGTTCGTAGATGTAGTTGGCTCCCGAGCCCCCGAGGACGATGGGCGTATAGCCGGTCACATTGCTCGTCTCCCGATTGATCGCGCTGGTCGTCGCGCTGTTGCCGCCCTGCCAGACGTTGTTGAACATCTGCACGTTGGTCGGCGATTTCGCCACGTAAGCGCCGCTGCTGTTGGTGAGGCTGTCGTTGGAAAGCAGACCCAAGCTTATCTCTTTGCAGTTGATGAACGTGTTGTTGTAAATCCTCGCGTTGTGGGCCGGCTGGTAGGAACCGGTGTTGCCGATGCTATTGGCCGGATCGCCGGCGTTGTAATCCGACTCTCCCGACATGACGCAGAGCGAGGCGCGGATACCGTTCCCGACGACGTTTGCGATGTAGTTGTTGCGGACGATCTGGTCCGGCCCGATCACACGGATCCCGCCCTGGTTGGCGCTGGCCGTGCCGAGCCAGATGTTCGTCCCGTTGGTGTAGTAGCCGCCGCCGAAGATGAAGTTCCCTTCGACCGTGCTGCCCGCGCCGCTGCGCAAGCAGATACCGCCCTGGCTTTCGAGAATGGTGTTGTTGAGGATTTTGTTGCCCTTGGATTTGATCGAGATGATTTCCGGTTCGCCCGCGGTCAGCCCGTCCGTCCGCCAGATGGAGCGGTAGAAGACGTTGCGCTCGACGGTGACCTGCATGTCGAAGGTCTGGACATCGCCCACGCCGATGCGGAGCGATTCGAAACCGTTGTCCGTGTCGCTATTGACATCCTGCGGGACGGCATAGCGCGGTCCGAAGTAGCAGTGGCGCACCTTGTGCAACCGCGGCACAGTCACGCCGCCCTCTGCGGTGTTGGGCAGGAAGGCGATGGTGGCGTTGCGGATCGTGTCGGGCCGCTCGGTCAGGGTGCAATATTCGATGGTGGCATAAAATCCCTGGACGTAGATCCACTTACCGTCCGTGTTACCTGCGGAGCAGCCGTTGAAGCGCAGGTGCGACAACGTCATGTAGCGGGAACCCGAAGCGGTGCCCACCAGGTAGGAGGAACCGGCTGGAATTCCACTGTTCGCGTTGAAGTCCAAACCGGCCAAGGTGATGCCGCGCCCGGAAAGCGTGATTTGGGAAGGTGCATTGACGACCACGCCGCCCGGCGTGACGGCGTAGACAAGAATCGGATTGTTTTTCGCGGTTGCGTCGTCGGAAATCGAGCTCTCCAGTGTCTTGTTGATTGCGTCGTAGGCTCCGCTGTTTAACTTAACAACGTCACCCGCATTCAGCCGGGGCAAGCTGTTGAAATCCGAGGCGTTGTTGACCGTGTAAGTGGCGCCAATGGCCGATTGGATGAGCACGACGAAAGCGAGCGCAGCAAGAGAGGGCCGTGCAGATAGGCGGAAAAGAACGGGGATGGGGGGGAAAGACATCGTGAAACGTATAGGGTGGCATTCGCCTCTCGGCTGTATAATAGTTATCAAGATGACCGCAAAATACCCCCAGTCAACTGCCCTATACTCAACCAGCTACGTGGCCGGCGCAAGTGGCGGTGGGCTGAATTGCGGCGCTTGGCCGAGAGGCAAGGCATTAAACAAAAAAAGAACAGCAGACCTACCTCCGCGTAAGGTCGGATGGCTTAACCGTTAATCAAAAGAGTGGCATCTCATTCTCATAAATCCCTCTTTGTTGGCGTTGATTCGGATGGCACGGCCTTCGATTCGATGGAGATCAAGCACAAGCGGGTCTTCCAGCCGATAGCCATCGAGTTGTGGGGCCTCCAGCCGCTGGAGAAGGAATTCCGCGATCTGGCGGATTTCATCAACCTCTATTCCGTGCACCGCGG
>Ga0247836_1007120_pt1 | contig 12016 bp, 8 predicted proteins | sample LaCruzMarch2015__4_FD_187116 | JGI IMG/M metagenome (GOLD analysis project Ga0247836, IMG submission 187116) | Freshwater microbial communities from meromictic Lake La Cruz, Castile-La Mancha, Spain - LaCruzMarch2015_14m | ecosystem: Environmental > Aquatic > Freshwater > Lake | place: Spain...
TTTTGCCGATGACGAATCTCCACGTTCGGTGCAACTTTATGGCGTGGACCCACTCGTTATGGCCAAAGCAGTTTCAATAATCGTTGACGAAGATCGTGCCGACCACATTGATATGAACTTTGGTTGTCCGGTACCCAAGGTCACCCGCAGGGGAGGCGGAAGCGCGTTACCGTGGAAACGGGACTTGTTCAAGGAAATTGTTGAACGCGCGGTTGAGGCCGCGGGCGGGAAAGTACCCGTCTCGGTAAAAATGCGAAAAGGGATTGACGACCAGCATTTGACCTACTTGCAAGCGGGGGAGAGCGCTGCCCGAGCCGGGGTTGCTTGGGTCGCTTTGCATGGTCGAACAGCGGCCCAAATGTATGGCGGGAGCGCGGACTGGGACGCAATTAAAAACTTGAAAGACCACTTGCGTCAATTTGATACCCCGGTGCTGGGCAACGGCGATATCTGGACGGGTGCGAACGCATTGGAAATGATGGCTCACACCGGTGCCGACGGAGTGGTTGTGGGGAGAGGTTGTCTGGGGCGCCCATGGTTGTTTTCTCAACTGACCGCCGCTTTTGCTGGCGAAGAGTTGCCTACTGAACCGCGACTGGGCCGGGTCCTAGTGGTTTTGCGCAGGCACGCGGAACTACTGTGTCTGGATTATGGTGAAGCTAAAGGTTGTCGCGATATGCGCAAACACATGGCCTGGTATCTCAAAGGGTTCAGTGTTCCTCACACGGTTCGTCAACCGCTGGGGACCGTGCAGACCCTCGCCGAACTTGATGCGCTCTTAGCCCAGATAAACCCCGATCAAGATTTCAATTCAGAGGTGGGATCTGGTCCCCGCGGCCGTACTTCTGGTGGACGCCGTCCAGCCCTGCCTGATCGCTGGTTGGAGAGCTGCGAGTTAACCGCTGAGGATCGGGTGAATGTTTCCTTGGCCGAACTCAGCGTCAGTGGTGGTTAACCTCACATTCTGACCGATCCGAAAACGACCCGCGGGCATCCCTTGAGTGGCACACTGACCGCCAGATGTGATCCATCGCGCACGCCAGAAGGAGCAAACCCGGGTGAGTAAATATGTCTACGCATTTGCCGAAGGCGACCGCAGCATGTCAGACCTTCTCGGCGGTAAGGGTGCGAATCTGGCCGAAATGGTTTCCCTTGGATTACCGGTCCCTCCGGGATTCATCATCACGACCACTGCCTGTCGGGTATATCTGGATGGTGGCACCCAGCCAGCGGAACTGAAGCAACAAATCGATTCGGCTTTGGACGAATTGGAAAAATCCATGGGCAAGAAATTGGGTGACGGAATTGACCCGTTACTCGTTTCGGTGCGCTCCGGTGCGAAGTTTTCAATGCCCGGCATGATGGAAACAGTGTTGAATATCGGCCTCAATGATTTAAGTGTTCAAGGATTAGCGAGTACCTCTCGCAATGAACATTTCGCCTGGGATTCATATCGCAGGCTGGTCCAAATGTATGGCAAGACGGTTCTTGATATTTCTGGTGAGCCATTTGAAGAATGCATTGACGCTGCCAAAGCCCGTGAGGGAGTTGGTACAGACGTTGAACTCAGCGTCGCAGCCATGCAAGAACTTGTCCGCGAGTTCAAGGAGATTATTGGCAAGGAAACCAACACAGAGTTCCCACAAGACCCAACTGATCAACTCGCTGGAGCAATCCTCGCCGTTTTTGACTCCTGGAATACCGATAGGGCACAAATCTACCGTCGCAGGGAACATATCCCGCATGATCTCGGAACCGCCGTGAACGTGCAGGCCATGGTTTTTGGCAACGCTGGCGCAGGTGAATCAGGGTTGGGGTCAGGGTCGGGTGTGGCGTTTACCAGGGACCCAGCAAATGGTGATCAGGGTGTTTACGGTGACTATCTCCCTGATGCTCAAGGTGAAGACGTTGTGTCAGGCGTACGTAATGCGCACCCCTTGGACTACCTCAATGAATTGGATCCAAATTCATACTCGGATCTAATGTCGAATATGAAAAAACTTGAGGGCCACTATCGCGATTTGTGTGACATTGAATTCACGGTAGAACGGGGCAAGCTATGGATGTTGCAAACACGCGTTGGTAAGCGAACAGCGGCAGCTGCCTTTCGTATAGCAAATTCTTTAGTCGATGAGGGTGTGATTACCCTCGACGAGGCACTGTTGCGGGTAACCGGTGCCCAACTCGCCCAATTGTTATTCCCGCACTTTGATGTAGATGCCGCATCAACTTTGATTGGACAAGGCACTAACGCATCCCCAGGAGCAGCGGTGGGTGAAATTGTGTTCTCGTCGCAAGCTGCGGTTGACAAGGCTGCGGAGGGAGTGGACGTAATCCTGGTGCGACGTGAAACAACGCCGGAGGATCTTGCGGGCATGGTGGCAGCAACGGGAATTTTGACCAGTCGCGGTGGAAAGACTTCACATGCGGCCGTTGTTGCGCGAGGGATGGGAAAGACGGCCGTATGCGGAGCGGAGTCGCTTCGGATTGACACAAAGAAAGGTGAACTCACAACTGCTCAAGGCCAGATCCTCACCGCTGGAGACGTTATCTCAATTGATGGCAGTACCGGCGAGGTTTTCTTGGGAAGTGTTCCTGTCACCGCAAGCCCAATCGTCAAACTTTTTGAACAAGGCAAAAAAGATGCATTAGTCGGTGTTGATGCCTTTACGGCAGAACTCATCGAATCCGTTGATCGGATAATGGCTCATGCAGACCTCAAACGTCGCATGGGCGTTCGCGCTAATGCCGATACTGGAGCCGATGCTGAACGTGCACGCCGCATGGGCGCTCAAGGAATCGGGCTGCTGCGCACCGAGCACATGTTTCTTGGTGAGCGTCGGCAATTAATCGAAGACTTGATTCTTTCCGAGTCCGATGAGCAGAATAAACGCGCCTTGGAAGAACTCATGCCCCTTCAACAAAGTGACTTCACGGAAATTCTCCAGGCGATGGACGGTCTACCCGTAACGGTTCGCTTGATAGATCCACCGCTGCACGAATTTCTCCCGGACCGGGTTGCACTTGCGGTGAAAGTCGCCGTTGACACCGAGCGTGGTGAAGTAAGCGAGGCGGACATCAAACTACTTACTGCAGTGAATCGACTCAGTGAGGAAAATCCCATGCTGGGACTACGCGGCGTGAGATTGGGCCTGATATTGCCGGGACTTTTTTCCATGCAAGTTGAAGCACTCACTCTTGCGGCCTGTGATCAGAAACGAAGAGGTGGCAACCCGCGACCGGAAGTAATGATCCCGCTGGTTGGTTCGATTACGGAGTTTTCAATAATTCGAACCGAAGTTAGTAAAGTTATTGAGTCCGTATTGGCACAAGAAAAAATTGAGTTAGAGATCCCTATCGGCACCATGATTGAGCTTCCTCGGGCAGCGATAACGGCAGGGGACCTCGCTGAGTTGGCCGAATTCTTTTCGTTTGGAACAAATGACCTCACCCAAACAGTGTGGGGTTTCAGCCGCGACGACGTTGAAGCCGCATTCTTCAGTCGGTATTTAGATTTAGGGATCTTCCCCGTCTCACCATTTGAATCAATTGACACTGAGGGTGTTGGTGAACTTGTGAAAGAGGCGGTCATTAAGGGTCGGGCAATGCACCAAGGTATTTCTTGTGGAGTGTGCGGTGAGCATGGCGGGGATCCAGCATCAATTCATTTTTTCCATGCGATTGGGTTGGATTATGTTTCCTGCTCACCATTTAGAGTTCCGGTCGCCAGGCTTGAGTCAGGAAGGGCAGCACTTTCTTGATCACCTGATCACTTGGTCACATGTGTCGCACCACCGAACTTGTTGCTAAACATGTGAACATGGGGCAGTGGCTCTGGAACCGGTAACTTCACCAGCGCGCATTTTCACATTAGTGCTTACCGTAGGTGTCAGTTTGCTGCTTCTGATCCCGATTGGGGCTGCTGCTCAGATTGTCCTTACTTCGCAGATTGAAGATGAAACCCAGACGCAAGTAATCGTGGTGATGGATCCAACAGGTGCGTGGAATAACCAGGCAGCTGCCAAAAATGATCGACTTAAGCGGGCAGCGGAGCTCTACGCGGCAGGGGTCGCTCCCGTCATCATGATGACCGGGCCGCAGCGAGCATTTGAAAGATCCCAAAAAGAACTTGAAAAATTAGGCATCCCAGCCAATGACGTGATTTATCAGCCCACGGGAACTGACACCCTGGGAACGTTGGCCGTGGTTGCGACATTGCTCAAAGACTTGGGTTGGAGTTCGGCCACGATTGTGACCGATTCGGCTCACTCAGCCCGGGCGCAGGTGACAGCAGGAAAATACGGAGTTGACGCCCACATGACACCCTCATCAAGGGAAGGCGCATCGGCACTCACTTCTGAGTACATTGCCCGCGAAGCAATCGCCTTGGTGTGGTTTTACCTATACAAGCAATGGCAGGTCCCGCGGATACTCACCGGCAAGTAAAGTCACGCATGTGGCGATTCCTGCAGGTTACAACGAACATGACGTTGCGCGCCCCGTACTTGAGCCGGTCAAGGAAAATACACGTAGTGCATTCGCCCGTGATCGGGCTCGCGTTCTTCACTCTTCGGCGTTGCGTCGCCTCGCCGCCAAGACCCAGGTGCAGCTAGCCGGTGTCGCTGACTTCCCGCGTACCCGATTGACCCATACCCTGGAAGTCGCTCAGATCGCTCGGGAATTGGGAGACGCTTTGGGTTGTGACGCCGACTTAGTAGAAGTTGCCGGGCTCGCCCACGACCTCGGGCATCCACCATTTGGTCACAACGGTGAAGAGGAACTTAATCGACTTGCTGATTCAATCGGTGGCTTCGAAGGCAATGCCCAAACGCTGAGAGTGGTCAGTCGCCTTGAAGCGAAAGTCCTCACCGAGAGTGGTGAGTCTGCCGGCCTGAACCTTTCCCGTGGATCATTGGATGCATCCTGCAAATACCCGTGGGCACGAACCCCGGGAAACCCCAAGTTTGGTTACTACGAAGATGATGCCGAAGTTTTCGCTTGGTTGCGCGAAGGTGCACCGGGAACCCAAACGTGTCTCGAAGAGCAAGTTATGGATTGGTCAGACGACGTTGCGTATTCGGTTCACGACTTTGAAGACGCGGTCCATTCAGGTCTGGTCTCTATCCTTGAATTCGGGGACAAAAATGTTACCGATGAACTCTGTTTAATTGCCCAGCAACGGTATTTACCTGAGGTTTCGATAGAGCAGTTACAGGAAGCAGTATCACGACTTCGCAACCTTGACTATTTCCCGAGTTCATTTGATGGTTCGATGCGCAGCATGGTGATGCTTAAGAAGTTCACCAGTCACCTGATAGGTCGGTTTAGTGTTTCAGCCCAGATTGCCACCCAGCAGCAATATGGGGATCAGCGACTCACCCGCTATGACGCCACCTTGATTGTTCCCCAAGAAGTGCGTGATGAAGTTGCGGTTATGAAATCAGTAGCGGTTAAGTGGGTCATGAACCGCCCCGGCGCGGATCGCGCATATGCGCGCCAACGTGAAATAATTGCTGAGCTGGTACATGCGCTAGTACTGGACGCCGGTCGAAATCTTGAGCGTTGGCTCAAGCCAACATTTGAAGAGGCGACCACCGATGCCCAGCGTTTTCGGGTGGTGATCGATCAGGTCGCCAGCCTGACCGACATCAGTATTGAGCAGTGGCACGCTCAATTTTGTCGCTAACCAGCAACTTCTAGTTTGTGAGACCGCGCACTGTGTCGGTGCAAAGTTCGAGTTCTTCGAGGGTATTGAAAACATGCGGTGATACGCGAACCAGTGAACTCACTTGGTGAGCCATGTAGTCGACCTGTGAGTATTCGGGTGTTCCCAGAGACACATTGATCCCTGATTTTTTCAGTCCAGCAACAATTGTTGCCGCCTCTACTTGCTCGTGGTTGAAAGTGACGATTCCGCTTTTTTCGATCCCTCGGTCAAGTACGTGCACACCAGGAATCTCGGCGAGTAGTTGGCGCAATTCAGATGCGAGGTAGTTAATTCGCATATGAATGGCATCCATGCCAAGCGCGAGTGAGTAGTCAACCGCGGCACCCAATCCCAAAAGCGCCGCATAGCTTTTTTCCCATGCTTCAAAACGCTGCGCATCGGTTCGCATGCTGTAACCGTCAGGGTTCCAGTTCGCTCCGTGCAAATCAGCGGGGAAGGGTTCAAGTTCAGCCAAAGCGCGTGGTGAGCAATACATGAAACCAGTGCCACGGGGGCCGCGAACAAATTTACGTCCCGTCACGCTTAAGAAGTCGGCTCCAATTGAAATGGCGTCAACCGGAAGTTGTCCAACTGACTGACAAGCATCAACCAAGTACCACGCATTTGATTGTGCTCGCGCAAGTGCATGGCCAATTGCAGCAACCGGGTTGATCAGCCCATTCTGACTTGGGCAGTGATTAATGAGAACTGCCGCAACATCGTCATCCAACATTGACTCCAACGCAGCAACGTCGGTTACCCCGCTGTTGTCATCAGGGATAAATTCAAGTTGAACCCCGTAGTGGCGAGCTAGCTGCATCACCGGCAAAACATTAGATGCGTACTCCGAGGAGGATGCAAGAATTTTTGTGTCGGGTCCAAAATCCCCAGCAAAAGTGATCGCACTAAAAGCTCGATCCCACGAGTCCGTGGCAGAGGTGCTGAGTGCGATATTTGCACCACTGGTGTCCAGCAGTGCGCCAATGGAGTCGCGAACCGCATCGATGCGATTGGCGGTGCGAGCATGTGCCTCATAGCCACCGATCATTTCCTCCAGGCGCAGGTGCTCAACCATCGTTTCAACGACAATCGCCGGTGGTAAAGCGCTCCCAGCGTTATTGAGGTGAACAACCTCGGTGCACCCGAGGGTGTCAGCTCGAAGCCTCGCAACATCAAGCCCGGATTCGTCATTTGCCATAGGAGCATTCAACCTTGGATCACGGGGCCCGTCCGCACCGGACGTAGACTGCCCACATGGCGGGCCGAATCAGAGACGAGGACATTGCCCTCGTACGCGAGCGTGCCCGAATCGACCAAGTGGTCTCTGAATACGTCACTTTAAAGTCCGCCGGCGGAGGTTCCCTTAAGGGATTGTGCCCATTCCATGAAGAGCGTTCACCCAGTTTTCACGTCACCCCCAGCAGAGGCATGTGGTACTGCTTTGGTTGCGGTGAAGGCGGGGACCTACTCAGTTTTGTGCAAAAAATTGATCATCTGAGTTTTGCCGAAGCGGTTGAAAAACTTGCAGACAAAGCCGGGGTTCAGTTGCAATACGTTGATGGGGGAGCAAGTCCCAATAAACAACAGGGGCAGCGCAAGCGCTTAGTAGAAGCCCACAAAAAGGCAACAGATTTCTACCAAGCCCAACTCCTTACCCCCGAGGCACAAACAGGACGAGAGTTCCTCACCCAGCGCGGATTTGAATCCGAGATTTGTGCCACCTTCAGCGTGGGGTACGCACCAAAAGGTTGGGATGCCCTCACCAACCACCTTCGTCAAGCAGGTTTCACCGATCAGGAACTACTCGCCGGTGGACTCGTGTCCCAAGGGAACCGAGGAATCTATGACCGATTCCGTGGCCGGCTGGTTTGGCCGATCCGCGAACTCGGTGGTGAAGTAATTGGTTTTGGTGCCCGAAAGTTGTACGACGATGATGAGGGACCCAAATACCTCAACACTCCGGAAACACCTATATATAAAAAAAGCCACGTTCTCTACGGACTCGATCTCGCTAAGCGCCTGATCTCGAAAGAGCAGCAGGCTGTCATTGTTGAGGGTTACACCGACGTGATGGCCGCGCACCTTGCTGGGGTAGGTACTGCCGTTGCAACGTGCGGCACCGCATTCGGTGCGGACCACATCAGGGTTTTGCGAAGACTCCTTATGGACGATGACCGCATGCGTGGACAGGTCGTTTTTACTTTTGATGGAGATGCGGCCGGGCAGAAAGCTGCTTTGCGAGCTTTCGAGGAAGACCAGAAATTCGTCTCCCAAACATTTGTGGCAGTTGAACCCGGCGGCCTTGACCCTTGTGATCTGCGACTGCAGAAAGGGGATGCTGCTGTGCGTTCCCTCATTGAGAGCCGAGTACCACTTTTTGAGTTCGCCATTAAATCCGTGTTGGCCTCCTATGATTTGAATACCAGTGAAGGTCGCGTTGCCGCGTTAGACGAAGCCACCCCGATTATTCGCAAAATCCGTGACTCGTCACTGCGCCCTGAATACTCGCGCAGGTTGGCAGGTTGGCTCGGCATGGATCCTGCAACTGTCGCAAAAACAATAGGTGGGAGCGCGCCAGCATCAAATCAGTCCCGCAAATCCACCATTGGGTCAAGTGTTGAACGCGAATCACTCAAGGCTGCATTGCAACTTCCCGGTGCGGTCAGCGAATGGTATGCATCCGTTGACGAGTCAACCTTCATTCACCCCAAGGCTGCAGCGGTTCACGTGGCTATCGCTAAAGCAGGTGGACCATCAAAAGAACGTGAAGGTATGGCCTGGATCGACGCGGTGCTCGCTAACGCCGAGAACGACGAGGTGCGTTCCACGATTAGGGAGCTCACCGTTGAACCAATGCCAACCGAACCGGGAACGCAGGATCGATACGCGGTTGGCATGATTGCGCGATTACTTGAACTGGATTCATCGAAAAAAATTGACGAACTAAAAGGTCAACTCACGAGATCAGAAGAAAGTGGAGAACCAACCCAATTGTTGAATCAACTCGTTGAATTGGAAGCTTATCGGCGCTCGCTTCGGGAAATCTCTTTTGGTGAGGCATGATGTTCGGTCGTAATCAATTTCAAAAACAGCTAAAGGCCGACGCGAAATTGTTGAACGTTCCTAAAGGCGAACGCATCATGGCAACAGCCCTTGGCCCAAAAGCCTATGAACCACCCGTTGTGATCGCGACCGATTCGGCGCTTTATTTCGCCACAAATACCGAGCCGCAACGCATCGCTTGGGCTCAGATCGCGAAAGCAACCTGGGAGGAGCCATGGCTCGAAGTGACGACCAACGCTAATCACCTGATCAGGCTGCATCTAGACCCATGTGGCCAAGTACCACCCATGGTTCGGGACCGGGTTACCGCAAGCGTTCTATTTCGGGAGACATTAACCCTGGAAACCGGTGGCAGCATTACGGCAATTGGGCGGCGTGAGCCCGATAGCACGGAAATCTCGTGGCTGATTGAATTCCACGGGGAACTTGATCCCGGTGACTCGCTGGTGGCGGCGAGTGCTGACCGCGCTTTGGCACAGCTGCGAAACACCCTCGGGGTGTAGCGCACGCTTGGTCACTTGATAGTGTTCGTCGGTCATTCCCCCATAGCTCAATTGGCAGAGCATTCGACTGTTAATCGGAGGGTTCTTGGTTCGAGTCCAAGTGGGGGAGCGTTGGGGTCGCAGCGGAAAACCGTTGCGGCCCCTAATGTTTCCTGATATTGATCGACACCACAAGTGCAACATGAACATTTATCCCCAATATTGAAGGGTTTATCGAATGCCCGGTTTGCGCAGGAATTTGGGTCTTTTAGGCTTGGTTGCCATTTCACTTGCTGTTATGGGACCGAGTATGTCGGTCTCCCTCAACCCGCAGGCAATTTCTGAACAAGTTGGCGCAGCGACCCCTCTCATATTTGTTCTTGCCGCTATTCCGTTGGCAATCATGGTGTATTCATTCGTGGTCCTCACTCGGCGCCGTGGTTCGGCCGGTTCACTTTTCGGGCTGGTTGGCGTTGAGATAGGTCCTCGAACAGGAACAATTGCTGGTTTGTGGCTGATTACCGCCTACGTCACGTTTGCATCCCTCACGGCAGTTTCTTTCGGCATTTTCGTTACTTCGCTGATTGGGGCACTGGGCGGACCAACCTTTCCCAGTTTTGTTTCGCTCATTATCGCTCTGGTGATTGTGCCCGTCACCTCATTCCTTGCCGGGCGCACGATTAAGACACTTGGTCATGTATTGCTTATTCTTGAAGGGCTGACCATGGTCGCGATCCTCGTGGTCTGCGGCATCACACTGTCCAAACTCATCAATGGCGGCGGTCCCCAGGGACAGACTGTTGATTGGTCGGCTTTCACATTTGAGGGAGTAGCCGTTGGACCGATTGCTCTTGCGCTCACTTTCGCGTTGCTGTCCAGCGCAGGGTTTGAAGGAGCTGCGGCGGCCGCTGAAGAAACCGACAACCCCAAGAGATCCATTCCCCGTGCACTGATCATCGTCACCGTGCTGTCGAGTTTGTTTTACATTTTTGTCACCACGGTGGCGGTGTGGGCATTTGGAACCGCACCGAATCAACTAGAAAAGTTTTCGGCCTCGGGCTCACTTCCCGGTGACCTTGCCAATGTTTATGTCGCTGACGGCATGGGAGACCTGATTACTCTGGGCGGCGCGGTTTCCTCTTTCGCCTGTTTGGTTGGTGCTCAAATTGCTGGGGGACGCGTTCTCTTCGCATTCGGTCGCGATTCGATTCTTCCTAGGCGCTTTGGCGAACTTTCAGTGCAGGGAACCCCGGTTCGTGGGAGCTATACCGTGGGGGCTGCCGCGTTTGTTTTGGTTATCTTCGCTGCCCTGACAACTGCCTTTGATTCTTTCTCTGCATTTGAAATGGTGAGTGATATGGCAGGGGTCCTCATCGCGGCGGCCTACGGCACGGCCTGCGCGGCAGCGGTGAAAGTTCTTTGGTCAGGATCACGCCGCTGGCTGGCGCTCATCCCAATGATAGGAATTGGGATTCTTCTCGCGATTCTTGTGTTGCAGATATTCCCGTTACCATCGGGTTGGGAGTTAATTGCCCCGACGGTGGCCATAGTTGCTCTCATTGTCGGAGCAGCGGTAGGTCGCAAGCGTGGAGAGCGCGCACAAGAAGCGCTTTCGCATTAGTGTGAGTGGGGCATTCATCGGATGCGCCGATTAGGATTCGGGAGTGACTCCTGATCCGTTAGCGATATCGAGTAATTCTCCTGAAACCATCATGTTCATTCGGCATGGTGAAAAGCCAGGAGAGTCAGGTGCTCCTTTTGGGGTGAATCAGCACGGCAAAGAGGATGCCCACGCACTCTCGGTCCGCGGTTGGCAGCGGGCAGGGGCTTTAGCAGGGTTATTCAAGTTGGCACAGCAGTCTGGGTATCCGGGCTTGGTCACACCAGCGGCAATTTATGCAACGGCGCCGAATTCGGACTCACACAGCACTCGAGAGTTCAACACTGCTCAACCACTCGCTGATGCGTTGAAAGTACAAGTCAACGTTGATTATCCACATGGCCATGAAAATCACCTCGCAACGCATATTGCTGGACAAACGGACTCCACCTTGGTCGTGTGGCACCACGGGGAAATTCCTGCAGCGATCGCACAATTCCCAGTTGCCAACATGAACGATGTACCGAGTGCATGGCCTGAGGAGCGCTTTGACCTGGTGTGGGTGCTTAAGCGCGATGTTGATTCAATGCATTACACATTTAGTCAGTTAAATCAGAAGCTCCTTGATGGAGATCAGCCGTGAGCGGCGAGTAGGTTTCCCACATGAGTACGTTTGCAATTAAGCGTCCCATCATCGCTTTGCTCATTTGGATTTTGTTAATCGTGGGACTGGGGGTTTTTGCAACGAGTCTTGACTCGAAATTCGATGATAGTTTTTCGCTTCCGGGCGCTCAGTCGACAAAGGCCCAGGAACTGCTTGAGGAACTGAACTCGGGTGGTTCCAGCAACGCGAGTATCAAAATCATTTGGTCACCCACAGAAGGTTCAGTGACAGATGAAAAAACCCAAAAGGCAATTCAACCCCTACTCGAGTCCATTGCAGGTCTTGATGGTGTCGACTGCGTAACGAGTCCATATAAAAAGAACTTGGGCATCAAATGCAAAACCGAAGTGAATGTCTCTGTTGAGAAATCTCTCATGCATGCGATTCACAAAGAGTTGCGCAAAGTCAGCGGACTGACCAATAAGGAAATTGATCAACTAGCCAAGGTCCTAGCAGGAATAGCACCAATTGCCGAGGCAAATGGTGCAGATCTAGCCAGT
>Ga0247836_1007125_pt1 | contig 12002 bp, 8 predicted proteins | sample LaCruzMarch2015__4_FD_187116 | JGI IMG/M metagenome (GOLD analysis project Ga0247836, IMG submission 187116) | Freshwater microbial communities from meromictic Lake La Cruz, Castile-La Mancha, Spain - LaCruzMarch2015_14m | ecosystem: Environmental > Aquatic > Freshwater > Lake | place: Spain...
GCGGCCCGCTCGACGCCGACGGCTTCGCCCGCTTGCTCGCTCCCGAGACGGCCGCCGATGACCGCCGCCCCTACCCGTTCTTTCTCGCCGCGGCGGTGGACCAGCCCGATCCCGCCGCCGTGGCCACCGAGCTCGGCCCGGTCGAGGCGTGGCAGGCCGAGTGGAAGTGGGACGGGATGCGGGCCCAGATCGTCCGCCGCGGCGACGACGTCACGCTCTGGAGCCGCGGCGAGGAGCTCGTCAATGGCGCGTTTCCCGAGATCGTCGCCGCCGCCGCACTGCTTCCCCCCGGCACGGTCCTGGACGGCGAACTGCTCGCGGTCGGTCGCCGCGGCCCCGCCGGAGGCCTGGCCCTGCTCGGCTTCGCGGCGCTCTCGAAGCGGGCCGGCCGCCGCACCGCGCCCAAGCAGATCCTGACCGAGATTCCCGCGGTGTTCGTGGCCTACGATCTTGTGGAGCACGGCGGCATCGACCTGCGGCCGCAGCCACTGCTCCACCGCCGCCGGGTGCTCGAGGCGGTCGTGCCCGTTTGCTTCAGCGCTGCGCTTGCTGGCCCAACCGACGGCGGCGTGCTGTTTCGCTCGCCGCTCGTCGAGGCCGACTCCTGGGAGGCGCTCGCCGTGCGCCGGGCCGAGTCTCGCAGCCGCGGAGTCGAGGGCCTGATGCTCAAGCGGCGTTCGAGCGTCTACGGCACCGGCCGCACCCGCGGCGACTGGTGGAAGTGGAAAATCGAGCCGCTCGAGATCGACGCCGTGCTCCTCTACGCCCAGGCAGGGCACGGCCGCCGCGCCGGCCTCCACAGCGACTACACGCTCGGCGTCTGGGACGGCGACAAGTTGGTGACGATCGCCAAGGCCTACTCGGGCTTGGCCGACACCGAGATCGTGGAGATCGACCGGATCGTGCGGACCACCACGCTCGAGCGGCACGGCCCAGTGCGGATCTGCCGGCCCACACTGGTGATGCAGCTGGCCTTCGAGGGCGTGGCCGCCTCGACGCGGCACAAGTCGGGCGTGGCGGTCCGGTTTCCGCGGATCGTCCGCTGGCGGCGGGACAAGACCCCTGCCGAGGCCGGAACGCTCGCCGATCTGCGGCGCATGCTTGCCCAGTTTTCGTGACCGGACGCGCCCCGCCAGACCGCCTTCCGCCCCCTGCCCAGGTTGCCTGGCCGCCTGCGCCGGTCAAAACGATCGTCATGCAGCCTGCCGAAGGTGCCGAAAACAAGGGTGCGCGGAGGTCTGCCTCGCGCAACGGTTGCACCGGCACGAAGGGGGTGGGGAATGTTCAAGGCGTGGCGCAGCACCAGAGCGACGGTCGCGGTGACGATCTTCGCGGCTCTCAGTCACGCGGCGACGCGGGGCGACGTCGCGGGCGATCCCGTCGCGGAGGTCGTCGGGGCCGAGGAGCCAAACGTGGGGGAGATCGCGTTCGATGCGGTCGCCCCCGAGCCAGCGTTTGACGTCGTCGGCACCGAGGAGCCAGCCGGCGAAGACATCAAGCCGGTGGCGACCGAGGCCATCCCTGTGGCGGAGGTCGTGAGCGCTGAGCAGCCGAGCGCTGAGCAGCCGAGCGCCGCGCAGCCCGTGGCCGACGATGCCGCACCCGAACCGATCGAGACCGGGTCGATCCTGCTGGAGAGCATGCCCGACGTGCCCGAGATCGAGGGACTCCTCGAGCACGCTCCGCACGAGATCGCCGGCTCCTGCTCCGACTGCACCGCGGGGGGCTGCACCGGCGGCTGCGAACGCTCGCCTTCCGGCATCGGCGAGACCTACTGGATCTTCGACAGCGTGTTCTTGCAGCGCGACAACCAGTCGACCGACCAGATCCTCGCCGCGATCGGGCCCAACGCCATCATCACCACCGGCCAGCCGCAGTTTGCAGTGCAGCCGGGCCTGCGGCTGTTCCGGGGCGTCGTGGACGACTGCGGCCGCGGCTGGGAACTCGGCTACCTCGGCGTCTGGAACATGTTCGCCGACCTCGACGAAGGTGGCCGCAACGACATCAACGGCGGTGATCCGCTTTCGTTCCTCGTCGACGGTTTCGACGGGCGGTCGCTGGCCCGCGCCACCTACTCCTCAACGCTCAACACAGCCGAGGCCAACTTTCTCAGGCGAAGTTATTATCGCGGTTTCTCCCGGCATTCCGCCTATCCCTGGGAGCGGTGCGGCAACTACCGCCGCGGCACGATCGACTGGCTAGCCGGATTCCGCTGGGCCGGCCTCGACGAGGCCGCGTCGCTCCAGCTTTCCGGCGGCAACTTCCCGGGCCCGAGCAGCTACAACGTCCGCAGCTCGACCAACTTCTTCGGTGCCCAGATCGGCGGCCGCGGCCGGATGGAGTGGAACCGCTGGGCCGTGGACGGCTGGGCCAAGGCCGCGCTCGCCGGCACGGCGATGTCGCAGTCGGCCGAAGCAATCGGATCGGTGTTCGTGCCCGAACCGCCGGTCCGGCCGGCCCGCTCGGCCACCGAGGGAGGCGTGGGCTTCATTGGCGACTTAAACGTGAACCTGTCCTACCGCTTGAGCGACACCTGGCGGCTGCGGACGGGCTACAACTTCCTCTGGCTCACCGGCGTGGCGTTGGCGCCCAACCAGTTCGACTTCGGCGCCACGAACACCGCCGGCACCGGCCTCAACGGCGGCGCGGGCGTGTTTCTCCACGGGGCCAACCTCGGACTCGAGGCCGCCTGGTGAGCCGGGCTCAGGTCGTCGAGAGCAGCTCCACGTCGAACACGAGCGTCGAGTTGGCTGGGATGCCGGGGCGGGCGGTCCCGCCGTAGGCCAGGATGGCCGGGATCACCAGCTGCCGGCGGCCGCCCACCGCCATGCTGGCCAGCCCCTCCGTCCAGCCTCCGATCACCCCGTTGAGGGCGAAACTGGTGCCGTTGTTGCCGTCGAACCGGGTTCCGTCGAGCAGCCAGCCCTCGTAGTTGACGCGGACGGTGGCCGTGGACGACGAGGGCTGAGCGCCCGTGCCGACCACGACGTCGCGGTACCGCAGGCCGCTGGCGGTCGTGACGAGGGCCGAGGTGGGCGCGGCGGGGGCGGCGATCAGGCCACCGTGGTTGCTAAGGCTCCCGAGCGTGCCAGTGGCAAGGCCGGTAAGGGAGAACGTCTGCACACCCAACGTCGGCCGGGTCGCAAACAGCACGTCAGCCTGGCCGTCGCCAGTGCGATCCACTGCGACCGCGTGAGTCGGGGCGGAAACGCCGCCGGGGACACGGAAGGCAGCGAGCCGCGCATTCGCAGGAGCGCCCACGATGCCGTTGTAGGTCTCCACGGCCCCGCCCCCGCGGCGACCGGCCGCGACGATAATATCGGGCACCGAGTCAAGGTTGAGTCGCGCGGTGCTGACAGCCAAGCCGCCCCGGAAGGCCCCACCGAACGGCCGGATGGTGTCGACGACCACGGGCGTGGCGCCGGTCACGTCGTAGACCCGAACCCTGCCCGGAGCGGTCGGCCCGCTGCCCACGACCACCTCAGCGCGGCCAGCGGGCGTGCCATCGCCGCCGCTGCGGCCGAAGTCGGCCACCGCCACCGAGGAGCCGCCAAGGAAGTTCGGTCCGAAGGGCCGGATCGTACGGTAGGGGGCCGTCGCGAAGCCCGCTTCCTCACCGCGGAAGACCCGCACCTCACCATCACCCGTGGCCTTCGAAGCCACGAGGTCACCACGGCCGTCCCCATCAACGTCACCGAAGGCCACGTTCACACCGCCGCGCCATTGCGGGCCGAAAGGAAGCAGCCGCCGAGACACGATCTCGGTGCCCGTCTCAGTGAAGACGCGAACTTCACCGATGCGACCCACGCTCGGCGCAACAATCGTCTCAAACCGGCCGTCACCGTCGACGTCGCCGACCACCGCGTTGACACCGCCTAAGAAGTTCGACTCGTAGGCCAGAAAGGAGGCCACCTGGGATCCACTGGTGGCATCGAGGTGCAAGACCCGTGGCGAACTGCCCGGCCCTACCTGATCGCTGATCGCGACGTACTTCATGGCATGCCGAAGCGTCAGGCTGGCAGTGTCGTTGGCCGGATTCGCGTCACCGCCAGGAACCGTCGCGCTCGCCGTGACCGTGATCGGACCGGTTGCTGCGGCACCGACGGTCCCCACGACGGTGAAGGTGGCCTGAGAGCCGACTGGAAGCGACAGGATGCCATCGACGGCCCCCGCCCCGACGACGGGGCCGGTGGCACCGCCGGCATAGGCGGCCGTCCAAGTCTGCTGACTCAGCTGCGCAGCCTGAGCGCTGTCGACCTCCACACCGTTCGCAGTCGCGTCGCCGATGTTCTGCGCCACCAACGTCAGGACCACCTCCGAGCCCGGGATGTACGACTGGGGCGCAGTCAGTGCGATCGACACGTCGGCCGCGAGCAGGACCCGTCGCTCGAGCGCTTCCCCGGCTGCGACCCGCCCGCCACCGGGGCGGAGGCCGCGGACACAACCACGCGTGCGCGGCTGGCGGGCAAAGCGGTTGCGGAAAAATGATGCGGCCATGGGCACTCTCCGGAAGACTGCGAATCTGCTCCGTCTACGAGTCAGTTTAGGTTTCGGTTCATACGGCCGCTATTTTTCGGCGGTTTTCCCGGTGCCGGCCGGGGCCGAACCACCCTCCCGGTCGCCGCCCGGCTAGAGTGATCGACATGCGGATCGGACGAAAAACCGCCGGCGAGCGGCCGGGCGACCACCTCGGCCAGCCGGTGAGACCGCCAGCCGCGAAGCCGCGGCCAAAGAGGCCGCGCAAAGCGGTCTCCAGCGTCCAAAACCCCCCCTGGGCCGCGGCCCAAGCCTGGTTCACGAAACGGGGCTGGGAGGTTTTCGGCTTCCAGGCGGAGGTTTGGCGGGAGCTGGCCGCCGGGTCGAGTGGCCTCCTTCACGCGCCCACCGGCACTGGCAAAACGCTCGCGGCCTGGCTGGGCGCAGTCGCGCGGATCGCCCCCCCTGATGGCTCGAGCCCGGCGACCGCGGGGAGTCTGCGGATCGTCTGGGTCACGCCGCTTCGGGCCCTCGCCGCCGACACGGCCGCCGCGCTTGAGGAGCCGCTGCGGGAATTGGGCCCAATCGGCCGCGGGGTCACGGTCGGCATCCGCACCGGCGACACGTCTCAGGGCGACCGCCGCCGGCTCCGCGACAATTGGCCAACCGCCCTCGTCACGACCCCCGAGACGCTCTCGATCCTGCTCTCCCTGGAGACCGCCCACGAGATCTTCGCAAACCTCGACACCGTGGTCGTCGACGAGTGGCACGAACTGCTGTCGACGAAACGGGGCGTGCAGACAGAACTCGCGCTCGCACGCCTGCGGGCCCTCCGGCCCGGACTCATCACCTGGGGACTCTCGGCCACGCTCGCCAACCTCGCCGAGGCGACCGCCGCCTTGGTCGGGCCGGCCGCGGTCGGGCAGGCCCGGCTGGTCTCGGCAGCGATCCCGCGGAAGCTCGAGATCGAGACGCTCATCCCCGAGCCGATGGAACGCTTCCCCTGGGCCGGCCACATGGGAATGCGGCTGTTGCCCCAGGTGGTGGCGGCGATCGACCGGTCCCAGACGTCGCTCGTGTTTACCAACACCCGCGCGCAGGCCGAGCGCTGGTTCGATGCCATCCGCCAGGCGCGGCCCGACTGGAAGCACAAGCTCGCGCTCCACCACGGCTCCGTCGACCGCGAACTCCGGACGGCCGCCGAACAAGGGCTCAAGCGGGGGAGCTTGAAATGTGTCGTGGCCACATCGAGCCTCGACCTGGGCGTCGACTTCGGCCCGGTGGACCAGGTTTTTCAAGTCGGCAGCCCCAAGGGGATCGCCCGGCTGCTCCAGCGGGCCGGCCGCAGCGGCCATGCCCCAGGGGCCACCGGCCGGCTGGTCTGCGTTCCGACCCACGCGCTCGAACTGATCGAATGCGCCGCCGCCCGCGATGCCTGCGAGCGGGGCACGGTCGAGGCCCGGCAGCCGCTCGAGGCCGCGCTCGACTGCCTCGCCCAGCACATTGTCACGGTCGCCTGCAGCGGCGGCTTCCGCGAGGCCGACCTGCTGGCGGAAATCCGATCCACGCGGGCCTTCGCCGAGCTCGACGAGACAGCGTGGCGGTGGGCGCTGGATTTCGCCACCCGCGGTGGCCCCGCGCTCGCGGCCTACCCCGACTACGCCCGGATCAAGGAGCGGTTCGGCCGCTGGTACGTGGCCAGCCCGGGAATCGCCCGCAAGCACAGGATGGGCATCGGCACGATCGCCAGCAATGCCGCCGTGGAGGTGAAGTGGCTCCGCGGCGGCCGGCTGGGAACGGTCGAAGAGTCGTTTGTCTCGCGGCTGAAGCAGGGCGACCGGTTCCTGTTCGCCGGCCGGCCACTCACGCTGTTCCGATTCGACGGCCTGACCGCCTGGGTGAAGCGGTCCCGCTCCCCTGCCCCGCTGCAGGTGCCCCGCTGGAACGGTGGCCGGATGCCGCTCACCACGCTCCTCTCCGATGCGGTGCTCGACCTCATCCACGAGGCGACGCGGCCCGGCGGCAAGGTGGCCTGTGAGCTTGAGGCTGTACTACCGCTGCTCGCGATTCAGGCGCGCTGGAGCCGGCTGCCCGACCGCGACACGCTGCTGGTCGAGCGCTGGCGGGGCCGCGACGGCGAGCACGCCTTCGTGTTTCCCTTCGCCGGCCGACTCGTCCACGAGGGGCTCGCGTCGCTCGTCGCCTGGCGGCTCGCCAGCCGCACGCCAAGCACGCTCACACTCGCCTTCAACGACTGGGGCTTCGAGATCGCGGGCCATGCTGCCCTGCCTGCTTCGGCCGCCCAGTGGCGACGGCTCTTCTCGCCCGTCAACCTGCTCGACGACCTGATGAGCTGCCTCAACTCGACCGAGATGGCCCGCCGCCACTTCCGCGAGATCGCCCGCGTGGCCGGGCTCGTGCCGGGAGGCGGCCGCAGCGACCGGCAGACGCAGGCTTCAGCCGGGCTGATCTTCGACGTGCTCACCGAACACGACGCAGGCAACATGCTGCTGGGGCAGGCCCGCCGCGAGGTGCTCGAGCGGCAGTTCGAGTTTCAGCGGCTGGCCGCGGCCGGGCAACGGATCGCCACCCAGGAGATCTGCGTCGTGGAGACCACGCGGCTCACGCCCCTGGCATTCCCGATCTGGGCGGAGTTCATCCAGTCGCGGCTGACGACCAAAGACTGGCTAACGCGGATCACCGACATGGCCCGCGAACTGGAGCAGGCGGCGGGTCGTGGGTAGCGCAGGCGAGGCGTTGCCCGTGGATCCATCGAAACGTAGCCGCGGGCCTCCGGTCCGCGGAATTCGCCCGCCAGCCCTTGAACTGCCGTATAACGATTCCTCTCCGGCCTCCTCATGCGCATTATCCCCGTCACCACCGCTGCGGCGGCTCCCACCGCCGAGGCTGAGATCGTGCTCGTGCCCGGGCGGGCGGCCTACCTGCCGGCGACCGGCACGCTGCTCGTGGCCGACCTTCACCTCGGTAAGGCGGCCACCTTCAGGAGCAAAGGGATCCCCGTGCCCGAGGGCTCGGCGCAGAAAGACCTCGCCCGGCTCGCCCGGCTCGTGGCAGCCACGCAGGCGCGCAGGCTTGTCGTGCTGGGCGATCTATTTCACGCCAAGAGCGGCTGCACCGCCGAGGTGTTCGCCGAGTTCACCGCCGCCCGGGGCCAGTTTCCCGGCACCGAAGTGCTGCTCGTGGCCGGCAACCATGACCGGTCGGTCGGCCGGCTGCCGGCTGGCCTCGGCATCGACTCCGTTCTTCGGACGCACGACGAGCCTCCATTTCACTTCGTCCACGAGCCGGGCACGCCGCTGCCCGAGCCCGGCCGCGATCAGCCCTTCACGATCGCTGGCCACGTTCATCCCGTGATCGCGCTGGCCTCGCCGTCGGGCGACCGGCTCACCGATCGCTGCTTCGTGGCCGATCCCGGGCTGCTCGTGATGCCGGCTTCGGCTCCTTCACAGGAGGCCACCGGGTGACGGCGATGGAGCGGTCACGCGTCTGGATCGCCCGCGACGACGGCGTCGTGGACGTGACCCGGATCGTGCAGCTCGCACGGTGACGCGGTTCAGGCGGCGGCGAATCGCTTCGCAACCTGATCCCAGTTGACCACCTGCCACCAGGCCTTGATGTAGTCGGGGCGGCGGTTCTGGTAGTTGAGGTAGTAGGCGTGCTCCCACACGTCGAGGCCCAAGAGCGGTGTCTTGCCCTGCGACAGGGGCGTGTCCTGGTTGGGGGTGGCCACGATCTCTAGGCCGTCGGGGCCCAGAGCCAGCCAGGCCCAACCGCTGCCAAACTGACCCGCCGCGGCGGCCCCGAACAGTTCCCGAAACTTCTCCACCGAGCCAAACTTCGCCGTGATCGCCTCGGCGAGCTTGCCCGCGGGGGCGTTGTCCTCTCGCGGGGCGCGCATCAGCGTCCAAAATAGCGTGTGGTTGGCATGGCCGCCGCCGTGGTTTCGGACAGCCGCCCGCACCGCCTCCGGGATGGCGGGCAGATTGGCCAGCAGTTGCTCGACCGACTTTCCGGCCAGTGACGGCTCCGCGGCCACCGCGGCATTGAGCTTGTCGATGTAGGCCTGGTGGTGCTTCGTGTGATGGATCGTCATCGTCTTCTCGTCGATGACCGGGGCGAGCGCGTCATACGCATAGGGCAGCGGCGGGAGGGTGAAGGCCGCGTCGGCCGCCAACAGGGGCGACCCGCGACCGACCACGGCGGCACCGCCCAAGGCGAGGCCCACGCCGAGGAAACGACGCCGACTGGGGCAACGGAGCAGGCGGGGTGCGGCGTTCATCGGGCGGATTCTCCTCGGGAAGGGAAGCTGCGAAACGCAAACCACGTTCGGCCGACTATACGTCAGCGATGCCGGCTTATCGTAGCACGGTCGCGGCCCGAAAACCGACATGCAGCCGCTCGAGCAGGTCGCGGGCGGTCAGCGAGATCTGGCCGAGATCAGCGGCGGCGGCGTCGCCGGCGGCCCCGTGCACCCAGGCCGCGAGCCGGGCGGCTGCGAACGGCTCCAGGCCCTGGGCGAGGAGCGCCGCCACGACGCCGGTGAGCACGTCGCCGGTGCCGGCCGTGGCCATGCCGGGGTTGCCCGTCTCGTTGATCGCCTCGCAGCCGGCTCCGACGACCAGCGTGCCGGCCCCCTTGAGAACGACGACGGCCCCGGACTCCTCGGCAAACTCGCGGGCCAGCCGCGCGAGCTCGACGCGATCGGCGGCCTCCGGCCCGGCCGGATCGCGGCCGGCGAGGCGGAGCATCTCGCCGGCGTGCGGCGTGACCACCCGCGGGCCGGCGTGATCGCGTCGGGCGGTAGGGTCCAGCAAGCTCAACGCCCAGAGTGCATCGGCATCGAACACGGCGGAGACCGCCACCTCCCGCCAGAGCGTCGCCACGAGCGTCGCGACCTCGGGCGACCGCCCCAGCCCTGGGCCGATCGCGAGCGCCGACGCGCGGCCGATGGCCGGCCCGATCTCGGCGGTGGCCCGGTCGGCAAACGTGCCGCCCGGCGCGGCCGACAGCCCCCGGGTCATCACGCAAGGATCGAACCCAGCCGTGATCGCCACCACGGGCTCGGGCACGACCGCTTCGACAAGTCCGGCCCCGCTCTTGAGCGCGGCAGAGGCCGTGAGCGCAGGTGCCCCCGCCATACCGCTGGAGCCGCCGATCACGAGCACACGACCGAAGTCGCGCTTGCTCGCAGCAGGCGGCCGGGCGGGCGGCTGTGGCAGACCGCTGGGAGGCGTGGCTGGCGAAGTCGTCATGATTGGAGTCGCGACGGCTTCGGTAGTATGTCCAGAGCCGCGGGGCCGGGGTGCCGCGACCAGCCAGCAGCCCGCCCAAACCATTCATCTACCTTGACCGAAACCTCCCGCGACCGCTACCCTCCCCCGGGTTTGCCGCCGTTTTCCGACCGCTTCGACGGTCGCCCTGGAGACACCCCACGCTCATGTGCGCAGCTCAGACCCGGGCCGATATCTTCGACGTCAAGAAGGTTCGCCAGCTCATTGAGCTGATGAAGGAGCACGATCTTTCGGAACTCGACCTGCGGCAGGCCGACCACCGGGTCAAGATCCGGCGGGGGGGCGAAGTGGTCGTCTCCACCGGACCTCTGGCCCCGGTCCCGATGGCTGCGGCGGCGCCGGTCGCGGTCGCGCCAGCCAGCACTGCCGATTCCCGAATGCTCGTGATCAAGAGCCCGATGGTTGGCACCTTCTACAAGGCCGCGGGCCCCGACTCGCCGGTGTTCGTCAAGGTGGGCGACCGCATCGGCCCCGAGAAGACCGTGTGCATCATCGAGGCCATGAAGGTGTTCAATGAGATCCCGGCCGGCGTCTCCGGGCAGGTGGTGGCGATCCTCGTGGACAACGGGGCCCCGGTCGAGTTTGGCCAGCCGCTGATCAAGGTCGAACCCGACGCCTGAGCCTCGCCCGGCACGCGTGTCTGGCCCGGCTCACGTTCCCGGTCCGGCGCGGAGACCGGACCCCAGACCTGACCCAAACCGGGCCCCAGACCGGAATCCCCCAGGCAGACTTCCCATGTTCAAGCGGATCCTGATAGCCAACCGCGGCGAGATCGCCCTCCGGGTGATCCGTGCCTGCCGCGAACTCGGCGTCGAGACGGTCGCGGTCTACAGCGAGGCGGACCGCGACGCCCCGTATCTCGAACTGGCTGACGAGGCGATCTGCATCGGGTCGGCAAAGGCAGCCGACAGCTACCTGCGGATCGATCGCGTGATCAGCGCTGCCGAGATCGGCAACGTGCAGGCGATCCACCCCGGCTACGGCTTCCTCTCCGAGAACTCGCACTTCGCGGAGGTCTGCCGCTCCTGCGACATCGGCTTCATCGGCCCGGCGCCCGAGGCGATGCAGCGGCTCGGCGACAAAAACTCAGCCCGGGCCCTGGCCCGCGCGGCGGGCGTGCCGACCGTGCCCGGCAGCGAGGGGCTGCTCACGAGCGAGCAGGAGGCGGTGAAGATCGCCCGGGAGATCGGCTTCCCGGTGCTGCTCAAGGCTACGGCCGGCGGGGGGGGCAAAGGGATGCGGGTGGCCGCCAACGACCTGTCGCTGGCGACGGCCTGGCAGCAGGCCTCGGCCGAGGCTCAGGCGGCGTTCGGCAACCCCGGGATTTACATCGAGAAATACATCGAGCGGCCGCGGCACGTGGAGATCCAGATCCTCGCCGACACCCACGGCCAGGTCTTCCACCTCTGGGAGCGCGACTGCTCGACCCAGCGGCGGCACCAGAAGTTGATCGAGGAAAGCCCTTCGCCCCGGCTCCCCCAGGCGACGCGGCAGGCAATGGCCGACGCGGCGGTGCGGCTGGCCAAGACGGCCGGCTACTACTCGGCCGGCACGGTCGAGTTCATCGTCGATCAGGAAGACAACTTTTACTTCATCGAGGTCAATGCCCGAATCCAAGTCGAGCATCCCGTGAGTGAGATGGTGACGGGCATCGACCTGGTGAAGGCGCAGATCCGGGTGGCAGCGGGCGAGAAGCTCGCGCTGCAGCAGGAAAACATCGTGCCCCGCGGCCACGCCATCGAGTGCCGAATCAACGCCGAGGATCCGGCCCACAACTTCCGCCCCAACCCCGGCCGGATCGAGCGGATCATCGCCCCGGGCGGCTTCGGCGTCCGCTGGGATTCCCACGCCACGACCGGCTACGTCGTGCCGCCGCACTACGACTCCCTGGTGGGCAAGCTGATCGTGCACCAGCCGACCCGAAAAGATGCGATCGACACGATGATCCGCGCCCTCAAAGAGCTCCGGGTGGCCGGGATCGCAACCACCGTTCCGCTCCACCTCGAACTGCTCGCCAACACCGCCTTCCACGAAGCCCAGGTCGACACCACCTTTGTGGAACGAATGCTCGCCGGCTGAACCCAGGAGCCCTTCATGAGCGAATCTCTCTCCCGCCCGCCGCAGCCCGCCCACCACTTTCGCCGCGTGGCGATCCTGTTTGCCGGCGGCCCGGCCCCGGGGGCCAACGCCGTGATCTCGACGGCCGCGACCTCC
>Ga0247836_1007132_pt1 | contig 11996 bp, 10 predicted proteins | sample LaCruzMarch2015__4_FD_187116 | JGI IMG/M metagenome (GOLD analysis project Ga0247836, IMG submission 187116) | Freshwater microbial communities from meromictic Lake La Cruz, Castile-La Mancha, Spain - LaCruzMarch2015_14m | ecosystem: Environmental > Aquatic > Freshwater > Lake | place: Spain...
CGAGACGTCGTCCCTTGGTCACCACTCCGTCGAAAAGAGCCGAAACCGCCGGGTGAGCGAGGTCCGCTCCAAAGCATCGAGCGCCGGGTCCTTCCGGACAGAAGCGGTGGACGGCGGCCAAGACCTGGTCCACGTTCAGGGGTTTGGGCAAGACGGTACAGGCCCCGGCCTGGTGGCCGCTGAAAATCGCTTTGTGCACGTTCTCCGCCATCATCACGATCTCCGGGTGGGCGGCGTTGGCCCGGGCATGGGAGGCCACTTCGAGAGCGGAGTTTTGGGGAAGGTGCATATCGAGAAGCACCATGGACCAAGCCTCTTTGTTGAGCTCGGCCAGAGCAGCCTCGGGCTGCGAGACGGATGCGCAGCGGAACCCGTGATCGATCAACTTCTTCGAAATCATCCCGCCGATGCGGGGGTCTCCGTCGAGGACCAGGATACTTCGCTCTGTATTAACCACTAAACACAGCGTAGCAACGCGTCATAGTCCTGAGCGTGAAGATTGCGTGCTCTCTATGTTAAGAATCGAGTCATGAGCCAAGACATCCGCATCGAAACCGACACCATGGGCGAAGTGAAAGTGGAGAAGAGTCGCTACTGGGGCGCGCAAACGCAGCGTTCCCTTGTCAACTTCCCCGTTGGCGAAGACCGCATGTCTCGTCCCATCATTCGAGCGCTCGGCATCCTCAAAAAAGGCGCCGCGCTTGCCAACTTCGAGCTGGGTAAGCTTCCCAAAGAAAAACTCGACGCCATTTGCAAGGCCGCAGACGAAGTCATCGAGGGAAAACTCGACGCGCACTTCCCGTTGGTGGTGTGGCAAACGGGGTCCGGCACTCAGACCAACATGAACGCCAACGAGGTTATCTCCAACCGGGCGATCGAAATGCTCGGTGGCGAGATGGGGTCCAAAAAGCCCATTCATCCCAACGACGACGTCAATAAGAGCCAAAGTTCCAACGATGTCTTCCCCACGGCCATGCACATCGCCGCTGTCGAAGAACTTGAACGCAAGCTTCTCCCCGCGCTCAAGAAATTGCACCGAGCGCTTGCCGATAAAGAGAAGAAGTTCGAGAAAGTGATCAAGGTAGGCCGCACCCATCTGATGGACGCCACCCCGCTTACCGTGGGTCAGGAGTTCTCCGGCTGGCGTACGCAGGTCGAGTACGGCATCGAGCGCGTGGAGCAGTCGTTGTCAAAGCTCCGGCAACTCGCTCAAGGTGGTACGGCCGTCGGAACCGGTCTCAACACGCATCCTAGGTTCGCCGAACTTGTGGCCAAGAAAATCTCCGAACTTTCGGGTTGTCAGTTTGTCTCGGCCCCCAACAAGTTCGAAGCACTTGCCTCGCACGACGCCCTCGTTTTCGCTCACGGTGCTCTCAAGACTCTCGCGTGCTCGTTCATGAAGCTCGCCAACGACGTGCGCTGGCTCGGTTCGGGCCCTCGCTGTGGTTTGCAGGAGTTTTCTCTCCCTGAAAACGAGCCCGGCTCTTCGATCATGCCTGGCAAGGTGAATCCGACCCAGTCGGAATCTATGACAATGGTTTGCTGCCAAGTGCTCGGCAACGACGTCGCGATCAACTTGGGTGGTGCGAGCGGCAACTTCGAGCTGAATGTCTTTAAGCCCCTCATCATCCACAATTTCCTGCATTCCACGCGTTTGCTTGCGGATTCCGCCTCAACCTTCGTCGATCACTGTCTTGACGGACTGACGATCAACGAAGGCGAGATCAAGAAGCACCTCGAGAACACGCTCATGCTCGTCACCGCGCTCAATCCGCACATCGGCTACGACAACGCGGCCAAGATTGCCAAAAAAGCGCACAAAGAGGGCAAGACCCTTCGTGGAGTGGCCAAAGAGCTTGGCCTGCTCACGGACGAGCAGTTCGATAAGTGGGTCCGTCCCGAAGACATGATCTACCCCAAAGAATAATGGCCAAAACGCAGTCTCAGATGATCGCGCTCGGAACGCAGGCTCCGGCGTTCCGGCTTCCCAACACAAACACGCCGGAGTGGAAGGGGCTCGCCAAGGCCCCCGTTTTGTCGTTGGCCGAGATCGCCTTTGACCTCGAGGGTCGGGCGCGCCCGGGAATTCTGGTTGCCTTCCTTTGTAACCATTGCCCCTACGTGAAACATATTCGCACGCAGTTCGCATATCTGACCGCGCAATGGATGAAGCGTGGGCTCGGGGTAGTGGGCATCAATTCCAACGACGCGCTTCAGTACCCGGACGACAGTCCGATCAAGATGCAGCTCGAGGCCCAAGAGGCAGGCTACGTGTTTCCATATCTTTACGATGAGTCCCAGGGTGTCGCGAAGGCGTACGATGCCGCCTGCACGCCGGATTTCTACCTCTTCGATGCCTCTCAACAGCTTGTTTATCGGGGTCAGTTCGACGACAGCCGTCCCGGTGATGGCCGGGCGGTTAGCGGTTCAGATTTGAACGCCGCGGTAGAGGCACTCCTGCTCGGAAAGACTATTAATTTCAATCAAATACCGAGTCTTGGCTGCAACATAAAATGGAAATTTTGACTAGGCGAGTTAAGACATGGTAATCCGACACCCCTAGAAACGGGGTACCGCCCATGACGACAGCTCAAGTGGATCTGTTCGCACCCATCGTGCACCTCATCACCGAGGGGAAACTCTCGGAAGCTGAGATTTTATTGACGGCGATCGTTCGTAACGTTTCGGCTGCGAATCAAGATCGCTTGCAGGCTTATTCTCATCTGATCCGCATTGCGGCCGAGCAACGCGTCTTTGACCGTCTTCCCAAGTACATCGAAGAAGTTAAAAAGATCGACCTCGCCACGGAAGACGAAAAACGGATGTTCGCCAAGTGTCTCCACGCCGTGGGCGTGGGCTGGGCCTACTCGGGCAACGCTGACAAGGCCCGCCAGAGCTTTCAGTCAGCCTTGGACATCAGTGAGGGGATCAATGCCATGGAAGACATTCTCGCTACGCGCCTCTCCCTTGTAGAACTCCTACGCAACGACGGGCAGTATCAAGCGGCCATCAACGAACTTCCCGCCCTGCGCGAGCTCGCTGCCAAATCCACAATGCCTTGGGGTCTGGGTCGGGTGCTGGCGCTAGAGGCCAACATCTTCCGTAAGACCGGCGAGTACGCCAAAGCCATTAAGATTTTTCAGGAGGCCCTCGAGGTCTTCAGCAACAATAAAAACAGCCACTATTATCATTACATCCTCTGGGCTCTCGGCACTTGCTACGCCGCCACCGAGGACAAGGAAAAATCCAAGATCTATCTCGGTCTCGCCACTAACGGGTTTGAAGGCGTCGAGTTCGGTCGCATCAACACGCTTTCGTGGCTGACGCTGGCCGAGCTTCACACGGTGTTGGGCGAGTACGGCCCTGCGGAAGCCGTATACAAGAAAATTTCCGAACAAATCGGTTCCGAGGAAACGACTTACTTCGGTCGTCGCTTGCTACGCGGGCAAGCGCTGCTTGCCATCAAAAAGGGCGAGTTCGAACAGGCCAACGAGATGATCGACAAGCTGGTCGTCATCGCGGTGCGCGAGAAGAACCAAAAGGAGATCATGCGCCTCCGCATCCTCAAGGCCGAGGTGCTTTTGCGTAACGGAGACTCGGCCCAACACGAGGAAGCTCGTGCCATGCTCCAGGAAGCTCTCGCTTTCCACGAGCAGCGTGGCGTGCGTCGTCACCAGGCGGTCTGTTTGGAACTTCTTTCTCGACTCGACTCGGCCTCTGGGTATCCCGCGGACGCCCTCAAGAAGGTCGAAGAAATGCGCCGTTTGGCCAAGGAAGGCAGCTTCGATCGCCTCTACATCCGCGCCTCGCTGGCGCGTCTGGTGCTCATGCGTAAGCTCGGCCAGACGCCGGAGCCCGCAGATCTCGAAGACCTCGCTCCCCTTATCGACAAGCTCAACGCGGGCCCCGAGCGCATGATCCTGGCCCGTTTTCGTACCGAGAATTATGAAGAGTGGGCCGGGGAACTGCGTCGTCTCGACACTCACGCCCAGCGCTACGTTTACGAGTTCTTCGAAGACTTCCACTTTATTCAGAACCAGGCGATCGACATCGAGATCGACCGGAATTCGCACTACGTGCGCGAAAAGCATTTGGGCGAAATCCCCTTCCACAACAAGTTCACGCTCATGCGGATTCTGTGTCTCTTGGCCGAAACGCCGGGCAAGGAATTCTCAAAGGAGCAGCTCGCTAAGGAAATCTGGGAGCAGGAGTACAATCCCCTGCGCCACGACAACAACATCTACATCAATATCAACCGCTTACGGAAGCTTATCGAGCCCAATCCACGCGAAAGCCGCTACGTGATGAACGGGTCCCGGGGCTATTACTTTAACCCCGCAATGAAAGTGAACATTTCGTCCAAGATCTCGGACGTGGCGCCGAGATCTATGCCCAAGAGCCGAAACAACGAGGGAGCGAGACCATGAGGGGATTTCAAGGGGTTTGGAGGGGTGTCGGCCTTGTCGTCGTCTGCGTGGCGATCTGGGCGGGGCCCAACGCTTCGGCCGCGCCAGCGGCCAACAGAGATTGGGTGGGGATCTTCCCGGCCCCGTCTTGTAACTCTTCCCTGGCGATCGAAAGGCTACGTCCCAAGTTCGCTCGGGACCCCGTGCCTACCGGCGACGGGGTCTTCCCTTGGCCCGGTGCGCTTGGATTCTGGGTGGAATCTGCCCGTGGGGTCTACGTGCAAGTGTCCGAAGAGAAACCCGAAGGTAGCGAGTACGGCTTGGTGCGGGTCTCGATTCGGTCGGTCTGCGACAACAGCACTCTTGCGATCGGCACCAAGCTGATTCGGGACGAGGATTGGAAGGAGGACTACATGGTCGTGGCTCTCCGGAACTACAAATTGAGCGTCAAAAAACGGTCGCGCTTGGTGGCCGCGTTTGAAGTTCACAACGCTAAGGACCAGGTCTGTCAGCTTAATCTTCAGATGCTCGAGGTCGACGAATCCGGAACCGTGCTTCGCACGGACTACTTCCGCATTGTCCGCCCTTGACCCTGACGAGATAGGCCGATACAACACCGAGTCCTATGGCTAACGGTGATAATCGCAAGACGAAAAAAGTCCGCCAACGTCGTTCCCAAGCTAAGAAAAAGGCTCGGGCAAAAAAGAAGCGTGCGGGCGCTAAGAACAAGGCCTAAGGGCCTTTGCTAAAGGATCAGTTCGATGGATGACTACAAAGACAACCGTTACAACAAAGACTCCGGCCCCCGCGATGGCGGTATGGGTGGCGAAGATGGCGGCCGTGAAGGCCGCGGCGGGGACCGCGAAGGCGGCCGCTCGATGGGCCGAGGCTTCGGCCGTCGGAAGGTCGATCCCTTCCTTTTGGATAAGACCCTTCTCCTTGATTACAAGAACATCAAGGTGATCCAGCGTTTCGTGACCGAGACGGGTCGCATTGTCCCCCGCCACATCACCGGCGTGACCGCTAAGAACCAGCGCAAGCTTTCGCAGTTCATCAAACGCTGCCGGAACCTTGGCTTGCTGGCCCCCAAGATGGAGGGATAAACTCCTGGGGATGAAAGATCCCCTGAGTCAAATCCGGGATTCCGTCAAAACCCGCTTCGAGCAATCGAAGCGGGTTTTGTCTTTTGAGGAATATCTGGAGCTCGTCGCCAAGGATCCGTATCGTCTTCTGCGCGGAGCTCCCCACTACTTGCTCGATGCTCTCCAACACTTCGGCCACGCGGATATCGATATTCGCGGTCAGAAAGTGCGTCGTTGGAAACTCTTCGATCAAGCCTTCACCGAGAATCCGCAGCCGCTCGTGGGCCATGAGCAAGTGCAAAACGAAATTTTCCAGAGCCTCACGAGTTTCGTGCGTGCGGGCAAAACGGACAAGTTGCTTGTGCTCCATGGTCCGAACGGTTCGGCGAAGTCTACGATGGTGCGGAGCCTCTTTGCCGGGCTCGAGAATTACTCGAAGGCCGACGAAGGCATCGCGTTCACCTTTTCGTGGATCTTCCCGCACGACGCCTTCGAGAAAAGCAGTCTTGGCCTTGGCTCGCGCAAGGAAGCCGTGGCGGACACTGAGTCCTACGCGCGCCTGGACCAAGAAAAAGTCGGGGCCATCGTGCGCAGCGAGCTGCGCGAAAATCCGATCGCGCTGATCCCGGTCGAAGACCGCATGGCGCTCTTTGATGGGTGGGCCAAGAACGCGGCGAAGGCCGACCGGGCCCTGCTCGCGGGGTTGCGCGCAGGCGTGGCGAAGCTCGAGCTCGGCCACAAGAACGCGAGCATTTTTGAAGCTCTGCTCAATGACTACAAGGGCGATCTGCGCAAAGTGCTGCGCCACGTGCGCGTGGAGCGTTTCTATTTCTCGCGGCGCTTCCGTAGCGGTCTCGTGTCGGTGGAGCCGCAGTTTGGCGTGGATGCGACTCTCCGCCAAGTGACGCTCGACCGCTCGATGTCGATGTTGCCGCCGGCGTTGCAGTCGTTGAACCTCTTTCAACTCGAGGGCGATCTCGTGGACGCTAATCGCGGCGTGATCGAATACAACGATCTGCTGAAGCGCCCGCTCGAGGCCTTCAAGTACCTGCTGGGCACCACCGAGACGGGCACGGTCACGCTGGGCCATGTGGTGGCGTTTCTCGACACCGTGTTCTTGGCCACCACCAACGACCGTCAGCTCGAGGCCTTTCGCGAGCACCCCGAATACAATTCGTTCAAAGCGCGGATGGAATTCATCAAGGTGCCATACTTGCTGCGCGTCTCGGACGAGGAGCAGATTTACAAAGAACCCGCGCGCAAAGCGGCCGGTCCCAAAGAGATCATGCCGCACACCGAGCGCGTGCTCGCGCTGTGGGCGGTGCTCACACGGCTCAAGCGCCCGCTCACCAAGAACAAGGGCGCGATGCTCTCGCACGTGCTCGAAAATCTCACGCCGCTCACCAAGGCGAAGCTCTACGACACGGGCGAGATTCCCGAGTACCTCAACGACGAAGAACGCCGCGAGCTCAAGAGCGCGCTTCCCGAGTTGATTCGCGAGCAGCAAAACCAGCCCTTCTACGAGGGTTACTTGGGGGCTTCGGCGCGCGAGTTGAAGGTTATCCTGCAGATGGCCGCGCAGAACGACCAATTCCCTACGCTCGGCCCCAACGCGGTCATCGCGGAGCTCGATGAACTCATCCAGCGCCCACTCGATTTCGAATACCTCCGGGTGGAGCCCAATCAGGGTTACCACGACTATATGGATATGGTGCGGGTGGTGCGTCTTGAGTGGCTCGAGTGGGTGGACCGCGAGATGCAAACCTGCCTGGCGATGGATCAGGGCGGGCAGCTCTCGGAGTTCCTGGAGCGTTACGTCCGTCACGTCATGCACCACGTGCGCAAAGAGAAGATGCGCAGCCGGATTACGAATCAGTTCGAGGACCCGGACCAGAGTCTCATGCAGGAGTTTGAGGGTTTCCTGGGTGGAGTGGGTGACACGGAAGAGTTCCGTCGCAATCTGATTTCGCGCCTGGGAGCGTGGACGATCGAGAACCCGGGTCGAGACACGACGAAGGCGCTGCCTTACGAAACGATTTTCCCCGATCTCATGAAGCGACTACACGCGAAGTCCCATGAAAATCAGATCGTAAAAATCCGTGCGATGGGCTCGCTTTTCTTGGAGGCCGCCGGTTTCGATTTCGAAGCCATCGAAGCGCGTCCTTCCACCAACGAAGCCGAACAGCTAGCGATGCGGGTCTATAAGGGGATGCAGGAGCGCTACGGCTACGGGCCGGCCGGGGCGAAAGAGGCCCTTGTGGAACTCATCCAGGCCAAGTATCGCTAAGGGGAGCCCCTCAAGCACAGGGGAATAATTAAGTATTCCTTATTGGATGCTTTAGGAAGACTTATCGATTGAGGATAGCCTGTGAATAACTTGCTCCAAATCTTGGCTCTCGATGAGACTAAGGCGCAGAGCGTTGTCTTCGTAAATGGCCGAGAAGAAGCGGGAATCAACGCTGTTTTTGATCCGCATGCGAACGGCGAAATCTACCAGGTCTTTATCCACAGACTCTTTCCTTACGAGGAGGTCGGGTCCTGGGAGTTCGACAATTTTGCTGCGGCGCGTGGTTTTGCGGCTACCCGTTTCGCTCGCGAATGGGAAATGCTCGTTTGGGATAAGCCGATCGATCGTCCGTGCGAAAAGGGCGAATCCTGCGGCGGAGGCCACGGCACCTGCGTTACCTGTGCCTCGGGCGGCGGCTGCGGCCCCACTGGCGCCTGCGGGAGCGCCTAAATAAACGAGCGTCCGCGGCGTCTGGCCAGCCTGAGGCTGGCTCGGTCGTTCCGGTGCTCACGGGCTGGCAGCCCGCTCCGCTCCTCACCTTGCTCCCGCCTTGCGGTCATCTCGTTTATTTAGGCGCTCCAGCTTCGAGCGATCCTACAAGCGAACTCAGGTCTTCTTGAAATCCATCCACAGGCGCGACGTTTGCACGCCCGTGTTGTGTTGGTATTTGCCGGACTTGTACTCGACCACTTTGCCTTCGACCGTGTGGTAAAAAATCTGGCAAATCTGCACGTCCGGGTAAATGCGAATGGGCTGGATACACTGAATTTCGAGAGTCCAATACCCTGCGAACCCCGTGTCGCCGAAACCCGCGGTCACGTGCACATATAGGCCGAGGCGCCCGATGCTGGAGCGGCCTTCGAGCATGGGCACGAGATTCTTGGTGACGGTGAACTCTTTGGTGCGGCCGAGATAGAGCACGCCTGGTTTGAGCACCAGGCCTTCCGGCGGGATGACGATCTTCTCTGCCGGATTGTCCTTTTTCATGTCGAGCGGCATTTCCGTGTACACCAGGAGCTCGTCGTGGAGCCGCAGGTTGTACGAGTTCGGATTGAGCAGCTTCGGGTCAAAGGGTTCGATTTGGATGTCGTGGCCGAGACGCTCTTGGATCGCGGGTCCGGTGAGAATCATGGAAGCACTATATCCGCGGCGGCGCGCGCCTGACCAGGCGTGTGCCGGAGGAATTCGGATCAATCTTTCCGATACTCGAATTCGAGGGCGTGCCAGGTTTCGAATTCGGTGCTGAGGCCGGCCTTGGGCGACAAGTGCGGACGCTCCACGGTGGTTTCCAGGCGCCAGGTGAGCTTCCAACCGGCCGCTAGCGCCGGTTTCAACAGCAAGTCGGCGCCGGTTCCCAAAATCCCGCTCACCAGCCAACGGGCTCCCGGGCGCGCCAGGCGGCCGAGATCAGGGAGCAAGCCCACGAGCACCTCGGCGTAGATGTTGGAGACAAGCAGATCGAAAGAAAGACGATCGGACACAAGGCGCTCGGCTGTGCCCGAGTTGCCGAAGCGGCAAGCGAAGGAATCCGGCGGAAGGCCATTGAGGGACTGCGTTTTGGAGACTTCGTTTTCGCAGAGAGGATCCAGATCCGTGGCGAGGATCGCCGCTTGCGGGAAGAACTTTCGGCACGCCACGGCCAAGATGCCGGAACCGGTGCCGAGGTCGAGGATGCCCGTGGGCGCGAGTTTTTGTTTTTCGTACTCTTCGAGTCGCGCCAGGCACATCTGCGTGGTGGGATGGTCGCCCGTGCCGAACGCCAGACCGGGGTCGACGACAAAGGCGCGCTTGCCTGCGGGGGCCGCGTCCCACGGGGGCCCCACCCAAAGGTTTTCGCCGGCGAGTTGGCCGCGTACCCGGCTTCGGTACTCAGCCAGGTAGTCGGTGTCGGGAGCTTTTTCGATGGAGACGATCTCGGTGTCGGGAGCGTTCAGCTGCTCGGACCAAGCGCGGCCGTCGGGGGCGGTGGGAGTTTCCACGTACACGCGCAAGAGAAGATGGCCGTCACCGCGATACTCGTCGCTCTCGAGCCATTCGGCGCACCTCTTGGCCGCCTCGGAGCCGAACTCGAGGAACTCGTGCTCGGGGCGCACTTGAAAGAGCGGGCTGCCGTCGGAAGGGGCTTCCTCGATCCCCTGCACACCGTCCAGGCTCCAGATTTTATCGGAGAGATCCTGAACCCGACGGGCGGGCACGCGCAACGTAACGATGTACATGCCTCTCCCTTAGCGCTTCTGAAGCTGACGCTCGATCTCGATTTTGTCTTCGCGGTCCGTTACTTTGGTGAGGCCTTCCTGAAGAAGTTTGGTGGCTTCGTCGAAGTAACCGCGCTTGCGTTGCATGAGGGCTGCCTGGAGATAGAGGTCTTTGACCTTCACTCCCTTCACCGCATTCCCCGCCCTAAAAAAGTCCAATGCTTTCTGCGAGTAGATCAGACCTTGGGTGTAAACGAGCTTTCGCCCCGCGAGCACGCTGTTCCAGTGCCAGATTTCGGGCTCGAGGGTGTCGTTGCCGTCGCCGGTGAGGATCTTGAGCTGCGCCTCCGCGGAGTCGAGACGGTCGCGGCGCAAGAGTTCCACGAGCCAGGCTTTGCGAAACTCGCGGGAGTCGGGGAACAGCTTGAGTGCTGCTTGAAAATCGGCGTCAGAGGGGCCGGCACGTTCTCCCGGTGAGCGGGTCGACAGGGCTCGTTCTAGAAATGCACGGAGTCGTGCATCGCGCGGCTCGATTTTAAGTCCGGCGACGGCGGTTTTGCGCGCGAGCGCCGGGTTATTGGTTTCCAGATGAGCCTCGGTTAAACCGCGCAGGGAGGAGAGCGTCCAGGCGGCCGGAACACCCCGTTGGCGGAGGACGGCGGCGTAGTCACCCACTGAGGCCGCCCATTCTTTGCGCAAGCGATGCAGTTCGGCGCTCAGATAAAAGAGAGCCACGTTTTGCAGCGGCGTCTTTGCGTTCTTGCGCAACTTCACGAGGCTATCGCTCAGGCGAACGGCGTCGCGGGTTTCCAGGGCGGCTCGCGAACGGGCGAGCAGGGCGTCGGCGTCCGTGGGATGGATTTTGAGAAAGGCTTCCGAGAGGCGCAGGACCTCTTCGGGGCTTTCCACCTCCACGAGATCGAAGAACGCGAGACGGAAGTATTCCTTCGCCCGTTCCGACTGCGGCAACTCGAGCAGGACCCGGCGTAGGTGCTTAAGTTGGGCGTCGGTGTCCTGGGCCTGGGCTGCCAGGCGAGCAAGGCGGTAGTTGGCTTCGGCGTGGGTGGTTTGGAGCTCTACCGCCTTATTGAGCGACGCGCGGGACTGTGTGGGATCGCCCTTGAGGTCGAAGTAGTCCGCCAAGAGCAGTTGAAACTCCGGGGTCGACAAACGTTCTGGGGGCAGGCGCTTCATGAGCGTCCTGAGGATCTCGTTTTTGTCCTCCAGGCACTGACGGCCGAGGGCATCTAAACCGAGGCCTTTCTTTTCGGCTTCCAGTGCCTGTGCGCCTTCGACGGTGCTCCGAAAGAGCTTCAGGTAGTCGTCGCCATCGATCTTTTGGGACTTGGCTTTGAGTGTGGCCCCTTGGGTGCAGTCCGTTGGGAACTTCGGAGCGGCGTTGACGCCCTGGCTGAGGGCCGCTGAGATGAAAAGCCACGATGAGCCAAGTCGAAAAAATACGCCGAATGAAAGAACGGGCTCGGATCTTTGCCGAGATTCGTCGTTTCTTTGGGGAACAGGATTTCCTGGAACTCCACACACCGGTGTTGGTGCCGAATCCGGGCCTCGAGCCTCATCTGATTCCCTTTGAGACACAGTACCGGCCGCAGATGGGTGGGGGGAGTTCACGCGCCTATTATCTACCCACCTCTCCCGAATATCATTTGAAAAAGGCTCTCGCGTGGGGAGTTCCACGGATCTTCGAGATCGCCAAGAGTTTTCGCAACGGGGAGCGCAGCGCGCGTCACGAGCCTGAGTTCTTTATGCTCGAGTGGTATCGACATCCGGGGAGCTACCTGGAGATCGCTGACGACTTTTCGCGTTTGCTCGTGCGTCTCGGCGCCCTTTGGGCCCCGACGGAGCCTTGGGGCCAGCGCGAGGACCTGACGGTGACCGAGGCCCTCCGGCGACACGCCGGGCTCGATCTCGTGGCGGCCTTGTCGGGAGGCTCCTCGCTAACCGAGCAGGCCCGTGCCCTGGGGTTTGCGAGTGTGAACGCGGACGATGATTTCGAAACCGCTTTCCA
>Ga0247836_1007133_pt1 | contig 11996 bp, 18 predicted proteins | sample LaCruzMarch2015__4_FD_187116 | JGI IMG/M metagenome (GOLD analysis project Ga0247836, IMG submission 187116) | Freshwater microbial communities from meromictic Lake La Cruz, Castile-La Mancha, Spain - LaCruzMarch2015_14m | ecosystem: Environmental > Aquatic > Freshwater > Lake | place: Spain...
TTGCCCGGCGCGACAGCCAAAATGCCCCCGCCGACGCCACTCTTGCCCGGCAAGCCGACGCGATACGCGAACTCGCCTGAGCCGTCGTAGTGGCCGCACGTCAGCATCACGGCATTGATGCGCCGCGCGCGCTCTGCGCTCACCACCGACAGGCCGGTGTCGGGGTTGATGCCCGATTGCGCGAGAAAGCGGCCGGCCATGGCCAGCTGCCGGCACGACATGGCGATGGCGCAATGGTGGAAATAAACGCCGAGCGTATATTCGACCGGGTTTTCCAACACGCCGAACGACTTCATGTAATTGGCGAGCGCGCTGTTGCGAAAACCCGTGCGCTGTTCCGAGGCCGCCACCGCTTCGTCGATGGTGATCGACGGATCGTCGGCAAGAAACTGCATGAAGCGCAGAATTTCGCCCAAGGCCTCGCGCGGCTGATGGCCCGACAAGATCACGTCGGTGACGGCGATGGCGCCCGCGTTGATAAACGGATTGCGCGGGATGCCGCATTCGCGCTCCAACTGCACGATGGAGTTGAACGGGCTGCCCGAGGGCTCGCGGCCGACGCGGCTCCACAGCCGGTCGCCCACTTTGCCGAGCGCCAGGGTGAGCGTGAACACCTTCGAGATGCTTTGGATCGAGAACGGCGTGTCGCTGTCGCCGCCCACGCACACGGTGCCGTCGTTGGTCACGACAGCGATGCCGAAGGCCGTGTTGCTGACGCGCGCCAGTTCGGGAATGTAGGTCGCCACCTCGCCGCGGTCGGTGCGCGCGCGCATTTCATCGGCGATGTCTTTGACGATACGGTCGATGTCGGACACGGGCGGGCTCATGAAAACACAATGCAAAAAGAGCAGCGGCGAGAAGGTGGGCCAGAAGGCGCGCAAGTGGCCGCCCGCGAAACCGCGCGCGCGGTCCACGCCTAAGATCAGCCAGCCCGCGCTTCCTTCATAGGGCGACCCAAGGTCTCAGGTGGTGGGGAGGTGTGGAACGATGAAAGCTGGCCGGAGACGAGCGCAATCGAGAGGGTGCTTGCCTGAGATGCGGGAGCCTGCATCTCATCGCGTGGGGCTGGCCGGCTGTGATGGACGGTGTTGCCTTAACGAAGGCGGGGAATTTGGCGGCGCGAAGCGGAAATAGCAGTGAGCCGATCAAAATGCTATCTAGGAGGTACACCTGACTTCTGCGGCCCATCAGCATCAATCGCAGGCGAGAAGTCCGGCATAGCAAGGCTGGAGGAGTGTAATCATGGACGCACTTGAGCTTAAAGCAGCTGTTCAGGCATATTTACCGAGCGGTCGTGCGGTGCTCATTACTGGAACAGGGTTCTCGTGGGGTGCGGCCACCAAAGATCAAAAGGGTATTCCGAGTGTCGACTCCCTTAAAACATTACTTTTGTACGCAAGTTCCATTCCTAAGGGCCAACGCGAGGCGTTCACTTTAGCCACCGCAATCGAGGCATATAGAGATAAGTTTAAGGATGAAGCAAAGTTAGCTTCGTTCCTGCGTGCACAATTGTGGGCTGAAACAGTTGCGCCTCATCACGAGCAGCTTGTGTCATTGCCTTGGTACAGGGCCTACACGACAAATTACGATAATGTCTTTGAGGTCGCAGCCCGTAATGCTGGGATCGAATTCGAAGTATTCGACCAAAGCGGTTTTGTGAAAGAAAAAAAAGAGTCATTGGCGCAAGTTATACATCTTCACGGGTACATCGCGTCAACTAATCCTACCGATAACGCCGGGAGATTCATTGCTGGAGTTGCGGCGTACGCACAACCACAGCTTTACGAATCGGACTGGTTCCGACAGCTTGTCGTAGACATTGACTCCGCTCCGGCCATCTTCGTCGTCGGAAATTCAGTTAGTGACAATCATATTGCAAGAATTCTCGCAAGGAAACCAGAGTATTCTTCTAAGCTATATTTTATTGTAGAGACTGCACCACCGCTTGCACTCAGCCTCCAATTGAAGAGTTTTGGGAATGTTTGCAGAATAGGCGTGGATGGTTTTGCAAAGCTCTGCGGGACGATAGACCTGGGCCGGGGCTTGAAAATCGATCCGCCACTGTCGGTAGTCCGCTTGCAATTTTTGTTACCGCCTCGCAATCCTGTAGCGGCTGATTTGGATGAGTTGTTGCTAAAGGGGCGGCTGGATATATCGCTTTTGCATCAGAAGCTTCATAAGCCCTCGAGTGTATCGTATTTTGTTCCGCGTTTCGATAGAAAGCAGCTTGCATCATTGTTGCCAACCAAGCAGGAAAGACAGAGGTTTATATTTGTGCATTCGAATATAGGAAATGGAAAGTCAATTATGGTTAATGAAATGGCGTCGCAGCTTTCGCAACAGGCAATATCTGTGTTTTGGCTCCACCCAGAAAAGGGGGATGTGGCTGCGGGGATTTCATATCTGTCGAAGCAAGTGGGGACAATTGCGGTTGTGGTTGAGGACGTTTTTCAGTATGAAAATTTACTTCAGACTCTGATTAATTTGAACAGGAGCGATGCAATATTTGTTCTCACGTCTCGAACATCATCGTTCGAAGTGCGAAAGGCTAAAGCCCAAAAACTACTCAATGGAAAGTTATTCGAAATCGACGCCAATCATCTAAATGCAGCGCAGCTAGCGGATATGGCGACATATCTTGAGCAATATGGTTACTGGAAAGATCGCGCAAAACTTTCTGATGGTCAGAAACTCGATTACCTGAGGCGTCGCTGCCACGGCGAGATTCGCGGAATTTTGTTGTCCCTGCTCGATAGTCCAACTATTCGAGATCGCCTTGAAAAGTATTTTGATACACTTCTTTCTCTTCCGGCGAGGGTTCTCGAATATATAATAATTGCGACATATGCTCGCGTAATATCTGGCGTGCAGCACAGCGCGTACGAAATAGGGCATATCATGGATATCGATTATGCGTGGGAGGTTGGGTCCCAAAGAGATCGGTTGAGTGCCGACATTCTGTCGAGAGATCTGGTTGGGTAGTTCCAATCTTCTGTTTTTGGCGAGTATTTTTTACGTGAGAACGTGGATGACGAGTTGGTGGTTCAAACATTGCAACGGTTTGTGATAGCTCTCGACAAACACGTGCATGAAAAAGGCAATAAGCAATACGATTATTTGCTAAGGCAATCATTGCGATATCGCCACATCCGGTCGATCCTTAAAAAATCGCAAGCTGATGCCTTGGCAGACGGCTTCTTTGATGGACTGCATGGATTGCGAACAGCAAAGCGCGATCCATTGTTTTGGGTGCAATGTTCTATCGCAAAGTCGGCAGTTGGTGCGTTTGCAAAATGCGAGGACTATATTCTCACTGCGCGCAGTTATGCAGATGGAATGAAATCAACTGGTTACGATCCATATCAGGTCGATACTCATGAAGCAGGTTTCCTTGTGATAAGTCGGTCCCAAAATTACAAGACGGATGTCGGCTTTGCTTTTCAGAGGTCTGTTAAATTGCTTGAGGGGGTCATTTCTCGACGGGACGAGGATCTTGAGCGAACACTTGAGGTAACAACAATGTATTGGGACTACTATAGTGTTTACAAGGGTCAGATTGATGAAATTACAACGGCTAACATTTGCAATATGTTGAAAAGAATCCGAAGCCGCATTGATCTCTACGATAAGAATGTCCTTGAGCGCAACAAGGTCGGAGACCGCGCAAAGCACTCGATCGATCAAGTCCTGCAAACCGGAAGGCATCATTCATGATATTGCGCTTGCCACGTTTCCCGGCAACGGGGCTCAGGAGAGGACGAACGGAAATCAGCCCCAATCTCACCACCGTTCCACTCGTCTATGCCCGGTCCACACCAAAAGCCGCCACGAGGGATCGACCGGGCACTTCCCCCCTCTCTCACCGCCCTTTTCTGCCGGTTTCGCCTCCGCCACCTTCGTGCGAAAAAATCAGACTTGCTACAGCGCCAGCTTTGGCTCAGGCTTTGCACGCGTCGGGGGTTTGACTGAGATGACAATTTTGGAGGGGACAATGCAGTCTTGGAAATTCGGCTTGGTGGCGGTGGCGATGCTCGGCGCACTTTCGGTGACGGCTCAGGCCGCCGAATGCAAAAGGGTGGCGGCGACGGGCGAAATGTTGACCCACGATACCGCTGTGCTCTTCGCCACAAACGCTCTCAAAAACATACTCGCGTCTCAGGGCCTCGTGGGCAATGGGCCCGTGAGCATGAAATGCGAAACAGGCTCGGCGACGACCACGTGCCGCTCCTCGCAGATGGCCTGCAAAGGCGGAGAGCCCAAGACCTGCTTGGGCGCTTGGCTGTGCTTCTGAGCGACCGCCGCGCGCCAACGCGACGTGACGGCGCCTGACGGCGATCAGCCATGCGGGGTGAAGGACCAGCTACGGCGCGTCCTCTCCCCGCAGCAGGGCGAGGCGGCACTATCTGCCAACACGCTCCCCCTCCCGTCTTGCCCCAACGCTTGCCTATGCTATGAGCAGGGCAGCGGGTTCCGTAGCTCAATGGATAGAGCACTGGTCTTCGAAACCAGGGGTTGCAGGTTCGACCCCTGCCGGGACCGCCAGCCGTGTTTTGGGTCATTGTTTTTGCTCACTTTTTCTTGTGTTTTGTCGCACTGCCCGCCAAGGCTGTGGGCGGTGAGACATTCGGGTGGGGTGGGCGCTGGCTCATGCCGTCGAGCAGGTGGCTCATGCCGGCGTGCGCCATGCGGCGGCGCGAGGCCTCGCGGGTGTAGCGCTGGGCTTCCGACAGCGAGCGCCAGCCGAACATGGCCATGAGCTGGTGCGCGGTGGCTCCGGCCTCGGCCGCGCGCGCCGCACTCGACTTGCGCAGGCCGTGAGCTGAGCAGTGCGGCAGGCCCGCCTCCACGCAGCGGTCGTGAAACCAAGAGCCGAATCCGACAATCGAAAACGGCTTGCCCGACTGGGTGACGAGGTAGACCATCGCGCCCACCGGCCCGTCGTCCAGCGCCTCGCGCAGCGGCGCCAGGATCGGAATTTCAACCACGACCGGGTGCCGGTTGCGGTTTTTGTGCGCCGTCCAGCGCAGCGTGCCGTCGCGCTCGTGCTGACGGCCGAGGCGCATGGCATCCGACCGGCGCACGCCGGTGTAGACGATGAGGCGCAGCGCAAGCCTGGCCTTCGTGCCGCGGCCGTGGAACGCCTCGAACTGTTCGATTTCCTCAAGCGTCCACGAGTGAAACCCGCTCGACCTGACGGCGATCTTGTCGAGGTGGCGCGCGGGGTCGGCTGCCAAAACGCGCTGCGCCTTGGCCCACTTGAACAGGCCGCGCAACGCGCGCACGCGGTTGTTGGCGGAGCCGGGCACGGCGGCCTTGCGGTCGCGCAGCACTTCAAGCGCGGTGAGCGTGAGGCGCTGCAACGGAAACTCCGCGAACGTCTCGCGCGCGCCGGGGCGCACCGGCTCGGCCAGCATGTCTTGCGCCAGCAGGTAGCGGCGGCGTTGGGTGAGCGGATCGAGCGCCTTGTAGGCCGCGCTCGCGTGGTAGCGGTTGAACAGCCACGTCAGCGTGCCCTCGCGCACGAGCGCTGGGCCCGCCGACGTGAGCGCTGGCAGCGTGCCGCTCTCGAACTGCGCCATCAGAGCGGCGTAGCGTGTGGCGAAGTCTGGCGAGCCGGGCACCTCCGTCATGCGGATGCGGCGGCCGTCGCGGCGAAAGTAGACGCGATCGTTGCCGTGGCGATCCCGCTCGATGCTCACAAACTTGTAGCGAACCAGCATGGTGTGCCCCTGCGCAGTCATACGGCGGCGTGGCCCCAGATGTCGGCGGCCTCGTCGCACTCCCCGCGCGCATCGGGCAACGCCGCGAACGCAGAGTCAAGCCTGACGCGGTCCCACACCCGGCGTGCGCCGATCTGTTTGGGCTGCGGCATGCGGCCGTCTTCGACCATCGTGTCAAAGGTGCCGGGGCTGACGCCGATGTAGGTTGCGGCCTCGACGCGCGACAGCCCACGCGGCGGCAGCGAGGCCGGCAATGCGTGCAGACGGTCGGCGCGGGTGGTGGTCATGACTTGGCCTCACGCGCGCTGGGCGCGCTTCGGCCGGAGCGGACAGGCTCCGCGCTGCTGCGCCCGTCCGGCTCGCCTTGCTCGCGGCCTTCGGCGCTGGGCATGGCCGCAGACAACTCAATGCGACGGATTACATCGTCCAGCACCGTGGCGAGGCAGCGCTGTTCTGCGCTTGCCGAGTGCGACAGCTTGCTGGCCAGCGCGTGCGAGACCAGTGACAGCTTTTTGAGCGCGATGACCTCAATGCCAGAGACCTCGATCGAGACCTGCGTGGGTGTGACGATGTCCATCATGCGGGTTCCTTGCGCTGGGCACGTTCGGCATCGGTGAGATCACGCGCTGGCGCTGTGAGGTTGCCCTTGGCGTTGCCGCACATTGGGCACGCTGCCGCCTTGGTGACACGAACGAACACGTTGACCGGACACGGCGTGGCGATCACGTCGAAAATCGTCTGGCAGGAAGCACAGCGGGCGCGGAACATCTGCATCACGCGGTCTCCCCATTCGCGATAGCGAGCAGCACGTCGCCGTGGCACGGCGCATCGCGGCGGCACCAGCAAGCCAAAGTTTTGCCGCGCAACTCGTCGCGAATGCGACGTTCGCCGATCGTTTCAAGAATGTGAGCCCGATACATCGACAGCATTTTGTCTGCCGTCAAAGGTCCGTCGAAGTTCCGCAGCGGGATGCCATGTTGCCCCTGCGCCATCAAAACCCCGTTTGGGAGCCATTCAATCTCGTCTCGCCGCACGGCGCACTCTGCCAACTGGCCAATGCGCCAAGGGTTGCCCCATTTTGTCGGGCGACCAACGTATACGGCACCCGCTGGCATGCGCCAGCCGGGCAACCGTTGCCGTTGGATGCGGATTGCCATCATCACGCGGCCTCCGGGTCATCAAACAGCCCGGGCTCTGGAGCGAGGCGGGAAATGGTGGTGGTGAGTTTTGGCGCTTGCGGCAGCATCCAGCGCGCGGGCGCGGGCACCGTCGAGCGGTCGGCCGGTTGCCACTTGAAGTAGCCGAGCGCGCCGACGCTGGGCACGAACGCGCACGGGCGCGGATCGCGGAGCACCAGGCCGCGTGGGCCGAAGAACCAGGGGCTGTCGCTCTTGTTGACGACGTCGGCCACCTCGACGCTGCCGATGATGCCGCCGCGAAACAGGGCGTGAGCGTCCGGGCAAAAGTACCCGCGTCCGTCGATGAAGGCGCGCGCCTCGTCGTACTCGTCGCGCGTCATGCCCTTGGCGGCGTGGATGGCGACGCGCCCGCGCTGGCGCAGGCCGTGGTTGACGCCCTGCCACGAGCGGTTCTCGATGTCCTTGCCAGCGTGGATGATGGCCCACGCCCACGGCTGGCGGACGGAGAGGGCGAGCGGTGGGAGATCGGCGGGGGCAGTGGTCATGCGTCCTCGCTCTCGCACTTCGCTAGGATGGCCGCAGCGCGGACAACGTCTTCGGGCTCTGAGCGGTAGCCGCGCGCGGTGATGACGCGCTCGGCCTCCACCGCGTAGGTTCCGGCCATGTGCGGTGGCTCGTGGATGACGACGATGGCAGAGACTCTGTGCTGCTCGTCCTCGTCGACGACGTTCCAGTTGAGGCAGTCGTGGCCCTCCGTGGACACCTCGCCCAGCCACCACTTGAAGGCGGTGGCAGCCGCTTCGTGCGGTTCTGGCGGCGTGTACGCAATGATCTGCGTCGTGCATCGCGAAACGCATGGGGCAGTAGCGTCGTCGAGAACGGCGCTCCAGGTGATCGTGCTCATGCCTCCACCTTCCCCGCCACGAACGCATCGTGCCGGGCGATTTCGGCGCGGGCGTCGGGCACGCTGTTGTACTGTTGGATGTCTTCGTCGATCTGCGCCCAGACTTCGTCTGGCAGGCGGCGGGCGGCCTGCAACACGACCACGTCGCCGTGCTTTTTCAAAAGGCGGTCGAACAGGTCTTCGCCGTTGCTGGCCTCAACCCAGGTGCTGTTGCCGTCGACCCGGTGCATGTTGGCTTCGCTGGCGTCGGCGGCGATCCGCTCGAACGCGGAGACACGGCCGGCCATGTCGATCAGATCGCGCATGTGCTCGACGGCGATGATCGCCAGCGCGTTGATGTCGGACCGGCCGAGCGCCAACAGAAACCGCTGTTCGATGGCCTTGATGTCCGCTTTGTCGAGCGGCGGTTCTTCGTGGTCTGTGGTCATGCTGCCTGTTCCTTCGTGGTGGTGGGAGCAAGCAGCACATACGAGGGATGCCGCAGTTCGGGTGGCAGCCAGCCCGAGGCGCGCGCGTGGCGGGTGGCGAAGTCTGCGAGCTCGGCCTTCTTCGCGTCGGCCAGCGTGTCCGGCACCGGGCCAGTGACGCCCGCCTCTTCCATTTCGGCGATGGCATTGAGACAGACGGCTTTGCCTGCGCGGGCGAAGTAGTCGGCTGTGTTGAAGTGCGTGCGCGCGGCGTCAAGGTAGGCATCGGCGGAGAGTGCGTCGCGCAGTGCCTGCACGCCACTGTCGCGCCCTTTGTACTGCCACTTGGCGGAGGCGAGTTCGAACGTGGAGCCAACCGCCTCGCAGAACAGGGCGCGCACGCGGTCGTCTCCCGATTGCAGGAGTGCTGCGAAGGCGTCGTTAAAGTCGCCCATGTTTTCAAGTCTGACAGCCGGGTTGCCCTCGTTGCGCACGTTCGACGGAGCGTGAAACCGGCACCGCAACGCCGCTGTAATGATCCGCATCGCCAGCATCGGGTCAGCGGCGACAGCTTCAGCAGCAGCTACGGTCAGCGTTTGAGTAACGGAGAGGGTCAGCGCTTGCGAAATTGCAAATGGCGCGCCGGCGTCTTCTTCGCTGGCAGGTATGTCGTCAATCTCACTTCCGTCTTCGCCATCGCCCTCGTCGTCGCCGGCGGCGTCAATCGCTTCCTCGATGTCGATCTGGCTGACACGTTCGGCCGGTGCACCATCGGGGTGGACGAGCCCGGCAACGATCTCGATCTTGCTGCCATCGAAGTTCAGTTCAACCACACAGCCGGAGCGGGCGCGCTCTTCGGCGGTGTAGGCCTCCGGCTCTTCAGGGTAGTTGTTAAAGTCGTGCTCGCCCGTGCTGCGCACGTTGTTGCAGTCGAACAGGTTGACGTCTCCGCCCGAGTCATCGCCGATGGCGGCCCACGACCAGCCCTCGCCTTTGAGGCGTTCGCACTCGGCCTCGAGCCGTTGACGCACGAGCGTTTCGAGCAGCGGCACGTCGTCGACAAAGCGGTCGTCGTCGAACAGGCTCTCGGAAATCGTGCCGCCGGCGGCGAGATAGGCCGCTTCGCCGACGAACTTAAGGTCACCACAGCCCTTCACCGGCGTTCTGCGCGGCGCCAGGGCGGAGCGGATGGCGTGCTCGCTGAGGCCATAGCTGTCCTGCTTGGCAAGGCGCTTGTAGGCCTCGGTCTGCACGGCATGGTCGTCGTGAAGGGTGAAGAGCTGCGCCGCCTTGGCGTCGATCTTGCCCTTGCGCCACGCCTCACGAACCTCGAGCGCCAGGTTGCCGAGCGCCTGGTGCTGGCGCACAGTCTTTTCGCTGATGCCGAAGGCGGCGGCGATGTCGGCGTTGCTCTTGCCCTGACTGGCGAGACGCGCGAACACTGCGTGCTGGTCGACCGGGTGCATGGGCAGGCGCACGGTGTTGGCCATCAGCGACGTTTCGAGCGCTTGCGTGTCGTCCTCGTTGCGCACCAGCACCGGCACGTCCGACGTCTTCGACCAGCCTGCCGTCTTGGCCTTGACCAGCTTGGCAATCGCGGCGTGCCGCCGGCGGCCGTCGATGACTTCGTACTTTACGTTTGCGTCCGGCGACTCCCCTGCCGGGAGCCGGCCGCCGGACGCTGGACGAACACTTAGCGGCTGGATGAGCCCCTTGGCGGCGATCGACGCGGCGAGCTCGTCAATTCCGTCCTTGGTTGCGCCGCGCGCGTTGATGGCGTCAGTCGCGATCAACCGCGAGAACGGAATGGCGGTGGGTGTGGCGGTCATGCTGTCGCTCCGGCAGTGGGTTTGTTGGTGGCTTCCTTAACGTCCGCACTAGCCTCGCGGCGTTCGAGCCGCAGCATCTGCTCGACGAGGTCGCCGAGCATCCGCGCGGCATCGGCAGGCCTGTGGCGGCGCAGTTCGAACGCAATGTCCTCCAGCGACTCGCGCATCTTCGTGACGCTGAAAACAGTGCCGCCGGTGTGGAGTTTCCGCCGCCGCGCTTCCTCAAGCACAACGGAGTCGTCCATGTCCTCGAACACCTCGTCGAGGTTGATGTCGACGTCGGCACTTACCGTGATGTAGCTGCGCGAGCGTATCATGCCGTGGCTTCCTCTTCTTCTGGCGCAACCTCGCGCACGTTTGCGATTTCAGCGCCGGGATAGGCGTCGAGAATTTCGGCGACAGCGGGGTGCTGTTTGATGGCCGCGAGTTCGGCTTCTTCGCTGGCGCGGGCCGCGCGGCGCTGGGCCTCAGCCTTGATCCAGTCCATGTTCTGTTCGAGCCACGTGAGCGTCGATTGCGCGGCGCGCATGGCGGCGAGTTTCGCGTCGGCGGTTTCCTGCTTGTAGCGGCCGTCTTGCACCCACTTCGGGTAGACGCGGCAGCGCTGGCGGATTTCACGCTCGACTTCGGCGATTTGTTCGGCGAGTGGAACAGGCGGCTGCCTCATGACTGCCTCCACTTCGCGCGGTCGCGGGCTTTGGTGTCGCCGCCGAAGTTGGCCCACAGGTCGAGCCAGTTGAGAGCGGCGTTGAGCGCGGCGATCAGGCCGACAATGGCGCCGGCGGCCAGCATGAGGGGGGCGACGACGATCGCCATGGCCAGCACCAAAAACGTCAAGACAACGCCAACCGTTGCGCGTTTGAGGGCGTCACTCATCGGCGGTCTCCAGGGTGCCGGTGCGCCATTGCCGGCGGCGGTGTTGGCGGCGGGTTTCGGCGCGGTCTTGCACGGTGACGTAGAGGCAAAACAGCACCGGGATGGCCCAGGCGGCGAAGGCGAGTGTGAGAAGGGTGAGTTCGTTCATGTCGTCACACTGGGTCCTCAATTGTTGACTAGGGTGCCTCGCAGGCCTTCCGTGTGGAGTCCCTCAAAACCACACGCCCCGCTCCGCGAGGCACCCCAGTTCCGCCGCTGAGAGGGTTGGTCTCAGCGACGGCCCGCACGTCGCACGTCGCACACCGTGCATCGCGGGCGCGGGGTTAGTGGACCCGCCTCCGGCGACGCAGGGCAGCGCCGATTCGAATGTTTTGAACGCTGCCATCAGCCCGGCCCACCCGGGTGAGACGGCGGTGTTGGCAAGCTGGCCAGCGTGGTGCCGATGCGCACGCGCAGATCGCGCATGCGGCCGCGCAGGCGAAATTCCTTGACGCTGGGTTCCGCGCGGCCAAGCAGTTCCCACGCCTCGCGCAGATCGGCGGCGATGCGCGTTGCGGTGGCGCCGGGAAGCGTGACGGGCGGGCCTTCGATGGCAGCCGCGTGTTCGGCGAGCGCTGCGGCGCACTCGTCGCCGTCGCTGTCGTAGCGAAAACCGCTCATGGCGTTTGCTCCTGCGAGGTCTCGGCCGGTTGCTGTGGGCCTAAAGGCAAGTGCGCGCGCAACAGACGCCCGGCCCGCGCGCCTTGGTCGAACGCCTCTTGCGCCTCGCGCTCGTGGCCGGTGCGCACAAGTGCCTGCACGGTGCGGGCGAGGATTTTCTGAAACGTGTGAATGGTGGGGTCAGGGTGAGGTGCGGGCATTGCGCGGGTCCTGTGGCGGAGTGCAGTTGACAGTTCAGTGTCGGGTGACCGGCTTTAGTTCTTTGCCGGGAACCGGCCTTAGTGCTTTGCCGGGAACCGGCCGTCTGCCTTTGCTTCTTCGGCGGTGCGGCGGGCAAGCCAGCCGCATTGCCAAAGTTCGTCTTCGTGTTCGTCGAACGGCCGCCCGCAGCGGTAGGCTGTGGAGCCGCGAACGATGACGTCGATGTCGGCGGAGGTGAGAGGCATGGTGCTTTGCGCCTT
>Ga0247836_1007135_pt1 | contig 11992 bp, 7 predicted proteins | sample LaCruzMarch2015__4_FD_187116 | JGI IMG/M metagenome (GOLD analysis project Ga0247836, IMG submission 187116) | Freshwater microbial communities from meromictic Lake La Cruz, Castile-La Mancha, Spain - LaCruzMarch2015_14m | ecosystem: Environmental > Aquatic > Freshwater > Lake | place: Spain...
TGGACCGCATCGATGTCGCTGTCTTTGAGCAGGTCGGCGTAGTGCCGATACCGTCGCTCGACCCCATGGGCCTTCCCGATCTGGTCGAGCTTCTCCTGCGACCGCTGGCAGATCGCGACGAGTTCGGCCTGCGGGTGCCGCTTGTGGATCGGGATGAACTCGGCACCGAAGCCTAAGCCGACGATGGCGGTGCGGAGGGGGCGGGCGGCTCGAGTCACGTGCGACGGACCTCCTGGCTGGGGCCGGCTTTGGCTGGCTGGGGCGTGAGCAGGCTGGCGGCTCTGGCCAGATATCCGTAGTTATTTCACAGGCGAAACCCCCAGTCCATGATGATTTGCACGGGTGGCATGAGATTCTGCACGCCCACGTCCGTCCGTGGCGATTTTCCCCTCGGCCCCTTTCCTCGTGGGCTCTTCCCCGTGGCCGCGAGTTTTCAACTTGCGGAATCTTTCTTCTTATAGACACGGACAAGTTAAAAACTTGCCGCCACGAAAACGGGAGACACGTACGCGTTCAAAACGTGCCGCCACAAAAACAGCGGAAGCGGGAGCCTTTCCCAGTGGCTTAAGACCCGGCCAGCCCTTCGGCGGCCTGCTATCACTTGCCGACCGGTGCTGGGGCTGATGGTGCCACCGGCTTCGCGGCCTTCGGATCGGGGGTCGCAGCCGGCGTCACGGGCTTTGGTTTGGGGGCGGCCCTGATTGCCGCCAAGGCCCGCCGGGCGGCGGCATCCGCTGCCGACGTGGTCGCTGCCGTCTGGGAGCTGCTCTTCGCGAACGACTCCGCGACCGCCAATTGACTCGCCAGCACTGCATGCAGCGGCGCCCCAGGATCGAATGCTGAGTCTTTCGAGGTCAGCAGTCGCTGAGCTTCCTGCAGCGATTCAACCGCCGACCGTGCCTGGTCACGGGCAGCGACGGGATCGTTGTCGGCCAGGCTTTGACGCGACTCCGCAAACGACACCTCGGCCGACATGATCAATGGTCGCGCTAACTCAGGATGGCTCGGCGGCTCCACTTCCCGCAGGGCTGACAAGACCGCATCGATCCGGCTTCTCGCTCCGCTGAGGTCACCGTCGAACAGTTCAAGTTCCGTCAGGGGTACGGCGAGTTCCGTGCGGATCCGGGCAGCCTCCTGGCGGGCGGCCTGCCTGATGTCGGCGGGGATCGTGTGATCCTGCGTGGCGTCGTGTGCGGTTTCATCCCGGGCGACCGCTTGAAGGACCGGGGACATTGCTTCCTCGGCAATGCTGACCGATCGCTGCAGGTAGGCGGTCGCTCGACGCCGTTGGCTGGCGGCCTGCTGGAGCCGCTCTTCAGGGTCTTCGTCGACGGGCTCGGAGGCTGATGCCTTGGTGTTTTTTCGGGCTGGGGCCTCGTCGGCCGGCGTGTCGGTGTCGAAGGACAACGTCCACGGCAGCCTGCTTGCTTCAAGATACCGCATGCCGACGTGGCGGTAGGGCCGCGCCAGCGAGGCCATCACCCGGGCCTGCGGCGAATCCGCAAACCGGGCCTTCTCGGGCGAGTTCCCCTCCTTGACCGCGTCCGCAAACTTGCCGCGGAGCGTTGCTCTCGCCGACTGTGACATCCGGATAAGGTCGTCGACCCTGCGAAACCAGGTGACGATCTGGTCGCGATCGTTAGAAGCGGCGTCGTCCTGCTCCCCTTCGCCCTGTTTCCCATCCCCCTGTTTTCTCTTGTCCTCACCAGCGTCCGCGACAGTGGCAGGCGCTGGCTTCACCGGGGCCGGACTGGCGGACTGAAGTTGGAGCCGCTGATTCGCCGCGTGAATCCTTTCCAGCAAGACCTCCGTGCCGTTGTCGATGAGTTGCAGGGAGGGCAGCTCCACCGCAAGGAAGTAGGTCAGTTGCTGATCTTTGTCTTCGGGGGTGGCGTACGCGAGAAACTGCTGATAGGCCGGATCGCTCACCAGTTTGAAAGCCTCGGTGAGCATCTTGTCGGCAGCATCGAGGTTGCCCATCCGACGCTCGATCGTGCCCTCGTAGATGAGCAGATCGACGTAGGTCTTCGTGGCGGGGCCGACGACGGCGTTTTTCTTGGAAGGCCTGATGGTCTTTTCAATCCGTTTGGCCTCCGACAGGGCCTGCTTGTATCGGCCGTCGCGAAGCAGGTCGAACAGCATTTTCTGCTCGACATCCAGATCGAACTGCCCCATGGCAGGCGTGCATTCCAGCATGAAAACAATCGACACAACGGCGGCCACGACCGGCCCAGCGTGGAGCCATCGGCGCCAAAGCAATCGGCACATCTGACGGGCAGACAGCATGGATGGGATGAACAACATGAATATCATGAATAACCTCTGCGTAACCCCTCGAAAATCGCTGGAATATCGGTCACACGTCCGACGCCCGCGTCGACAGCAAGCCTCCGACCGCACTGGGACGAGACCTCAGTTTACACGGTTTTCGAAGGGCTTCACACACCCTGTTCCACGTTCAGTCGTGTGAGAGTTTTGCGAGCGATTGCAGTCCCACCTTGAAGTCGCCGGGGCAGGCTCTCCTGCGGGCACCCACCGATGCTATGATGGTATGAAAAGGGCCGCTTCAATGCCGGATGCACAGATTCAACAGGCCTTGGCGGATCGACCCGATCGCCTGCCGAGCGTGGCAATCATCGGCGCCGGACCGGCTGGCCTGACTGCGGCATATCTGCTCTCGCGGGCTGGTGCGGCTGTCACTGTCTTTGAGTCTGATCCGACTCTTGTCGGGGGCATCTCGAGGACGGTGTGCTACACGTCCGCTGCGGCCGGCGGTCAGAGCTTCCGATTCGACATCGGTGGCCACCGGTTCTTTTCGAAGAGCCGCGAGGTGGAGGCCCTTTGGACGGAACTTCTTGCCGACGACATGCTCGTCCGTCCGCGGAGTTCGCGAATCCTCTACGGCGGCAAGTTCTACTCCTATCCACTTAAGGCGTCCGAGGCGCTCAACAATCTCGGCATCGTGGAGGCGACGCGGTGCGTCGCCAGCTATGTCTACGCCCGCTGTTTTCCGGTGCCTTCACCAAAGTCGTTTGAAGACTGGGTGAGCAACAAGTTTGGCCGTCGTCTCTTTGGCATCTTCTTCAAGACCTACACCGAAAAGGTCTGGGGCATGAGCTGCAAGGAGATTTCGGCCGACTGGGCGGCGCAGCGGATCAAAGGCCTCTCGCTCTCGAGCGCAATCTGGAACGCCCTCCTGCCCAAGAGGGCCCCCAAGGACCGTTCCAAGCAGATTAAGTCTTTGATCGGCTCATTCCGCTACCCGCGGAAGGGGCCGGGCATGATGTGGGAGGCGGCGGCACAGCGAACGCTGGAGCAGGGGGGCCAGATTCACATGGGCTGCCGGGTGACTGGGGCCGAACTCATCGCGACGCCTGGTCACACAAGCCATTGGCGGGTGCATGCCAAAGCCGAGGATGGCAGCCCCCGGATCGTCGATGCCGACCATGTCATATCGTCGGCGCCGCTGCGGGAACTGATCCGGGGACTCGAGCCCCCGGCCTCATCCCCCGCCCGCCATGCGGCCGAGAGCCTCAAATACCGTGATTTCCTCACGGTGGCGTTGATTGTGCGGCCGAGCCAGCGGTTCGACGACAACTGGATCTACATCCATGAGCCCGGGGTGAAGGTGGGGCGTGTGCAAAACTTCGCCAGTTGGTCTCCCGAACTGGTGCCCGATCCCAATCTGGCCTGCTATGGGCTTGAGTATTTCTGCTTCGAGGGGGACGGCCTCTGGAACTCTTCCGACGAAGAGCTCGTCAAACTGGGGTCCAAGGAGCTCGTGCAATTGGGGCTCGCAGCGGAGGGGGATGTGATCGACGGCCACGTCGTGCGGCAGCCCAAGGCCTACCCGGTCTACGACGATGATTACGCGAAGCACGTCGCCACCATTCGAAACGAAGTCGAAACGCGATATCCGCATCTTCATCTTGTCGGCCGCAACGGCATGCACAAATACAATAACCAAGATCATGCGATGATGACGGCGATGCTCACCGTGCAGAACATCCTCGCCGGAGAACAGCTCTTCGACATCTGGGACGTCAACCAAGACGCCGAGTATCACGAGGCGGGCAACCGTGGCGAGCAGGCGGCCAGTGGCCTTCGGCAGGTGCCGCAGAGGGTTTGAAACCGGGCGTCAGCCGTTTTAGTCACACGGCACACGTTACCCGGTGGCTCCATAGAAGCCCTCGGCGTAAGCCGGGGGATCGGCAGCACGGAACGGGGAACACAATCGCTTACTCCTCCTCATACAAGCCCTCGGCGTGAGCCGGGGGATCGTGTAACGAAGGACGCCAGCCGCACCCCAGCCGCAAAGAATCCCATCGCTTACGCTCCGGGCTTGTATGAACAGCGTGAGCCGGGGGATCGCGGACACGTAACGACCCGGAACTACTTCTCCAAGTCCTTCTCGTCGAAGATGTAGTCGACAACGGCTGATGCGGCGTTGTCATGATCGTACTTCTGCCAATTTTTCGCCCGGTCGGAGAGCCCCGCTTTCATCGGCGTCAACATCTGGCAGTAGACCCACGAGTCGATCTTCTCGCTGAGAAACGTCGTGTGACCGTCGGCGAAAACGGCATTCACGCCCTTGCCACGATGCCGTGAAGAAGGATAGCGGTAGGGAAAATCGGTGCCGCTGAAAGGAGCCGTTTCGGTCGTCGTATTGATCACCTTGTACTGGGTCGACCTGCCGGGGATGCTCCCAGAGCCGGAGGTTGCCAAGGCCGGCGGATGCATAAAGATGTGCTTTGAAGCCACGGCGTTGCTGCCGGTACCCGAGGCCAGCGGCGTGGCCGACCAGACGATCGAACTCGTCTCCGAGTAGGGGCCGCACCGCTCGGCGAGCATCAGGGTCGTCGAGTCACCGTCGCCACTGGTGACGTTGGCCAGGGAGGAGCGGGCGAGGTTGTACTGGCGGCGATCGGCACTGGAGTCAAAATAGTAAGCTGAGCCATTCGCGTTGACATTCCCGGCCGCGTCGAGAAACAGGCCATCGCCACGATACTGGCTGTATGGGGCTTCCGTGCCCGAAAGCACCTCCGCCCCCGTGCCCGCATTCACGGCGTAGCAGAGCGCCGAGGGGCTCGTCATGTCGGCGCTCGAGGTCGGGCACTGAAAGATGGAAATCTTTTTGATGGTCGCATCGTCCTGGCCGCTGACGTACTGGTCGTACCAGTTGAAGATTTCATTGTTGCCCAGTTCCGCCAGGATCGGCACCGTCCATGACACGCAAGCTTTTTTAACGCCCGCGGTCCCCGAAGCGACCATGGCGGCAGAGTAAGTGTCCATCGTATTCCGCCAGCCGGGCAGACGCTGCTTCGATGTGTCGTAGTGCAGCAGGGCCGTTCCGATCTGCTTCATGTTGCTCTGGCAGTTCGACCGCCGGGCTGACTCCCGGACCACCTGCACGGCCGGCAGAACCATACCGACAAGGATGCCGATGATCGCGATCACGACCAACAGTTCCACGAGGGTAAAACCGTAGGCAGGTCGCCGCCTGGCTGCCGGCGTCTCATGACGGGCGGCAGGATTGAGACAAGCCGGCCGGCTTATGGCTCTGAATCTGACTGTGTCGAAGGCGTGGTTTTGAAACATGAGTTTTTGAAACATAGCGAAGAATCTCCTCGAATGCGGGGCGAGGACTCGAACCGAAGGCGGGACGGACTCGGATGACGCTACCGCGCCGAAAACACTCGCTGTAGTGCCCCATCACCACCCGACCGTTCAGCACGCCTTGCGAAATCAGAGCCGTGGTGTCCATATCGTCGACCACCCCAGGCCGACCGTCCAGTTAGAAACATGTGAACCGCTAAAATTGGAGAAAACCGGGAAAATCCGCAGTCCGGACCGGCTGCCCCGTGTTGCCACGGTCTGGCAACGGGGGTAAAACCTCGGCTGAAGTAGTTGTTTCGCAGAGTTGGTCTACTATCCGCCGTGGCGTGTCGCTCGACTCAGGCACCGCGGCAGCCTGGTTCACTCCATGATGATGAACGTGCCCGGGGCGACTGTGCTCTTCGCAGAGCTGGAACTTCCCTCGTTTTCCGGCTTTCCACTGGCCGGCCTCCTGCTTCTGGTGGCCTTCGCGTTGCTGATGGCCGCGGGGCTCGCCGCCGCCGTCTGGATGAACGACGAAAACCAGCGGTTGGCGATTCCGCAGATGGATTGGTGGTATCTGGGAATCTCGGCAGTGCTGGCCGGTCTGCTCATCGGAACGATGGAGTTTGGGCCCGTGACCCTCCCGATCGTGGCGCTCGTGCTTTCTGTGGTGCTCGCCTGGTTCACCAAGCAGCGTGATCGGCGGGTTCCTGCCGCCCTACGACTGCTCACCAAAGACGGCTTCAAGAATTTGCTCCAGGGCTTCCGGGATTCGAACGCCAAGAAAAAAGATGCCGCGGCGAAGATCGCGGCCGCCAAGCCACCGGCGCCCCCCAAGACCTTCGCCGACCGTCTCAAGGGCTCGGGCGAATCGATCATGGCAGTGTTGGGCCGGAAGAAGCCGATGGAGAAAAAACCGGAGCCGCAGTTCAAACTCCTCCGCAAGGACGGCACCCCCGCGTTGGCCGAGCAGGAGGATGGCGAAGACGACAGCAGCCTGTCGACCAACATCCGCAACCTGCAGACGATGATGATCGGCGCCATGAAGGAGGGTGCGACCGACATCCACTTCGAGCCGCACGAGCAGGAATATTTCGTCCGCTACCGCGTGGACGGTGTCCTGAAAAACATCTCCAACATGTCGGTGGCCGATGGCAAAGGATTGATTTCGACGCTCAAGGTCGTGTCGGACATGGATATTTCCGAAAGGCGGCGACCACAGGACGGCACGTTTTCAGCCGTCTTCGAAGGGGCGAAATATGACATTCGCTCCGCGTCCACGCCGACCAGCTACGGCGAGAAGATGGTGCTCCGGCTGCTGAATTCTTCGGGCGGCGTGATGAAGTCCGGGCTTGTCAACATCGGCCTGCGGTCGCAGATTCTCGATCAGTTGCGGCAGGTGATCCACAAGCCCTACGGGATGTTCCTGGTCACGGGTCCGACAGGCTCTGGCAAAACCACGACGGTCTATGCGTCGCTCAGCGAAATCGATTCGCTCCAGCACAACATCACCACGATCGAAGACCCGGTGGAATACCGGCTCGACGGTATCACGCAGATCGCCGTGAATACGGCGGCCGGCGTCACCTTCGCGAGCATCCTGCGGAGCGTCCTGCGGCAGGATCCCGACGTGCTACTCGTGGGTGAGATTCGCGACAAGGAAACGGCCGAGATCGCCTGCCAGGCGGCCCTCACCGGCCACTTTGTCTTCTCCACGCTCCATGCCAACGACACCGTCGCCACGATCACGAGGATGCTCGATCTCGGCCTCGACCCGATGCTCATCCAGACCGCCGTCACCGCTGTCCTCGGCCAGCGACTGGCCCGCAGGCTCTGCGAGCATTGCAAAGAGGCCTATCCGCCGCCGGCTGATCTGCTCGCGAAGCTCGGCGTGAAGCCCGGCGTGATCCAACAGATCTACCGGGAGAAAGGCTGCGACACCTGTGGCGGCAGCGGCTACAAGGGCCGGCTCGGTCTGCACGAACTGATGGTGATGAACGACGACATCCGCAAGCTGATCACGGCCGAGCCCAACATGAACGATCTCAAGATTGCGGCCCGCAAGGCGGGCACGCGGTCGCTCCAGACAGACGGCTTCATGAAGGTGCTCAAGGGGCTGACAAGCGTCAACGAGATCATCCGCGTGACCACCTGACCTGACTGGCTCACCGCCTGACCTGAAAGGAGACCGACCCCATGCCCGCCATCATATTCGACCTGATCGTGCTCGTCGGTCTGGCCTATCTGGCCTGGCTGGCCAGTGCCATGGGCCTCTACCTGACCACGGTCGCCTCCCTCGAGGTGTTCGTGTCGCTCGTGACAGCCCTTCTGCTCTACGAGCCGATTGCCAGCTTCCTGACGCCGCTACTGATTGAAAATCTGGGCGTGTTTCTGCCCGAATCGGTGTCGCTGCAGGCGTGGGCCGTGTTTCTGTCTTTCACGATCCTGATGTGGGTCACGTTCTTTGTGCTCTGGACCGTCGTTCACCCGAAGGTCGCAACCAAGGAGATTGCCACGCTGCCGCCAATCGATCAGGGGGGTGGAGCGGTCGTCGGGTGGTTTGGGGGGATGCTGTTCCTCGGGGCGATCATGATCACCTGGTCAATGTTCCCGTTCAACTTCCTGCGGATTCCGGCCCAGCACATGTTTCTCGATGTCGGCAAGACGGCCCTGCGGACGGCCGGTGTCTTTGCCGGTGAGCGTCACGAGGGAAAGTCACTCGTGCTCTACGGCGAGCCGGCGAGCCGGGGGAGCGTGGGGTCTGCGAGGCTGGCGAGTGAGACCTGGTACGACACCGACGGCAACACCACCCACGACGACCACGATCCCTATTTCGACAGCGACGCCAACGGCTCGTTCACCAAGGATCTCTACTACGACGACGTCGACACCAACCGGCTGCGGCGGGTCGGGCTCCTCGAGAAATACACGGTCAGCCGCTGGGATGGCCAGGTGATCGTCGGCAATCGGGAGCGGCCCACGAAGGAACCTCCCAAGGCGAAGCCGCCGGTGCCGCCCCCCGGTGCAACCGTCACGGAACCCGCTGCGGCCGAGGTGCCACCACCGGGGACAGCGATTCCGGCGCCCTCGGACGCGGCTCCGACGCCCGCCCCGCCGCCGCCGCCCGGCGACGATTTCTGATCGGCTACGGCCACACTGTTTCCTCACGCTTTTGGTCGGCCGCGATTGCTATATTCGCCTGATGGTTCCGACTCCCGGTACGTCCGCCTCCGAACGGTTTCGCGGCCGGCACCAGATCGCGGCAGCAGCGGCCGTCTGTGCGGCGGTCGTCGTCGTGTATTCCAGCGGCCTCGGGGCGCCGTTCATCATGGATGATGCGTCGAGCATTACAGCGAATCGTTCTATCCGCTCGCTCTGGCCGATCTGGCCGGTGCTCGTCTACGAGCACGGCGAGGGGCGAACACACGACGGCCGGCCGCTTTTGAATCTCTCGCTGGCCGTGAATCGGCTGGCGACCGGAACCTCGCCGCTCGGGTTCCGCGTGGTGAACATCGCCCTTCACTGCGTCAACGCCTTGCTCCTCATGACCCTCGCGCGACGGCTTCTCGCGCGGCCCGCAGTGCCGGCGGCCGTCCGCGAGTGGGCCGGTGAGATCGCGTTTGTCGCGGCCCTGCTCTGGGCGGTGCATCCGCTCGGAACCGGTGCGGTGACATACGTCGTCCAGCGGGCCGAGTCGCTCGGAGCGTTCATGATCCTTGCAACGGTGCTTCTGGCGGTGATCAGCATGCTCGCCGCCGATGCAGGTCGTCCCACCTGGACCCTGCCTTTGGTCGCCCTGCTCTCCGCCCTCGCGGGGACGGCCAAGGAGACAAGCGTGGTGATTCCGTTCATCACGCTACTCATCGACCGAGCGCTGCTCTCCGGCTCGTGGCGGGGCGTGCTGCGGCACTGGCCTTGGCACTTTGCGGCAGCAGCATCGTGGCCGAGTGTGGCTGTGATGCTCACCGCGCTTGGCGGCCGTGGTTCGTCGGCGGGACTCGACTCGGCCTCTCCCTGGCTTTATCTGCTCACGCAGGCCCGGGCCATCTGGCTCTACCTCGCGCGGATCGTCTGGCCGCAGGGGCTCGTCTTCGACTACGGCGATTTTCTCTCGTCGGGGCTCGCCGAGTCGGGGGGCTGGCTGGCGGCCACGGCCACCCTGTTCGCGGCCGTGGTCTACGGCTATGGGCGGGCACCCGTCGGATTCCTCGGGCCGCTGCTGTTTTTCGTGCTGCTCGGCCCCACGTCGTCGATCATTCCCGTCAAGACGCAGACGATCGCCGAACATCGCGCCTACCTCGCGTCGGCTGCACTGATCGTGCCCCTGGTGGCGGCGGCGTATCGGCTGGCGATCGAGGTGAAGTTCTCGCGGCCCGTGATCACCGGACTGGTCGCCGCAGTCGCCCTCGCGCTTGGCCTTCTCACGGCGGCCCGCAACCGTGAGTTCGCACAGCCCGAAATCCTCTGGCGGAAGGCCCTCGCTGCCGAGCCGCGAAACGAGCGGGCCATGATCAACCTGGCAGCGCACCTAATCGCCAAGAAAGAGCCGGCATCGCTTGCGGAGGCGGAGCGGCTCTTGGCGCGGGTGGCGGAGACGGGTCGGTATCCGAAGGTGTACAGCCTCAACGTCGGCTCACTCGCGAAGGCCGAAGGTCGGTTTCCAGAGGCGCTGGTCGCAATCGAAGCCGTGCTCGAACTGACGCCCAATGAAGCGGCCACACTCGCCGACCGCGGCTACGTGCTCTGGAAGCTCAGCCGGCTGCCAGAGGCCCTCGCCGATCTCGATCAGGCGATCGCTCTCGATGATCAGATTGCCCCCGCCTGGCTCAACCGCGGCAATGTCCTGCTCGACCTCGGGCGGCAGGAGGAAGCCGAGCGGTCGTTTGCCCGCTCGGTCGAAATCGATCAAAAGTATGCGAAGGGCTGGGATCATCTCGGCATCGTCCGGCAGGCACGCGGCGACCGAGCTGCCGCCCTCGCCGCCTTCGACCGGGCAGTGTCGCTCGACTCGACCGACCCGGAGGCACGCTACAACCGGGCCAACCTCCTTGTCGCTCTGGGCAGGCCCGCCGACGCGCTGGCCGATTACGACGCCGCCATCGGCTACGACCCGCGGTTTCGCGACGCCCACTTTAACCGGGGTGTGGTCCACCTGCGGGCCGGCCGGCTCGGCCCCGCCCGGGCCGACATCGAGGCCTTCGTGCGGTTGGGGGGCAAGCCGCCCGATTCCGTTCTGGAGGCCCTCGGGGTACAACGCGGTAATGAGTGACGGTGGCCTCGATATCACGGTCTGCATCCCGGTCTACAACGACGCGGCCAGCGGCCGGCTGCTGCTCCGGGAGCTCGATCGCGTCGCGGCGTCGCTGCCCCATCGCCTCCGGGTGCTCTTCGTGGACGACGGCTCCGCGGAGGAAGAGTGTCGTGCGCTGCCCGGGCCTTCGGAGCGAATTGCCGCGGTCGAGGTGCTGCGGCTACGGCGCAATCTTGGCCACCAACGGGCGATCGCCGTCGGTCTGTCGGCGATCGCCGCCCGCGGCACGGCCGACGCCGTCGTCGTGATGGACGGCGACGGCGAGGATGCCCCGGACACGCTCCCCACCCTGCTGGCGGCCTCGGCAGCCGCCGGCCCGCACCGGGCGGTCTTTGCGCAGCGGCTCAAACGGCACGACAGCGTCGGCTTCCTCACGGGCTACCACGCCTTCCGCTGGCTGCATCGGCTGCTTGTGGGTCAGGATATCCGGATCGGCAATTTCAGCGTGCTGCCCCGGGAGGTGCTCGCCCGCGTGGTCGGCGTGTCGGAGATTTGGAACCACTACGCCGCGGGCGTTATCCACGCGCGGATTCCGGTCGAGCGGGTGCCCATCGCCCGAGGCCGTCGTCTCGCCGGCCGTTCGAAGATGAACCTGCCGGCCCTGGTCATGCACGGCATCTGCGCGCTGTCGGTCTGGAGCGACGTGATCGTGGCAAGGATGTTTTTGGTGGTCACCGCCCTCACGGCGATAGCCACCACGATCCTATCGATTGTCGTCGTCAGCCGTCTCGTCGCCAACCCATTCACCCCCGGCTGGGCCACGGTGGTGGCGAGCACGACCATTCTGGTCGTGATCCTGCTCGGCGTGGTCTGCCTGCTGCTGGCGCTGTTCGTCCTCGGCAGTCGCAGCGGGACGAATTTTCTCCCGCACCGCGACTGGCGGGATTATGTGCTCCCGGATGAGCCTCAGCCATGAGCGTTGCCACCCGCGACACCGCGACTCGATCCTTCACGGTACGGGAGGTGGCCGTGGCGGCCGTTCTCCTGGTGGCCCACTACACGCTCGCCTACACCGCGACATTTGGCTCCACGACCACGTTCGACGAGGTGCTCCATATCGTCGCCGGGGTGAGCTACTGGACG
>Ga0247836_1007136_pt1 | contig 11991 bp, 10 predicted proteins | sample LaCruzMarch2015__4_FD_187116 | JGI IMG/M metagenome (GOLD analysis project Ga0247836, IMG submission 187116) | Freshwater microbial communities from meromictic Lake La Cruz, Castile-La Mancha, Spain - LaCruzMarch2015_14m | ecosystem: Environmental > Aquatic > Freshwater > Lake | place: Spain...
AAGGCGGCGCAGGAACCGCAATTCCGCCCGGTCGAAAGATCGGGTCATGAAGGTGGCGATGTGGTCTGGGTGCGCCAACCGGAGTGATGGTCGCGCAAGGTTCAGTCGTTGGTTGACTGGATGTTTGTGGTGAGCCGGACAGGATTCGAACCTGTGACCCGCTGATTAAAAGTCAGCTGCTCTACCAACTGAGCTACCGGCCCCACGAGGCGCGTGATTAGGCATGCGCGCCCGTAGGGTCAAGGGCAAAAACGTAGCGCTCTGGCAAAACAGGTCCGCTGGGCGTATATGCCGGGGAATGAAGGACAACGCAGACCCGATCGGCCTGCCGTTCATGAAAATGCACGGCGCGGGCAATGACTTTGTGGTGATCGACCGGCGCGGGCGCGGGGCGATGATCACGGCTGGCCTTGCGCGGGCGCTGGGCGACCGGAACCGGGGCGTTGGTTTTGACCAGTTGGCTGAAATCACGGACAGCACGGATGCCGACTTTGGTCTGGTGTTCTGGAACAGCGACGGCAGTCAGGCCGGGGCTTGCGGCAATGCCACCCGCTGCGTGGCCGATCATGTGATGCGCGAAAAGGGTCTGGACCAGATCAGCTTGACCACCGCCCGGGGCATCCTGCAAGCCAGACGGCTGGCGGATGGCAAGGTCTGGGTCAACATGGGCCTGCCGCAACTGGAGTGGGACGAGGTTCCCTTGGCGAAGGCGGCAGATACGCTGCACTTGCCCCTCGCCGGTGATCCGGTGGCCGTTGGCATGGGCAATCCCCATTGCGTCCGCTTTGTCACTGACGCCGAAGCGGTGAACCTTTCGGCGGTCGGTGCGGGCCACGAAAATGATCCCTTGTTCCCGCAGCGCACGAATGTCGAATTTGCCTCAGTCAGCGGCCCCAATCACCTCCGGATGCGGGTGTGGGAGCGGGGGGCCGGCATTACCCTGGCCTGCGGGTCGGGGGCTTGTGCGACGGCAGTTGCAGCACATCTGCGGGGCCTGGCCGGGCGGCAAGTGCGGCTGCAGGCCGATGGCGGCGTGCTGGAGGTTGACTGGCGCGAGGATGGCGTCTGGCTGACCGGCCCGGTTGAACGGGTCTTCGACGGTGTTCTGTCGCCCGCTTATATCGCGGCGCATCGATGAACGCCCCGGTTTTCGCTACGTTGGGCTGCCGCCTGAATGCCTATGAGACTGAAGCGATGAAAGAGCTTGCCGCAGCGGCGGGTCTGTCGGGTGCGGTGATCGTCAACACCTGCGCCGTGACAGCCGAGGCAGTGCGCAAGGCCAAGCAGGAAATCCGCCGCCTGTCGCGCGAAAACCCGGGTGCCGCGATCATCGTGACGGGATGTGCGGCGCAGACCGAGCCCGAGACCTTTGCCGCCATGCCGGAAGTTGCCCGCGTAGTCGGCAACCACGAAAAGATGCAGGCCGAGACTTGGGCTGGCATCGCCGCACCCGACCTGATTGGCGTGACGGAACGCGTGCAGGTTGACGACATCATGTCGGTGCGCGAAACGGCGGGCCACCTGATCGACGGTTTCGGACGGCACCGCGCCTATGTGCAGGTGCAAAACGGTTGCGATCACCGCTGCACCTTTTGCATCATTCCGTTCGGTCGGGGAAACTCGCGTTCGGTTCCGGCGGGTGTGGTGGTCGAACAGATCAACCGGCTGGTGGATCGGGGCTTCAACGAGGTAGTGTTGACAGGGGTGGACTTGACCTCATGGGGGGCCGACCTGCCGGGGGAACCAAAGTTGGGTGACCTTGTGCGGCGCATCCTGAAGCTGACCTCGGTCCCGCGCCTGCGGATTTCGTCGATTGACAGCATCGAAGTCGACCCCGCCCTGCTGGAGGCGATTGCAACCGAGGCGCGCCTGATGCCGCATCTGCACCTGTCGCTCCAGGCGGGGGATGACCTGATCCTGAAGCGGATGAAGCGGCGGCATTTGCGCGACGACGCGATCCGCTTTTGCGAAGACGCGCGCGCCCTGCGCCCAGACATGATCTTTGGCGCCGACATCATCGCTGGTTTCCCGACCGAGACCGAGGCGATGTTCCAGCGCAGTCTTGATCTGGTGGCGGACTGCGGGCTGACGTTCCTGCACGTCTTCCCGTTTTCGCCCCGCAAGGGCACCCCTGCCGCGCGCATGCCTCAGGTCCGGGGGCCCGAGATCAAGGACCGCGCCGCTCGTTTGCGCGCCGCTGGTAACGCGGCGTTGGGGCGGCATCTTCAGGACCAGTGCGGCAAGACCCACCGGGTTTTGACCGAAGGGCCGCGCCTTGGGCGGACCGAGCAATTCACCGAAGTTGCCTTTGACGTTGACCAGCCCGAAGGCACCATCCTGGACGTGGCGATCAAGGGTCAGGACGGCGCGCGGCTTTTGGCCTGATCTGCGGGGCCTACTTTCTGCTGTAGACATCCTCATACCGGATGATGTCGTCTTCGCCGAGATAAGCGCCGGTCTGCACTTCGATCAGGACAACCGGAACCTTGCCCGGATTCTCCAACCGGTGAACCGCGCCCAAAGGCACATAGACCGACTGGTTTTCGGCCACCATCCTGACCTCGGCATCGACGGTCACGCGGGCGGTTCCCTGCACCACGATCCAGTGTTCGGCCCGGTGGACATGGCTTTGCAGGCTAAGCGCGCCGCCGGGATTGACGACGATGCGTTTGACCTGAAAGCGATCACCGATCACCAGGCTTTCGAACCAGCCCCAGGGGCGGTGGTCCTTGGGGAAACTGTCGGCTTGCCTTGCCTGCCTTGCCTTCAGGATGGCCACCGCCTGCTTGACCTCTTGCGCGCGGCCTTTTCGGGCGATCAGCACGGCGTCGGGCATGGCCACGGCAACAATGTCATCAAGACCGATCCCGACCAGCTCCAGCCCGTCCACTTCGGACCGCAAAAGCGTGTCGGTGCAGTCGATTGCCGTCGCCCGGCCGGACAGGGCCAGCCCCTTGTCCTCGGTCTCACGCCAGACCGCAGCCCAGTCGCCAAGGTCGGACCAGCGCCCGGAATAGGGCACGACGACCAGATTGCGCGCCGCCTCCATCACCGCGAAATCCACCGAGATGGCCTCGGCACCGGCCCAGGCAACGGGATCAAGCCGGGTAAAGCCAAGATCCCGCCGCGCGCCGTCAAGCGAGGCCTGAACCGCCGCAACCATATCCGGGCGGGCGGCCCGGAACGCCTGAATGATCACATCTGCGGTGAAAAGGAAGATCCCCGCATTCCACAGATACCGGCCCTCGGCCAGCATCCCGGCCGCGCGGGCCGCATCCGGCTTTTCGACAAACGCCCTTAGCGGCAGGACTTGAGGCGCGGCCCCGTCTGGGTTCCGGTCAAGCTCAAGATAGCCATAGCCCGCCTCGGGCCGATCCGGCGCGATCCCGAACGTCACGATCTTACCCGCCAAAGCCGCCGGAATTCCCGCCTCGACGGTCATATTGAAAGCCTCAGTGTCCGGAATCACATGATCTGAGGGCGCAACAAGCATCAACCCATCAGCATCCGATTTTGCAAGATGCAGCGCTGCGGCCAGAATCGCAGGGCCAGTGTCGCGCCCATCAGGTTCGATCAACACAGCCGCCGCTGCAATCCCAGCACTGGCAAGCTGATCGGCGACAATAAAACGGAACGCATCGGCAGTCACAACCACCGGTGCGCCGTATTCGGGCCCGACGAATCGCCTGGCCGAAGCCTGAAACAGACTCTCCGGCCCAAGCAGGTCAACGAACTGCTTGGGATACCCCTTGCGGCTAAGTGGCCAAAGCCGCGTGCCCGAGCCGCCACAAAGAAGAACTGGTGTGATCGTCATGACGCCGCCTTATATCAAGCTAACCGCACTCGGATCATTGCAATCGCAAGCGCCCCACTGTCGACGTTACGCCCCTGGATGTACCTTTTTGCGAAACCGAAAGCCCCGTCGGTCGGCGGACTATTGCAATGCTTGACCCAGATCGGCCGCATAACTCGCATGACGGACACAGGTGAACCGAACATTGGCAGTCAAACAAGAGTGCCGCATGCCCGGAAAGACCTATTCCGGTGCAAAGACATAGTCATGTACCCCAAGCTTAATCGTCTGACGATACCCGAAGCCAGCGAGGATTTCTGCCGCAGGGGCGTACTCACCTTTGAACAGCCGCAATTCGATCCAGATACTTGGCCGCGCTTCAGTCAGCATCTTCTTTGCACCAGCCAGAACCTCAACGTGCATTCCCTCGACGTCGATTTTGACGAAGTCAACTTTTCCGCCAGACTCCGCCGCGATCACCGCATCAAGTGTCCTCATCGGAACCACGCCATCAGCACTTTCCTTGAAGGCTGTCCCCCCAAGATTGGTTGGGTAATAGTTCTTTACGTCGCCCATGCCTTCTGAGCTGCCAAGCATGCAGTTCACAACGCCCTGTGTGTCAAGGTCATTCAGCTGGAAATTATGGAGAAGAAGGTTCAATGCTTGCTTCTGTGGCTCAATCGAGATCATCTTCTTAGGGCGGAAAGTCTTGGCGAAATAGAGGCTGTGGTTGCCGATGTTCGCGCCTACGTCATATATGATCGAGTTGGGGGCAATAGTGTTGCTCGCCCGAAGCGCTTCCAACTGGCGCAGCTCATAGTAAGTTCCAGTCCGGACGATATTCCGCTGAATGAAATCGCGATCGGCAAATGGAACACCTATCTGAACAAGCTCGTCGTTGTGCAAGAATTTGAAGATCCGATCCGGACCCAGTAGCGCAACTTTTTGCAGGTAGATAAGCTCGTCCAGCCGATCTGCCACCGTCTTGTTCATCGCCCAGAGATCATCAAGCGTCTTGGGCTCTACTTTCACGTCCTGCTCAGTCACCATCTTGTCCTTTTCATGAAGTTTACTCGATCAGCGCTGCATGAGGCAAAGTGACACCGTACTGGAGTGGAGCCTGGAGTTTGCAAGTGAAAATCCGGGTGATCCTGCAACAGACCTGTCAATCTTGTACACTTCCTCTCTTCGCTGCCCAAGAAGATTTTAACATCTACTGAGTGCACAAACTAACGTCGGACCGAAGGCCAAACAAGTCGCCACTCGCCAAAAGTCGACAGGTATTCACGATCTCCCGATGACAGGAGTGGCCCTCAGCCGTCTTACATGGACCAATGTGATCCGTGCTCTAAAAAAGTGCCTTCTGAGGGTTCTAACGGCATAAAAAAGGTTGAGGCCCAACTACAGAACAAAAGATTATGCGGCAGAGTGATTCGATGAGGTTAGCGGTCGACGTGACCGTAGTCTCATCAGTCTACTCTATCACAGTAAACCGATACAAAGTGGAAATCATGTGCGGCGGGAACTTTGATGCTCTGGAGTGGGATCGCAAATGATCGGTGATCCCCTCCGAAGGCACCCCGTCAAGGAGGGGCGGGATTACCATGAAGCAAGGCAATATTGGTATCAGCTCCCCTTAATAATCCGAATATCCTCAGAAGGTCAGGCAGGAAAAAAGTCCGCAAACGATCGTCGCCACGTGCGGTTTCTCAATCCAACCGCAGAATCTTCGGGGTTGATAAACTTGTCACTTATCTGTTTCTATCCTTTCCAAATCAAAAAAGCCCCAGAAACCGATCCGGAACCTTGTAAAGAACCTTGGAAGTGTTTCGCGGATATATGTAATAATCAAACGTGGGATGCTTAATAGCCGACCCAAGAATTTCCGACCGATATGCCGCAAAGTCGCACTCTAACCCGGAGATCGTCATTTGCTGAGTTTTGCTGAACATTTCACTCCAGCCATCCATAGGCAGAGCCCATCCGCCACCCGCAGCCATGAATACCTCTCCGTCAGAGTTTCTCATCATGTCGTGTCGAACTTTGGACCTCTGCATCAAAAAATTTTGATCGAACCATTTTAGATGGAAAAGATATGTGTCTGGATGGAAGTCAACTTCACGAAGAGTGCAGTGGCCGTCCATCTTCCACATTATACTTTTATCTGTGATCATACACGGTTTCGAATACCACTTGTTTGTTCGAAAATAGCTGCGCTGCTCGAGCACCGGTCTGGAGAAGTCAAACTCCTGCTCCAAGTCTGTCCGATGTACAATCTCAACCGAGTTTGGATGCAAAACCTTGTTCTTCGAGATTGTGGAAACGACATCAACGATACTCTTTCCTGTTGCTGGATCGGAAACAAGAAACTCGTCCACGTCAACACATATGACGTGCGTGTATTGCAAAAGAAGGCCACGTGCAAAATGTCCGAGCGTTGCCCAACGATGGGCATCCAAATTCTTGTTATCCGGGTTCCTCTCCAATTCAACAATGCTAGCGCCTGCCGCAATGTCCCAAACTGAATCCTGCCGGCCATGAGTCAGTACAACGAGATTCCTTCTTGAGACAAATTGACCATAATAATCAACCCACCTCTTCAGAAAGAAATCGTCATCATATACCATCGTCAGTACTGCTGTGCTCACGCTATCGTGCCTCCCTAGCCTTCATAAGGTCCTGAATTTTCGCTGCAGTTCTTCTACCCACAGCGGTCGAACTGATTCCGGCAAGAATTTCCCCACTCCAATTCAACCCAAAGGTCACCATCAAGGGTGCGCCTTCATAGCATGAACCTAAACTTCTTCGACATCTCTACAGGGTTCAGCGCCCGCGCCGTGTACCTATTGCGAAAGGTCGCCCAACTTCTCTTTGCGGCGCCTTTCGAGGTTCTCAAGCTGGCGTTGCTTTTCAAGTCGCTTCCGCTCAATCTGACGTTCTTCGCGTTCCGTCTCCTGATCAGCAACCCGTTGCGCACGTGCCTCAAAGGCCATCTTTCGGCGATCCTCCTGAGCGCGCATCCCGCCCAGGATCCAGTCGATCTTGGCGAGATAATCACCGTCATCAAGCGGGCCGCAGTCGATTTTTCTGTCGGTTAGGACGCACCCAGCCTGCATCCAGAAACCATTCCTGATGTCTTCGTTCCAGCTTGGGTGGTCCCCGTCATGGAAATGCTGCGCTGTAACGTCAGGTAGGCGCAGTCGATGGTCACAACAAATCCACTCTACGCCAAGCCCCGTTCTCTCCAGCATTTCGAACAAAGCCAGCGTTTCATTCCACATGTAGTCAACGTAATTGATCAGCTCATCGAAAAATATCACTAGGCCGGGTCTAATCCGGCCGTGCTTTTCAAGCGCAGTAAAAATGTCGACGGTTGAAGAATAAATGTCGCAATCAACATTCACGAAGGCGACATCGCCAGACGTTTCAGTCAGGAAGGGATCAACCGTTTCAGAAAAGTACCCCTTGATGAGCGTCACATTTTCTGGTGTGTCCGGCAACTGGATTACCTTAAAGGGCTTCTGCCAATCGACCCGCCCATCATCTGGAAAGCCCTCAAAGCTATCAAACCCGTACCAATGCTCTGAAGGAAATCGCTCTGCGCAACGGCGGATCGAGTTACCTCTCCAGACGCCAAATTCAAGCCGAATGCCAGAATTGGCGGCGACGTGGTCGACGGTCTTGTCAAGAACGCTCGTTCGGCTCTGAGGGCTCTGTCCGGGGTCTAATAGTGATTTGCTGGCCAGCTTCGGCATCTCTTGAACCAAAAAGCCGACGTAACGTCGCATTTTTTGAACATCATTCGCAGCCGCGGATTCGGTCATAATTGAAACATCCCAGGTCTTTTTACTTGATCTACTTTCAGCAGTACTTCTAGCAGTTCCCAAACTGGGCGCGCTTTTCTTGACATGGTGTTCTAACGCGCCGCTCTCATCTGAGAAGTCGTCTTTTTTTTTACTTCTTGCTGACCGCTCTCAGGCAGGTCGTTTGGGTTCTGGACCCCAAGGGCTGGCGTGCAGTCTGCGGCCCCCATCGAGCCGCGTACTTCGTCTGTTTGGCGATTCACAAACTCCGCGATTTTAAAATAGCCAGTTCGAGTATAGTGATCGCTGTCAGCAAATTCGTCGGGATTCAACAGTCTGTCAACGTCGACAAAAACCGCTTCCGGATTCAGGCTGCAAAATTTCTTGCACATGTCGTTAAAAGCCAGTCGAATAGGTCGTGTTCGCTTCGCCTGCTCTCCATGTTCAGATGCGGCCGAAAGAATGAACATCGGAACTCCATCGGTTTTTTTGGAATAGGCAAACTGGAAAGCCCGATAAGTCAAGTCAAGTCTATCTTCAATTGGCAGGCGACGATGATGCATCTCTTTGGCAAACCGCAACGCTGTTTCCGGGTCCTTCATCAATTGCTTCAAGCGCCTCGGGGGCACGGTTCCCCAGTACTTGCCGCCAAATTCCTTACCGCCAAATGTGAACAGATTATCAGAGGGCACTGAAAAATAAAGCGATAGCAGTATGAGATCAGCCTCTCCAAGGCTTCGATCAAGTTGCTTCATGTCTTCATAAGTCCAGCCCATGAAATTCTTGAGTGCTTTAGAGTGCTTCAACTCCATGTCCCGGGGATTTATGAAAAATCCGACATCATCGTAGCGAACCAAAAGCCCAAGGTCATCCGGCTTGTTGACGAATTCCTCCCTGTTTGTGCCGCAGTAGAAGGATACTTGAAGCAGATCGCACCCGCCAACTAAGACCAGGCGTTTCTGTTCGGCATCATCTGTCGCGTCAAATGTTGACACCTCTGTGATCCAGTCGACCTGTGCCTCTGGATCGAGACTTCCGGAAACCGGCCCGATTGTCTTGAATTCCGGTTTGTTCAGATACTGCCAGACCCACTGCTCAACGCCCATGTTCAAGGTGCGGCAGCTGAAAGCAAAATGGTGAACGGTTGTTCCAGAGAATTTGGTTCTGACACAAAAGAAGCCAACAATTCCGTAGTCTCCGTAGCGGTCCTTTACATGAATTAACCCGGCGTGCACGCCGGAAGTCTTGAGAATGTTTCCGAGATCTTCACGCTCTTTATCAGTATTGGCGCGAACCTTTGTGAAATTGAGCTGATTTGTGCGATTTAGCAACTCCAGAACGCGGTCCATCTTGTCGTCTATGTCGGTAATGATTCGTATCTTGATTTCGGACTGGCGAAGAAAGTTTTCGTTGGACAAACCGCTCGATTTCATCTCGTCGAATTTGCCCTCCATTACCTTGTATTGCTTTAGCCGGGAGTGCTCTGCGTCATTCTTCCCCTTTAGGTGAGGGTGCGCCAGAAGGTCAGAGAAATCTTGTTTTGCATCAAAGCACATTATCCCATCATTAAAGAATGTGGCTTCCTCAAGATTCATATGGTTGTCGTCAAGGAATAGCGTATTCTCGGCGCGCAATCCCATTCGCTCCAACATTGTATTGATAGCTTGGCCTTTGGGCGTCCAGTCGATATGAGGGAAGACGAACATTTCCCAAATGCCCAATTCGTGGAGTTTTTCTTTTGCGTCCTCGAAGCTGTTCTTCGAACAAATTGAGCACATAATGCCGCGATCAACCAGATTCCGGACAATTTCAATGTTGTGCGCAACGGGTTCGATGCCTTCCTCGGAGAGCGTCCCTTTCCAGAAAGTTTCATCCAGGTCCCAGATCACCAGCTTAACGGGGTTGGAAATGCTTGATGTCAAGTATTCGTCCATGTCTTCCGTTCACATTCTCTGGTTTGAGCTAGTTTATAGGTGCTTGGATTTTCTGATGCAATGTCCGGGTTGCTGTTCTATTTTCCGGTCCTGTCCGAGAGGGTTCGCGTGAGGTTGTATGGTTTGGTTGGTTTGGCACCCATCCCTGGACTCTCTATTAGTGCAGAGCGTCGGAATTTCGACAAGGACGTGGCCTGCGTTTGGCTTACCTCGTTCGAATTGTGTCACCAAACTGCAGTTTTGGCGTGAACTCGGAAACCTTCGTTGTGACTGGCGTCCCAGAGATGATTTCGGCAGCTCGGCGTCCGATTTCCAGGCGGCAGGCGTCCATGGTGGCAAGTTTGCAGGGCAAGCCATCCAGAAGCTCGACCCCATTGAAGCCGGCAAGCCCTATCTTGTTTGGGACGTCCAGTGATTCATCAAGGCAGTAAAGAAGACCGCCAGCACCGATCATATCGTTGGAATAATAGAGAAAATCGGTTTCCGGGGTCCGAGAAAGGACAGCTGCAGTCATTTCACGACCCTTCAGAAGCGCTGACCCGCCGGAATAGAATTCGCGGTCGACCAGTGTTAGTCCTGCCCTGCCGAGGGTTTCTTCGAACCCTTCCAGTCGCTTCTTTGCCCTAAAGTCATTCGGCATTTGTGTGCCCAGAAAGGCGATTCGGCGGTAGCCTGCGGCTACAATGGCTTCTGCCATCTGTCGTCCGGCCCGGCGGTGAGAAATACCGACGGCATGGTCGATCGGGTCGCCGTCGATGTCCATGATTTCGACAATCGGAATCCCGGCACGGGCCAGCATGGCGTGCGCTGCAGGGGTATGCTCAAGCCCGGCGATGATCATACCGGACGGGCGCCAAGACAGCATCTCGTAGATGACGCTTTCTTCCTTGTCGGGCAGATAGTTCGAAACCCCGACAACGGGTTGCAATCCAGTGCCCTCAAGGGTTTCGGAGATGCCGGTCATGACCTCGGGGAAGACCATGTTCGAAAGCGATGGGATGACGACCCCCACCAGGTTCACCCGTTGGGAGGCCAGTGCCCCGGCGATCTTGTTGGGGACATAGCCAAGAGCACGAGAGGCCTCCAGCACTTTGGCCCTTGTCGCCGCCGACACATCGCCCCGGTTTCGCAGCACACGGCTGACCGTCATCTCGGAAACGCCCGACGCTTCGGACACGTCGCGAAGGGTCAGGGTGTGGTTCTGGTCGCTGGCTGGCTTGGTCAAGGATCATGTCCCGGGGTTAGGCTTGCGTCCTTGTTAACGCCAAAGGGAAAGCTTGTCCAAGCGGGTTTCATCTGTTATGATAGCGCTAACAGCCCCAATTCGTCTCCCGGGGCTGATCTTGTCCGCGCATCCTGCAAGCTCTCAAATTGGGTGCATCGGATCAAAGGGGGGGCGGTGGGCCAAAACTTGCTCCCCCTTTCTTTCCAGATAGTTGCCTTTCAGCGCGTTTCGACGCATGACATGGCATGGCCGAACCGGCCACGGCCCCGTAGCTCAGCCGGATAGAGCGACGGTTTCCTAAACCGTAGGCCGCGTGTTCGAATCACGCCGGGGTCACCAAACTTTTGGAAATTCTATTCGCCTGCGTAGTTCATGGATTGCACATAGGCCTCTGGAACGCAGGGTGCGGCGGCCTCCAGCATGGTTTCGGCTTCGGATTGGGTAAGAGACGTCGGCGAGTAAACGATGAACACCGTCCCGCGTCCGCCTTCGTTGTAGCCGTCAAATTTCATCGCCCAATCCCAGAACGGCGACAGGTTGCAGGCCTTTAGGTCCGCTTCCAATTGCTGGCCCTGATCAAGGATGGCGTCGTCCCATCCACCGGGCTCGTGATCGAAAAACCCAAGCACCACATGCCATTCTTCGGCGACGGCAAGGGACGGAAGGGCGGCTAAGGCGGCCGAGAGCAATAGTGCGCGCATGTTCGATCCTGTGAAACGACGGTCCATCCTGATGAAATATCCCGTCCGATGTCCAGTCCCCAGCGGGGCCGGGCGGGGTCAGAAATCCAGATGTTCGACCGACAGCGCGTTCTGCTGAATGAACTCGCGACGTGGTTCGACGACATCGCCCATGAGTTTCGAGAAGATGTCGTCAGCCTCGGCAAGGTCGTCGATCTTGACCTGCAAAAGCGTTCTGGCCTCGGGGTCGAGGGTGGTCTCCCACAACTGGCCCGGGTTCATCTCGCCCAAACCCTTGTAGCGCTGCAGCGACAGGCCCTTTTCGCCCTCGGTCAGGATGGATTTCAGCAGGTCAATCGGCCCGTGAATCGGCTGCTCACGGTCCTTGCGAACCAGTCGCGCCGGGTCGCGGAATACATCGCGATACTGTCCGGCAAGATGGGAAAGCCTGCGCGCCTCGGACGAGCGCAGCACCGCGCCGTCCAGCGTGCGCAATTCCTCGACACCGCGCAGGATGCGGCTAAGCCGGATGCCGTGGTCTTGGGTGATGCGGCCC
>Ga0247836_1007138_pt1 | contig 11990 bp, 11 predicted proteins | sample LaCruzMarch2015__4_FD_187116 | JGI IMG/M metagenome (GOLD analysis project Ga0247836, IMG submission 187116) | Freshwater microbial communities from meromictic Lake La Cruz, Castile-La Mancha, Spain - LaCruzMarch2015_14m | ecosystem: Environmental > Aquatic > Freshwater > Lake | place: Spain...
GGCCTCGATCCGAACGCGTACCTCGCCGACGTCATCGACAAAATGGCCAAGGGCTGGCCGCGGTCGCGGCTGGCAGAACTGTTGCCATGGCAATGGAAAGCCGCCCGGGCGGCGCAGGCCGAGGGTGCCGTGGAGGCACCGATCAGCGACGCCGCGTGAACTGGTTGCGCGCGGCCGGACGGCTGGCGCCGAGCCAGCAGCGCCCTCCTTACCGGCATCCTTAAGTCCGTCGAAAGCGCAGTCGTTCACGTTCCGGCCCTCGCCATCACCGACAGCAAGGTATCATCGAGCCGCCCACCGGCGCGCCGGCAATCCGTGCGGGGATGGGCTGACGGTTACAGATTGCCAGCAAGTCTACCAGCTTCACCGAGTTTATGCCTGATGGTTTGCCCCGGCATTGGGCAACAGCGTTCGCATACACATGTGCCATGGCTCGACATGAAGGCAAACTGTCGGTGCTTGACCATGGCGGCCAACTTGGCCGCTATGAGACGGTAGCCCGCCTCGCACTGCCGGACGACGACATTCAATACAGCGTGGAGGAGTTGCCCGAAATTTGCGAAATCGGCCGATCCGTGCGACCGTGGATCTCATTTCAGACAGCAAAGCAGACAGCAGGGACATTCGATCTCGTATTCGCCTCGGGCTCCGTGCAGTACGTTGAGAACTGGGAGGCGGAGTTCGCGCGTCTTGCGGGCCTTTCAAAACGCTACTTTTTCTTGACGCGCGCGCCGATCGTTCACCGATCTCCATCTACAATTGTGCGACAGCGCATTCCGCACGGCCATATGACAGGATGGGTATGGCAGGACCGCGAGGTACGGAGAGTGGGTAGAGAACTGGGATTGCAGTTGACACAGTTTTTTGTTTTCCATGAAGGGAAGACGCAGATTTCGGGGCTTGAGGAACCTGTCTCCGAGGTTGGCTATTTGTTCAGCCGCCGACCAGTTTGACCGCGCGGCAAGCGCTGGAGTGTGTGACCGTCAATCCTCGATCAAGCTGTGCATTTGCTCGGCACTGAGCCACTCGGCGCTTTGGTCGCTTGAAAACTCGAAACTGTCCCCAACCGGCCGTCCCGTCTCCCCACCGTAGGTCAGGGTCCGGGCCGGGTCCCACCGTTGGACCGCCGGCGTGATGATGTAGAAGTCCTTGAATTCGAGAGTGTGGCGTGCGTCGTCGCGCGTGATCAGCATCTCGTGCAGCTTCTCGCCCGGCCGGATACCCACCACCTCCTGCTCGCAATCGGGCCCCAGCGCCTTGGCCAGCTCCGAGATCTGCATCGACGGAATCTTGGGAACGAAGATCTCGCCCCCCCGCATGATGCCCATGCAGCGGTCGACGAACGACGCCCCATCCTGCAGCCGGATCCAGAACCGTGTCATGCGTGGATCCGTGATCGGCAGCTTGCCCGTTGCTAACAGCTTCTTGAAAAGCGGCACCACGCTACCGCGCGAACCGATCACGTTCCCGTAGCGCACGACAGCAAAGCGGGTGCCGTCCTGGCCGGCGAGATGGTTGCCGGCCAAGAACAGCTTGTCCGAACACAGCTTGGTCGCGCCATAGAGATTGGCCGGATTGACCGCCTTGTCGGTCGACAGCGCGATCACGCGCTTCACCTTCTGGTTGATCGACGCATTGATCACGTTCTCGGCGCCGAGAACGTTCGTCTTGATGCACTCGATCGGATTGTACTCGGCTACCGTCACGTGCTTGAGCGCGGCGGCGTGCACCACGATCTCAACTCCGCGCAACGCCCGCTCCAGCCGCTCTCGGTCGCGCACGTCACCGATGAAATAGCGCATCTGCGGCTGATCGAAGACCTGCTGCATCTCGTATTGCTTCAGCTCGTCGCGCGAATAGACCACCACGCGCCGCGGCTTGTGATGCCGGAAAAGATGCCTGACGAAAGCATGACCGAACGAGCCCGTGCCGCCCGTCACCAGGATCGAAGCGCCGTCGAAAATGCTCGTGTCTGTCTTTGTCACTACCCCTCGCAGTGGCGGAGCGCTGCCCGCCGATCGCGTACCTGTCAATCGATCCCGTGCTTATGCAATTTGTGCAGCCCGCGCAAGCAACACCGGTCGCGCCTGCACGGCAACGTCAACCGCGCCCACCTGCGCGGAAAACCTGCAGGTCTTCAAGATTGTCGAGATAGTCCTCTGCCTCGAACGGCCTATCGCACAGCACCAGCAGCGTCGAGTCAGGTCCCTGATAGGTCTCGCTCGCAAATAGCCCGGGCTGCACATCCAAGGCATCGCCGGCAGTAAGCTCGAAACGACGGCTGATCTTGCCATCGGTGACATCGACCAGGACGCCGCCGGTAACGCAAATCATATACTGACGACAGACCTTGTGGCCATGCCCGCCGCGTCCCGTCCCGGCTGGCACATCCCTCACCCAGAACAGCCGGACCACGGGGAACGGAATTGCACTGGGGATCTCGATCGGAACAAGGACCCCTCGACTGTCGCGAAATTGACGGTGCTTGATAACCTCAAGTGTGCCGATCTCACCGATCTCGAATATGCGCTTCGTCATTCGAAAAACTCTTTGATAGCTGTCACCACCCGATCGATTTGAGCATCGGTCATATCCGGGAACATCGGCAGACTGAGAATCTCCTCCGCCAATCGATCGGTGAGTTCCAGCGGCACAGGAATGCGAGCGCGTGCAGCCAGCCCCGGCTGAACATGCACCGGGAACGGATAGTGCCGTCCGGTCATGATCCCACGCGTCTTCAGATGCTCTGCCAGGACGTCGCGCCTTTCGCTGCGGACGACATAGAGATGATAGACGTGACGAGTTCCAACCCGTTCGCTAGGCAGCGCCAGCGGCAGACCAGCAAGCTCGTCCGCATAGCGGCGCGCGATCGCGCGCCGCCGCTCGTTGCCGGCCTCCACATGCTCGAGCTTCACCGAGAGCACCGCCGCCTGCAACTCGTCGAGGCGCGTGCAGCGGCCACCTTCGATCCCCGCGAATTGCGAATCCGTCCAGCCGTAAGTGCGCAGCTGCGCGAGCTTTTCCACCAGCCGGCCGTCGCGCGCCGTTACGGCACCCGCATCGCCAATTGCACCGAGATTCTTAGTCGGGTAAAAGCTGAAGCAGCCCAACGCGCCGATGGCACCGACACGCGCGGAGCCGATCCTGGCTCCTTGTGCCTGCGCGCAATCCTCCACGATCTCGATTCCTGCCTTCCTGGCTATATCACCGAGGGCATCGAGATCCGCCGGATGCCCGTACAGATGCACCGCGATTATGGCTCGGGTACGCGGACCGATCGCGGCCGCGGCGGCTTCGGGATGAATGCAATAATCCGCCGGATCCACCTCGACCAGCACCGGCGTCGCTCCGATCATGTTGATCGCCGCGACGGTGGGGCCTGCGGTGTGCGAGGGCGCTAGAACCTCGTCGCCTGGCCCGATGCCCAGCGCCAGTAAAGCGAGCGTCAGCGCTTCCGTGCCGCAGCCGACACCAATCGCACCGGCGGCGCCCACGCTACCCGCTAGGGCCGCCTCGAACCCCTTAACCTCACTGCCGAGGATATAGCTCCCGCCGTCGACCACCCGCGCCATCGCAGCTACGATCATGGCACGCAGCCGCTTGTTCTCCAGGCCGGGGCTGGCCAGCGGAACGACGGCTTGGTCCACAGTGGTCATCAATGGCATCTCCATGCGATCCGACGTCGGCGTTCAGCTTCCCCGGGGCGCCATCACGCGTGCTAGTCGCTGGCGCACGGTTTGCGGAAGCAACGCGTGTGCGAAGCGCTTTAACATGCCCGTTCCCGATTGTGCAGACACTATCGGCGGCTGAAGAGCCGCCGCAGGCTGTGCGGTCACTACAGGATCGAGACCGGCAACGAAGCCCGGCTCGATCCGGCGCATCTCTGCGAGAGCTGCCTGGATCGCCGCCTGATAGGGCAGATAGATCAGCTTCGGCATTGGCGCTTCGGTCAGATACGCTTGCCCCATAGGATCGAAGCTACCGTCGATACGGGCCTTAAAGCTATGGAAATGATAGAAGATCAATTGATCTTCCTCGATCGTTATCTGTCCATCTCGCTCGGCGATTCGATACCCGGCGAAATTCCACGGCGCCACGTTGGCTCCCTTGTGCTTAAGCACGTGCACGCCACCGAATTTTGCCTCGAAGCTATCGAGATACTTCTGGTCCCCCATGCGACCGTCCTCGACGCGCGCAAAACACCACTCGATGCAGCTGTCGCGCCACCATTCGAGTGCAGCAAGCCCCTCGGGATCGCGCCGGAAAGTCATCCAGCCGACGTTAAAGCGGCCATTCTCGACGAGGTGTTGAAGCGCGGGGGAGAAGCGATGCTCTATCAGCAGCGTCGAGGCTTGGCCCAGCTCATCGAACACCGGGTCGGGAGAGGCGAAGAAATACATATCGGAATCAAGATAGGTGATGAGATCGATCTCGGGCCGCGTTCGAAGCACATACGACATCAGCGAGGCCGTGCAAGTCCAACAGTACTCCGCGGTGGAGCGCCCGGGCTTCACCGCCAGCAGCTCCGGCCCCTCGAAATCGACGCGGCGAATCAGCATCACATTGGGCAACGCCATCCCGGTTAAGTAGTCGTGCGTTGCCTCGTCCATGCACAGGATGTGGAGCCGAAACTCAGTCTCATTCGCCATCAGCGATCGATAAAGCGCGAGCCCCTTCAGCAGGTAGTTCACATCGAACAGAGTGCAGTAGTGACGAAGCTCCCGACTACTCATAAATCGCTGCTTTCATGCATAGGTGTGTCTTGATTGACAGGCAGTCGCCGGCGTCGGCGTCCCACAGAGCTTCGATTGTCCTGGCCCCAACGACCGCGAGACCGGCACGCGCGAGGGCTGCAAAAAATGCCGCCTCGTTGAAGTGCTGCTCGAACATCTCTACGCCGTAGGCCGTCTTTGTCAGTGCACGAGTTGGCCGTTGTTGCAAAACTGGCGTCCGGTGCAGTGCCACCCAGCGTCGCGATACCCGTGCCGCCTCGCAGATTGCGCGCTCGTAGTCCGGTATGTGGAGCAGGCAGCCGCCAGAGACTACGATATCAAAGCTCTCGTCGGCGTAGTTGAGGGCGGTGGCGTCCTGCACGGAGAAGCGATGGTGGGGATAGCGCTCGCGCGCCATGGCAACAAACGACGGCGAGAGGTCGGCACCCTCATAGTCGACACCAAGCTTTTTGATCTCGAATGCCTCTGCATAATAGCCGCTGGAGCAGCCGATCTCAAGCAGGCGACGACCATCGAGGGATCCGATCCCCTCGCGCATGATCTCGATAAGAGAATCGAACACCGGCACCGCTTGCCCGCGGCGGTAGCTGTTGAGCGCCTGCTCCACGACCGGCAACTGCAGTTCTGGAATACCGGCGTCTTTCCACGTGTCCTTGAGGCGAGCAGCAGCCACGCTCGCCGCTCCGGCATCCAGATATGTCGGTCCTTGTGTGGTTGAGTTATCCCCATCCCCAATTCGCGCCACCGCCCCTGCTCGCACAGCCGACGGCTTGTCGATGCTGATCAGCGCAGCTTTTATGGAGCGCATCCGCGTTTGCGGAGGCAAATGCCGTTCCAGGATTTTCGTGAGCTCGGCCATCCGCTGCGCGTACGTGTGCTCACCGAGGGTGCGCTGCTGGCCGGCAGCCGCGATTTTGCGCGCCTCGACCGGATGGTCCAGGAAGTGGCGGATTTGGCCCACCGCCTCGTCAGCGTCTCGATAAGCCACAACCTCTGTGCCCGGTTTAAACAGCTCAGCTAGGTTCTGCTTCTGATCGGTCACGAGCAACGCGCCGCAGCCGGTCGCCTCGTATAGCCGCATGTTGTTGGCATTGCTCTCAGCAACGTCGATGTGAAAGTTCACCGTGATGAGGCTCTCGGCCAGCACGCGGTACATGTCGAGTGCCCAGGCCTCACCTTGATGCCTGCTGCTGATCGCGGAGCCCGGCGGCAGCATATCTGCGCCGTAGCCGAAGAATTCGATATCCACCTCGCGCGCCAGGGTCTCCAAGAACCGCGTCCGCGCACCATGCACGCCACTGATGCCACCCACGAACGTGCAAGCCCGCTTACGTTCCACCGTTCCCAACGAGTCGAGCACGATCGGGTCGAAGCCGATCCTGAAATATTCCGATGCGATACCTTGTGCCCGGAACTTGGGAACGAAATGCGGAAACGATGTCAGGATGAGATCGTATGGTTTGAGGTAGGACGGGTCCGGAAGCGGGCTCGCGATCTGCCCCACCACCAGCCGTACCGAGCGCTTGAGTTCAGTCAGCACTTCGGGTGGAAAAACCGACAGCTCCTGCATGTAGAGCACATCGGGACGCGCCCTCCGGATCTGTTCCACCGCAATCCGGCGCAGTTCGTCGCCGCCCGGATCGCGTCGCGGCCCAACCGCTACGAGGTCGGCGAGATCGGCGAGCCTGCTGCCCAGGCCCGGCCTGCGACTGACGTTTTCTTTAGCCCAGCGTTGCTGCAGCGGCAGGCAATTGTAGACGATGTCGATCGCGTCGTGGCCGATCGCGCGCAGGTTTCGCGAATAGAAGTCGGAGGTTCCGAACCTGATCGACAGCAGCCGTTCGAGCATTCCGGCGTAATCGAGGCCCTGGCCCGTGAATCGCGGTTCGGCGTGGGCGAGGAAGCTCGAGTAGTAGGTGTCGACGATCGCGATCTTCATCGGCGAGCCTTTGCGTAACAAACCGTCGGCCGGGTCCATCGCGCACACGCCCACATGCCGTCAGGCGCTCTGACGGGGACGATACAGCAGGTCGTGGTGGGATAGCTGGTCGACAAGTTCATAGCGTCCATTTAATACCGCCTCGACATCGTCGCGGTAGCGCGCTTCGATCAGCAGATTGTGCGCGACGAACCTGTCGAAGTCGATACCCCTGAGAGCAGGCGCCTCGAAACCTTCCACATCGAGCACGAACAGATCGGCTGCAGTGATGCCATGTCGATCGAGGATTGACTGCAGCGTCCGTGCTGGCGCCGAGAACTCGTAGGTCTCGATTTGCTGCACCTTGGTCCCGGCTGCGATATGCGCATCCTCCTCCTCGCGTGTGTGCATGCCCCCTTTAACCACTGACATCAGATGGCAGTAGCGCATCTCGACCGTCGTTCCGATAAAGTCGCTCGAAACCAGCGCTGCGTTCTCTACCAAGGCATGCGGCCGATTGACCCTGCACTGCTCCGCCAGCAGCGGCACCGGCTCGACCAGCAGGCCGCGCCACCCAAGATAGCGCTCGAAGTAGAGCGTGTTGCTCTGGCTGACGCCGTCATTGCCGCCGGCCTCGATAAAGAACCCGCCGGTTTTCTCGCCGATTATCTTGGCAAGCTTCAGATCGAGATCGTTTAGCGCGAAAGACTGGCGCGGTGGATTTACCGCCACCGGCGTCGCCGCCGCGTCTTTCCACCAGCGCATAGCCAGCGACGCCAACCTCCTAGACATGCGACCGTCCCGTCCTAAGAAGCCATTGCTAAGGTTGCGGCGCGCTACCAATCGTGCCGTCCCATTGCCGTCGGTTAGCACCCAGCAGGCCGGCGTGGCAAGCAAACGCAAGCGCAGCCCACGGTTATTCAAAAAGACACAGGCCCTCAGAGCTGACAGCAACGGAAAATCGGAGCCTGAAGGCCTCCTCGGCAGCAGAGAGAGGCGGGGAGGGCGTAAAGCATGCTTTGGACGGCACTGCAGGGGATCGAAGATCGCTGGACAAAGAAGGGCCGACGCTTCTCGTTGCAGGCAATCATCGCCATCGCCCTTTTGGCCATGTTGTCAGGCGCCAACCAACTGATGGTGATCTTTCGCTTGGACGGCGGCTGTCGCAGGAGGCTCTGCACGCGCTCGATTTCTACCGGAAGCGGCGCAAGGCACCGCTTCATGCGACACTACGTGTTCCAATCGATCGCCGCCGACGTTCTGACGAAGGCGCTCGGCGTCTCCGGAAAGTGCGCAGGCAAGTTCGAAAAGCCACCCGATCTGCTTTTCTGCGGTTAAACAAGGCCGCCTTCGAAGCCGCGCCGTCAGACTCGGTCGACTAAGTGGCAAGCGCGCGGCCGCCATGTATAGCCTGATCGTCGGCGAAGATGAATGATGTCGATCCGACGTGGTCGGAGCCGGCGAAGAGCCAGGACCTCCTTCCAAGTGCAATTTCTCCCAGGCTTCGCTCCGCCGCATTTTTGCTCAGACAGACGCGGCCGTCGTCGAGGAAGCGCCTGAACGCGGACCGGCGCTTGAGCAAGTAATCCATGCCTTGGCGAGATCGCTGCCGCGCGAGAGCTTCGGCCGCTCGGCACGCATGTTAGCTTCTAACTCGTTGACGAGCGGTCGGCTCAGGGCATCGATACGTCGCACGATATCAAGCGCTAGTGACGCCTGCTGCTAGACCGTATGAGCTTGACCTTCGCCCTCCATGCAATCTCTCGCACGGCCCGAGGGGCCGCTGCGACCTGAGCCTGCTTCTCGTATCCGACGCGCGGAGGATGACGGTAGGCCCAGGCCGCTTCGATCAGCACGCGGCGCGCCCTGCCGTTGCCAGCCTTGGTGATGCCGCCGCGCTTCACGCTGTCGCCGGTCGATCGCTCAGACGGCACCTGCACCAGATACGCCATCAACTGCCGCGGGCTCTCAATCCGCGAGAGGTCGCCGATCTCGGCCAGGATCGTCGCCGCCGAGACAAAATCGATGCCGCGCATCGCCATCAGCGCGGGCACGTGCGCCGCCAGCGACCAGTCGCCGACCGCCTCTCGGATGGCCTGCTCAAGCCGCTCAATGCGTTCGCCCGTCCCCACCGGAGCCAATGGGCAGACAAATGGCTGAATGCTGCAATACTCCCGCCCTGGCATCGTGGCTGGCATATGCCGCATTGGCTAATCTCGGGAGTTTTCAGGTGAAGCGCAGCCCGTCGAGCTCAGAAGGCCGGCTGGCAGCTCACTTCGGCGGCTGGAAGTCGACATCCTTCCAGGATTGCGGCATCGATAGATGGCGACCATGGCCATTGCGGGCTCTGTCGGCATCGGCTATCCGCGCCAACGGAACGGCACGAGGCTCGGCGGTCGTGCTTCAGGGCGAAACCGACGAAGGTCAGACCGGTGTACTCGAAAAACTCACGATTTTCCCTGGCGGCCGTGCTCGACATGAGCGCCGCGATCGAGCACCGCGTGCGTGAGCGCAAGGCGTGGCGTATCGGCACGCTCGCGGTCGCATCGCTGCTGATCGCTGCTTTCTGGTTCGGGCGGCAGGTGTTCCAGGCGGATTGGGGGATCATCGACGATCACGAGGTGTTCGAGTACCTCGGTACCTCGCGAAGCCTTGCACTCGGCGACGTGCTCAAGACGGTTTTCACGCAGACCGAGCTGGCGAACCCGTGGAGCAATGTGAGGTTCCGGCCGGTCTATTACGTGCTGCGCGTCTTCGAGGTCGCTCTGTGGGGCGATCGGGTCCAACTGTGGTATATGGCCAGGCTTCTGCTCTACGCTGTGTTTCTGTTTGCTGTCGCCGAGGTGACTGCGCGGTTGTGCGGGTTCATCACCGCGCTGATTCTGATGATCTATGTCTCCCTGTTCGGGTATTGGGGTGACGTTTTCGCTCGGCTGGGGCCGGCAGAGGCCTACGCCACCGCCGGCCTGGGGCTATGGCTGCTCGGCATCCGCCGGCTGCTGGGATCGCAGCCGCTGGCGCGGAAGCGGCTAGCGTTGTTTGCGGTCTTTGCAGGCGCGGCAATCATGTCGGGCAGCAAAGAAACCCTCGTACCGTTCTCGTTCTACAGCGTCGCGGCGATCCTGATCTCGATCTGGCTGGACGGAACGAGAGATCGGACGGCTTCGATGGTGGCGCTCGTAGCCTCATGCGGATGGGGAGCGATGATCGCGGTCATCATGCTACATCAGCTCGCCTCGCACGGTACGGACATCTATGGCGCGAGCGCGGCGTTCGGCGATCGCGCCAAGCTGGTCGCCGGGGCACTAAGGGCGCTCGTTTGGCCGGTCGCGGCGGCGGGCGCGCTGATCGCGACGTTTTACTTGATTGCTCCATGGGACAAATGGTTGCGAGCGAGCGGCTGGCTGCTTGCCGTAGTGGCTGTCGTCGCTTCGCTTCATGCCTCGCAATTCATCGCCTACAATGGGCAGTGGCCGACACGGATCCGATACGACTTTCCAGGACAAATGTGTTTGCCCGCGCTGTGGGTGGCGGTCGTGGCCTACGCCGGGGCTCTTGACCTCGGCGCGCCCGATACGCGCCGGCTGCGCCAGGCGGTTCTGCTCGTCGCCATGATCATACTGCAGGCCCGTTTCGGGGTGGGGGAACAGTCGGTCAACCCGGGCCTCATATTGTCCCGCGTCGGCGCGAATATTTCGGCGACGGCGACGTTCTCATCCGGAATTCGTGATGTTATCGCCCAGGGAAGAGCGCATCCGGAGCGCCCCATAGTGCTCGAGGCCCATGGAATTGGCTCATACGAGCCAGTGTTCTCGACGGGGCTTTACCTTCGCCACTATAAAGTGACCAATCCGGTGACGGTGCGCTACCACTTGCAGGACAGCGATAGGATCGGGAAGGCGCAGGAGGATCTCGCCAACGTTCTGGTCGATTTAGAGAGGAAGGGTGCGACGTCGAAATATGGTCGATTCTGGCCGCTATCGGGGCAGATGGAGGCGATCGGCAAAGGTTGCATCAGTGTGGCATTATACGGCCCTGGCGATGCGACCTGCTTCGCCCGGAGAGTGTTTTGATCGGAGGTCGCGGTGGTATACCACTGCGGAGCCGGCTCACTTGCTGACGGTGGAGGCATGCGCGGTCTGCTACAGTAAGGGCATTCAGTATCGGCAGGTAGCGACTGGGTACAGGTTGGCCCAGCGTCGTGCTTTGAATTGGATAGAGGGCGCCATGCAGTCAGCTCAATACGACGGCCACGAGCGGGCGGTGCAGCTCATTACGCGAGTTGACGCCGATGTGGTAGAGATATCCGTCGTGGTGCCATCGTTCAACGAGGCGGAGAACCTGCCCCATCTTCTGAAGCGGCTGTCAGAGGTTCTGGCGAGCGCAGCGTCCTACGAGATCATCGTGGTCGACGACGGCAGCTCGGATGGCACGGACCGGCTGATGCGCAGGCTGGTCTCGGGCGGGACGACTCGGCAAATCCACTACGTTCGGCTTTCGCGGAATTTTGGGCATCAGGCGGCGCTGCGAGCTGGGTTGATGCATGCCCGGGGCGCCGCGGTGATCTCGATGGATGCAGATTTCCAGCATCCTCCGGAGATCGTCCAGACACTTATCGAGAAGTGGCGTGAGGGGCACGAAATCGTGACCACGACGCGCATCGACCCTGACAATCAATCAGCGTTCAAACGAATAACTTCGAGGGCCTACTACAATCTGCTCAATCGGCTTGGCGAGGTCACGGTCAATCCGGGCATGGCCGACTTCCGCTTGCTAGACCGGTGCGTGGTCGACGTCATCAACGACATGCCGGAGGCCGACCTGTTCCTAAGGGGGATGATCCCCTGGCTCGGCTTCCGCTCGGCCAATACCGATTACCTGGCCGGGCACCGACTGCACGGGAAAAGCAAGTACACGCTGCGCAAAATGACGTCGCTCGCGGCGGCAGGGATCGTCGCGCAGAGCATGCTGCCATTGCGCATCTCGATCCTGCTCGCCGGATTCGTGGCCTCGCTGACGCTGCTCTACATCGTGTATGCGCTCTGCCGCTATTTCATCAATGGCGACGCCGTGCCGGGGTGGGCGTCGGTGATCGTCTCCGTCAACATGATCGGCTCGCTGCAGCTCATCGTGCTTGGTGTGATCGGGGAGTACCTGGGCCGCGTGTTGCGTGAATCGCGCAGAAGACCGACGTTCGTGGTGGCCGAGGCCACTCTTTCGCCAGCCGGTGGTCGCCAATGATGAATATTGAGCACGTTCTGCTGCTAATCCTCTACGTGTTGGTGAGCGTGGCTGGCCTCACCCTGATGAAGCTGCGCTCCGGTCTCACCGACGTGTCG
>Ga0247836_1007141_pt1 | contig 11988 bp, 10 predicted proteins | sample LaCruzMarch2015__4_FD_187116 | JGI IMG/M metagenome (GOLD analysis project Ga0247836, IMG submission 187116) | Freshwater microbial communities from meromictic Lake La Cruz, Castile-La Mancha, Spain - LaCruzMarch2015_14m | ecosystem: Environmental > Aquatic > Freshwater > Lake | place: Spain...
ATCTGGCCTATCGCGATGGTGAACTCTGCCTGGAGTCGACCCGCCTGAGCGCGCTGGCGCAAACCCACGGCACACCGCTGTTTGTCTATTCCAAAGCTGCCATGCTGGCGGCCCTGGCGGCCTACCAGCGCGGCTTTGCCGGCCGCCAGGTACAAATTTGTTACGCTATGAAAGCCAACCCGGCACTCGGCGTGATTGAGCTGTTTGCCCGGGCCGGCTGCGGTTTTGACATCGTCTCGGGCGGCGACATGGACCGGGTGCTGGCAGCGGGCGGCGCTGCGGAAAAGATCATTTTCTCGGGTGTGGGCAAAACCCGCGCCGAGATGCGCCGGGCACTACAGGTTGGCATCGGCTGCTTTAATGTCGAGAGTGAGGCCGAACTGGACGTGCTGAGCGAGGTCGCCACGGGCATGGGCCTTCGCGCCCCTGTCAGTATCCGCGTCAACCCCAATGTAGACCCCAAGACCCATCCTTATATTTCCACCGGCCTCAAAGGCAACAAATTTGGCATCGCGCATGAGCGGGTTCTGCCAACCTACCAGCACGCGGCCGGCCTGAGCGGCATCCGGGTGGTTGGCATTGACTGCCACATCGGCTCGCAGATCACCCAGACCGAGCCCTACCTGGACGCAATGGACCGTATGCTGGACCTGGTCGAGGCGATCGAGGCCGCCGGCATCCCGATCCACCACATCGACTTTGGCGGCGGCCTGGGCATCGACTACAACGGCGATACCCCGCCCGACGCGGGCCAACTCTGGGCCATGCTGCTGGCCAAACTCGATGCGCGCGGCTTTGGCCAACGCCAGCTGATGATCGAGCCCGGTCGCTCGCTGGTAGGCAACGCCGGCGTCTGCCTGACCGAGGTGCTTTACCTCAAACCCGGCGAGCAGAAAAATTTCTGCATCGTGGACGCGGCCATGAACGACCTGCCGCGCCCGGCCATGTACCAGGCCTACCACCAGATCGTGCCGCTTCAGCCACGTTCTGAGGCCACAGAGGTCTGGGAGGTGGTGGGGCCGATTTGTGAAAGCGGCGACTGGCTCGGCCACGATCGCACCCTGGCACCGCGCCAGGGTGACCTGCTGGCGGTGCTGTCGGCCGGCGCTTACTGCATGAGCATGGCCAGCAACTACAACTCACGCGGCAGAGCCCCTGAGGTGCTTGTAGACGGCGACCAAACCCACCTGATCCGCCGTCGCGAGACCATCGCCGAGCAGATGCAGCAAGAACAACTGGTCGGCGGCTGATAGGCAAAAATTACAGATAAATAATGGCTGTAAGCCTTGTCGCTGTTGGTTTGTTTGCTATCAATTTTATTTTTTCGACTCTGGCGCCCATTGGCCGGGCACGGGGTTTGGCGCAGCGGTCAATAGCGAACCCCTGGATTCCTGGTCGTGGCGTCAGGCAACCCGATCTAAGGAGCCAAACTGAGCTTGCCAGTCAGGTTCCACACCATGCCAATTAGTCTGGATCAGAGAAGCACCCAAAAATGAAAAACGCGACCTTCCGCCAACTGCGCGTCTTCAGCGAAGTAGCCCGGCAGCTCAGCTTTGCCAAGGCCGCACGCGCGCTGCACCTGACCCCGCCCGCCGTGACCATGCAGGTGCGTGAGCTCGAAGGCCATGTGGGTATGCCGCTTTTTGACCGCAGCGGCCGCAGCGTGACGCTGACCACTGCGGGCGAGTACATGCTGGTCTACACCCGCAAGATGCTGGCGACGCTCAAAGACGCCGAAGACACCGCCGCTCGGTTGCTCAAGCTCGAGGTGGGCACCCTCACAATTGGCATGGTCAGCACTGCCAAATATTTTTTACCGCACCTGCTGGCGCAGTTCCGGCGCGAGCACGAGGGCATCGAGATCCGGCTGGCGGTGGGCAACCGAGAGCAGCTGGTTCGAATGTTGCACGCCAACGAGGTTGACATTGCCATCATGGGCCGCCCGCCCAAAGAGCTGGCCACCCGCGCCGAGCCCTTCGCCGCACACCCCCATGTGTTTGTGGCGCCTGTCGGCCACCCTCTGACGCAGGCCGGCCCGCTAACGCCCGAGGCATTGCGCGGCCAGGGCTTCATTCTGCGCGAAGAAGGCTCGGGCACCCGCGCCGCCTTGGAGAAGTTTTTGCTGCAGGCCCGGGTCGAGCCGCGCGTGACGATGGAGATGGCTAGCAACGAGACCATCAAACAAGCGGTTATTGCCGGCATGGGCCTGAGCTTTCTGTCGTTACACACGCTGGGGCTGGAGCTCGACAACCGGCTGATTGCGCTGTTGCCGATTGAGGGCGCACCCGTGGTGCGCGCCTGGAACGTGGTGCACACCCTGGCCAAGCTGCTGTCGCCCGCGGCAGAGGCCTTTCGCTACTTTGTGCTGGAGCATGGTGAAGACTACCTGCGTGAGCATTTCGGGCGGCATATGGCGCTGGCGGGGCCGGTTTGAATTTATTGCTTTGACTGGGGTTTGGAGGCCGTGGTTGGAGCACCGAGCATGGGTGGAGCCCAAACTGGAGCGTACCAGCTACCGTGCCAGATCAGGGCGGCGTGGCGTTCGGCGCAGCGGCATCAAGGAGGAGCCCACAGGGCGGGGGACAGCCGCGGAGCCGAATGCCCCGCCGCCCTGATCCTCCAAGTCAATGCCCCTGACCCAGCAGACTTGACGGAAGGAAGCCCTTTACCAATCCGTTACAGTGCAAGCCATGCCCATCCCCCGTCCCGCCATAGCCGTCGCAGTCGTGATGCGTCGCGAGCACATTGATGGCCCGATGAGTCGCTGGCAGCCCTGGCGCTGGGTACTGGCCGATGTGGTACCCCAGGAAGACAGCTTTGGCCTGCTGCCACGGTTGCTCTACCAAAATGAGGATCAAGAACGCTGGCTGCATCCGGGTTTCACGGTCGAATTGTTCCAGGATGATGCCGAGGGCTACTACCTCAACACAAGCACCGATAACCCGGCTTGGTTTGTGCTGTGGCGCATGTACGAAGGTGATGAGGCCGATGAAGGTGACGGCGGCCCGCCCGCCCGCCCGGTGGCAGTCAGTCTGAGCTACCACGACGCCGGGCGCTGGCTTGATGCGCAGGAAACCGTGGAGCAGGTGCCGGCACCGTCAGGCGTGGTGGATTGGCTGCGCGCCTTTGTGGCCGAGCACCATGTGGCCGAGCCCAAGCGGCGCAAGCGGCCTGAGAGCTTTCGCACCCTGACGGACCGCTTTGGCAACCCCGCCTCGATCAGCACCGACAAGGCCCGCGGTGGCGGTGGCGGTGGCCATGGTTGACGGATTTCTGGGCCGCTGGTCCCAGCGCAAGCAGGCGCAGCGCGCTGGCGTGCCGCTCGAGGAGCCTCCGGCCCCGACGCTTGCCCCGACGTCGACCCCTGCCCCCAACCCGGCGGTCGCCGCACCTGCGGCCGAAGCGCCCTCAGCGGTGGAGACGGTTGCCCAGCCAGCGCCAGAGCCAGCCCCGCCGCCGCCCAGCCTGGAAGACGCCCGCCAACTCACCCCGGCGTCCGACTTTCGCCCCTTCATGGCGCGCGACGTGGCGCCGGAGGTGCGCAATGCCGCCATGAAAAAGCTGTTTGCTGATCCCCAGTTCAATGTGATGGACAGGCTCGACACCTACATCGACGACTACTCCCTCCCGGACCCGCTGCCGGCCTCCATGCTGCGCCAAATGGCCAGCGCCCAGTTTCTGAAGTTGTTTGAAGACGACAATGAGGCCGCCCCGCCCCAGCCACCCGAGCCCGACCATGACCACACTGATCTGCGACTGCAACCAAACCATGCCGCTCGACAAGTCGAGCCTGGGGGCGGCGCTCAATGAGACGCTGACACTGCATTCCAGCCTGTGCCGGCGCGAAGCTGCCGCCTTTGTCAAGGCGCTGGGTACGGGCGAGGACTTGGTGGTGGCATGCACTCAGGAGTCGCGTCTTTTCAGCGAACTCGCCAGCCAGACGCCCGGCGCGCAGGCTCCGATCCGTTTTGTCAACATCCGAGAAACCGGCGGCTGGAGCCGCGACGCCAAAGACGCCAGCCCCAAGATCGCCGCGCTGCTGGCGGTGGCCCACCTGAGCGAGCCCGAGCCAGTGGCTACTGTCAGCTACCAAAGCGCCGGCCGGCTGTTGATCATTGGCGAGCTCGGGGCGGCCGAGCAAGCCGCCGAACTGCTCGGCCCCGAGCTTGACATCACGCTGTTCACCCAGGGCGGGGACATGTCGGGCGCGCAGCAAGAGCGGCGCTACCCGGTTTTGGGCGGGAAAATCCAGACGTTGACCGGTTGGCTTGGCGCCTTTGAGCTGAGTTGGCTGCGCAACAACCCGATTGACCTGGACCTGTGCACCCGATGCAATGCCTGTGTCAGCGCCTGCCCGGAAGGCGCGATTGGGCTCGACTACCAAATTGACCTGGCGGCCTGTCAGTCGCACCGGGCCTGTGTCAAAGTCTGCCAGGTGGCCGGCGCCATTGATTTCACCCGCGCGCCTGAAGTGCAGACCGAACGCTTTGACCTGGTGCTGGACCTGCGCAGCACGCCGGCCTTCAGCCAGCATGCCCTGCCGCAGGGCTACCTGCGTTGGGACGGCCGCAGCCCGGCCGTTCTGTTGCAACTGCGCAGCCTGGTGGGTGAATTCGAGAAACCCAAATTTTTTGGCTACCAGGCACGGTTGTGTGCCCACAGCCGCAATGAAAAAGTGGGCTGCCAGGCCTGCATCGACGTCTGCTCGGCCTCGGCCATCAGCAGCGACCGCAGCCGCCAGCAGATCAAGGTCAACCCGCAGCTGTGTGTGGGCTGCGGCGCCTGCAGCACGGTCTGCCCCAGCGGCGCCTTAAGTTTTGCTTACCCGCGTGCCAGCGAGCAGGGCGTCAAGCTCAAGACCCTGCTTGGCACCTATGCCCGCAGCGGCGGCAAAAACGCCGCTGTGCTCTTGCACAGCCAGCAGGGCGGGGCACGGCTGCTGGGCGATCTGGGCCGCGCCGCACAACTTGAGCGCGGCCAGCGCGACGGCACGCGTGGCGTGCCAGCCCGGGTGCTGCCGCTGTCGCTCTGGCACACCGCCTCCACCGGGCTGGAGGTGTGGCTGACCGCCATTGCCTACGGCGCCTCACAGGTCTGGATATTGCTGACCGAGGAAGAAGCGCCGCAGTACCGGCAGGCGCTGCAAGAGCAGATCGAAGTGGCGCAGGCCATTCTGACCGGCTTGGGCTTTGCCGGCGAACACCTGCGCTTGCTGGAGGCGCGCGATGCGCGCGACCTGGCCGCGCTTGACCGGGCGCTGCAGGCGCCGCCGGCGCAGGGCGTGGCGCGCAGCGCCGGTTTTGCGGTGCAGGCCGACAAACGCGCCACCCTGGGTCTGGCCCTGGACCACCTGATGGCCCAGGCCTCCACCCGCGCCGGCGTGATTGCGCTGCCGGCGGCCGGCTCGCCGCTGGGCGCCCTGACCCTCAACAAAGACACCTGCACCCTGTGCCTGAGCTGTGTCAGCGCCTGCCCGGCCAGCGCCCTGCAGGACAACCCGCTGGCGCCGCAGCTGCGTTTCATTGAGAAAAACTGTGTGCAATGCGGCCTGTGCGTCAGCACCTGCCCGGAGAAGTCTCTAGCGCTGCTGCCGCAGTTGAACCTGGCGCCGCAGCGCAACGAGCCGGTACTGCTCAACGAGATGAAACCCTATGCCTGCATCCGCTGCAGCAAACCTTTTGGCACGCTGAAAGCGGTCGAGGCCATGCTGGGCAAGCTGGCCGGCCACAGCATGTTCCAGGGTGCCGCGCTGGAGCGGCTCAAGATGTGCGGCGACTGCCGGGTGATTGACCTGCACTCGGCCAGCAACGAAACCCGCATCACCGACCTCTGACCATGACGCTCCACGCCCCCCCCACCAGCAGCGCGCTGGACGAAGAAACCGCCCGCGCCGAGTTGTACGGCGTGCTGGCCCTGCTGTACTACGCAGCGCCCAGCCCGGACCTGCTGGCCCAGCTGCGCGCCGCCGCCACTGAGGCACCGGCGGCGGGCGCCTTGCTGGAAGAACCTTGGCGCGTGCTGGTTGGGCTGGCGCGCAGCCTGCCCGATGGCGCCATCGCGCAGGAGTTCGACGCCCTGTTTGGTGGCATTGGCAAGCCCGAGGTCTATTTGTATGGCTCGCATTTTTTGAGCGGCTTTCTCAACGAAAAGCCGCTGGCGCGCCTGCGCACCGACCTGGCCGCGCTCGGGCTGGCACGGGACGACGCCATGTCCGAGACCGAAGACCATGTGGCCTGCCTGTGCGAGGTGATGCGCTACCTGATTGCCGGCGACGATGTGGCGGTGGCCAACCTGACGCGCCAGCGCGCGTTTTTCAGCCAGCACCTGCAGCCCTGGGTGGCCAGGATGTGTGGCGACATTGAGCAACACCCCAGGGCGCGCTTTTATGCTGCGCTGGCCGGCCTGACCCGCGCCTTCATGGACGTCGAGGCGCAAGGCTTTGACATGCTGGACTGAGTGTGCGTCGATCAGCCTTCGGTGTATTGGTAATTACCCTAGGTTGACCGAATAATCCGCCGCAGTGCAGTTCTTTCAGCTAAAGTCAAGCAGGGCTATGCAAACCTCTGCATAGTCTTGCGCATCATCAGGAGATCACCATGTCCGACAGCCCTGCCAAAGGCTCACGCCGCAGCTTTTTCCTGACCGCTTCCGCCGCTGGTGCGGTGGCGGCGTCGGCCAGCCTGATCAAGACGCCCGCGCCCGCTGTGGTTGCGGCTGCGCCCAAACCGGCGCCTGAAAAAGGCGGCGGCTACTCGCTCAGCGAGCACGTCAAGCGTTATTACCAGACCACCCGGGTCTGAGCGGTTTTTGGAGAACCCCATGTTGCTGACCAAAAAAATTGCCACCGCCGACAGCCCGGCCCGTTCACCTTTTGTCCATAGCCTGCGCCGCGGCCTGTCGCAGGCGCTGCCCACCATGGATCGGCGTATGTTTTTGCGCCGCTCCGGTCTGGGCGTGGGGGTCGGCATTGCTGCCTCTGGCCTGACCTTGGTCAAAAAATCTCATGCCGCCGGCGCTGGTGTGGCGATCGGTGACGGCAAGATCGAAGTCAAACGCACGGTCTGCACCCACTGCTCAGTTGGTTGCGCGGTCGACGCGGTGGTTGAAAACGGTGTCTGGGTCCGCCAAGAGCCGGTGTTCGATTCCCCCATCAACCTTGGAGCCCACTGCGCCAAGGGTGCCGCCCTGCGCGAGCACGGTCACGGTGAGTTCCGCCTGCGCTACCCGATGAAGCTGGTCAACGGCAAGTACGAACGCATCAGCTGGGACACCGCTTTGACTGAGATCAGCGCCAAGCTGTTCGAGTTGCGCAAGGCCAGCGGGCCAGATTCAATTTACTGGGTGGGTTCCAGCAAACACAACAACGAGCAAGCTTACCTGCTGCGCAAGTTTGTCAGCTTCTGGGGCAGCAACAACTGCGACCACCAGGCTCGCATTTGCCACTCCACCACGGTAGCCGGTGTGGCCAACACCTGGGGTTATGGCGCCATGACCAACTCGTACAACGACATGCAGAACAGCAAGGTCGCGTTGTACATTGGCTCCAACGCCGCCGAGGCGCACCCGGTCAGCCTGCTGCACATGCTGCACGCCAAGGAAAACGGCACCAAGATGATCGTGGTGGACCCGCGCTTCACCCGTACCGCCGCCCGGGCCGACGAGTTCGTGCGCATCCGCTCTGGCTCCGACATCCCCTTCCTGTTCGGTCTGCTCCACCACATTTTTAAGAACGGCTGGGAAGACAAGCAGTACATCAACGACCGCGTCTACGGCATGGACAAGGTGCGCGAAGACGTCATGAGCAAATGGACGCCCGATAAGGTGGAAGAGGCCTGCGGCGTGACCGAGGCGCAGATGATCAAGGTCGCCACCATGCTGCACGAGAGCCGGCCTGGCACCATTGTGTGGTGCATGGGCCAAACCCAGCACACCACTGGCAACGCCATGGTGCGCGCCTCCTGCATCCTGCAGTTGGCGCTGGGCAATGTTGGCAAATCGGGCGGCGGCACCAACATCTTCCGCGGCCACGACAACGTGCAGGGCGCCACCGATGTGGGCCCCAATCCAGACTCCTTGCCCGGGTACTACGGCATTGTGGAGGGCTCATGGAAGCACTTCGCCAAGGCCTGGGGCGTGGACTTTGAGTGGATCAAAAAGCAGTTTGCCTCGCCGGCCATGATGAGCAAGCCCGGTATGACCGTGTCCCGTTGGATCGACGGCGTGCTGGAGAAAAACGAGTTGATCGACCAGGACTCCAACCTGCGCGGCGTCTTCTTCTGGGGCCATGCGCCCAACTCGCAAACCCGAGGTCTGGAGATGAAGCGGGCCATGGACAAGCTCGATCTGCTGGTGGTGGTCGACCCCTACCCCTCTGCCACGGCCGCCATGGCCGCCATGCCGGGCAAACTGGAAGACCAAAACGCCAACCGCGCGGTCTACTTGCTGCCGGCCGCCACCCAGTTCGAGACCAGTGGCTCCTGCACCGCGTCCAACCGCTCCTTGCAATGGCGCGAGAAAGTGATCGAACCACTGTGGGAGAGCCGCAGCGACCACATGATCATGCAGCAGTTTGCAGACCGCCTGGGCTTTGGCAAGGAACTGTCCAAAAACTACAAAATGCAAAAGGTCAAGGGCCTGGACGAGCCCGTGCCAGAGGACATCCTGCGCGAAATCAACAGCTGCGTCTGGACCATTGGCTACACCGGCCAGAGCCCTGAGCGCCTAAAGGCGCACATGCGCAACATGCACCTGTTCGACGTCAAGACGCTCAAGGCCAAGGGTGGCACGGACAAAGAAACCGGCTACGACTTCACCGGCGACTACTTTGGCCTTCCCTGGCCCTGCTGGGGCACGCCGGCGCTCAAACACCCGGGATCGCCCAACCTGTACGACACCTCCAAGCACGTGATGGACGGCGGGGGCAACTTCCGCGCCAACTTTGGCGTGGAGCGTGAAGGCAAGAGCCTGCTGGCCGAAGATGGCTCGCATTCGCTAGGCGCCGACATCACCACCGGTTACCCCGAGCTCGACCACGTGCTGCTCAAGAAACTGGGCTGGTGGGACGAACTCACCGCCCCGGAAAAAGCTGCGGCCGAGGGCAAGAACTGGAAGACCGACGCGTCGGGCGGCATGATCCGCGTCTTCATGAAGGGCCATGGCTGCCACCCGTTCGGCAACGCCAAGGCGCGCGCGGTGGTCTGGAACTTCCCCGACGCCATTCCCCAGCACCGTGAGCCGCTGTACGGCAACCGGGCTGACCTGCAGATCAAGTACCCGACGCATGACGATAAAAAAGCCTTTTGGCGCCTGCCCACGCTGTTCAAGACCATCCAGGACAAAAACATCGCCGACAAGGTGCACGAAAAGTTCCCGCTGGTCATGACATCAGGCCGACTGGTCGAGTACGAGGGCGGCGGCGAAGAGACTCGCTCCAACCCCTGGTTGGCCGAGTTGCAACAAGAGATGTTCATCGAGATCAACCCCAAGGTGGCAGCGGACAAGGGCATTCGCAATGGCGAGCGGGCCTGGGTCTCCACACCCACGGGCGCTCGCTTGAACGTTCAGGCCATGGTGACCGAGCGGGTCGGTCCCGACACGGTCTTCATGCCCTTCCACTTCTCGGGACGCTGGCAGGGTGCCGACATGCTGGCCTACTACCCCAACGGCGCTGCGCCGATTGTGCGCGGCGAGGCGATCAACACCGCCACCACCTACGGTTATGACAGCGTGACCATGATGCAGGAAACCAAGACCACGGTCTGCAACGTCGAAAAAGCCTGAAGCACGCGCCCGACAGAACTGACTGGAGAACACCATGGCAAGAATGAAATTCATCTGCGACGCCGAGCGTTGCATCGAGTGCAACGGCTGCGTCACGGCTTGCAAAAACGAGCATGAGGTGCCCTGGGGCGTGAACCGGCGTCGCGTGGTCACCTTGAATGACGGCGTACCTGGCGAAAAATCAATTTCTGTGGCCTGCATGCACTGCAGTGATGCCCCTTGCATGGCCGTCTGCCCGGTCAACTGCTTCTATCGCACCGACGAAGGCGTGGTGCTGCATGACAAAGACGTCTGCATCGGCTGCGGATACTGCTCTTACGCCTGCCCGTTTGGCGCGCCACAGTTTCCGTCGCAAGGCACCTTTGGTGTACGCGGCAAGATGGACAAGTGCACGTTCTGCGCGGGTGGCCCCGAAGCCAACGGCAGCCAGGCCGAGTTCGAAAAATACGGCCGCAACCGCCTGGCCGAGGGCAAGTTGCCGGTCTGTGCCGAAATGTGCTCGACCAAGGCCCTGATTGCGGGCGATGGCGATGTCATCGCCGATATCTTGCGCAACCGCGTGCTCAAGCGCGGCAAAGGGGCTGAGGTCTGGGGCTGGGGCACGGCCTATGGCGCCAAGCAGGCGGGGCAGCCCCCTGTTGCGGGAGTGAAGTCATGAAACTGCTTTTGACGCTGATTGCGGTTGCTGGCCTGGTGGCCTGCAGCGATAAACCCCAATCGATGGGCACCCCGGCGCAAGACACCGCGCCCTCGGCCGGTACCGGCAAGGCCTACACCGTGGCCGGCTGGAAAGCCGGTGACAAAGCCAGCTGGGAGTCGCAGCTCAAGGCGCGGGCCCAGTACGGCCAAAACGACTACAGCCGCGTCAACTGAGGGGAGACCCGCATGAAAAAAGTGTTGTCTATTGCGCTGCTGCTGGCCCTGTTTGGCGGCACTGCGCTGGCGCAGACTCAGGCAGCCGCCGGCGCGGTGGCGCCAGCCCCGGCCCCGGTCCCGGCATTAGCAGCTGGCGTGCAAAGCCAAAACATCATGGACGTCAAGCCCGACGCCAGCAACGACCCAGGCTACGCCAAACAGACCAATGGCGAGCGCGAGAAGGTGCAGCCCGGCAACAATGCCCCGATGTGGCGCCAGGTTGGCGCGGGCGCCACCGGCTACAGCAGCCTGACCACGCCAGAGGCTGGCAACCTGATTCAGCCCTTTGTGCAGTACCCGGGCTCGCGCCTCACCAACGCCGGCGATGCCTGGCGCCAGGTGCGCAACAACTGGATCATTCCCTACGGTGGTGCAGTGCTGTTGATCGTACTGGGGGCAATTGCCGTCTTTTACTGGCGCAGGGGCAGCATGGCGCTTCACGGGGCCGAGACCGGCCGCAAGATCGAGCGTTTCACACCGCTTGAGCGCTCCGCCCACTGGGCCAATGCCATAGCCTTCTGCATCCTCGCGGTATCGGGTTTGGTGATGGCCTTTGGCAAGTTTGTCATCTTGCCAGTGATTGGCGCCACCCTGTTCGGCTGGCTCAGCTTTGCCCTGAAGAATGCGCACAATTTTGCCGGGCCAGTGTTTGCTGTGTCTTTGGTGGTGGTGATCATCACCTTTGTGCGGGACAACCTGCCGCGCGCTGAAGACATGCGCTGGTTGATGACAGCCGGCGGCATGTTCGGCGGCAAAGAAGTTGCCTCACACCGTTTCAATGCCGGTGAAAAGGTCCTGTTCTGGGCTGGCGTGTTCCTGCTGGGCCTGGTAGTGATGGGATCGGGCCTGGTGCTGGACAAGCTGCTGCCCTCCCTGGTGTACGAGCGTGGCACCATGCAGATTGCGCACATGGTTCATGCGGTCGCCGCTGTGCTCATGATGGCCATGTTCCTCGGTCACATCTACATGGGCACCATCGGCATGCAGGGCGCCTACAAGGCCATGCGCACCGGCTACGTGGACGAAACCTGGGCCAAAGAGCACCATGAACTGTGGCTTGATGACATTCAAAGCGGCAAGATTCCGACTCAGCGCTCTACACCGCCCGGCGCTGCACAACCCCTTCCCGTGAGGCAAGCCATATGAAAAATTCCTTAAAACTCCTTTTGCTGGCCGGTACGTTCGGGCTCTGGAGCGCAGCTGCGCTGGCCAAATTGCCGGCCCCGTCTGACGAGGCCAAGGCCAAGGCCGCAGAGGCGTCCGCCAAGACCGCCTGGGCGGGCAAGGTTGACG
>Ga0247836_1007144_pt1 | contig 11984 bp, 18 predicted proteins | sample LaCruzMarch2015__4_FD_187116 | JGI IMG/M metagenome (GOLD analysis project Ga0247836, IMG submission 187116) | Freshwater microbial communities from meromictic Lake La Cruz, Castile-La Mancha, Spain - LaCruzMarch2015_14m | ecosystem: Environmental > Aquatic > Freshwater > Lake | place: Spain...
GATCCCCGCCCGGTCGGCGCTCCTCCGTGGGCGCCCCGGCCCCCCGCTCCTACCGCAGGTGAGTTCGCCATTTTTCCGCGCTTCTTGGAAGCCGCTAACATGCATCCACCGGGAGCGGTTGCGCAGGACGTGGGCTGCCACATCGGGATGCTGGAACCGGCGCTGTTCGGGGCGGGCATCCTTGGGGGCGAGCCGAATCTCCAGCAGCCGACGGCTCAGGTCGATGTCGGCGGTGATGTTGTTCCCCGTCACCACGAACACGGTGTTGGTGGGCAACGCAGCCATCTTCGACACCCCGAGGATGCGGCCGGTGTGGATGGGGGACGTGAGCGCCTTCGCCAGGGCTGGACTCGCCACCTTGAAGGCGTCCGGCAAATTGTCGAAACGGACAGTTTTGGAGTTTTCGGGGGCGCCGTCGCCCCAATGATAGAGGGCGCCCCGGAAGCCGCACGTCAGCCGCCGATCAAAACCATAGAACTCTAGTGTCCCCGGAACTCACGGAGACTTGACGAACCCACAATATGATGTAACCTTATCTATGGGAGCACCCAAGATGTAGAATTTGGGCTGGTTAAGCCCACTCGCCCCTACTTTTTGGCTTGACGCGCACAGGCTGTGGCAGTACATTTAGTGGCTGTTTTTTGGAGAGATACTGGCGTAACACCATGAGGTGGTCCATGAGCGCTGCCTGGGAAAGTGACGGAGTCCGAGACTCCGAACGTAGAATGCTGGCCTTGCGCAACCCTCGCAAGGGTATAGCTACTGCCGAATACAATAGTTTCGGTGTTAATCCGCAAGACGGCAGCTGCAGCATCGAGATTCTGCGAATGAAGAAAGAAAAAGAGGCTGCTCTTAGAGACATTGAGCGTCGATCATTATATGGCTTTTCATAAAAAGCGTCATATAAAGATCGATGCGGATTTTGTCTTGGGCGTGACGTAGAGAAAATATAGATGCAAGGGAATGCCGGCCACCCTCTAAAGATCGCGTCTGCTTTCTTTGTGGCCTGCTTCTGTAAGGTATCCGCAGGATGCGAAAACGATACCTACGAAGATGTTAGCCAGCATCACCCGGATGCTGAGTTTTTCAAAGCCCTAGGTCAATACGACATCGTCGCGTTTGCCCCGGACAGCGGCACAGACCTTCCGACGTCCTCGTCTCATATTACGTCTTGCATACATCTCCCCTTGGTTTCGCTGGCTTGTGGAAGTTACACCTCGCCAAACCTCCCGACATGGCTCCGGCGTGCGCCTGTAGCCGCCTTCGTACTATTAGAACTGGATAAATTCCCATATTTCCCGTACAAGGAATCTAAGCTCACGTTGTCGATTTCTCAAGCAATATCTAAGATAATTGCCCATTTTCAGAGTAGCTCCCGTTGGTCGACCGAAAATCTTGCTTTCTTTGCAGGCATAGGACAGTCTGAGCTGATAGCAGTTGTTCATGCCGACAACTTTGAAGATATTTTCGGATTCGTATCATACTGCCGCGGACTCACTTTCGGTGCATTGTTGGGCTGTGATGCGGCCGGTAACGTAAACTCGAGTCGCGTATTCAGTTCCACCCACACAACACCTCTAATTTCTTATAAGCAAGTAATCAATGCGGTAGGCGGCTTTGAGCGTATTCGCGGCGAAGTCTCCGCACATGTATTCGTCGATTGTCCGACCGGCTTGGAGGCCGACATTCAAGACTCGCAATTTTTTTCCGGCGCAAGAATGCAATCAGTTCTAGGCACGCCGGACGTTCTGATAAATGTAGGGTCCATCTTAGGCGGAGATCTGATTAGGAATCTACTTGAATTTCGCAAATGTCAATCTTTGATACCCCAGGTAACGAGCACAACGACATTCCTGTCCTTTGATTTTCGTTTCCCAAAGGAGGTACCCTGCGGCCGCAAGAAGCTCAATATTGCAGCATATCCCACATTGAGCAAATGTTGTCCTGGATTCGACGTAACGGAATCTGAACTCGCTGCTCGCATACGCGCAATAAGCCATGGAATATGGTCGAAATTGATTTTCTCAAGTAGTTATCCCTTAGTCGCTCGTATTGGAAATGTACCCATAATATTGCAGTCGGAAGCAGCCAAACTCCAAGAAAACTGTGGCGAGAATGGCGATTCGGCCTCCCAATTTAGGGGCACGCTAATAAACTTACTAGAAAAGGCAGAGATAGGTTTCGAGTAGAGGACGCAGTCCAACTTTACGTCGAGTGGGATCGCGGTCCATATACCCCCTCAGTATGGTGACGGGCCCCTCGCGTCGCTATTTGCAGTAGAGAATCTTATTAACTTTATCTTTTGCTGCTTTTACGAATCCGACCAAAGTCAAAAGGACAAGATGAAATCTTGGAAAGGATACGTATTTTTTCAGGACACGATAGGGTTTCAATATGCTCATGGTGACGTTTTTTGTCTTCCGTCCTCAGCGATTTTTTCCGCTCTGTCCCCAAAGTGCCATTGGATGACGCTAACGCATGAGATTTCCCACGCGATATTCACCGTAATGGATATCGACGCGAAGCACGCAGAAATCATCTTGGAGGGCGCTCGACGGGCATTAACGTATTACGGGGAGAGCCTGGACAATAGGTCAATAGAATTAAGTCAGAATCAATTCTTTGAACTCTTTGCGCAATGGTTTGACTATTATCACTTCTTTAATGAAGACCACGACTTTTACCAGAAATCCATTTGGATCTCATGGCTGTATGTTCCTTTCGTCCACAAAGATCAAACTGAGTATATTTTTCGGTCTTTTGCGGTCTTCGTGCTCAGAGACATCTCCGCACTCCATGAATCAGTTTACGCCGTAACAGAGTCTGATTTTCTCAAGGCTCGCTGGCGCGATTTTATTTCTTTCGTGCGTCTAAATCTACCCGAGACTGAACAAATTAGTTTTGAAGAAAAGGAGGACGCAGTCCTAGCGCTGGCAGCGGACTATCTGTTTCCGTTTTCCTTCCTAGCTCTCGAATACCGCCTTGACTCATTTCGGCATAGGCTCAATGAGATGCCCGCTAATTTTCAACTCCAGATAGAAACGATATTCTCCGGCGCCGTGATACCCGAGTCCATTGCCAATCCTTTTCTTCTAGTGAGAGAGGCCACCCGTCGCGCAACTTCTGGTGACAACGAATCTATAATCCGAGCAGCTTCCGCAGCCTTAATCTTCACTCTACGGGACGCCTCCCATTTTGACTTCCGTTTCCCCTCGTCAGAGTAAAATAAATGCTGGTGGAAATCTGCTCACTACTCCTGCAAGAGTCAACTTCAGAAATTAATAGCATTCTTGATGATGCGGTTTCGCCTTCTTGGGCATATGAAACTCGCACCATAAGACACGACATAGTTCCCCGTAAAGGTCTTGGTTTCAAAGGACTGTCGCGTGTTGCCGTTGATTCGATGCTATCGTCGATCGTTAGCACGCGCGGACCAAATGTCGGCCTCACTATAGTTCTCACGGCGATTCAACTTGACTCTGTCTCTCGGATTATTATTGATATTCCCCAAAAATGCATAGTCATCTCTCTATGGCGCCTGTCGCAATTCGATCCTAGTCGCCGTTCGGCCGCGCTTGTGTATGCCGCGACCGCTGCCTTTAGGCAAGGAGTGGGTAACCCTCACGAAGGCGACTTCAATAGTGACTGCGTTTACGCAGCAGGGAAATATGACAAGTCCGTTCGTATTGCTCTGTGTCCACATTGTCGATCCAAGTTGCGGGATCTATCGGGTGTAGTCGCCCAAGAGCTAGGTCATATAGCGTCTGCAAGTGAGAGACCTCAGCATATCGTGTTCCTTCAGCACGGCATTAGGACTGGCGCCCCATGGTATGACGATATTAGAAGATCTTTAATCAAATTTCATCTCACGCCAATACCATATTGGTACGGGTATTTCTCGATACCAAAATTTATCCTAAATCCAATTTTTGGTCGCCGCATAAAAGAAGTATTTGTGCGGGAATACCGGATGATGCGGAAAGCGAATCCTAATTGCCGGATTTCCGTGATTGCACACAGCTACGGCACTTTAGCGTTAGCCGAAGCGTTGCGAGATCACCAAGACATATATGTACACAAGATTGTGTTTGTGAACAGTATCGTGCCCCGCGATTTCGAATGGGCTAGCTTGGCTGATCGCAGTCAATTTAGGCAATTGCTTAACGAGTGCGGAGGTAAAGATATCTGGCCCGTAATGGCCAAGAAGCTCATCTGGGGTGCCGGCTCGTCAGGTAGTCACGGGTTCGCGTTCGACACTGATCGCGTGCTGAATACTTTTTATCGAAATGCCGGGCATTCAGATCTATTGAATGCTGATCAATGCAGCAAGGTTTGGGCGCCATTCCTAATTGATGGGCCTGGGCACAACAAACCAGAATCAGAGAGGAAATCTATTGGATTTTGGCCGAAACTTCTTGGGATCAGTCTTTTTTACCAATTTGCGATCATATTCATTCTGTATAAACTTGCTACGCTTGCTATGGAGCGCCTATTTTGATCTGTCACGAGCTTTTCTGCACTTTATAGTCATGCGCACACTTAATTATCGGACAACAGGGCTGGAATAAGGAGGGGGCTGGAATAAGGAGCCAGGGTCAAGTACATTGTGGAATTCCGGGGACTGTGGAATTCCGGGGACAGTATACCTAATTCCGGAAAAATCCGGGTAAAGGGGTCAGTACCCTTGATAGGGCCTGACAAAGAAATAGCCAGACCATGCTCACGCGAATCGAGGCGGTATCACTATAGCGATTTCGCGAAAGCTTCATCTTTTGCTTTTCCTCTTCATTCTGTTTCGGGAAACAGGACCGCCGCCGGGCCACAGGGCTTCCTGCCGTGGCCATAAGCGTTCAAATAGTCCGCCACGCAATCGCGATCCGTTTTGGCGAGTGACCGTTGTTCGGGCGTAAGTCCTCTGTCGAGTTCGTCGAGCACCAGCGCCGAGGTCAGCACCATGCATACGCGCCCGAGCAGGCTGCGACGTCGCACGCTGGTATCGGCCGCATCCGATAACTTCATCGACTGTATCGCCGCGTCCGCGCAAGCGACCAAGGCCGGCGACGTGGGGTGGCGCAGTGCACTTTCGCAAAAAGCCTTACACACTGGCCCCCACCGCAGTTCAGGCGCAACTTGGCGGCGACGCAGCACCGTGCCGCCCTCATACGCTGACTTGGCGATGCGCCGATCCTGCTCGTTCGTTCCGCTGAGATGCTTACGCAGGATCAGCTCCGGTCGGGCCTCATCGCCAGCCTGCAACTTGAAGTCCTTATCCGCTTCAGGCGCACATGCCGATGCCAGCCAGAGGATCGCCAGAAGGCTGAATGGACGAAACAATCGGTGTGGCCAGGTAATCATTGCGTATTGCCTTCACTTGACAACGCGGAGGATTCCGACTGAGATCCCGTCGCCTTTTCTTCCTACGATGAGCAGGTCGTAAAGTTCTTCCCATCTGGCCGTGTCCGTAACGGTCACACAGCCCAATGAGCGGCGGCCCGGATGGAGGTACCGCTCGCCGCGATGCCCGATCCTAAACCAGGTGCGGGCATGCGGGGCGTCCGGGTACAGAAGCCCGCCTTGGTGGGGAGCATCTGGGATCTCTAAGTCGTAAGTCCCGGGTGTGACTGGTTCGTCGTCAGAGATGGCGGTATAGACTGCGTTTCCATTCTGGGTGCTGAGCGTCTGTTTGGAGAGAGAGTAGTTGAGTCGCACAGGTGGCGTGTGCGGGTTCGCAGCGAGCAGTCGTGAGCGCTTGTCATCGCCAAGCGAAACCGATGCGCGCTTGCCTTTCATGGCGCCTTCCAGGATGACGAAATACTCTCGTCCTTCGGAAATATGCTCAACCTGAACCGCCAAAGCGGTCGGTAGGGAAACCCGCTTCCGCGCCGGCTCTTCAAGCACAGCCGTAAACCCGTCATCCGTCGGCGGCAGGTATCGGACAGCCTCAGCAAGTTCCGCAGAGAAATCCAGCGTGAAGATGGCCGTGCCCGCTTTCCGTAGCGCGCCCTGTTCTTGGACTTGAATGGTCAGTTGAAACGACTGAGGCTCGGCGCCATTCAAGGCAACAGAAAAGTTGTCGGCATGTCGGCCGGTATCGTTGAATACCGGGTCGCGTTCGGTGACCGCGGCGGAGATTGGAATAACGAATAGATCGCCTGTTGCAGTAAACTCGGCGAGCGGTTTGTCGATGACCGCGCTTGATCCCGCGGACACGCTTTTATTGATGGAAAAGAAAGTGTCACCGGCTTGGACGTCGAGCGTGATGTCGTTGCCGATATTATCGCCCTCATAGCGAATCCCGGCAAGTCGTAAAAATACCAGCTTCATCATTCTCTCCACTCGACAAATGCACGTCGAAATCGGGGGACAGAAAATGGACGGTGCCGTGGACAATTGGAAAAGGCGATCACATCGGTATGTCCCGGGACCAGCGGCGACCCCGTAGGATCGCGAGGTGACGCCGGGGCGACCCGCAAGGTGGCAGCGGGACATCCGAGTGGTCTGGTTTGGCCTTGCGATCTTCGGGTATCAGGGAAAGCGTAAGTGATTCGCGGTTTGCGGACAAGCACGAAGCCACGCCGCCCGTCGGCTTGTCCTTGAGGAGAATTGGCTTTCTGCCCCGCTGCTGCTCGCCTCGCCCCACCGATCGTCCAATCGGTTGGAACATCGGGCTGACCCCAAGGCCAGCCTGGAGGTCGCCATCTCCAACCGCGAGACCCAGGACCACGGCCTCGACAAGTCGCTCGATCACGACCTCATCAAGCAGGCCCAACCCTGCAACGCGGTGAGTCGGTCGCCATCGAGACCCGGGTGCACAACTACAACCGCACCTTCGGCGCCATGCTCTCGGGCCGGGTGGCCAAGCGCTACGGCCACGCCGGGCTCCCCGAGGACAGCATCTATATCAAGGCGCGCGGCACCGGCGGTCAGTCCTTCGGCGCCTGGGCGGCCCGGGGCGTCACCATCGAACTCGAAGGCGAGGCCAACGACTATGTCGGCAAGGGCCTGTCCGGCGGTCGCCTCATCATCTACCCGCCGCGGGACTGCGCCATCGAGCGGGCCGAAGACAACATCATCATCGGCAATACCGTGCTCTACGGTGCCATCAGCGGTGAGTGCAACCTTTTTCACAAGGTTGGCCGCGGCGTCGCCGGCGAGCGCTTCTGCGTGCGCAACTCCGGCGCCACCGCGGTGGTCGAAGGCGTCGGCGACCACGGCTGCGAATACATGACCGGCGGCATCGCCGTGGTGCTCGGCCACACCGGGCGCAACTTCGTCCCGGGCTCCGAGGCCGAGTTCAAGGCGGATCTGGTGCTGCTTGCTATGGGCTTCGTGCACCCGGTGCACGTCGGCATGATCGAGGCGCTCAAGGCCGAGACCGGGCTGGAGCTCGACCCACGCGGGAACGTCAAGGCGACGACCGAGGGGGTGGGGGCCTACCAGACTTCGGTGCCTGGGGTGTTCGGGGCGGGGGATATGCGGCGTGGGCAGTCGCTCGTCGTGTGGGCGATCCGCGAGGGGCGGCAGCGCGCCCGAGCAGTCGACGAGTGGTTAATGGGGCGGTCGGATTTGCCGAGCTAGGGGGCGCGTCTGAGCGCTGGCACGCACCAGTGCGGGCCAACGCCATCGGGCGGAATGTCCGAGACCAGGGCCAAGGATGGCCATCGGTGAAGCTGTCGCCGCGCGTCCCTCGGGACTAAATCGACCAGTCCACAACCTTTCGCGACTTGCATGACCCGCGAAGTCACACTAAGATCAACAGAACCCGTCCCTGAACAACCCAGCGATACCCCAACATCGCTGACTGTCTACCGCAAATGCGGCCGCCAAATAGAGGCACCACGGAGCCATGCCAATCACCCTCGCCGAAGAGACCCGCAAGACCCTCTGCAAAGAGCTTGGCGTATCTGCATTGGTGGAACTCATGGAGTTCGATTTCCAGGATATTTCCCCCGAGGCGGATGTCGATCGCGATAAGGCGGCATTTTACGCAGATAGGAACCGGGGTTCTGTGAGATTGAATTCTGGCCGGTTTTATACTGCAAAAGAATATGCAGCACACATCCGAAAGGCGAAGTCCGTAGAACTGCCTTAGGATCGTCATACGCATGGACGTTACAGTTGATCCCCCAAGACAGCAGCAGAGTCTGGATCAAGACCTGCCCGGACTCAGAGCGGTCGCAGACCTTTACATACAGGCGAAGGCGCTGATCCTCTATTCCGAAGAAGTCGATCCGGAGTCTCGCTCCAACCTACAGGTCATCAAGGAACTTCGCGACGCCTTCGACCACCTCATGCGGGTAATCGTGGCGCGCGTTGGCAATCAGACCTCGCCCGGCGCGACTGATCCCGAATACTGTTCAAAGAACATCCAGAAGGCCATCGGGCACATCTACAGGGCGGCATTCGACGCCCTTGACGGCACGGCACGGTATTGTCATTGCGTGTCAAAATTGCTGAGGTAGTCGACAACTACTCGCTCGATGTGTTGAATGCCGTGATCCCAAACTATTGGGACATCAAGCGCAGGCTGAATGACCTGTCCGGCCGAATCACGGAGCACCGCGCCCGCAAGGACGTGGGCGCGGAAATTGGCATAACGCTCGATCGGTATGTGGCTGATGTCGATGTCATCAAAGGCTTCTATGACGATCTCCTCGCCTATGGTCCTGAGTTAGATGAATACGCTACCAGGCTGGCGGAGCAGGAACGAGGCCATCGGCGAAAGGATCGGCGTGAGCAATGGCTCATTGCCACCGGCAGTGCTGTCATTGGCGGTCTGCTAGTTGCGCTCGCATCCTATTGGTGGCTTGGCGGGTATTAGGTAGCACACCGAAGGAAGCGACCGAATTACAATAGCGCCACCTTTTCTGGACACATCGCGAAAGCACCTAAAGCAGCATCGCTCGATTCTCGCCTTTGCCGAAGCATTCGATTCTGGCCATTTTAGTCATCGACGAAGTGTTCTCGGGGCCTCCGAAAACGTGGGCTGTGCCCAATTAGTTTCGTATGAACTACTCCTGGCTTATCGTATCCGGTTAAACGGCTTGGCACATAGCGAACGTTATCGTGGTACGTCCCCTATTTACGCTCTGGGCAGTTGAAAGGAACGTGGCAAGATGGCCGCGGTGCGGCTGGTGGGCTGCCGCTGCGGCACTTCCGCCCACAGTCGTAACGCGCCCGCCTGAACGAAGGTGTCGCCGGGCTCGGGCAGCCAGAAGGCGTGGAGGACCTTCATTGCACCGGGCACCCGGTCGCGCGGGCGCCATGCAAGCGTTGGATGTCCTTCACCGACCGCAACAAATGACAGGAATCGCTCGGGTGCGGGTCGAAATCGTGGTGCACGCAGGGAGCCCGGGGCTGGTCGTTCTTGGGATGAGCCCATCGTACCTGAAACCGTACCCTGTCTGCCGCCACGCCAGATTTGAGCGCTGGAGACTGTGGTGGCCAATGGGTCTGGCGGCGCGGCGTGCATGGCGGCGCCGACCACCTGCAGGAACTGGCAGAGGCGGGCCGTGCGCCGTGACACCGAGACCTGAATCGGTCTTCATGCCGCTACCGGGCACCCCAGCGCGCGATGCGGCGGTCGAGCACCGGGTAACCGACCACGGCGTCCGCGGCGGAAGCACCAAGATTCCGCGCTAAACTGCGCCTGACCTGCGGCCAACGCGATCCGTCCGCATCGCCCACTCCACCGCCAACCACCGTTGTTGAGCATGAGATGAGCACGATTCCAACCGCTTGCCAAACCATCATCGACCGGCCGCTCGCGGTCGCGCCGAACCGCCTCGAACCGGGCGAGCGCCTGCCGGCGGTCGCCGTCATCGGCACCCTGACCAGATGAAGCGCCCCAGTTACCCCTGGGCCTTTCGCCCACGGTTGCGCGCCCGCGGCTTCAGTTGGCGCGGTTCCAGTCTGGCCGCCCAATGCCTGAAGGAGGCGGTGGCGGAGATCAAGGCGGTCAGCCGGCAGGCCCCGCTGGTGGCGGCCGATGGGGCGATCATTCTGATGGAGAAGCTGTGGCCGGCACTGGAGCAGATCGACAGTTCCTCCGGGGCCTTGGGTAGCGCGGTCGGCAAGACCGTGCATGCGCTGCTCGATCTCCTCATCGCGGCCCCGGCCGACGCGGACCTGCGGGAGGAGTGGCTCACGCGCCTGTGGACGGCGGTGCAGGAGGACGGGGTGGATTTCCTCACGGAAGTCAGCGAACGCTGGGGCGAACTCTGCGGGACCCCGGCGCGCGCGTCCCAGGCGGCCGATGAACTGCGCGTGCTGGTGCAACGCAGTTGGAGCGGCCCCATGGGACCTGTTTCCGCGGCACCCCGGCCTGTCTGTCCTGCCTGCTGGCGGCCGGGCGTCACCAGGAACTGCTGGACCTGATCGACACCGCCCCCTTTCTATGGTGGCACGACCGCCGCTACGGCGTGCGTGCACTGACCGCCATGGGGCAGACAGATGCGGCGATCCGCTACGCCGAGGCCTCGCGGGGTTCAAACGATAGCCCCGTCGTCATCGCGCGCGCCTGCGAGGAGATCCTGCTCGCCGCCGGGCGCTCGGACGAGGCCTACCGCCGCTATGCGCTGGCGGCCAACCCAGGCGGGACCCATCTGGCTACCTTCCGGGCGCTAAAAAAGAAGTACCCGCAAACGGACCCGCGCGGGATCCTCGATGACCTGATCGGCGGCACGCCCGGGGAGAAAGGCAAGTGGTTTGCCGCGGCCAAGTCGGCTGGATTTCTTGACCTGGCCGCCGATCTGGCCGGTCGCTCGCCGGTGGAGATCGCGACCCTCATCCGCGCGGCCCGTGATCACCTCGCGAGCGACCCTGAGTTTGCGCTGGCAGCGGCCACCGCCGCCCTGCACTGGATGGCACACGGGCCCTTCTACGAGATCACCTCCGGGGAGGTCTGGCAGGCGACCGAATTCGCCTTGCAGGCTGCCGGGGCCCTCGGTCGCCTGGAGGAGACACAAGGGTTCGTGCGCAGCTTGATCGACAGCCGCGACACCTATGCTTTCGTCAGCGAACAGTTGAAACGGCGCTTCCAGGCAGATGGCCATCCGCGCTGAACGGCCCGCGGACTTTGGCCTGATCGAGGCCGTCACGCGCGCGGCGTTCCGGGACGGCCTTGGTCATATCCCCAGCCGCCCTGCTGGGCGCGAGGGCGTCGATCAGGACTCCGGCCGCTTGGGCTCGCCGGGTGCGTAGTCAGGCCATCTTGGCCTGACACCGTCAGGGCTGGAAGCCCTGACTACGCACGCCGCTGGCCGGGATTATGATCAAGGCCGGCGCGAGGTGGCTGGTCCGCACAGCGGACCCTACGGCGGCGCGCCTGTAGGGTCCGCGGTGCGGACCGCGGGCCTTGCAGTCGGCGCAGTGGCTGGGATTATGATCGGGGTCTTCCGGGACCACCCGTTCAGCCGACAGACCGAGCATCGCATCGTGCGCGCGCTACGCGCGGTCGGTGCCTTGACGCTGTCGAAAGCTGTCCACATCCGCTGTGGCCGCTTCTGTGGATAGCCTGTGCCCAACGCGGCGCGCCCCCCGCCTGACCAGCGGGTTAGTCGGGTCGGCTAAAGTTTTGCCGCACCTCGTGCCGACGGTGACCGGCAACCGCAGCGAAACGGCGGCGCCCTCCCCTGCTTTATCGCCGGTTGGGTCAAGCGTGCCGGCCGCTGTTGCGTCGGCGTGGTGCTGGACGTAATCGAGAAAGCGCGCCAGCGCCAGTGCGCGGGCCGGGTGACCGCTGATACGAGCATGCAGCCCGACGCTCATCATCTGAGAATGCTGGACTCGGCGCCTTCCTCGATATTGAGCACGAATTGCACCGCGACGCGCGCATCGTTCGGCCAGCGCGGATGGAGTGGGCAACTGCCGTAACCGACGAGGTCGCGCTCCGACATCAACCCAGCTCGAAGGTCGTGACGCCGAAGATGCGCTGGTGCGCCAGGTTCGGTGGCGGACCCAGATACATCCGGGCGCAGCCGAAG
>Ga0247836_1007148_pt1 | contig 11982 bp, 7 predicted proteins | sample LaCruzMarch2015__4_FD_187116 | JGI IMG/M metagenome (GOLD analysis project Ga0247836, IMG submission 187116) | Freshwater microbial communities from meromictic Lake La Cruz, Castile-La Mancha, Spain - LaCruzMarch2015_14m | ecosystem: Environmental > Aquatic > Freshwater > Lake | place: Spain...
TTCTCGGAGTTCATCAAGCTGTAAAGCGTCGGCACGCTCAAGCCGCAAGCCGCAGCTATGGTCTGCAGGTTCTCTCCGGCTTCTTTCTTCGTCTCAATCTGGTGCTTGAGCCATAACCCCAATTCCGTTCTGTGGGGTGCATCCTCCATATCGTCTTCGTCAATAAACGGCCCGAGTTGCTCAGTAAGCATTTTGAGTTGCTCTTCAGACGGAGTACCCTTGGCGTTCTCCCATAACGAGATGTTGTGTTGCAGTGTACCGACAAGCTTAGCCAAAGCGTCCTGTGTCAGGTCCTTCGCGAGCCTCGCCTGTTTTAACTGCGCACCGCGGGGGGTGTTCCATTCCATTTGCTGGGCGTCAGTGGAAGTACTCAAGATAAGATCTCCGAGCCTATTGAGATAAGTGGTTCTCGGTTCAACGTTTCAGTACGAAAGTCGGCCTGGGGACGAAGTATTTCGCAGGAAACAACACCTTGTGCGTGTGCAGCGTGGGTACATGGAATCTATGCGAGAACGGGCACGACCGCAAGCCACATCCCCTACAATCTAGTTGCCGATCGCTTTGAAGTAGTGTTTTATAAAGATGTCACTATTGTTTACGCCAAAGCTTTCCATGACTGCGTATGCATGACACTCATCAGTTAGCGCGCCTTGGAAGTGGTATTTGGCCAATCGATAGCCAAACTCAAAACTGAAGTCGGCCGCAGCTTGCGGGCCAGCCGATCGGATGGCATCCGGAAGCGTCACTGAAAAAGGCGACCCTCCGCTGGAGAAACCAGACAGCGGGGTGCTCTCGAACGAGTGGCCACCTACCACGACGTCGGGGGCCGTGGCCAGTGACCATGCGATCTCAAAGACTGCTTTGTCCCCGCAGAACTGCCTCGCTGGTAACGCGGAGCCCGGATCTACAAGCGCATCTCGGAGATCTTGCGGTTCAAAAAACTTCGAGGATTGCGGCAAGGGTGGCGTGACAACCATGTCGCGAACAAACGGCTGATACCAGCCCTGGACGTGAATGAGAGGTACCAAGGGCTGAGTCGCCGTACGTCGGGAAAGCATGGTGGGGTCGATCCCAACGCTGGCTAGAAAGCGGACTTCCTGAACACCGAGTATTTTCATGCAGCTGTAAAACCGCTCGCGGAACGTTCCTGTGCACGCCGCTTGCAGATCGCTCAGAGAAAGGGATGGGGGAGTGCCGCTGCTCATGGTCACGTTTCCTCGCTCAAGACGACTGAGTCGACTACTTTCATCACCGTGTACAGCACGGCCCCACGTCCCTGTCGGCCGCACGTGCGGAACGGCTTGCCCGCCTTTCTGGCGATGTCTCGAACCCATTCGCCGAATGTCGTGCGTGTCGCGTAGATGATGACCACGGCGTCAAATCGGTGAATGTTACGATCGACGGTATCCGCGTGGGGCTTCCAGTTCGCTGAGAAACCAGGGATCAGAAACTCCACGTAGACGGTGTCGCCCGGGTACTTCTGGGCCAACTCTTCTCGAATCGTAGCCTCATACCCGCGGTGACGATCGCCGCCGCCGATCACGTAGATTCTGATCGGACTGCCCCGGAGTATGAGAAGACTTGCAACCGTGGCCTCGCTACTCGGGCTTGTCGCCGCGTCGAACCGCTCCCGGAAAGGGGCAAGTCGTTCAGCAATCCATGGCGAATGAAGGCCCTCGAGTTCATCGAGAAGTTCCCCAGCGTATTCGAGGTCATACGCTCCGCCCTCCCGCAGGAGTTCGTCTATGCGGTTTGACAGACGGGCAAATACGGGCTCGAAAATGCCCGATTGCTTGCACAATGCAAGGTGCGCCTCTTCGTATAACTCGATCAGGTCGGCATCGGCGACCTGTTCACGGGCCGCTTCCGCAAACTCGAGGTATCGGCCGCATGCGGCCGGGTCTGCCTCGGCGAGTTGCTGCGTAACCTCAGCCAGTTGCGTCCATGCATCGCCGTCGTTGTTCTGGCTGGCGGCATACATCACGCGAGAAAGCAGATCGAGCCGATTGTCCACGGACAGGGCGGGATGCGGGGCATACTGCAACAGGGCCTGCCGGGCTCGTTTGCTGCAGGCTTCGAGTCGTCGCTCATAAACGGCATCCAACAGGGCAAGCCCGTCGCGGCGCTCGATAAGATCCACGAGCTGCTCGACGCTAGTGCAGAGTTTGGCCTCCGCACAGGCTGCCGCAAGCCGACAGCACATGTACACGGGCGGACTGAACCCCGGCTCCTGCAAGGCGTCTTTGAGCTCGTCAACGGCACTGCGATATTCCGCCGGGCTTCCAGCCTCAACGATGGCCAACGCAAGCAGGAATCGCGTCCATGCCTGCGCATATGGGCCGTAGTAGCCGGGCTTTTCGCCCATCGACGCCTGCAGGAAACTCCGCAGGTGGTCGATCGCAGCAGGCGAGCCGCGAGCTTCGATCTCGAGGATCGCGAGGCACAGGCGGCTCCGCACGGCGGCGTCGCTGTCGAGCTCGATGGCTCGCATAAAGTCATCCATCCCTCTCGCAAGGCTGGCAGCCACGATGTCTGCCGCGGCCTTGTCTGCTCCAGGGAAGATGTCGTGAATGCGGCGAATCTGAGCCTTAGTCAAGCCCACGTCTGCCAAGACCTTGGCCCGTTGAGCCGGTGAGGTGTCCGGCATTTCGAGCAGTTCATCGAAAACTTTCTGCGCTCGGCCGAAATCACCCAGAGCCATGGCCGCCTGCCCGCGTCGCCACATGGCCTCGCGCAGAAACTTCTTCCGATCCCGCGACGAGATGGCCAGCTGAGTGCCCGACCCGACTGCGGGACCGACGGCATCGAGCAGGTCAACGGCACGATCCGGCTTTCCTTCCACGATGAGATCCCGGGCATCCCGCATGGCCCGCGCAACCAGCCGCTTCTGCGACCCCGCCGCGACGTTCTCCAGATGATCGGCGAAAAGCTTGGAGAGGGCGTCGAATCTTCCTCGGTCGCGAAGTACCGGATAGAGCGGATCCATCAGCCACGCGCCCGCATAGAGTTCGGGCTTGGCAAGCAAGACGTCAAAGACGTCTTCGTGCTCGCTGATCAGCCGCATGACGGCATCGTGGTCATTGGTTCGGAGTGTTCCAATGATCGCCCCGCACAGCACCCACGCCCGGCGCTCGTCGTTGGCCATCCGAAACGCCATACGAATAGGCTCGCCGCGGATCGCATCAAAAAACCCTCGGGCGTGATACGTCTGATGCCTGGCGGGGTTGAGCCGCACCACCTCGTCAATTAGGTCATCGAGTTGACTTTGGCTGAGAGCGCCATCTGTCTGGCTCACGGTCGCAACGACCTGCCTCACGAGCACCTGGTCGAGGAGGCTCATGCGGTGGGCCGACGCCATGTGCCTGCTCAGGTCGAAGCTCTCGACCGCCGATTGCAACGCCTGCGAAGCGGCCTCATCTGCCCTGCCAGCGGAAGCTTCGCTGTTGGAGCGAGTCGTGTCGTCGGCATCTTCCGTAAAGCTGTTTCCACGTGGCTGCTCTTGCTCGGCAACCTGCCTTACCCGTTCGATGATCGGATCGATCAAGAACCCCGCGCGGCGTACGGTTTCCACGATCGTCGCGAACGAGTCCCCGGCCTCCCACGCTCGAATGACGAGGTGCAGAGCAGTGTTTTCGGAAGGGCTCGCATCCTCGGCGTATCGGGTCAGGGCCTTTTCCAGGAGCAAGACTGATGCGGTCTTCGCAGTGACGTCGCCTGCGCCTTCATGCTCTTCGACGAGGTCAATGACGGGTTGGAGTCGCAGAGAGCGGTCATTCGGCCCTTCAATGTGGGAATACGACCAGACCCGTAACGCCACACCAATGAGTTGCTCGTCGTCGCCGTCAGCGAGTTGCTGCTGCAGCCATGCCGTCCGGAGCAAGGGGTCGGTGGGATCGCCATCCGGATCGATTTGTGCGATGTACGCTGAAAAGTCTCGGAAAAGCCTCTGCTGTGCGTTGGTGACGAACGGATTGGCGGGCCGGGCCACGCAAGCGGCGAGAAGTTCGTGAATCTGGTCCTGTGTCAGAACTCGAATCAGCCACCAAGGGCGGAGAAGGTCGATGTTGCCCTGCTCCGATCCGTTCGGCGTGGGGCAATTGGCGTATGGAGCCGGTCGATCCGGTTCGGCGACCGAAGAGGCAATGAGGCCCGCCCCATTCTGACTGCCAAGGGTATCCATGCCCTACTCCATGCCCGTGTGGATACTTGCCCACTCGCTTCTGCGAGCATCGCCGAAAGTCGCCCGACCAAGGGCATGGTATCGCATCGGAATCCCCTTGCCAGCCTGTACTCGCGAGCACCCTCGTCGGCTGCTAGAATCCCCCAGTCAGGTGCCCACGGTAGACGCTGCACCGCCGTAAAACGCGAAGCTCTGAACAACGCTGACTACCGCCTGGTCGCATGCGATCAGCCGGTGACGGCGGCAAGGAGAGCCGGTTGGTAAGCCTCGATGACACCGGCGCTTCCCGCAGCGCCGCCTCAACGGCAGTTCTGCGGCCAGCCCGAGTGAGAATGTGGCAGTCGATCGATATGCGTCGCCGTGGGCACCGTTTTCATTTTTTGCAGGAAGCTCCTCATGACGAAGCCCGTCGTCCCGAGCTACTTTGATTTCGTCAAGGGTTGGCTGGCGGACCGCCCAAAGCGAACAGCCCGAAAACGAACCGTTGGAGGTCTCGAGCCACCGCGATTCGTCTCGCCAGAACTCGCGGTCTTCACACGCCGTCGGATCCGCTCCGGCTGCCTCGACTGGCAACCGCCACGGTGGTTCGCCCGCCACAAGCGCAGCGATGCTGCTCACCGTGTCTACCCGGCGTATCACGCCAAAGGCATCCAGGGGCTCATTGGCAAGGACCATCGCCTCATCCTCGCCCACACCCACGGCGACCGTCTCCGCCTCCGGGCCACGCTCAAGTTCCTTGAGGCTCGTACAGACGATGCCTTTCTCTCCCCGCGGTGCTACGGCAGCCGGCCGCACGGGAGGCGGAAGTGCACCGACCGGGGGGCGGCCCTGCGACGGTTTCGCCGGCTTGTCTTGGAGGACGGCCATCGCTGGGTCGCGAAACTCGACGTCAAGAAGTTCTTCGACCGACTACCCCATGGGCCCGTGCTCGCCGCGCTCGCCACCGCCGTGCCCGACAAGGGCTGCTGCCACGAGATCGAAGGCTACATGGCTTGGTATTGGCGGGAGAGTTGGCCCGGCCACTCCTCGCTCCCGCCCGACCCGCGGGGCCTGCCGCAGGGCTCGCCTGTTTCGGGTGTGCTCGCCAACATCTTCATGACGTCGTTCGACAAGGTCCTCACCAATGCCGGGGCCGAACACATCCGCTACATCGACGACATCACGCTCGTCGCCAGCTCGCCCGAACAGCTCGTGGAGCACCTTGACCTCGCTATGCGGCTGATCCGAGGGTTAGGCCTGCAGCTCAACGCCGGCAAGACGGAGGTGGCCTATCTTGGCTCGGGCACGCCGCAACAGGGCACGCTCGTCGTGCCCGGCTGCTCTGCGCCGCTCCCGGTGCACCGGGAGTTTGATCTTTTGGGCGTGCACTTCTACGGAGATGGCCGATTTCGGGCCCGGCATCGCACGGTGAACAAGCTGCTGAGCAGGGTGTGGCGGATCATCGATGGGAAGGGTGACCGCAGGTCGCTATTGGTGCGATACATCGCCGCCACCGCCACGATCAACCGTATGCTCGGTTACCACGTGGGCGTCCGCCGACCCGGCACCCAGCAGAAGGCCAAAACGTCGGTCGCCCCAAAGGGCGTATTACCCAACGCCGGAACGCCCGTCGTTCCCCAAGCCATGACAGAGCCCGCCAAGGCAGGGCCTGTGCCGCCGCGTCATCGAGCCCTCAAACGTGTGCGGAAGGCACGCTTGCACAGCAGTGCGGATTCAACGCGAAAGATCAAGTTCCGGCGAGCGATCTTCGTGACGGGCCGCGTCTGGATCGGGGGCATGCGGTTCGTTCAGCCGCGGCAGCATGCATTGCTCGGCTATTCACCGCTCGTGGCCACCCAGATGCATCGCGTCGACGAACTTATCGGTCGCTGGATGAGGCAGAAGTTCGCCAAGGCTATCGCCGCTGCCAATCCGTCCGCGGGGCTGCTCGCCTCGCTCCAGAGCCGCCGAGTGCGGTCGGCGGTGAAGATGTACGACATGGCCGTCCGTGAACCGCCGCCGAAATGCCCCGGCGGCCCTCCTTGACCAGCCCCGTCAAGGCGGCATCTGCAGAATCTCCCGCATCACCAATGGGAGCCCGGATCACCGGGAGCTGCAGATGCCAAAGACGATCGAAGAAATCCACGCCCTCCTCACCGGCCACGGCTACGCCTGCGAGCGACCGCTCGACATGATCGTGGCCACGACCGTGACCACCAAGACCTACAAGAACCCCTCCGGCCAGAAGGAACTGGAGATTCTGCTCACGTTCGACCGTGCCAACGACTGTGTGGCAATCGAAATCCTCCACGCTTTCGACCTCAAGAAGGCAGCTCACCGGGAGGCCACGCTCGCCTGCCTGATGACGGCTTCCGCTCGGACGCCCCTCCTGCGGCCCACCCTCGAGCCCGAAGGCGACATCCGTCTCCGTATTGATTGCACCTGCGGTTCGGAGGGTGCGCGTGAAGAGGACGTGCTCAAGGCCTTGGCCCTCTTGCCCTGCTTCGCAGACGCGTGGCACGAGCAGATCACTCTTGCCATGGAAAAGGGGCGTTTCGACCCCAACAAGGTCGCCCACATCAACCTCTCCCGCGACCGCAGCGCGAGGTCGCCGGAACCGCCGCCCGCTGCGGAAGCCGCCGGTAGTGAAGACCGTCCGGAGGCCGTAGGCCGTCCGCCGGTCGCCGACCTCATGCGGGCCGCTGCCATCGCGCAGAAGCCCGGGGGCCATGCCAATCGGCTCCAGATTCTTGAGGCATTTCGGCGTTGGCTTGATGACCAGAACCGAAATACGGGCAACCAGAACTGACTGGTTATCACACCAATGTCCCCGTTACCCGCTGTCAGTTATGGGCGGCGGCTCGGAAAAAGAACAACCAAGCACAGGCCGTGAGGGGACAGAGTCCTTGACCAACACCGTCAAGAGGCCAAGTCAACACTCTCGGAAATTACATAGCACTGCATACAGGAGCCCGGAAGCCCGGGAAGAGCCGATGGCCAAGACGATCGATGAACTTCAGAGCCTTTTGACCGGCCGTGGTTACGCCTGTCAGCGGAATTCCGAAACGATGCTGAGGACGCAGGTGGCGACCAAGACCTACCGAAACCCGGAAGGAACGAATGCTCTCCAGATTCTGATGTTCTTTGACGAGCCGAATGACTGCGTTGCCGTCGAGATCGTCCACATGTTTGATCTCCAGGACACGGAATACCCCGATGTCATCCTCGTATGTCTGCTGGTCGCGATCTTGTTTGCGCCCCGTGTGAGGCCTGTGTTCGACCCCCGCATTGGCGAGATCGGCGTCAGGATCGACTCGCCTTTTGGTGAGGACGGTGTCCGCGACGAGGACATTCTCCAGTCCCTTGTTCTTCTGTCAGTTTTTGCCGACGGCTGCTACCCGGAGGTCAACGCCGCCACGAGGAAGGGCACCTTCGATCACAACGAAGTGCCTCGGATCACGATCGCCGGCTTGGCTGCAAAACGGGCAGACGGCGACGAGACCAAGCCGGTAGCGAATGCGACACGCTCTATGAGCCCAGACCCGACGAACGCCAGCCCGACGAACACCAGTGGGGACTCACCCTCTCAAGCCGAGGGAACCTCCAAGATGCTGGGCGGTCACCCGAACCGGCTGCGGACGCTGCTCGAGTTCCAAGCGTGGCTGGCACAGCAAGGCCACGGCTTCGGCAACCAGAACTAACCGCCACACCAAAGCTTCCACACCAGAGATTCCCAACCACAGACCCCAAACGACAGAAAAACCACTAACCACGACACGAGAGGACAACAGAAATGGCAACGACATTCGAAGATCTGAAGCGGTTCATGGATGAGTCGGGACTGAAATACGACGCCTACGAGGAGCACGGGGTGATCGCCATCGGTTTCGCCTGCGATGCGGATGAGACCACCTACCGGGACTCCGACGGCGACTCGCACGTGCAGGTCATCGTGCGGATCGCCGAGCAGGGAGAGTTGGTGGCCGTATTTGCCCCCAGTGCCTGGAGCCTCGACGACTGCGAGCACCGGCAGGCTGTCTGTGAGGTCGCCACGCGGGTGCAGGCCCAAATGAAGCTCATCCGGTTCGATCTCGACGCAGAAACCTGGGACCTCCAGCCCAACATCGAGGTCCCGCTGGAGCAGGCCCCCATGTGCGCCCAGCAGCTGCACCGGGCGATCGCGGGCATCATGCTCGTCATTCGCCGCTACGACCCGGTCATCCGCCACGCCATGGAGACGGGCGAGGTCGACTTCGACCTCATCAACGAGGAGGAACTGCCGACGCCGCCCGCTGACGTCACCCGGATTCTCGATCTCGCCAACGATGCCGGTGGACTTGACGCCATCGAACGGCTCCTTGGCGACAGTGACGCCCCGCCGATCCAGGCGTGAATTGACCCTATCCACTACTCACGAACCAACCCACGCCAGGAACCATCTCATGAAAAATACCAATCAGCCCAATAGCCCACGTTTAATCACATTTATCCATGCCGCCGATTGGCAGCTCGGCAAGCCCTTCGCCGGCATCACGGATCCCCTGAAGCGCGGCCGCGTTCAGCAGGAACGGATCGAGGTGATCCGACGGATTGGCACAGTCGTTCGTGACCGGCAGGCGAGCTTCGTGGTCGTGGCCGGCGACCTTTTCGACAGCGCGACGCCGACCCGTGAAATGATCTCGGCGGCGCTCGGTGCGATCGGTGAACTTGGCGTGCCCGTGTTCGCGATTCCCGGCAATCATGACCACGGTGGCCCGGACAGCCTGTGGGAACAGCCCTTCTTCACGCGGGAACGGGACCGGCTGGCCCCAGGGTTTTCGTTGCTTGGCAGTCGTACGCCGACGGTCGTGGACCTTCCGGATCGGGGCGACGGTGGCCGCAACGTAGTCCTGCTGCCGTGCCCGCTCTTGCGGCGGCACGAGGCTGACGACCCGACGGCGTGGATCCGCGACCTCGACTTTGCGAACTTCGATGACGCCGGCGATGCCCCGCGGATCGTGATCGCTCACGGCAGCACGGCCTCGTTTGTCGCCGGCGCCGGTGTTGGCGCTGGCCCTAGTGGAGGCGCCGGAACGAAGTCTGGTCTCGACGACCGGCATGATGACGACGACGACGTCGCTCGCGGGAGCAACATCATTGCGATCGATCGGCTCCCGATCGACGAAGTCGACTATGTCGCTCTCGGGGACTGGCACGGCTTCATGGCCGCCGGCTCGGCGGCCGGTTCGAAGACGTGGTACTCGGGCACGCCTGAATTAGACCGCTTTCCCAAGACCGGTCAGGAGCCGGGGCACGTGGCTGTTGTCACCGTCGGCCGCGGCCTGCCACCGAGCGTAGCAAGCGTTCGGACGGGTCGGTTTCGGTGGCTCACGCTCGAGGTGGCGCTCGAAACGGCCACCGGGGACGCGGGCGCCGCAGGGGCGACGCAAGGCCCTTCGTATCTGGATGACGTGCTCAAGCAGGCCACCTTGCCCCAGTCGCCTGGCGAGCCGGGCTTCGATGGCTGCTTGGTGAGTGTCAGGCTCACCGGCACCGTGACACTCGCTGGCCGCGTCGAACTCGACCGTGTGATCGAGTCATGGCAGGCGCGGCTCCTGCGACTCGACCTCGACGACGAGGTGCAGATCGCCCCGTCGGCCGACGAAATCCACGACCTCACCGCACGGCCTGACGATCCGATCATCGCCCGAGTTGCGACGGAACTCGTCAGCCGACTCGAGGCTGGTGGGGCCGTCACCGACCTGAATGTCGTCAGGCACGCCCTCCATATCCTCCACGGCCTGACCCAAACCACGGGCCCAATCCCGAGTCCAGTCAAAAGCCCAGCCGAAGGGCGCACCTCTGCCGCCGCCGGCACCGATCCAGCTTGAACCGCCCCAAATGTTCTTACCACGTCCCTCGACACTTCCGGAGCCAAGATCGCATGAAACTCATCTCCATCAACGTCAAGAACTATCGCGTCCACAAAGACACCACCGTCACGTTCGATCCCGCCCGGACCGTCGTTGGCGGTCCCAATGAATCCGGCAAGAGCACGGTCGCGGAGGCCGTGCACCACGCGCTCTTCCTTCGCAGCCGCGTGACAGGGACGGTGCAGAAAGGCATGCTCTCCGAGATGTATCCAGGGCATCCGACCGTCGTACTGCGGTTTGAAAGCGGCAGCCAACCGTACGAGATCACGAAGGTCTTTTCCGGCGGTGCATCGGCGAGCACGACGCTGAAGGAACTGTCGGCATCGGGCGGCGCGGGTGCGGGTCCGTCGCTTCGCGACGAGGTGGCCGAGCAGAAGATTCACGAGATCCTGCGGGCGGAGGACGTCGGTGGTCGCCGTGGCGTCGAGAACAGGATCCGCAGTCAGTGGAGTCACTTGTGGATTTGGCAGGGCAGTGCGACGGAGGACCCGCTTGCCCACGCCAATGCTGACCGACATGGGCAGTTGCTGCGTGAGCGGCTTGCGCAGGTGGAAGGCGGCGGCGTGCTCGAATCGGCGCTCGACGCTGCCACCGCGCGTGACGTCGCCTCCCGTCAGAGTGCAACATTCAGAGAGAATGGCAAGGTGCGTGCTGGCTCAGCCCTCGAACGGACCAACTTGGAACTCGAGCAGGCCGAGGCTTCCCATGCCGGGGCCGCTGCGGCCCTCGAGTCGCTCGATGTCGCGGTCCGCACGATCGACTCGTCCGCCGTCACGATCGCTCGGTGTGATGACGAGATCACCCGGCACCGCGATGAGATGGAAGAAGTGAGGGCCCGGCAGCGGCAGGTGGTGGAACTCCGTGTGCGGATTGCCCAGGAGGAGTCGACTGCCGCCGCCGCCGCCGCCGCCCATGCGGAGGCCGTGCGTGCTGACGATGAGATCGTGGCATGCCAGCAGGAGATTGCCACGAGGGAATCGCGGATGGCCCCATCGGTTAAGGCGCTCGCCGACCTTGAGGCCGAGGAACTGTCCTGCGGAGCAAGGTGCGATCGAGCCGCCGATGAGATGGTTGCCGCGGGCCGGCGACAGACAGTGGCCGCCGCCGCCTTCGGACTGCACGACCTCCAAGAAAAGCACGAGATCCTTCTCGTGGATCGCGAGGGCATCGTCAGTCGGTGCACGCGGATCGCCGAGCAGCGGGACCGCGCACGGAATCTCGCGACCGAACTGGCGATGGTGCCGGCGATGACAGAGGCCTCTGTCGCGGAGCTTTCCCGGCTTGACCGGCGGTTTGAGGCGGCTGATGCAACGCTCCGAGCCATCGCAACACGGATCGAGGTGACGCAGTCGACTGCGCCGGTGGTCCTTGGTGGCGCGGATCTTTCAGTCGGCGTGCCCGTGACGATCACGTCGGAGGCGGAACTCGTGATCGTTGGTCCGTCGTCAACGGCTGAGTTGGCGACTGTGTCGGCAACCGTCAAGATTTCACCTGGTGGTGGTCGGACGCTCGCCGATGCAACGCTCCGGTGCGAAGAGGCACGGGCCGCCAGGGATGCGGCTTTGGCCGCCCTGGGGATCGAGTCGGTCGAGGCCGCCCGTGTGGCCCGTAGTCGGCGGCATTCTCTCGAGGCCGACATCGGCGCCGTCCAGATCGCGATCGACGGGCTTGGCGGAGACGAGGCGGAGGCGAGTCTGGCTAGTCGCGATGCCGAGATCGCGCAGGTAGACGCGGAGATACACCGCCGGACGGGTGGCGAACTCGTGCGGCCGGAAAACCTTGCCGCCGCGCAGATGCAACGAGCAGCCGCTGAGCAGGAACTGGCTGAGGCTGGCGAGGCGGTTGCGGCCGCGAGCGCGGCGGTGACGGCTGCCCGTGACCGGCTCGACACCGTGATGAAGAAGCGGCACG
>Ga0247836_1007150_pt1 | contig 11977 bp, 14 predicted proteins | sample LaCruzMarch2015__4_FD_187116 | JGI IMG/M metagenome (GOLD analysis project Ga0247836, IMG submission 187116) | Freshwater microbial communities from meromictic Lake La Cruz, Castile-La Mancha, Spain - LaCruzMarch2015_14m | ecosystem: Environmental > Aquatic > Freshwater > Lake | place: Spain...
AGGCGCCGGGCGTGATCGCATCGACCGCGGCACGCGCGTCGAAGTAACTCAGGTCGGTACCGGGCAGGGGTTTACGGTTGGTGGTATTCATGAGTAGTCTTATTTTCGGACGTTGGATACGTCGCCAGGGATGGCGAGAAGCGATTCGTTGCAGTTTCAGCGCACAATGACACGGATCAATCCGCGCCGGCCAGGCGCTTCTTGACCCGGCGCAGCCCGAGCCAGGCGAAGCCGACCACCAAGGGCAGCGCGATGCCCATGCCGAGCGAGGCATCGATGGGCAGACCGGCTTGCTCCATGGCCTTGAGCGCGTAGCCGACGAGCCCGACCCCGTAATAGCCGATCGCGATGACGGACAACCCTTCGACCGTCTCCTGCAGACGCAGTTGCAGTTGCGCGCGGCGATCCATGGACTCCAGCACCCGGCGATTCTGCTCCTGCAATGAGACCTCCACCCGGGCGCGCAGAAGGCTGGTCAAGCGGGCGGCGCGCTCGGCCAGATCGGTCTGGCGATGTTGGGTCGACTCGCAGGTGGCGATGGCGGGCGCCAGGCGGCTGTCGAGAAACTCGGTAAAGGTCTGCAAGCCCTCGATGCGTTGTTGACGCAGTTGCTCCAGCCGCTGCAGCACCATCCCATAGTAGGCGCGCGACGCGTCGAAGCGATAGGTCGTGCGCGCCGCGATCGCCTCGATCTCGGCGGCGAGACTGGTCAACTCGGCCAGCAGATCACTCTCGAAGGTCGGCGCGTCCGGGGTGCGGCCGGTGGTCATGCGGGAGGCCACCAGGGCCAGACGACGATCGGCGTCGGTGAGCACGGGGGAGACTTCGCGGGCCAACGGAAACCCGAGCAAGGCCAGCGCGCGGTAGGCGTTGATATCCAGGAACCGTTTGGCGAGCCGCCCGGCCTGGTTCTCGGACATGCTGCAGTCGCGGATCAGGACACGGAAGAACCCGTCGGCATCGATTCGCAGATCCGACCAGGCGCGGGCCGCCCCTCCCACGACCTCGGAGCCGATGACTGCATTGCCGTCGAAGAGCGCGGTCAACTGGTCATAGTCGCGCTCCGGCGCCGCGCAATCTTCGACAGCCAGCGAGACCGCGCCAATCACGTCGCCGGGAAGATCGCGCAGCCACTCCGCGGGGAGCTGGTGGAGCACGGGCGCGGCAAACGGACGATCGAAGGCGCCCTGTTGACTGAAAGTGTAAGTGACGAATTCGGTATGACGCTCCCAGCGCATCCGCATCGGCCCCAGGTTGGCCGCATAGTGCTGATCGACCGTCTCCGGGATGGGCCGCGCATAGTGCGCCAGCAGCCGCTTGAGATGCTCCAGGTCGCGGCCGTTGGCCGGCCCGTCGCTCATCACCGCAAGGTGTGAGACCCGTTCGGGGGCGCGCAGCGGCTCGTAGATACGGGCGTGCAGCTCGGCCGCGACGGTACGGCGCAGCGGATGCTCTCGGAAGATAGGGATCATGACGCGAATCATTCGGGGAAAACCAAGATTGTAACCGGGTGGGAAGGCGGATTGGCAACGACCGCGGCGGTCCGCCGGTACCCGAATTCGCGCGCTGGGTTGCGCGTGTGTGATCCGGCCGCCGGGAGACTCCAGACATCACCCCGAGGCTGACCGATATCCGACGAGCCGCCGCGAGATATCGCGACCCAGCCGATCGCTGTCGGCGGTCGGCACGCCGTAATCAGCGAACCGCGCCGGCCAGCCGACGACCGCGGCCACGACCTCCGCGATAATCCGCCGCGTCCGCTGACGCGAGAGTCCAAAGGCCCCGCCGAGCGCGCCCACCGCATCCGCGCTGGGACGCGGACCGATGAGACCGAAGTGCAAACAATGTTCGCCGCGCTGCAGCACATCGGGCAGCAGGTCGTAGGCGGGCGTTAGACACCAGCCGGCCGGCTCGCGACGCATCGCGAAATTCTTCAGGTGATCGTCCGTATTGCCGATGAGCGCGTTGAAAACCATCTGACGGTAGAGCGTCGCGAGGTCGGTCTCGGGCCGTGCGCTCACGCGGCGCAAACAGTCGGCCAGATCCGCGTAGCCGAGATGGTAGTAGCCCTCAGCCCCGATCAAGGTTTGCAGGCTCAGGACGTGGTAACGGCCGCCCGCCGGGGTTTGATCGAAACGTCTCACCAAGAGGGCAGCGCGCCGCCCGAAAGACTCGACACGAAACTGCGCAACGGCGAGCCCGGCGTCCTGGGCAAGCGCCAGGCAGGCGGCCTCGACACGGACCATATCCACCGTGTCGCGCGCCGCGGCGAGCTTGGCGATATGGCCCTGCCCCGCCACTTCGATCAGCAACTTGGGACGCGCGCCGCCGGGTGAACTGGCGGCGCGAAACAAGAGGCCAAGATCATTGTCGCCAACCGCTCCAGGGTCCTGGTCGTAGCGCTCCGCCGCCTCGATCAGTGACTCCAGATTCGGGGTCGGTCCGGTATCCGCCGGCGCCGGGGCAGCGGAATCCCTGGTATAGGCCAAGGCACCTAACCCGGCCGCACCGAGCGCGGCCAACAAATGAGGCGCGGTCTGCTGTGAACGGGGGAGTGCGTACCGACGGATCAGGAGACCACGGCCCCAAGCGTCCGGCAGGGAATCCTCGAAACACGCGTGGACACCGGCCTGGGGGCGTCCGGCATCGAAGACCAACGGCGCCAATGGAAGTCGAAGGGGGTCGAGGGCAAACGCGTGCGGATGATTCAGGAAGTCCGCATGGTAACGGAACTCGCCGCGGAGCAGCCCGCCGCGGCGGGGGTCTGGATCAGCGACCCGGATCTCGCCGGCCGCCAGCAGGGTCCCGGCGGCAGTGCGCAGCCAAATCTGGAGTGCGATCATGCGCCGCCCCGCGGTGCCCGTTGGCGCGTGGCTGTCGCGTCGAACAAAGATTCGGGAAACAGCAGGGCCAGGTCGTCGAGGGTGCCGTAGAGACGCAAAGCGCGCACCCATACACCGATCTGGGCGCTCGGGTCGCCTTGCTCCAGCTTGCGGTACGTAGGCAGCGACACGCCGATCCGGCTGGCCGCGCGGGACTGGGGCTCACCGGCCTGGAGACGCCGCCGCCGCAGACGCGCGCCCAACTGGCGAATCGCCTCCGATTCATCCAAGGTAACAGTAAACATCGCTTCTCTTATATCGAGATTTCCTGCTTAAGTATAACGAATGCTTCCATCAGCTTGTCGAAAGAACGCGCGTGTCCAGGCGGAGAAGCACGCGATCCCCCGTCCGTCATTACACGGAATTCATGTGTGGTCCCTATCAGTGGGCATCCGATCGGCCTATGCTGAATCCAAGGCCCCACACCCTGGGACCATCACGATTTGCGATTTGGAGCCTACTCGGTGAAACTCACCATCATCAGATTTCTGGCCGCGGCCAGCCTCGCCGTCCTGTCCGGTTGCGGCACCACCACCGCCTCGCGCGCCGGCAGTTCGGCCGCGGTCGGTGCCGCCGCCGGGGCCGCGATCGGCTCACTGAGCGGCGACGCCGGCAAGGGCGCGCTGATCGGTGCCGGCGCCGGGGCGGTCGGCGGCCTGCTCTATGACCACGACCAAAAAACCAAAACAAACAATCAGAATCAGCGCTACCAGGACACCCGGTACCGGAACAACCAGTACCGGAACAACCAGTACCAATACAACCAATCGCGGAACAACGCGTACGAAGGGTGGTAGCCGCCAGGTCGGACACGAACGGCATAATCACCAAAGAAACCAAACAACGCTTTGGGATTGTCAGCGCCATTGAGCGGCGCCGAGACACCGCTGTATCCTATGCGTAAGTCCGCTCTCTTCCTCCGCGCGGTCGCCGCGGCCTCGGGCCTGCTGCTGCTCAGTGCACTGGACGCGGGTTTGCGCGCCCGCGCCGCGGCCCCGGTGATCGCCCAGCGGTCCGCGTTGGTCGCGGCCCTGGACCTGACCGATCTGGCCCTCTTCACCGAGGCGCGCTATACCCGCCACCCCAGCCAAGCCGATCTGCACAGCGCTTTCCAGGACCACCCCATGGCCCTCGAACATTTTCCCACCGGCTCACTGGTGCCGGCACCGATCCCAGGGCGGCCGTTGCCGTGAGGCAGTTCCTGCGCCGCCAGCGGTACCTGATCGACTATAGCCTCTCGGCCCTGGCCCGGCGGCCGGGGAAGCACTTGGCGCTGCTGCTGGTTTACACCCTGGTCGTCTTCCTGCTCGCCTCGGTGATGCTTTTCACCCAGTCACTGCGCCGGGAAGCGGCGCTGGTGCTGGCGCAGTCCCCGGAGATCATCCTCCAGCGCCAGATTGCCGGCCGCCACGACCTGATGCCCGCCGAGTACCTGGACCGGATCGGACGCATCCGGGGTGTGAGCGCGAAGTACGGCCGACTCTGGGGCTATTTCTACGATCCGGCAGTCCGAGCCAACTACACGCTGATGGTTCCGCCCCCCGGGTCCCCCGCGCACGGTGAACCGGCGCCGGGGGAGATCGTGATCGGCGCCGGCATCGCCCGCACCCGCGGCCTGGAGCCGGGTGACTATCTGAGCCTGCGCTCGGCCCGGGGGGAACCCTTCGCGTTCCGCGTCGCCGCCCTCCTTCCGCACAGCACCGAACTCGTTAGCGCCGACCTGATGCTGCTCGGCGCGGATGATTTCCGCCGCTTCTTCGCCTTCCCCGCCGACCGCTTCACCGACATCGTGCTGCAGGTGCGCAATCCGCGGGAGGTGCGCAAGGTGGCCGAGAAACTCAGCCTGGCCCTGCCCGACACCCGTCCGATCCTGCGCGAGGAGATCCTGCGCACCTATGACGCGGTCTTCGGGTGGCGCCAGGGACTGGTCTTCGTGCTCATGGGTGGCATGGTACTGGCGTTCGTCATCTTCGCCTGGGACCGGGCCGCGGGACTCAGTGGCGAGGAGCGCCGCGAGATCGGCATCCTGAAATCCATCGGCTGGGAGACCGGCGACGTGCTGCGGATGAAGTTCTGGGAGGGAGCCATCCTGTCGCTGACCGCGTTCTTCCTCGGCTATCTGCTGGCCTATGCGCATGTATTCTACTTCTCGGCCGCCCTGTTCGAGCCCGTCCTCAAAGGTTGGGCGGTGCTCTACCCGGACTTCCGCCCGATCCCCTTCGTGGACGGCATCCAGGTAGCAACCCTCTTTTTTTTCACTGTCTTTCCCTATACGGTGGCAACCATCGTGCCCATCTGGCGGGCGGCGGTGACCGACCCGGATGCGGTGATGCGTTAAGGATGCCCTCGTGATCGAACTGCGCGACGTCAAGAAAGTCTTCAACCAGGGTCGCGGCAACGAACTCTGGGCGGTGCGCGGCGTAACCCTGGATCTGGAGCCGCGGCAGGTGACGGTGTTCACAGGCCCGAGCGGGTCGGGGAAGACCACCCTGCTGTCGATGATCGGGGCACTGTCCCGGCCCACGTCCGGACGCATCGCGCTCGACGGCACGCTGCTGTCGAATCTGCCGGAACGCTTCATGACGCAAGTGCGGCGCCGCACCTTCGGCTTCGTGTTTCAGCGCTTCAACCTGATCCGCGGCCTGACGGTGCTGGAGAACGTGATGCTGCCGGCCTATCCGCTGGCGCCGGACGACGGCGACCTGCGGCGTCGGGCCCGCGCACTCCTCGCCCAGTTCGGCATGGACGCCAAGGCGGGCGACAAGGTGGAGTGGCTGTCCGGCGGCGAGGCGCAACGCGCGGCCATCTGCCGGGCACTGATCAACGCACCGCGTATCCTGATCGCCGACGAACCCACGGCCAACCTGGACAGCGCTCTGTCACGCGAGCTGATCGGTCTGCTCGGTGAGCTTCAGGACCTGGGCAAGACGGTGCTGGTGGCCTCCCACGACCCACTGGTGTTCGACTCCGCCCGGGTCTCACGGGTGGTGGAGCTGCGCGACGGCCTGCTCGCGGAGGACGCCTGATGCTGCTCAGTCCCGCGGTGCTGGCACTCAACGGGGTCTCCTTCACGGTGACCCTGATGCTCGTGCTGGCCGCCGGTTTCGCGCTCCAGGTGGTCCGGCATTGGGACCTCACCAGCGGCAGTGAACGCCAGCTCGAACTGGAGCGGCGCACCTACCTCATCGCGACTCTGGTGACCTGGAGCTTCGCCGCGGCGGTCGTCTCGCTGCTGCTCTTCGTCTACAACGCCGAACAGATGGCGACCCAGTTCGTCGGTGCCATGTGCGCCACCGGCGTGCTCAACGCCCATCCGCTGGGCTGGCCGACGCTGTTTCTCAAGATCCTGATCTTCTTTGCCGGCGCCGCCTGGCTGATGCTCAACCGGCTGGACAATCAGGCCCCGGACTACCCCCTGGTGCGGGTAAAATATTGGCTGCTGCTTGGGCTCCTGCCGCTGGCGGCACTGGAGGCCGGGGTGCAGCTCGGTTATTTCCTGGGACTCGATCCGGACGTCATCACCTCCTGCTGCGGGTCACTGTTCACCGCCGATGGCGACGGGGTCGCCGCCACCGTCGCGGCCCTGGATCCCGGTTGGTCGCTGGCGGCCATGTATGGGCTCGGGCTCAGCGTGCTCGGCCTGGGCGCGGTGCACGGGTGGCGCACCCGCGGCGGCGCGAGCGGCGTCGGCTTCGCCCTGTCCGGCGCCATGGCGTTCGCGGCGGCACTCGCGGCCATCGTCTCCTGCGTCGCACTCTATGTCTATGAACACCCCCATCACCATTGTCCCTTCTGTATCCTCAAGGGCGGACACGGATTCATCGGTTATTGGCTCTATCTGCCCTTGTTCACGGCCACCGCCCTGTCGCTGGGGGTCGGGCTCATCTCCGGGTGGGGCCACATCCCCAGCCTGACGGCGGCGGTGCGGGCGGATGGGCAGCGGTTCACCGCCCTGGCGCTGGCCCTGTTCGCGCTCTTCTACGGGGTGGCGACCTATGCCATCCTGACTTCGAATCTGACCATGACCGGAGTATGGTGGTGAACAATCGCGGCGGCGGATGGCGCATGGCGGATGGTCGACGGACCGTGCTTGGCACTTGGACCTGCCTGCTCCTGCTGCTCGCGGCGGGCGCGCTGCTCGGCGGCTGCGGCGACGCGCCGCCCACGCTCGCCAAGGGTGAGCCGACGCCCGCCTTCACACTCGCTGCGCTGACGGGCGCGCCCGTCGCCTTCCCCGCGGATCTGGCCGGACAGGTGGTCGCGGTGCGCTTCTGGGCGGACTGGTGTCCCTTTTGCGAAGGGGAGATGCGAACCCTCGAACCCGTCTACCGGGCCTATCGGAATCAGGGCTTGCGCCTGCTGGCCATCAACGTACGCCAGAACCGCGAGACCGCCGCGGCCTTCATCGCGCCCCTCGGAATCAGCTACGAGGTGCTGCTCGACACCGACGGCGCCGTGGCCCGCGCCTATGGCGTCAGCGGCCTGCCGACCACCTTTTTCCTGGACCGCCAGGGCCGGCTGGCCGCCCGCATCCTGGGCGAGTCGACCCCGGAGGTCTTCGAGCGGGTGATCAAGGGCCTATTGTGAATCCCGAGCTGACCCTGCCGCTCGCCTTCCTCACCGGGGTGCTGGGCGCCCTCCATTGTCTGGGGATGTGCAGCGGACTGGCCGGGGGCTACTTCGGGTGCCGCGGCAGCGGGGTTGGCGCCGTGCTGGTCTATCACGGTGCGCGCATCCTGGTCTATGGAGTTCTGGGAACGGCCGGCGCCCTCGTGGGCCGGGTCCTGGTCCAGCAGGGACTACTCGGCAAGGGACAGGGGCTGCTCATGATGCTCGCGGGCCTGGTCATCGTCGTGCTCGGCCTGAGCCGGATCCGGCCGCGTGCGGGCTGGAGCAACCGGCACGCCGCACCCACGCAAAGGCCGCCCGCGCACCGAGAGGTCGCTTTCGGCGCCGCGCCGCCGCGCCCCTGGCTCGCGGCACTGGCCGGGGCCGGCAACGGCCTGGTCCCCTGCGGTCTGACCGTCTCCATCGCCATCGCGGCGGCGGCCACCGCGGACCCGGTACGCGCCGGCCTGCTGATGCTGGTGTTCGGTCTGGGCACCCTGCCGACCATGGCCCTGGTCAGCCTGCTCGGTACCGCCATCGGCCGGTACGCCCAGGGCTGGTTCGCCACCCTGGCCGGCATCGCTGTCGTCGTCCTCGGTCTCTGGACCCTGTACCAGGGCTGGATCTTTTTCGACATCATCCGCGGTCTCAGTAACTGAAGACCGCTTTTCAAACGTCACTGAAGGAGTCTCGATCCATGTGCGACCATCATGATCACGACCAGAGCCGCCGCGACCTGCTCAAACTCGCCGGTGCCCTGGGCATCGTCGGCCTGGCCGGACCTGCCCTGGCGGCAAACGACAGACCGATCGGCGCCATGGTGCCCGGTAAAGGCTGGGTTCCGGCCGACGCCGCGGCCTGTCCCGGCGACGGCACCCCGCTGCAGTTCATCCCCCGTACGCCCCCGGACCCGGACCCATTGACCGATGAGCTGAAAAAGTATCCCAAGTGCCCCTACTGCGGCATGGACCGTACCGAGTATCAGCACAGCCGCCACCTGGTCCAGTACGACGACAATCTGGTGGACGGCGTCTGTTCCATCCACTGTCTCGCCATCAGCCTGGCGCTGAATATGGACCGGGGCCCCAAGGCCATGTATGCCGCCGACTTCGGCTCCACTGCGACGATCAAGCCCCTGGTCCCCGTGGATGCCTCCACCTACCTCATCGGCAGCAAGCTCAAGGGCACCATGAGCGCCGTGAGCAAACTCGCCTTCGCGGACAAGACCGCGGCGCAAACGACCAGGGCCGAACAGGGCGGCGAGTTGGGCAGCTTCGACGCGGCCCTGACCCAGTCCTATCTCGGCATGGCGAAAGATACGCTGATGATCCGTAAGAACCGGGCCGAGAAGTTAAACAAAATGATGGAAAAGAAGGGCACCTGACCCGATCCGCGCGCTGCAGTCCAAGGCTTTACCGTGAAAGTGCGTAGTCAGGCCATCCTGGCCTGACGGCGTCGGGACTGGAACAGTCAGGGCTGGAAGCCCTGACTACGCAACCTCGCACGCCGGCAGTTGCGGCAGTGGTCGAGAGGACTTTGATGTTCCGGGGTGGCGGGCGGGCGCCATGGCCGTTAGCCTTGGCGCCCGCTGACCAACAGGCGGGCGCGTGCCGAATACGTGCCCAGACGCTTCAGCGTGGTACGCATACCATTGTTTTGACGCGATGGATCAAATGAACACATCCAAGCGACCCGTCATGCTTGCGGTCCTATTGTTGCTGACCGCACTCAGCCCCGCCGGCGCCGCCGCGCCGGTCGACACCCCGAGCCCGGCGCCGACGGATACCTGCCCCGTATGCGGCATGTTCGTCGCCAAATATCCGGACTGGATCGCCACCGTGCTCTATCAGGACGGCCACGCCCACCACTTCGACGGCGCCAAGGACCTATTCAAATACCTGCTGGATCTCCCCAAATGGGCGCCGGGGCACCAGGCCGGGCAGATGGCGCGCATCGCCGTGACCGACTACTACAGCGTCACCCGCATCGACGCGCGCCAGGCCTGGTACGTGATCGGCTCGGATGTGCTCGGACCCATGGGACATGAACTGGTGCCGTTCGCGACCCGGGAGGATGCGGATGCCTTCCTGCATGACCACGCGGCCAGGCGCATCCTGCCCTTCGGGGACGTGACCCAGAAACTGCTCGGCGACCTGGATGCCGGACGCTTTTGATTCAGGTCAAATCAAGACCTTCATAACGCGCGTTCCAACCAGCCGGTCGCGAATAAGCGATCGACACCACGGCGCGCGGCGACCTCATCGAAGTTCCTGAGATCCCTCAGACGGCGGGCCACGGTGCCCGGTTCGTCGGGAATTCGCCCGAAAACAACCGCGTTGCCCAGTGCCTCGTGAGACAAATGCTGTAACACCAGGGGCGAATGAGTCGTAGCGATCACCTGCACACGTCCGCTCTTGGTGACCTGCTCCAGCAATTCGACGAGCAGATGCAGTCGCGTCGGATGTAGCCCATTCTCGATCTCCTCGATCAGCATGACCGGCATCGGCAACGGTTCTCGCTGTGCCGTTATTAGTGAGACGATCAGCCCGAGAAACCGCAGAGTCCTGTCCGACAGGCTACGTGCACTGATTCTTACCCCTCCGGACTCGATGACCTCAAAGCGGATCTCGCCTTGGCCGGTTATATCGAAACCGATATCCTCAATCGTGGGTGCGCATAGCTCCGACAGCCAGTCGAGGAGGTCAGCCTTGAGCCCCTGATCCTGGCATAGCCGCAAGAGTACCGGCGAGATATTCTCGCCCTGGTCTCCGAGGTGCTCGGACTCGCGTGGCCGATAATCACGCATTGCCGCCGGGCTGATATCCGGAAATGCACAGGCCGCCATGCTATCGGTGATCTTGTGGCAGTACTCCGGGACTGATCGCGGTAGCCCTGGGATGGGGGAAAACTTGATGAGCCCCAGCAAACTGAGAGGCGATTCCCAACCGACCCCATGAGCCCGAGACTTGGCACCCTTTACTTGACCGAACCAGTCCAGCCCATCCGTCAATCCGGTATCTCCCCATAACCTTGCGCAATCCGTATCGAACAAGAAGGTACCCCGATCAGGAAATGCCAAGCATTCCTGGATGACTGCCACCGTATCTGCCCCTCGACAGGTGATGCGGTGCTCTCCAAGCGACCCAAGGAGACCATTCATCTGCTGATTTTCCTTGATATGCCAATGGAGATCCCAGATTGACTCAATCGCGAATCGATCACAGCCCGCCCTGACGGTCTCGATGATACCCCCGCGCAGCCCCGGCCAGACCTCACGCCCACCTTCGCGACGACCGAGCAAAATCTCGGATATACTCAAATTGATTCCAATCCCTTGAATAAAACGCACCGCATCGACAAAATTACTCTTACCCGATGCGTTGGCGCCCACAAGAACGGTCAGCGGCGCTAGCGGGATCGTCTGATCCCTAAAGCTCTTGAAGTCGGTCAGTCGCAGTGAAGTAAGCATATCTTGATCGCTTGCTCAAAAAACTTCGAAGGCTCCAAGCGTCGGCTGATACCGAGTCGCTTGCGGCGCAAATAGTTCACATCTGCGGGTCGTTGGCACGGTAATCAGCACTTTGAGCCATTGATGCGACTGGTGTCTGGTGAGGCGGAATGAAGTCGCCCAAGTCTAGCAGGTCATGGGCCAGCCCGTGGGCAACCGCAAGTCGGCGGTGATCATAACTTCGCCAAAGATCGAGCGCAGCGCTGGGCGATCGGCCTCAAGGAGGTTGGCAGGTTCCTCGAACTTTCATACCCTTGGAGGTGCAAACTCACCGAAGGTTGGAAAACATGTCCGAAAAACCTGCCGCGATGGAATTTAGCCCAGACACCCGACTACTCAGCGTCACCCGCCAAGCCTGGTATGTGATCGGCTCGGATGTGCTCGGTCCCATGGGGCATGAACTGGTGCCGTTCGAGACCCGGGAGGATGCTGATGCCTTCCTGCATGATCACGCGGCCAAGCGCATCCTGCCCTTCGGGGACGTGACCCAGGAACTGCTCGGCGACCTGGATGCGGGACGCTTTTGATTCAGGTCAAAGCCCGCCGCTTGACCGCCGTCTACACTTCGTCCTTCTCCGGTTGGCCCCGCCAACCCCTGCCAATCCATCCATCGGCAACCGACGGCCAAGGTCCGAAGCGCCTCCCCCGAGATCACCACCGATCGCCCGGCGGCGGACCGGACGCGGGCCGCTCTGATCGAGTCGTACACATGACCCTGCCCAAGATTCAAGGCCGTACCCTGGCGCTGTTCGGTTTGCTGATCCCATTGCTCGGAGTCTTCCTCTGGCTGACCCTGACGTCCGGACCCCTGGCCCCGATCCCGGTCACAGTCATCAGGGTCACCGAACACAGGATCGCACCGTCGCTGTTCGGCGTCGGCATCGTCGAGGCCCGCTCGACCTACCGCATCGGGCCGACCATGGCTGGACGCGTGCGGCGGGTCGAGGTCGAGGTGGGCGATCAGGTGCAGCCCGGTCAA
>Ga0247836_1007152_pt1 | contig 11972 bp, 13 predicted proteins | sample LaCruzMarch2015__4_FD_187116 | JGI IMG/M metagenome (GOLD analysis project Ga0247836, IMG submission 187116) | Freshwater microbial communities from meromictic Lake La Cruz, Castile-La Mancha, Spain - LaCruzMarch2015_14m | ecosystem: Environmental > Aquatic > Freshwater > Lake | place: Spain...
TTAGTTCATCAACAATAGTCTTCCGATTATTAGAAAACTATTCTTTCTTATTTTCATATTAGAAGATTTATTTTTTTAGCTGTACTAACTTTTAATTTTATTGCTTTTGCTATCTTTTCGCGTTCTCTTTAAAAGGCTGAGTATTGTGTTCATTTTTGTTAGTAACTTCTTGGAAATTTGTTAAAGGCTTATAGCTAAAATCAGCACCATTTTTTGATTCGATAATCATGCTTTGCGATAAGTATTCGGCATCTTGCTTGCTGTGATCATTTATTATAAAGCTATTCTGAGGGTTTATAAAAGATTTACTAACCATTTTATTGTCGTTTTTAAATGTTTTGTCAAAGGTAAATGCTTTGCCAAAATAGAGAAAATAGTAAATTTCCCATTCTTTATATTCTACCGAAAATTTAATGCTTCTAAACCATTTTTAATATGTGCTCTTTTAGCTAAATCCTATATGTACTGTTCTTGACTTTTCTGCTGGAGAACTATTGATGGCTTCTAATACAAAACTATGATACTACTTATTTTTCGACAATCTGAGTAGATAGTCCTTCATCTCATATGTCTTTATTTTATCCTATCTTTCTGCGAACATTATGTGATTATCTTGATCGAGGCGGATCTTTTTCTATTTCCAACGTTTGATGTTGAAGCTTCGGGAAAATCCGACATCGTTTAGAGTTCCAGAGGCGGATGATTTAGGAGGTTCGGTAATGTTATTGATGAAGTTACGAAGGTGACTCACAATCCTGATATAGTACTATGCCTTTTATTATCGAGATAATGAGCAAAATGCTTTGATAAACTATTAAGAAATATCTTTCTTTTTACTCTTCTTGCTTTTATATTTTAGCTTATCGCTTTAATTGAAATCGCCCCTTGTTGAGTATTCACAATAGTCGAGTATTGCTGATAGTCTTTCATTAAGGGTTAGTTTAGACCGAAACAGCTCCTCCTCCACGAATCTTTGGAAAAGGCTAAGTTGGCTCATGATAATAATAATATCGTAAAACTCTTAATCAATAAAAAAGACCTACTATCAAAATGGGCAGTAAGATATTGAAAGAGGAAGCTCTGATTGATAAATTCGTGACAAAAATTCCCAATATGATAGTTTATTCACTTAATATGTTGTTTATCCTAATTGTCTTCGATATCATGAATATTTTAGCTATAAGTGATCTATTTCTTTCTTTTAATCTTTAGCTCACCCTAAATGAATTCTGAGAGAATGTTGTCCTGATAAATTAGATTCAATTGGTTTTGGAGTCAATATAATTTAGTTCATTATGAATAAGATAGGCAGCCAATACCTCCCAATCGCGATCGAAGATGATATTTAAGGATAAACAGAAGATATCACTCGAAAACTTGAAGAAGCAAGAAATAAATCCATCATTTAAGAAGCATAGTTCACTAGTGAACCTTTAGAGCTATGTTTTGCTGTGGTAAAGACATTGATATAGGGTGATATAACAGTAAAGCAAAGAGAACTAAATAAGGCAATTTTATAGTATTTCAAAGATAAGGTTGGTAAGAACATGGTGATGGAACATTTCTATCCAAGAATCGAGCCAGATTATAGTAATCCTAATACTAAAATAAACCCTAAGCAATTTCTACTATATGGTGTAGACTTCTTAACAACAAATGCGATAAGAGATCGCTTTACTATATGGAATTCTGAAGAGTAAAAGTAAATTAATGTCAATCGAATATAATGGATTAATGATTCTCTCTGTAAAATTACTTATGCTTCTGAAAAAGAAGCTGAGGCTGTACTAAGATAAGAGGTCCCAATGAATACTAAAATGTAAGATGAAGATGGGGTTCAAAAAGGTTGGCTTCAAGCGAAGCCTTATACAGTTTTATTTTTTGAGAGACCGCTTTGGATTAGATACTTAACTTCTGAAGAATAATCTTTACCAAAGTAACCAGTCAACAATTTCATGAAATATGTGGATGCGAAAAGGATGTTAGCTCGTGTTTTACTTGAGAAATATAACGGGATTAAAAAATATCAATAATTGGTTGAGTAGATCGATAGAAGGAAGATAATATCTCGACCAAGAAGGCAGAATGATCATGGAATGAATATGCGTGATAGAACGAGGGATCGGAGAAGAAATAATTAAGAAGATCGATATAACTAAAATTAAAGATCATTTAGAAATTATAACAATAATCGTAGATAAAATGATAGACATAATCAAAGGTAGTTTAGAACAGTACATTATGAGCAACAGCCTTATAGATAAAATCAAGATTTTAGAAGAGGATAAGGAAATAGGCAATTTTCTCGCCCTAATGTGGAGTATTTAGATTATAATAAAACTAATTTCAACCAACCAAACCAAAATGTTAACCTTAGTTTTACCTATAAAAAGCCTTAAGGTAATAATAGAAGTTTTAATCGAAATAATATTCGTAAAAAAAACTGCTATGATTCCCATTAGATCAATAGCTAATATTCATTTAATAGCTTCGGCGCAGATAGAATTAATGATTAATCTCATCACTATGACTATGTCTTCGATCAAAATTCCAAAAAATAAAAAGAAGACTTGAATTTTTCGATTAGATATGATTACAAAGATGGAAGAAATAGAATGGATACTTCTTTTAATCGTTATGAGAAACGAGGACATTACAACTAGGATCTTAATCTTTCCTATGATAATAGAGGGCCTCCAAAGGATAAATTAGATTTAGATATTAGCATTATTGTCCCAAAAAATACAGAAAATAATAAAAAAGGAGCAGATGATTTTTTCGAATATCTTAACTCGAATATTAGCTCTGTCCGATAAATTAATGAAGATGATTTTAACAATGACTCCTTCGAATTCTAAAAGGGAAATTTTGATAAAAATAAGGGAAAAGGGAAAAAAGATAAATAATAGAGTATTTATAATCAAGACAGTTATTGATCCTTTAACATCATATGACTTATCATATTTTTCTTATTACTGGACCCATAAACATTTATATTTCTTCAAGAACAGTATTTATTTATTTTTGATACTTAGATATAACATCTTTTGCCTATGATTTCTTCTTAAATGGGATAATCTAACTAAAGATGTAAGATAATCTTTCTTCGAGAGACTCTTCCCATCTGTATATGTGAAGAATTTCATGAAGATGCATAAAATTTTACTCTTTTGTAAATTAGTTCATTTTTGTCCAAAAGGTTTTAAATATGATAGTGTTTGAGTTTTAGATAGAATAAAGCCTTTCAAGGTTATTTTTCAACCCAATTATAAATATTTTATGTACTATCAACAGGGTAATATCGCAAAGACAGGAGTCTCACAAGCAGCACAATTTTTTGTGAGTTCACATTCGCAGCAAATCAATCAAATATTTGGAACCTATCATAATAATTTCCTTGTGATCGAGTAATCAGCGCAAAATTTTGCTACTGGATCTAACCATTTTCTTCATATCATTGGACAGCCTCAAGGTTTTCAATACACAATAACTGTTCATGTTCCCAATAATGGAGGAACACCAATCATTATCGAATCAGCAAAAGGATATTTAAACCACAATCATGGATATGGTCAGCAATATGGTAATTTTTAGAAAATAAAGGTAATCAAGGATTTGCATATAATTCGTTTAATCAAAATCCTATTCAAGAGCATCATGGACATCATGGGCACCATGACCATCATCATGGACATCACGGACATCATGGACATCATGGGCATCACGGGCACCATGGACATCATTGAAGGAATGATTATGTATTGTCTTTGGAAGTATAGATACTTTATCTTTTAGAATACTCCCTCTATTATTTGATTAGTGTGCTTTCCCTATTATAATATTACCTATTGAGAGACTATATGAGTACATATACAGTGTAATCTATCATTGACCGCAGAGGCCAGTAAAAGAGTAGTTTATCTTTTATTAAGATCAACGAGAGTACCTCATCAAATGGAAAGGGTATTCAATATCAGATTCTACATGGGAACCAATGAAAAACCTCATCTATGTCAAGCAAATGATCATTGACTTTGATGAGAAATTCGATTAGTAAAACTAATAAAAGAAGCAACATTCTAGCTCTGAAGGAAATAATGATTCGAAAAAACAAGCTTTGAAAGCACTATAGGCAAGAAGATCGAATCGAGGGAAAGCTAAAAAGGCTCCTAATTAAGATGAAATCAAATAAACTAAGAGATAGCTCAAAAAGCAAAACATTTTTAAGAATACTAAGAGTAATTCTAATGTATTTTCGCCTGAACCACAAGAATAGAGTATTCATTCTAAATATCTTGCTTCTATCCAACAAGAGCCTCTAAATACGATCAAATCGAATATGAAACTTGAGGATATTTCAGACAAAGGGGACAAAGTCACTGATGAAGGTTACAATTCGAAAGAAAATAAAAGAGAGGCACCACAAATTGAAGAAAACATCCAAGAGCTATTGTAAATTTTGGGAATGAGAAAAAATGAAAGTGGAGAGTATTTTTTCCTGGTCCAAAGCAGCACAGGGTTGACGAGCTACAAAACTCGTGAGTACTTGGTCAAAAACTATCCTGAGGCATTGATCATCTTTTATGAGAGTAAGATGATCTTTGTGGAAGATAAAAATCTTCATTGATTTCTCTTCACCTTATCTTTTAAACAAATTATTTAAATAATGGCGGAGAATAGAATAAAATTTATCACTTCCCAAAGGTTTGTTGAGTTATTAAAGATCCTTTTACCAAAACCTTTGAATTATGCTTTTGTGTAAACTATTTTAAAGAATGCTTAAAAATTTGATTTTTAGAGATGATTTTTTTGAAGAATGAACTAGAGCGTTTTGGGCTTTATGGCTTGGTACATGAAGGCGAGTTTTATTCAGTTTTAATATACCTGCGGCTATTACTGACAAGAGGTAACTTTAATGTATCTCTAAGAATTCTATATGCCGTTTGATTATATTCAGGACGAAGATAATCGTTTTCTATCAAGCTATTAAAATATTTCTTATTTTATTCATGAAGTTATTTATGTGTCTTTGAAGCCATTAGTTACTATTCTTGCTCTGATAATAGTAGATGAGATGGGTTACTATCTAAAAATAGCAATTTCTCCTTGAATGTTTTAATCGGGACTTTATTGCTATTTTTTCTTTTGAATTACTCTGGAAACAGTTTTATTTTAATGGCTTCTTATTCTTTTGATTTATCTAATTTTTTTCTAAAGTGATTATCAAAATGTGTATGCATTCTTTATCTTAGGGTTGATTTGCTCGGTTGTGGTGTATGCAGGAATATTCTTTATTAATGAAGCGTTATTTTATGGAGTTATTTATTTAGAAGTTATTTTTATTTTGTTTAAATGGTTCCTTTCGATGCCAAACTTCTTTTAAATGAGTTATCATTAGAGCTTATTTTCTTTATTTTATTTTATCTTGATATCCTTTCTTAATTTGTTCTTTTTTGCAAAATATTTATTTATTCCTGTGCATTTTTCTTATACCTACTAAGCACTTGGTCTACTTTGTTGGATTTATTTTGCCTGATCTTTTTTTTGGAGTCACTCTTACTCAATAATTTTGTTTATTTTTCTTGGCTTTTTTGTTTTTGATCAATTATTGATCTTTCAAGTTTTTATTTTTATTTTTGCCGTAGTTGTTCATTTTTGTGAAGCTATTCCTTCAATTTTTCTCTTAAATTTCGATACTTCTATTCTTATTCCTATTGAGATCGGTAAAAAGTAAACAGTCCGATGTCTTTTGAATCACTTTAAAAGAATTAATTACTCATTTATTTATAGCTTAAAAAGACGATTGTAATCAATCAACTACTGACCAAATAAACAAAATAACATCATAAAACTCAAATAATACTAATATTTATGGTATTGTTTTTAAAGGATCACTCATGTTCAATTAGTCAAAAAATTACTGAAGTATTTGTTTCTCTCCTGCTTATAAATCTTGATATCAAAATGTAGATTTTAAAGGTCCAGTTTATATCTTGTATGTGTTTTTTTAGAAATGATGCGGGCTGAGGAGGCTTCTATGAAATTAATACAACCAGTTGTCGAGACTATATTAAACGATATAAAGCTCATCTTTCTCAATCCTTATCATTATACCTACGTGATCCAAAAGTAAGATAATTACATCTACCTCTACGATGAGCTCACAATGGATATCGTTGGAAAAAGTAAAGTAAGCTTCAATGAAAATTTTAAAATGCTAGCTTTTACTGATAACTTCAATACATTTTACTCTTACATTGAAGCAAAGCCTAATCTTAATCAGCAGCAAGCGCAGATAATAATATTCAATCTCGAGCAAGATGGTTCAATAGTTCATACAAGAAATCAACTTGTGCGTAAGGGGGCATCATAAAATTTATCCCTTTTTAATATTTCTTATCTTGAAAGGGAAAAAGATAGGGATCCTTTTATTGTTGGCTTAGGCAAAAACAGAATTTATTTTATCAGTATAAAAGGAGAGATCTTTAAAGAATTCTAGCTCAAAAGAGATAATAGATAATTGAATCTCATTAATGGGTTTGCCTTGAAGCAAAATAAATGGATTTTTATCTAAGAAAGCACAGTACATTTTGCAAGCATCTACTTTGATCATTATAGGATCGATGACTACCTTCATATAAAATATAAGATTGCTTCTATATTCCTTGATGCTAGTATTCGTGGACAATTCATCGCTTTTATAACATAAATGCATACAGTTATAATTTTGGTAAAATCTAATGAAAAATGGAGAATAAGTAATCGCTTTCAGATTCCGAATCTTTTAATTCGTAAACTCTGCTTTTTCTATCCTTCTGTGAACACAAGTACAACAAATAAATTCAAAGATAAACTTTTTCTTCTAATTCACGGAGAGTCTTATTATTTAGATAAAAAAAATAATAATTCTATGTAACTAGAAGAAAACTCAACTGAAAAGATATAGAAATTACCTATTCCAAGCGAATATCTTTCTTAAAAGGCTCTTTATATACATTAGTATAGCATATCTGATCTTATGATGTTCAAAAAGAGCTCTTTTATACAACCGAAATCAACTTATTGCATTCGGGATATTGGAGTTATAAAATATACTATTTGGGCAAACTAACATGCCTAAAATTGTATCCGTATCTTTAAAGAAGATAAATCTATCCAAAATATTGATTTGATTAGTCTTATCCCTGGTCAATATATAGGCAAATAATGGGTTAATCTTGGGTATCGCTTTGAGCCAAGAAGTACTAATGTGCTGTATGAAGAGACAGAAAATAATTTTGAAAAGGAAAAAGTATAATGTACAAAAGTATTAATATAGATAGAAAAATAACAGAGGAAGAGCTGAATGATTGGTCTCACAGTATCCTTCCCAAAGAGGTTATGATGAGAAAAAGTATTAAAAGGCTAAATTGTGTAAATTTTGACTGAGGATAAATGATAAATGAAGGATTTAGAGTATTTTTTATTGATAAAGTAACATTGAGTGCAATTAGTATTATATATAGCTTCTATGCTCTTCAGGTATATTGAGCAATATTTGATAGCAACAACTATTGAGGATTGATCAAATCATATTTATTGAGTCATCTTCATTTTTTAGATGTTACTCTATTGATAAAATGTTAATATTGTTGTCCTCTATACTACTTATTGATTTGATAATGATGTTGGTAATATTAGCTATAATATTAAGATATGAAGGCAGGAGAAGCAGTCTATCACACAGTTCTTGAGTCTGAGCGTCAAGCTTTCACTAACCATGTGAATGAAGTGCTAAAGGAGGACAAAGATTTATTAAAGCGTCTACCAGTAAACGATAAATAGATCTTTGAAGCTGTAGGCGATGGAATCATTCTCTGGTAAGAAGTATTTTATTTAGCAAGCTCATCAACTCAGCAGTCTTTGGAAAGGTTCCACCCATTTCCCCAGCAGCAATCAACCTTAATTGTTCTAATATCTATCACAAAATCGAGAACCTCAATCTTGCTATTGAATCAGCAAGGGCTATTGGATGCACAGTGGTCAACATTACTCCTAGTCTCATCATGGAGAAAAGAGAACATATTATTCTTGGTCTTATGTGGCAAATCATTAAAGTAATTTTTGTTAGAGTTAGATTTACATTTCAAGTAAAATTACCTTGAAGCGTCATCCAGAAATTATCTTGCTTAAGAAACCAGATGAGGCAGACGATATTCTTCAGAAACTTAATTATGAGTAGATTCTTATCCGTTGGGCTAATTATCATATTCAAAAGCATGGAGGTGACAAATTTATTAAAAATGTTGGATCCGATATGGTTGACGGATATGCGTATGGTCATATTCTCAAGAGTGTTGCTCCTTCTCTTCCTGCTAACTATTTTGATTATAATACTGAGAAGCGAGCTGAGTCAGTAATCGAAACATGCAATAATGAAGGATTCAACTCGCCAATTAATGCTTCAGGTATTACTTCTGGAAATGCTCGATTAAATACTCTTCTCTTGGCTGAAATCTTCAACAATAGACATGGTCTCGTAATCTAAAAAGAGCATGTTGTTGAACTTCCTGCTGAGCCCTAGACTGACGAGACAAGAGAAATCAGAATATTCAAGAATTGGATTAATTCTCAAGGAATTGAGAATGTCTATGTCAATTACTTAATCGACGACCTTAAAGACGGAACTATTTTATTGAAAGTTATCGATAGACTTAGACCAAATACAGTTGATTGGAAAAAGTATTCAAATAAACTTGGTAGCCGTATCCATATTATTCAAAATTGCAATTATGTAGTAGATATCTGTAAGGATAAACTTCAGGCTAAAATTATCAATATCGGAGGTATGGATATTGTTGATGGAAAAACTACTCTTGTTCTAGGTATTGTATGGCAAATTTGCAAGCTCTACTGGATGGAAAGACTTGGTGTAGTCAATGATGAAAAAATAATTGCTTGGGCCAACGAAAGAGTTCCAGAATAGCATCGCATTAAAGGCTTTAAGGATAAAAGCATAAGAAACGTCCAATTTATTCTTCACCTTATCGACTCAATTAGACCTAATTTAGTTGATTTCTCCAAGGTCCCTGCAGGAGATTCATAGGAAGAGCAAATAGCCAAGATCAACTACACAATTTCTCTTGCCAGAAAGCTCGGATGTGAAATCATAGCTCTTTGGGAGCATGTTAATGAATGTAATGCTCGTTACCTATCTCTGTTTATTGCAGAGCTCGAGCATAAATTCAGAACTCAAAAATGATTAAAAAATCTATAATCATCTATTATTATGGATATTGATGACTAGCTTTAGATGCTTCAGCGAGAACTGATGGCAGTTCAATAAGAAAAGACGAATCCTCTTTCTGAAAGAACAGTAGCTGAGATTATGGTAAAGCTTTACCATGAAGGCTTTTCTTTCTACCCTACAACTGATGGAAATGAATATGTTGTTCCAAATCAGCTCGATAAATAAATTGAGGCGCTTGTAAAAGAGCGAGGAAAAATCAACTTAAGTAACTCTAATTTAATTGAGGCATTATTCCTCAAATACTTAATATTGGAGGAGACACTATCGAATCGAGACTAAGCATTGTTCTTCAAAAGGGTATTTCTAGACATGGAAATAATCTATTTTCTAATAAATATTTCGATCAATTGCTTTTGAGTCTTCGTCATCGGCTTGAAAGTGATGGGAGAGTGGAGTTGGATCAAGTCGCAATAGATAATGAGCTAAATATAAAAGTGATTTAGAAGTTAGTCAGTGAGAATCTTTAACTATTACAGGCTTAAACAGTTGGAACTCAACTAATTACTAGATAGTACACACTTCTCAAGAAATCGAAAATTCTTGGTTTTCTGACAGCTCTCAACAACCCCATATCTCTTTAGGCCTTCACAAAGATAAGTGGGTTAGAGGGACACAACCTTTAGGATCTTATACGCGAGCTTGTTACTGATAGTCTTTTAAGAGGTCGTTATTAAAATGGTTATTACGTCCCTGAGGTGTTTACAGCAAATCAAAAAAATATAATTACTCAATTTTTCGATAATAATGGATTTATTGAAGGAAGCATGCTACAAAAGAAATTCCTTGTATCTAGACCTGAAGAGTGGTTAGCGAAGAATCTAACTCCTGGATCATATGTAATTATTGAAAAATTCTACTTTAAACCACAAAAACTATAATCCCTTGCATCACAAACAAACGAGCTCCTCAAAAGTGATGGTTTTGTTGAGCTTACACATGTTCTTCCAGTTGAACTTGGGGAAAAAAATTTACATATGTTTTTATAGAAGTATTGTGACTTAACTTAATACTTCATTTGTGATGGGTATTGCTATTCAAACTAATGGTTGTAAAAAATTACAGCTGAGTTCAAATAAAAAGTTATATATTCAATATTCTTCAAAAAGGGTGACCAGAAAAAAGAAGGCAAGAAGAAAGGTGGAAAAAAGTAAAAAGATGATCAGCTTACTGAAGACTAATTGAAAGAGACTTTGTTTAACTGTGGATTTGCTGAATATTCTGTGGCATAAACCTTAGCCCCTGAATTATTACCACTATTGAATTAAAAGATAGTTGATTTAAAAAAGAAAATTTAGAAATAACTTGGGCAAAATAAAGGATTTATTAATGCTAATTTCTTAAAATTCCGTTCTGGAAAGACTATTCTACGCACATAATAAAGCTTTTCTCGAATGATAAATATGATTCAAAAGCAGCAAAAGAAATAAAAATGGTCTGACTTTTAGTTTGGACCAATATAAAGTGATGCTAGTGGACAGTATAGCTTAATTTATTATGATAATTCGATTCCTAAAGGCTGGCCAACTCTTTAATCCTTAAAATGGGTATCTTTTAATGTAAAAGACTTGCTTGTTATTGGAGAAGATAAGGCTAACAAAAAATCACATTTCTTAGGCTTTCTTGAAATATTAGATTTCCATAATAATCGTTCAGCAAGAAAAATACCCCATCCTGAAGTAAATAGGATAAATTAATGTATTATCTATTTTATTTAGAATCCAATAGCCCTTTTATCTATAAATTTCACATAACAGAAAAGGATAAAAGATATGTGATTGTTGACGATAAGCTTCCAATGATATAATAAAAACCATTTTTTTCACTAAACAGATACTCTTTTGCTGAAAAAGCCTATGCAAAATTGAGATATTGTTATAAAGCAATAACTAATGTTGGAATACAGCAAATCATCTTGGATGTAACTGGATTAAATTCTCAAAAAATATCCAATTAAAATTAAAAAGATAGACAGATGTCATTAAAAGCTTTAAATGAATTTTTGAAAACTGACTGTTTAATTTTGTTGCTTGGAGAAGGTGAATCAGATAAGAAATTAAGGATTTAGGGTTAAGATACAAGCTTATTTGCAAATAAATTATATTATCTTTATAAAGATGGAGATAAACTTCAAGTATATCCACCAACCTAGCAGGCTTTTGAACTTAAAATGATTCCTGAGCTGTTTAAAAATATATACCATCTTTAAGCTAAATGATAATGTAAACTTTATTTAAAATACTCGTTTTTTTCTATATTAAATATCATAATAACTGGGAAGTAAATTATCAAAGATGATTAAAAGCTCTTCTATCGGAGGTAGGACCGGGCTGGTTCTTTTTCTTTTACTAAAAGTAAATTTCAAGCTTTTTTATTTCACTTTCTTTTCTTCGACGCATACTGTGTTATAACAAAAGTACGTAAAAAGTATACATAGTCCAATGATGATTGCAATGAGAAAGATAAGCATAGCAATCCATATTGTATTTGCCATTGGTGCACTCACAGCTAATTCCATTTCTTAAAGTATAAATATTTTTTCATAAGTGCAGTATCTTTCATAAAGAAGTCTATCATTATCTGTACAAGCAGTTAGATTTGCTCTAAGCTTAATACTCCTTTATAAAAAAATTATTACTCTATTTTCGATTATTTTTAAATTTTGCAGATAAGTTCGGCTTTTTAT
>Ga0247836_1007154_pt1:0-10000 | contig 11970 bp, 13 predicted proteins | sample LaCruzMarch2015__4_FD_187116 | JGI IMG/M metagenome (GOLD analysis project Ga0247836, IMG submission 187116) | Freshwater microbial communities from meromictic Lake La Cruz, Castile-La Mancha, Spain - LaCruzMarch2015_14m | ecosystem: Environmental > Aquatic > Freshwater > Lake | place...
TCCTTGTTTAATACAATTTGAATCTGAAAACGAAAACCACAAGAAAAATGCCCTCTATTTAACCCTATCAATGATGGCCGGGCGTATGCTAATTTTTGTTGGACAGTAGTGATTTATCTACAATGAACAATTTAACTGAAGTTGTAAATGGATTAATTATAGAAATAGTTTATCGAAGAAATTAACGTATTTGCGGAAGAATTTTGAGTTTTTTTCATCAAAGCCAATTTTAAACTTTAAATAGACAATAAAGCCTTTATATAAAACCCCGAAAGGGCGAAATATCTCAACCGAGGGTGCAGCCCTGCGATATTCAGCGTGAAGTCTTGCGCTTATTCAGTGTATAGCCCTGCAAAATTCAGAAACCTTCCTTATCTACCCACCCAATCACCCCAAAAACAAAAATCCTGCCCCGGAAAACCGAAGCAGGATTTGAAATTCTGTTTAATACAAGGTGTACTAACTTAGACTTTGATTTCAACGTCAACACCGCTGGGAAGCTCAAGCTTCATCAGTGCGTCAACAGTTTTTGCACTGGAAGAGAAAATATCTACCAAACGCTTATAGGTACACATTTGAAATTGTTCACGAGCTTTTTTGTTCACGTGTGGAGAACGAAGAACTGTGAAAATTTCTTTGTCTGTTGGCAAAGGGATTGGACCACTTACCACGGCGCCAGTAGCCTTTACTGCACGCACGATCTTTTCGGCCGATTTATCTACCAACATGTGGTCGAACGACTTCAATTTGATTCTTATCTTCTGATTCATGATTGATTATGCGTTTACTGCAGATCCTTTTGTTTTTTTGATAATATCCTCAGCCAGGTTGTTTGGCACAAATTCATAGTGAGCGAAAGTTAGGTTGGCTGTTGCCCTGCCCGAAGACATTGTCCTGAGGTCAGTTACATAACCAAACAATTCACTCAAAGGCACATCGGCCTTAATCACTTGAGAACCAGCTTTGGTGTCCATACCTTTCATCAAACCACGACGACGGTTAAGATCACCTGTGATAGGTCCGGTATATTCTTCTGGCGTTACAACTTCAACCGACATGATTGGTTCCATAATCCTAGCACCAGCACCACGAGCAGCTTCTTTGTAGCCCAATCGAGCAGCCATTTCGAAAGACAACGAATCGGAGTCGACGTCGTGGAAAGAACCGTGAAATAGTCTTATTTTCATTGAATCCATCATGTAACCGGCCAAAGGACCGTTTTTCATGGCATCATCAAATCCCTTTTGAATGGCAGGAATAAATTCTCTCGGTATTACACCACCAACAATTTCGTTCACGAACTGCAAACCTGGCTTCACTTCATTGGTGATAGGATCTGGATCTTTGGGGCCAATTTCAAAATTGATATCGGCAAATTTACCACGACCACCTGTTTGTTTCTTGTAAACTTCTCTGTGAGTAAAGCTTTTTGTCAAAGCCTCTTTGTAGGCCACCTGAGGAGCACCTTGATTTACTTCCACTTTAAACTCACGACGCATGCGATCAATGATGATTTCAAGGTGAAGCTCGCCCATACCTTTAATGATGGTTTGGCCGGTTTCCTCATTGCTTTCTACCTGAAGTGTAGGATCTTCTTCAATCAATTTGCCAATGGCTTTAGAGAAATTGTCTTGATCGGCAGTTTTCTTAGGCTCGATGGCATATCCAATAACAGGTTCTGGGAATACCATAGACTCCAGCACGATGGGGTGCTTTTCGTCTGATAAAGTATCGCCTGTTTTGATGTCTTTAAATCCAACCACAGCACCGATATCTCCTGCCTCAAGGCGTTCAATTTGGTTTTGTTTGTTGGCGTGCATCTGGAAAATTCTTGAAATACGCTCTTTGTTTTGTGAACGATTGTTCAATACATAAGAACCTGACTCCAGCACACCAGAATAAGCTCTGATGAAACACAGACGACCAACATAAGGATCGGTTGCAATTTTGAATGCTAAAGCTGCAAACGGTTCTTTGGTTGACGGGCTTCTAACGATTTCAGCACCTGTATCAGGATTAGTGCCTACGATGTTGTCCTTGTCCATGGGAGAAGGTAACAAAGCCATTACATAATCCAGCATGGTTTGCACTCCTTTATTTTTGAAAGAAGAACCGCAAAGCATAGGAACAATTTTCATGGCAATGGTGGCCTTGCGAAGGGCTTCCAAAATTTCGCTTTCGGTAATTGATTCCGGATCAACGAAAAATTTTTCCATCAATGTATCATCGAATTCAGCTACAGCTTCAAGCAATTTCTCACGGTATTCCATAGCTTCTTCGAGCATATCGTCCGGAATAGGGACAATTTCAAAGGTCATGCCTTTGTCGGCCTCATTCCACTTGATACCTCTGAAATTAACCAGATCAACTACGCCTGAAAAATTATCTTCAGCGCCAATTGGCAATTGCAAAGGCACTGCATAGCTACCAAGCATTTCCTTAACCTGCTTGCACACGTTTAAGAAATCGGCACCTGAACGGTCCATTTTATTTACAAAACCAAGACGGGCAACGTTGTAGTTGTTCGCCAAACGCCAGTTGGTTTCTGATTGCGGCTCAACACCGTCAACCGCAGAAAACAAAAACACCAACCCATCCAATACACGAAGCGAGCGATTTACCTCAACGGTAAAATCAACGTGGCCCGGGGTATCAATGATGTTGATGTGATAATCCTGATCTCTGTAGTTCCAACCTACTGTGGTGGCAGCCGAAGTGATGGTAATACCACGCTCCTGCTCTTGCTCCATCCAGTCCATGGTGGCTGCACCATCGTGAACCTCGCCAATTTTATGGCTTACTCCTGAGTAGTAAAGAATACGCTCAGTAGTGGTTGTTTTTCCTGCATCAATGTGTGCAGCTATACCAATATTTCTGGTAAATCGTAAGTCTCTTGCCATGTTATATTAGAATCTGAAGTGCGAGAAAGCTTTGTTTGCTTCCGCCATTCTATGCGTATCGTCTTTCTTTTTTACTGCTGCACCTTCACCTTTGGCTGCGGCTACTATTTCGCCCGCCAACTTGTCTGTCATGGTTTTCTCATTACGACGTCGGGAATACATAATGAGCCACTTCATTCCCAAAGCCACTTTTCTGGATGGGCGAACTTCGGATGGAACCTGGAAGGTGGCCCCACCTACACGGCGGCTGCGCACTTCTACTCCGGGCATAACATTATTTAGAGCTCTCCTCCATACTTCCAGACCACTTTCCCCGGTTTTCTTTTCTACCAGGTCGCAGGCGTCATAAAAAATATTGTAGGCAATGCTCTTCTTGCCGTCATACATCAAGCTGTTTACAAACTTGGTGACCAAGGTATCCTTAAACTTAGGATCCGGCAATACGTACCGCTTTTTCGGTTTTGCTTTTCTCATCGGTTGATTGACCTATTGCTGTTTGAAATTATTTCTTTTTACCTCCTTTTGCTGGAGCTGCTGCCGGTTGACCTGGTTTCGGACGTTTAGCTCCATACTTAGATCTGGATTGCTTTCTATCTTTTACTCCGGCCGTGTCGAGCGCACCACGAACGATGTGATAACGAACACCCGGAAGATCTTTCACCCTGCCACCACGGATCAGCACAATGCTGTGTTCCTGCAGATTGTGACCTTCACCCGGAATGTAAGCGTTCACCTCTTTCTGATTGGTGAGCCTAACTCTGGCTACTTTTCGCATAGCTGAATTTGGTTTTTTTGGAGTGGTGGTATATACACGAGTACATACGCCACGACGCTGCGGACAGCTATCCAATGCGGGAGACTTGGATTTCCAAATCATTTTCTCCCTTCCTTTCCTTACAAGTTGCTGTATAGTTGGCATTTACAACTATTGAATGATTAACGTTTTTTAAAACAGGGTCGCAAAGGTATGGATAACAATTCAATAAGTCAAGCAGGAAACAAAAAGCTTTTGTTAACAATGGCCTATTTTGGAAATAAATTAAACAACTCAGGTCAATCTATAATTATCGATCTGCGACTTTACCAAACCACACCACAGCATAGTTGTTGGAAACACCTACTCCCATGGCTTTCCACTTTTGTTCTTTCCAGATTCCCAGATTCACCATCACCATGTTATGACCAGGACTATTTTTCCAGCCCTCAACTGCCTCTAATGGCTCAATGTAGTCACTCGACCAGTGGGCAATTTCAAAGCCCTGTCCTGAATATTCGTTGATTTCTTTAGGCTTGTCCCACATGCAGGAAGCTTTTTTATGATCATCTGTATAGCAACACCCCTCCCATTTTTCCTGGTCAGACCAGCTGTGCATGTTGCAATCACCCTTTGGCGGATGAGCCATTAAATCCATCGCATGCAGCTCGGCTACCTCTGTCAATTTGCTACTGAAGGGTATATTTGGTAATTTTTTCTCAGCCCTATAGGCATTGATTAACTTGGCAATTGCTTCCGCTTTAGCTTTGTCAATTTGAGCAAATGCACTAAATGAAAATAGAATCCCAATCAGAAAAAAACAGTATTTCATGAATTTAAAAATAAAATTGTTTGGTCGACGACTTGTTGAAAAGCAGTTGGAAGTTCTACTTCCGTGTGAGGATGAGAAGTTCCAAAAGTATGCCAGGAATTTTCTACTGGGTAAAAAACTGCATTTGAATTTAATTCACTCAGAATTAAACCCGATTTAAAAGGAACTGCCTCGTCGTCTCTTGCATGAACCACTAACCAAGGTTGATAAACCAGTTGAGCTTGACGCAGTACCTCATAAGAAGAAATATTGTCAAAATAATCTTGAACAATGGAGTAATACAAAGGCATGACCTGCCCTGTTCTTGTGTTTTTCTCAAATCGAACTCCCTTTTCTTTCCAGTCTTTCATTTCCTGTTTATTCTGCCATCGCCATGCAAAATCAGGGACTGCATTCCAGGTAACAAGTTTTTTAATTCTGGAATCTCGACTTGCTTGAATGATGGCATTTGCACCTGCCCGACTGAAACCAATGAGGAAAAATTCCTGACGAGCAACAATGTTATCAAAACCAGAAAAAACATCTGATTCAACTGCATGTAGAACAGTTTCAAGGTCATCCAGTTCAATACTTAATGTATTAGCTCCAAATGCTTCCAAATCACTAAATTCCATTGGCAGCTCAGTGCTTGTACCATTGTGTGAGAAGTTAAACTTCAAAAACGGCAATCCGGCATGGGCAAAACTTTCAGCCATCAAATCAAAAGCTCCCCAGTTTTTAAAGCCTTTGTAACCATGCATAAAAATGGCGAGTGGCTTTATTACTTTCTGGTCGCTATTCCAAGTGATATCCACTCCAAATGCTCGGTTATGGTGCCTTGAGTTCAAGACAAAATTCTCTATTTTTTTCAACATCATTGTATTCGTGAACACAAATTCAGGTCTGCCAGTTTTACCAGTAGGTTTTTTAATCGGGATTTGCCCGTTAATATTGCAGAAATGCTGTCAATAGACGAGATACAGGCTCCTATCTTAAATGATTTAGCCCTTTTTGAAGAAAAGTTTAAATCGCAAATGCGAAGTAGGGTGATGTTGCTCGACAAAATCACCAGCTACATCGTGAAACAAAAAGGCAAGCAAATCAGGCCTATTTTTGTATTTCATGCCGCTTTATTCAGTGGCGGCATCACAGAAAGCACCCACAGAGGAGCCGCATTAATTGAACTTTTACATACTGCCACATTGGTACATGACGATGTGGTAGACGAAAGCTATTACCGCCGGGGACTGTTCAGCATCAATGCTTTATGGAAAAATAAAATTGCGGTTTTGGTTGGCGACTACCTGCTTTCCAGAGGTTTATTGCTATCCGTAGAACATAAAGAATTCCACCTACTAGAAATTGTAACCAAAGCGGTGCAGGAAATGAGCGAAGGCGAATTGCTTCAAATTGAAAAAGCAAGGCGACTCGACATTACCGAAGAAGTCTACTTCGACATTATCAGGCAAAAAACAGCTTCGCTTATTGCTTCTTGTTGCGAAGTCGGTGCGGCCTCATCTGGTTCCAGTGTTGAAACGCAATTGCAATTGCGTGAATTTGGCATGTTGGCTGGTATCGCTTTTCAAATCAAAGACGACCTTTTCGACTATGGAGCCGAAGAAGTGGGGAAACCCTTAGGGATTGATATTAAGGAGAAAAAAATGACTTTGCCACTCATATTTGCCCTGCAAAAAACTGATTGGTGGCAAAAGCGAACTGTGATTTATCAAATCAAAAACCAAAGCCACAAAGCCAGAGTCGTCAAAGAAATCATTGAGTTTGTGAAGCAATCCGGAGGTTTGGAATATGCGGAAGAGAAAATGAACGAGTACAAAAATCGGGCATTGGCATTGTTGGAAAGCATTAATCTACCTGGAGACAAAAAATACCTGAAAGCCATCATTGAGTTTGCCATTTCAAGAAAGAAATAGATCTATGGCAAAAAAAATTCTTCGCTTCTCGCATTTTCCCTCCGACCCATTTGGCGATGGTGGAGCAAAACGAACTGCCCAGATTTCCGAAATTCTGGAAAAACGTGGATTCGAAAACACCTGGTATGACACTGAAATCTCTGGCATTAAAAAGAAATCCTTTGCAGCTGTCGATGGCATTCAGGTCATGCGCAAGCATAAAATTGCATGTTCGAATACCAAAACTGCTTTAACCCAATTGGGATTCAACTACTTTAAAACCGCCACAAACCTTCGACACTACGACCCAACTCACCGGGTTATGCTATGGGAAAGTACCAGACAGAAAAATTTTGTTTTGCCATTTGCTAACGAACATAAAGACTTAGCTATAGTGGCCATGCCGCACAACATCGAATCACTCGTAGCAGGTCAAGCAAGCGATTTTACTGGCAAAATGGCACCCGATTGGTTTTCAGAAGAACTGCATAGCCTCAAAAAGTGCGCACATGTGGTGGCCATTTCACCCGAAGACCAATTGCTTTTTCAATTATTTGGTATAGAAGCTTCTTTGCTTCCGTATTACCCACCAGTGGCTGTTCAACAGTTTTTGTCCGACATACGCCTACATAGAGCCGAACTTCTACATTCCAATAAAATCCTGTTGCTTGGTACTGCAGGAAACATTCCTACTTTCGAAGGTATGCTTAAAAGTATTTTACTTTTTCAAAGCAGCAACCAGGCAAACCTTGAGCTTCATGTTGCAGGATACCTCACTGAAATGCTTGCAGGACATTTTGAAAAAGCCAATCATGTGATTTTACACGGCACTGTATCCAAAGAAAAACTGGGTGAGTTGCTTTCTACTTGCAAAGCCATTTGGATTAATCAGCCACCAAGTACAGGGGCATTAACCCGACTATCAGAAATGATGTTGGCAGGCGTGCCTGTCATCATTAACCAGTCAGGAGCCAAAAGCTGGCAGCATTGGCATGGGGTTAATACATTTTTAAACAATGAAGAATTGTTCGATATCTGGACTTCAGAAAAATTGGCAGCACCAGATTGCCCCAATCCTCCTATTGCTTTCGAAAAAGCATTTTTAGATCTCGTTCTAAAAATGGCCTGATTATTCTATAACTTTTGGTACTCGGAAATAATCCGAATCTCGTTTTGGTGCATTCAATAAAGCCCTCTCATGTGACAAATGTTGTCCCAATTTGTCATCCCTCAACACATTCAACTCCGCAGAAATATGTATCAAAGGCTCTGTAGCTGAGGTATTCAACTCATTGAGTTTATCCATCCAAGTCAAAATTTGATTCATGCTCTCAATCAACTCTTTTTCTTCTTGTTGACTAAATTCGAGTCGGGCCAAATGAGCAATCTTCTGAATGGTAGCGCTATCTATGATCATAATGAATTGGAATCAGCGTTCCAGATTTTTAAATCGGCCTCAATAATACGAAAAACCTCTTGTTTTATACCTTCAATATCGCCCTCTTTAAAGTTGGCAGGCAAGACTGGCTTGTGAATGATGGCCCAAATAGTTCCTGGATTAGGTTGCCAAATCTCACTATCGGGCAATATATGCCAATTGAAAGGCAAAATCACAGGTATGATTGGAATGTTCAATTCCATCGCCAAGCGAAAAGCACCGTCTTTAAAGGGGGCAAGTCCTGGTTGATACTTTTGCCTGATTCCACCTTCAGGAAAAAAGATCAAACTTCTACCATTTTTTAAAAAATCCTTCGACTGTTGAAGAGCCCTGGATTTATCTTTAGCACTTCTTCTGTTCACGGTAATGTGCAATTTTTTGAACATATAACCAAACAAGGGAACCTTGGCTATATCCGACTTTCCCATAAATGCATTGAAGCCTGGCAAAACATATGTTAACACTGGAATATCCAGATATGAGGCATGATTCACGCAATAAATGTAAGGGTGTCCCTTACCGGGATTAAATGAAAAATGCTTTTTAACCCGAAGAAAAGCAACCGGGAAAAAAAACCAGCACCAAACTTTATCAACGTATTCCGTGTATTTCTGCCAAGATTCCTTCTGAATAAAAAGCCAGAAAAATGGAAATAAAAAAAGGAAGCTAAGCAGAAACCACCAGGCAGACCAAACAAAATAAATAAATCTTAGGGATCGGAGAAAAACGGCCATTATGCCTTTGCTGTTTTTCGACATTCGCAAAACTTCATGTTGCAAATTGAGCGTATTACTGTATTTTTCAAAATAAGGTTTGCAATTAAAAAAATAGTCCTAATTTTGAAACAGCAAACGAATTGAAAACCAGTTATTTACCTAAATTTCATGAAAACCAATCTTAAAAAAATACAATTTAAAAGAGTAAGCATTAATGCGCTTACACTATTTCTTGGTTTTGTTCTATGTTTCACAAGCTCCACACATGGGGCAAATGCACAAACCAAAAATGAAGTTGTGTCACAACTGCTTCAAAATGACTGGGTCAAAAAGTATCGACGTATCAAGTTGGATATGGAAAATAAAGCAGGCAATTTGAAGGACGCTAAAAATGAAGAAGAGATTGCCCGACTCAAAGACGACTATATCAGAACAAGATCTTTGATGGAAAAGTGGGTAGAAAACCTTGCTGAAGAACTTAGAAAAGAAAGCACATTATCAAACATGTTAGCATCGCCTGCTTTCATTCCTGAAAATTTAAAAGAAGAATTGGAATCACTTTATGCTTTTTATGAGGACAATTTCAATACCACATACGAACAAATTAGTGGTGTGAATCAAAAAAACTTAGTGGTAAATCTCACCTCTAATCCAGTAAACTCAGATGTTAAGAACCCAAAATATACTTCAATGGCCTTTGGACAATTTGATTTAAAGAAGGATTTAGAAAAAATTCTCGAGCCAAATTCGTGGAAGTCAATTTACTAATCTGGTTAAATTTTCTTGAAAGAGCCGATCACAATCGGCTTTTTTTATGCCCTTTACATTGCTGGCTACAATAAATAACATCATCCCACACAGCCTTCCATTTTTTCCTCCATGTGAAAGGCCGCAAACAAACAGGGCACACTTTTGTTGGCAGGTCAAATTTCTTTACCATTTTCATAATGAATAAAACGCCTATTATTCATTATGGTTATTAAACTGTCACTTCGAGCCCAAATTTTTCAAGGCCGATTCAGTATCTCTCAGCTTTTGTTTGCAGAATGCCACCAAAAATTCTACCCTTTTCACCGCATCCAAAAGCAAATCAACCGGCAAATTCCCAGCTTCTAGGTCTACCTTGATCTGTTCAAGCTCAGCCATGGCTGCTTCATAACTCTCTGGTCTATTTTCCCACTTCATAATCAATCACCTTTGTTTTCAATGAAAAAATATCATTCTTAATTTTCAAAATTGAGTCAATTGCTGGTATCTCCCGAACCGCTCGACCTTCTTCATCTGCAATTAAAGCAAAACCTCTTTTAAATTGTGTTTGTGGGTCTGCCCATTTCGCCCAATCAAGCCATTGATTAAGCTCTAATATAGATTTTTCAAGACTAAATCCAATTTGTTTCACAATGGAATCAAGTAACAGACTAACGTTTTCATTCTCACTTGTTGCAAACTGTTGCAAACCTAATTTCCATGC
>Ga0247836_1007157_pt1 | contig 11966 bp, 13 predicted proteins | sample LaCruzMarch2015__4_FD_187116 | JGI IMG/M metagenome (GOLD analysis project Ga0247836, IMG submission 187116) | Freshwater microbial communities from meromictic Lake La Cruz, Castile-La Mancha, Spain - LaCruzMarch2015_14m | ecosystem: Environmental > Aquatic > Freshwater > Lake | place: Spain...
GTCAGCTTAACCGGAACCGTCGCGCCGGGGTGGCGTGGGCTCCCGGGTTGCGGCTAACCTGTGTCGGGACAACGCTACCCGAGGCATCCCGATGACTGAGATCGAACAAGTCTCTGACCTTTACCTGCGCCTGCCACCGCAGGCGCGGCGTGAAGCCTTTGATTTCCTCCTGTTCCTGGAACAGCGTTACGACGAGGGCGGGCTCGCCGGGCAGACCGCCGACGCGGCGGCAATCCTCGAGCGGGTCGGCTTCATCGGGAGTTTGGACGCCGAGTCGGACCTGTCGGAGAACTACAAGGCGGAGTTGGCGAAGGCGCTGGAGCAAAAGTATGGTGATCGTTGACACCGGGTTCTGGCTTGCGCTCGGGAACGGCAGAGACAAGCACCACGCCCGTGCCGTCAAGGTTTTGGCCGGCATTCGGGAGCCGCTCGTCAGCACCTGGCCGGTGCTCACCGAGACCTATTAGGGGTCAACTCACGAAACGGAAAAAATCGTACGCTAAGGCTCTAAGTGCCTAAATTTTTATGTCTCCGCAAGTCGATGTTTACCCGGGTCGTTACACATGGCGCCGATCTGCGGGCCGTCATCGCCACCTTGCAGGCACCGGAACGGGTGCCCGCGGCTATCGAAGCGGAAGCGCCCACGCTGGTCCTGGAGTCGACGCCGGAGCCAGGGACGAAGAAGCCGGCCGCACGGCGCCGGGGGCAGACTTCGCAAGGGGCGACCTGACCGGGGTTGGTTCCCGATGCTGGCCGAGACTGAGCCGCCATAATGTAAGCCTAAAGCGGCGCGCGCGCCTAATGGGCTAGCGAATTAGCACGATGCCCGTGACGCCCGCTTTTGGGGCAAAGATTAGGCTCTTATTCGTTTCAAGAAACAACTCGCGCCTGGCCCCGTTTGCCGCTAAGCCGTCAGCGGCAAAATAATTTATTCGCTGCTGAAAACTCCTTGACGGCAATTGTTGCCGCAGCCAATCCGATACAAAGAATTTGCTCCGGATGAGCTGTATAGAGGATATTGAGGAACGAACTCATTACGCCGTGCTTCGGGGAGTCACAAATCAATTTCAGAGCATGAACATACTGAGCAACGCGCAGTTCTTCCTGTATTCGCTTCTGCAGATCAAAATTGAATGAGAACGTCCCGAAAGGCAAGTTTTCGCGTAGCATATGCGAAGGATTAGTCACGTCGCCAAAAGTTGCAGACGCTTCATCGGCTCCGCCAAAGCCCACCGGCATCTTCTCTACAAGCGGCGGCTTTCCCGAGGCAAACTCATAGGACTTTTCAACCAGTTTTTCGGATTCAAAGAGGCGACAAAGCGTGAAGGCTTGAGGCAACCAAAGCACCGTCAAGAGCGTATCGTCCGAAGATGCGGCATTGACCCGCCGAACTTCGCATAATAGGTGCGCAGCCGCCTTAACGAGAAGAGCAGTCGACGGATCTATATTTCCGGGACTATCGGAGTTAGCGCTCAACCGCCCAACTGCAATTTCGAAATCGGTCGCTACTTCACCAAAAGCTCTGACATGCAGATCAAGAGCTTCTTGGAGACCTTGGAAGAACGCGGCTGTTAGGGATCGACAGCTATCGCAACGCTTACGGTGAGCGCCAACAATTGGCCGAGCCGCTGCATCTCGATAGCTTTCGAGAATCCAACTGCACGGCATATCCTCAGATGCTTGCGCCACACTCATCTCGCCAATCTCTCCGGCCGCGATTCAATATTCACTCTAAATCAGCGCGCGCTTGTTTTTAAGGAACATGTTATCTTTCTCTATTTGGCATTTCAATCTTACGCAAAGCTTCTGCGATGTCTCTGCGATTTAGATATTCAAAGCTACCATCTTTGTGCTGAAGCTCAAAATCCAAAGCCCCACACCACATATTGATACGGCCGTATCCGGGGCGCGCGGAAACAGAGTTTTCTTTACCCTGGATTTCGTGTTTGGCAAGGTTACTCCGGATTGCCGTTGTCATTGCAAAGACTCCGTCGAGCAACTTGCTGTCGGATTGTAGTGTACTTGCAAATGCAGGATCATCCCGAAGCGTCTCTAAGTGAGATTTGCGAAAATGCGCCGCGAGATTGAAACGTTCCTGTTCAATGTTCGTGAGAACTTGGGTGATGCCTCCGTTAGACTTCCATTTTAGGAGCTTGTTAATTCGGCTTCGCCATGTCCGCAAGAGTTCATATAGAGCGAAAATCCACATTTGCGACTGAGCGGACACGAACATTGCCGTGTCAAGTGGCGTCTTTTCGATTTCAACGTACTCCGGGAGCAAGGAGTATTCCCATTCTGTGATGAACTGATCAATGAGCACAATGTTCATTGCCTGCGTATTAAGATACATGTCATCGAACAAGGACAAGCGCCAAAAAAGAGCATGAATCCGTCCGAAATCTATTTCCTCAAAGACCGGATACATCCTGTCGTCGTAATCTTCTTCGTCCATCGGGACCTCGAAAAGCTAACGTAAAGAAGCCTAAAGCGCGCGCACCTGATGACCCTGCAAATTAGCACGACGCCTGTGACGCGCGCTCGCTTTTAAGGCTAAAAATCTGTGTTTCTGGTACCGCAGACTTCGCAGTTCTGTGTCACGGTTCCGCCCGAGTCGGGGCGTCTGGCTGGAGCCGCCAACCGTGGAGTTTACCCCCAGGCGCTTGGTCGAGGGTAGCACGCCCCTTTCTCGACCCGCCACCCGGGCAGATCGCACCGCGTTGGAGTCTCGATCTTACCGGACTGTGCAAACTGGTAGACAGCCTTCCCTGCTGGAGTGTTCGCACAAGCCGCCGCCGTCTCGTCCGGGGCCGCCGCGTACCCCTCCACCAAGCCCGAGGCCCGGCCGACGCTTTCCATGTAGATCCCGAACCCCAGCGCGCCCGCGAGCATTGCGGCGATAGCGAGGGACAAGCCCATCCCCGAGCACAATTCTCGCGTGCCGGCCACCTGGTGGGTGTCGGAAAACAGATGATTCCCGACAGGCCGCGCCAGCGCTGGGACGGCGCCAAGTGGCGGCTGGTGACATGGCTGTTGGGGCTGCCCCTACATTCGCACCTGAAGATCGGCGCCGAAGCGAAGCCCGAGCATCCGGCACGCGCTGCGCAGGAGCTTCAGCTTGGTCTCGTTGTTTTCGTTGGTGCCCACGTACCAATCGGGGGCGAATTCGACGGTAGAGGCCCAGAGCTTGGGTTTATTCGGATAGACCTCCTGCGGGCTGCGGCCGACATAGCGGCGCGAGCGTCCGAGGCGACGTGCCGCCTCGCAAAAACGCTCGGGAAACTCGGGCTCCAACTCGGCGAAATGCCGCAGCACGGACGCCAGGATGTCGTTGCCGTTGCGTGCGGCGAAATCCTGGCCGTATAGCCGGTAGCCCGGGGCTATCGAATGGGCAGCGCGAGCCGACGGTGGCCGGGGGGCAGGCGGCTCCAACTCACGCTGAAGCTTGGAAATGGTGCGGCTCAGGACAGCGAGTTGGCTCTTCAGGGTCACCAATTGGCGCGAATCAGGCTGCATGGGAGTAATCTCGGCTATTTGTCGACAGAATGGAGTTTTCCATGCGGTCGTCGCCGGCGGGGCGCCGACGCTGGCCGCGCAGCAACCGCTTCTCGGTCTTGCGCGACGGGCGGTAGACCGTCACGACGGTGTCGCCGGCGATGACGACCCGACAGCCTTTCAAGCGCTCGATTGCTGCGATCTCCTGCTTAAGTCTGCGGATCTCGCGATCCGCGTCCTGCGCCAGTAGCAGTACGCTGTCTTGATCGATCGGCGTTCCGGCAGCGACGATCATGGGAATATCGGATTCCAGAAGACCGCGTTGGCGAATCCGCGTCAATGCGTGGCGTGAATAGTCGATGATCATAGTTTGCACACCGCGTATAGCGTCGATATCTGTTGGTTGTACCGAATCAGGCTTCGGGTCAGCGACCAGGACTTAAAAGATCGGCTCAGATGACGACTCCAGAGGCTCCAGAAATCGCCCTATCCATTCCTTGAATGTCTCGTCTGACATGGTACGACGATTCTCCGTCAAGGTCCGTAAGTCGGGGTAGCCCATCGCCACAAGTTTGACCAAGAAAGAGAAACGCTCGGGGGATTCCGCCAGACTGTCGATATCGGGAATCGACACCCTGATCCCCCGTTCCAGTACAGCCGTGGAGAAGCTATAGTCCGGCGCGCCCGTACCGTACCCTGGGGAGATGTCTTCGATGGGTTTTCCCGGAATCCCGCTGATTACCCCATCTGGCAGATCGTTGAGCAGTGCGTTCAAATAGTCCGCATAAAACGAGCGTGCTTCTTTAGCGTCTTCGTAGAAGTCGAAAACCCTCCTTTTCTCGATCGCATCTTCTTCCTCGGCGATAACGCCAGGGTCAGGCCATCCCCATGCATGGCTCAGATACGGAACGCGATTCACGGCATCTTCCAGGGCCTTCTCGACCCCCTCTACCGCCTCCTGCAAAGCCCCCCGTCTGCGCTCCAAACTGGTCTGCGCCGTGAGCAGGAAGAGGAGCGGCGCCAGTTCGACGATCACCTCGCGCCGAACGCGGTAGAGTTTCCCCACTAGCTCCAAGGCGGTCAGTGTCGACGAAGGGACATTCAGCTTGAGTTCGGAGCCACCAGAGACGCTCGCCGAAGGCAGTTTGGGCGGCCGAGTCAGCACGTCCCATGGCACTCCCCCCAAGGCTGCACACAGTCGATTGCGGCTTGTATCGCGGACTTCGTCGATCTGCTGACCGCGCTCCCAGCGGCCGATCTGCGACTTGCTGATCTTGCTTTCGGCAGCGAGCTGGGTCTGGGACCAGTTGCGGCTCTTGCGCAGGGCCTTTAGCGTCTCGGGGTTCAGACTGTTGGTCATGGCGGCTTTCCGTTGGAGGTTTCGTTATGTGAAACTATAGCGCCTAAATAACCAAATTATGGTATCTCTTTGAGTGTCATTGTCCGCCAAGAGAAGTCGAGTCAGCGACTCTTCGATCTCTTTGAAGGTACTGCAACGACACTTCGGCGAGATTAGTCTCGGGATGTTTGTCGCGCTCTTGAGACGAAACGACGCCTGCAGGTGTCCTTTCGGTGGCGGTGCTGCGGCCGTGTCCGGGAAAACCCCGTCTACCCCAAGTTCCGGACCTGTTTGGAGGCGCGGAAGCGCGGCCCGCTACCGTGAAGACACCAGGGGAAATAGGGGACGTACCACGAAATACATTTCTGATGGCACTCCCCGCCAGACTCCTGAAGGAAAGCTGAAATAAATCAAGGCGCGTCTTGGCCAAGTCGTCACGAGACTGCGTCGGCGGGGCCGTGGAACACGCAGCACCGGTCGTCCAGGGCCTCGGGCCCCACAACGAACAACCGACGGCCTCCTTGCAACACCGCCAGTATGATATTCTCATACTAATGAGCACCATCGAACGCATCACCATCACACTCACCGCCGAGATGGCACAGGCCGTGCGCGGCGCCGTGCAGGCTGGCGAGTACGCCTCCAGCAGCGAGATTATCCGCGAGGCCCTGCGCGACTGGCGGCATAAGCGGGCGTTGCAGGAACAGGAGTTAGGCGAACTACGCGCGCAGGTCCAGGAGGGGCTGGCCGACATCGCGGCCGGGCGCCTACGCGACTTCGACGCCGAGCGCATCATTCGTAAGGGAGAGCAACAATTAGCGGCTCGCGACGCCTGCGCATAACCGACAGCGCCGAGCAGGATCTCGTCGATATCTGGTGCTTCATCGCCCAGGACAATCGCCGGGCCGCATCGAAGCTGATCCGCGAGATCGAGGGGCGTTTCGCGACGGTCCAGGCGCATCCGGAGATTGGCCCGCGCCGCGAGCGGCTGGCCCCGGGGTTGCGGGCGCATTTCCACCGCGACTACGTGCTGTATTACCGGTTTACCGACGAGGAAGTCATCATCGTGCGCGTGGTGCACGGCGCGCGGGATGTTCGGGCGCTGACCTTCGACGAGGGCACTCAGTGACCCCGCGAGGCTCGCCGTGGCGTCGGGTGCCCCGGCACCTTGCGCTGGCCCCGGCGCGGCGCGCCAGGCCCGCCGGCGGACACCGGCGGGCGTCCGATCGTGCCAACCGTAGCACCCTCAATGACTTAGCGTCGAAGCATGTTCCTACGCGAAATCTGAAGCCTGACCCAACGCGGGAGCCGCAGATTTCGCGTAGGACCACCGAAAACGATCAATTGGTGACCGATGTTTCGGCGCGGTCCCGAAAATCCGACAGGCTACTCGCGGCTTGGCACCCACTGGCGCGCAATCCGCGCCGGCCCAGCCCTGGCGTGCTCAGGCCGTGGCGCGCCGTTCGTCGGACCCCGCAGCGGCGGCGCTCGGCTGCGCGGGTCCCGCGTAGGCTTCGACCCGGGCCTTGAGCTTCTGGCCGGGCCGGATGGTCACGACACGGCGGGCGGTGATCGGGATTTCCTCACCGGTCTTTGGATTGCGCCCCGGGTGCTCCTTCTTCTCGTGCAGGGCGAAATTCCCGAACCCGGACAGTTTCACGTCCTCGCCGCGCTCGAGCGCCGTGCGCATCGCCTCAAAGAAGCCCTCGAGGATCTCGCTGGCCTCCCGTTTGTTGAGCCCAAGCTCGTCGAACAGGTGTTCTGCCATGTCGGCTTTCGTCAAGGCCATACCTTCAATCCTCAGTGGTGCGCGAACATCGACTCAGGACAAGCCAACACAGACCCCATCGTCTAAGCCTCTGCTTGGGCGGTCATTGTCTGAGCAGGCTCTTGTAAAATCAATCACAATGCAAGACTATTTTAGGTGATCTGGCGTTTGATGTGAGCAATGGAGTTAGGTCCGCGAAGGGGCGGCGGCCAACAGGCGGTCCTGGAGCACGGGGATCTGCCCGCGCCGACCCTCCCGAGCCTGGTCTTGCGCCACCTGGTGACGCTCCCTCGGACCTGATCGAGGTCTCGCTCGCCTGGTCGGGGCGAGGGTTGCTCCTCGGTCGCTCAGGCCAACGGCGATGGCTTGGATCCAGACCGCGGAAGACCGAGTGTTGCCCGGTCTGGCTTGCGGTAACGGAGGAGCAGGCTTCGGTTCAGGAGATATGCAATGAGTAAAGCACCCGTCGATGGTATGGGGGTCGAGTCGGCAGCACTGAACGGACTGGTGGGCCAGTTGCGTGACCTGATCGCCCAGGCACGCGCCCAGGCGCTGCGTACAGTGGATGCCGTTCAAGTACGTGCCTGCTGGGAGATTGGCCGCCATATCGTGGAGTTCGAGCAGCAAGGCCACGCCCGAGCCACTTATGGAGCGCGACTGTTGCCGCAATTGGCGGAACGCCTGTCGCATGAGTTCGGCGCGGGTTTCGATGCGCGTAATTTGCGCCACATGCGCAGCTTTTTCCAAGCCTTTCCATTTTGGAACGCGGTGCGTACCGAATTGAGTTGGACGCATTACCGCACGCTGCTGCGACTGGATAGCGAGGCGGCAAGGCAGTGGTATGTGAACGAGGCCATTGCCCAAAATTGGAGTTCACGAGCGCTGGAGCGCCAAATTGGCACCCTCTATTACGAACGCCTGCTGTCCAGCCAGGACAAGGCTGCCGTCCAGGCTGAAGCAAGCAGTCAGGTAGCCCCCTTGAATCAATCCCCGCGTGCGTTTGTGCGCGACCCCGTGCTACTCGAGTTTTTGGGCTTGCCGGGTACGGGCCGTTTGCTTGAAAGCGAATTAGAGCAGGGCTTGATGGATAAGCTGCAAGCCTTCCTGCTGGAACTGGGCAAGGGTTTCGCCTTTGTCGCGCGGCAGCAGCGCATCAGCACCGAGAGCAAAGATTTTTACATCGACCTCGTCTTTTACAATTACTTACTGAAATGCTTCGTGCTGTTCGACCTGAAAACCGGCGAACTGACGCATCAGGACATCGGCCAAATGGATATGTATGTTCGCATCTATGACGATCTGAAGCGCGGCGCCGATGACAACCCGACGGTGGGCATAATTTTGTGTTCGCAAAAAGATGCTTCGGTCGTGCGCTATTCGGTTCTCAATGACAGCGAGCAACTGTTCGCTAGCCGCTACAAGCTGGTCTTGCCGTCCGAGGATGAATTGCGCCACGAGTTGGAGCGCGAGCGAGCGGCTTTTCTGGCCCAAGTCGAAGCACAAGGGGCTGGATGAGAGGTCTGAGAATCATTGGAACGATTGCGGTCCGGCCCGCCGGGGCCTGACCGCTCGGTTCGCTCGGTTCCCCTTGCAACCGGCACAGCGCCGGGTGTGTCACCTGGCGCGGGGTTGGTCTGGCAGTGGCCCCCTCGGCGGCGCGGCGACGGTCACGACGCGCCCGCGGGGCCGGCCCGTGTGCGTGATACAGAATGAGTAATTCTGTCTCAGGGACCCCCGAAAAACGGCCCAAAAAGGGCGCCCGCGCGGGCCCAGAGGGGCGTTTTTTGGGGTTTTCGCGGGCTGCCTTGATACACTTCCCTTAAGTCATCGGTAGGGGTCACCTCACGAAACGGAAAAAATCGTACGCGAAGGCTCGGACGGCACACGAAAAGGCCGCAGTCACTTAAACGACCGCTTGTGTGACGCCCCGCAGCAACCCGATTTGACCATCTGAAATAGTCACTTAACCCGTCATTCAAACTAAGACACGCAAAGGGGTGCGAAGACGTAGAGCCAAGTCGTTGCCTACCGGCGCAGCCGCGGCCCATCCGGGGTGCACCTGGAGCGGCCCCATGGGCTATATGGCTATGCACCACAGGCACTTAGAACCTTAGCGTACGATTTTTTCCGTTTCGTGAGGTGACCCCTCAAGAGACTTAGAGCTCGATGGCGTCAGCCGCGTAATCGGAACAGGTAAGAGCCTGACGAATATCTTCGGCAACCGACCGGGCAATTTTGGTATTTCTGTCAGCAAGGTCTTTGGCCAAAGCTTCAAGCAATCCGACTTTCTCTTCCGGGTCGTTAGTTGCGTCCCGGGGTTTATCGATCCAGGAAATAAGGACATTGGAGACGGTGGTGCAGAAGGGGTTCTCGCGGACAGGGTGGCCGCTCTTACGGAAATTTTGCAGATCAATCAACGCAGGTGTGACGCGTGAGTCAATAGCGGACGCGACTGCTTTCAGTGCTTTCTCCAAGAAAGCCAGCTTGTCGCTATTGCTGACCGGCTTGGGTTCATTAATGACCTTGGCTGTTGCCAGACTATTCAACGTTGTATTCACCTAATTTCTCCACAAGGTTAGCGTGCGCACAACGCGCCACGCGATAAGAATCTACCCGGCGTCGAAACGACACATGCTCATTCGACGCCGCACGCTTGCCACGGTCTTAATCCTAGCGCGGCCGGCATGATTCCGCAAGCGCCCATTTCGCAATCAGCTTCGCGAATCAGCGAATGGACCAGCGAGCTGCTTATACTACCTAATAAAGCAATCAAGCCAACAAGCGTCTGGGTGAGAAAACACAACGGAACAAGAGCACTATACTGGCCAAAGCAACCAATCTAATAAGCTTGGTAGCATCCAGGCAAGGGAGCAAGAGCCTGTGGTAACGTAACACAAGATGGTAAGTATCTAGACAAGACAAGGGAACAAGACTACGGGCATAGGTAGCACAATAAGTAATGCCTGCCTGCAAGTAGCTTATACTTGCATATCTAGGGCAACCAAGGAATAAGACAGCTAGGGCCTCGGTCGTTCGCCGCACCGCCGCGATACTCCCGGGTGGCACCCCGGGGCGGGGTAGACCCAACACTGACATTGGTGGCGAACTCACTGCAAGGCGCCGGACAGCCACAACAACAGGCACTTGGAAGACAGCGCTTCAGCGGTTTTCCTGATTCGCCACCAGTGTCAACACTCGTGTCACAAGCCGCCACTTCGGACACGGCAGCGCAGGTACGGCCCGTCGAAAGCACCGCGCGGAGCGAGCCTCAACGGGTGATCCTGCTGCTGGCCGACCGCCGCAATGCAGTGGTGCCGACGAGCGCAAATACCATTAAGTTAAGCCCTCCGTCACCGGCAACGCTTGTAGTTGGGGTGGAACCCCTGAATCTTGGCCGGCTTCATGTTGCGCGGTGCCGAGCGATCTGGTCGCACCGCCTCCACGCTGGCGGCCATGGCCAAGACCAGTGTGGTGAGGAGTTCCTGGCCCCCGAGGCCCCCGAGGCCCATGAGCAACCGGGCACCGGTGTGCTCAGTTGAGAGGGCGGCCTGACCCGCCCGATTCACGGGATCGGCCAACACCGCTGCAAGCGGTCTTCCGGCATCCCGTCGAGGGCCGACGACATGACCAATCGAATCCAAACCAACGACCGCAGCGACGAGTTTCGCCGCGAGACCCTGCGCGACCTGCTTGCAGAACGCCGTTACTTGCGCGGCATCGAGGCGCACAACCCCCTGGCCGCGCTGATCGCCGAACGTGTGGTGGCGGCGCACAACGGGCGTCCGGCGCGCTTCGACTTTCTGTGGAGCGGTAGCCTGACCGACTCACTCTCTCGCGGCAAGCCGGATACCGAATATGTCGCCTCCAGCGACCGCATGGGTGGGCTGGGCGATATCCGCGCCGTTAGCGACAAGCCGATCATCTACGACGCCGACACCGGCGGCCTCACCGAGCACTTCGCGCTGGACGTGCCAAGGCTGGAACTAATCGGCGTGTCCGCGGTGATCATCGAAGACAAGACCGGTGCCAAGCGCAACTCGCTCTACGGTAACGAGGTCGAGCAGCACCAGGAGGACCCGGCGGCCTTCGCCGAGAAGATCGCGCTCGGCAAGGCGGCCCAGCGCGACAGTGACTTCATGGTCATCGCCCGCATCGAGTCGCTGATCCTGGACCGCGGGGTGGACGACGCCATCGCGCGCGCCCGCATCTACCTGGAGGCGGGTGCGGACGGGATCATGATCCACAGCGCGGCCCGCGACCCGGCCCCGGTCTTCGACTTCTGCGCCCGCTACCGGGCCGATGGCCACCGCGTCCCGTTGGTGGCAGTGCCGTCTGCCTACAGCCAGGTGACCGAAAGCGAACTGGCCGACGCAGGGTTTCGGATCGTCATCTACGCCAACCAGCTGCTCCGCGCGGCCTACCAGGCGATGCGGAGCACCGCGGAGTCCATCCTGAGACACGGCCGGGCCTTGGAGGCCGACGGGCAATGCCTGCCGATCCGCGAGGTCATCCGCTTGATCGAGGGAGGGCGCTGAGATGTTGAACGTCAGAGACTTCTACGCCGCCTTGGACAGTGCCGGTATCCGCCGCTTCTGCGGTGTCCCCGACTCCACCCTGAACGATCTGGTCGCGCACATCAAGGCGGCGCGACCAACCTGCTGCATCTGGTCATCGACAACGGCACCCACGACTCGGTGGGCGGGCTGCCGACCTGCGGGGAACGGGTCGACCTTCCAGCGCTGGCGATGGCCTGCGGATATCGTAGCGCCGAGCGGGTCGACACGGCCACGGCGCTCGCGGCCCGACTGCGGGCGTTCCGGACCGAGCCCGGCCCGGCATTGCTCGCCATCACCGTGCGGTCGGGGGCACGGGCCGATCTCGGGCGGCCGGGCGAGACGCCGCGGGAGAACATGGAGCGGTTCATGGCAGAAGTTCGGGCGTTCGGGTGCGCGCCGACCAAGCCCTGGCGCAGTTAAGACCCGGTCGATCAGGTAGCCCCGCGGGGAGTCCGGCACCGGGGTGTCGGGCTCCTCTCCACCGGCGCCGACGGCATCGGCACCCGCGCGATGCCCCGGTGCCACCCCCCAGGCCGCCGGGCGGCCGGTTGCTGCGCAGGCACTTCGTCCCCCATCTGTTAGACTCACACTGCTATCAACCCTGATCGTTCACCTGACACCGTGCGCCAGGCGCAGCCGCTATGCAATCCAACCTGACCATCGACGTTGCACTGATCCGCAAGGCACGCCAGTTGACCGGCGTCAGCTCCGATACCGAGTTGCTGGAGCTTGGTCTGCGCACCTTGATCCAATCGCGGAGTCCCGCACGCGAAGACCATCCCCAGCCGACTACTCGCCGCGACCGATTCCC
>Ga0247836_1007162_pt1 | contig 11957 bp, 6 predicted proteins | sample LaCruzMarch2015__4_FD_187116 | JGI IMG/M metagenome (GOLD analysis project Ga0247836, IMG submission 187116) | Freshwater microbial communities from meromictic Lake La Cruz, Castile-La Mancha, Spain - LaCruzMarch2015_14m | ecosystem: Environmental > Aquatic > Freshwater > Lake | place: Spain...
CACCGCGTGGGATCCGAGATCACCTCGCCCGGATAGCCGAGGGCGATCATCAACGCTGCCGCGATCACCAGCCGTGTCAGCAGGCTCGTCGCCTTGGCAGCCGGCAGCCGGAGGACGGCCACCAGTTCGACCATCAACAGCGGCACGGTGAGGATCCAGTCGGCATACCGATAGAAGTCATTGAAGGCGGCGCCGCTGCCCTTATAGCCACCGTCCGCCAGCGTGTAGGCGCCGTGCCAACTGTGGCGAATCATGAAATAGTGATAGCAGGCGATCGACACCACCAAGCCCGAAACGAGCAGGGCGGGCCGGTATTCCGGATCGACATGCGCGCGAGCCATGAACAGGAACAAGGCGGCCGCTCCCATCGTCGCAACCGTCATCGAAAAAATGTTGTCCACAGCGTTGTACTGGAACACGGAGAGGTCGGGCATCGCCGACCCCAACAAAAGCAAACCTTCAATCATCGCTTCACCTATTTCGTGTGATGTTGAAACAAAATTCACCGCTCCACTTTTGGAACGGCAATCGCCAGTTTCTTAGGCAAGCCGTGCCAAACTGGCCACTGGCAACTCACATTGCCCTTGTGACCGGCCTTTCACGCCTCCCCCTCGCGGAAACTGGCGAGATGATAGACCGCACGGGGACACTTCTGCAAGCCGGGACCTGCCCACGAGCACGATCTGCCGGCAGCCGGACCGCGGCACTCGGCAGTCCTGCCCTGGATGGCTGCCTCCTCGCCGGCTGCGGCGTCTTATCCCAACACGTTTTCCAGCACCTCTTCCGCCACATAGATCGGCAGGTTCGGCTCGCACGTGACCGCCACGGCAATCGCGTCGGACGGCCGAGCGTCGATCTCCACGATTTCGCCGTCGCTTAAGACGCGGATCGTGGCGAAGTAGGTGTGCTCCTTGAGCTCGCTGATCACGACGTCCTGAAATTCACCCCCGAGCAGCTCGACGCTCGCCACGAGCAGATCGTGCGTGAGCGGCCGGGGCGACTGGTGGTGCTTCACCCGGCGATCGATGCTCGTGGCCTCGAAGAGGCCGATCAGGATCGGAAACGTGCGGTCGCCCTCGACCTCCTTGAGGTAGACAACCTGCTGATCGTTGATCTCGCTGATGATGATCCGCGAGAGTTCCATCTGGACGCTCATGTTTCGGCTCCGGCGTGCGGCTCGAGGGCGTGCGACGGTTGCGACCGCCTGCGTCCACCCTTCGCACTATGCTACCCCAAAGACGCTGTCGTTTCACGGGGCCTGCGTGCGTTGCCGCAGGGCGGCGAGCGTCTCGAGCCCTTTCGCCAGCTTCGCCTCGAGTTCGGCGAGCTGCTCCCGCTCCTTCTGCACGACCTGGGGCGGTGCCTTGGCGGCAAACTTCTCATCGGCGAGCTTGGCCTGCTTGGCCTTGATGAAGCCGGCCGTTTTTTCGTTTTCCTTCGCGAGCCGGGTGATCTCGGCCCCCACGTCGATGAGGTCGGCCAGATCGACGAACACGTCGCAGCCGGCGACGGTCGCCGTTGCGGCCCCGGCCACCCCGATCGCGTCAGGGCCGGCGGCCGTGATCTCCGCGACCGCCATCGAGGCGAGGGACGCGTGCATCGGAGCGAGCAGGTCGCTCGTGTCCTGCGATGCCCGGATCACTACCTTCACCTGCGTACGCGGCGGCACGTTCTGCCGGGAGCGAATCTCGCGGATCGCCCCGACCACGGCCAGAAAGGTGCCAAACTGCCGCTCCGTGCGGTCGTCGATCCACGCAGGCGGTGGCGTGGGCCAGGCCGCAGCCATGATCGTGGGGGAGAGGCCGGCCGGGTCCCACGGCAGCCGCCGGCCGCCGGCGATCTCGTGCAGATGCTGCCAGATCTCTTCGGTGACGAACGGCATGATCGGGTGCAGGAGCCGGAGGATCGTGTCGAGGCCGAGGAGGAGCATCGCCTGGGCCTGCGGCCGTGTGGCGGGATCGGCGAGCCGGGCCTTGCAGAGTTCGAGATACGCGCTGCAAAACTCGTCCCAGGCGAAGGCGTAGAGGATGCGGGCCGCCTCGGCGAAGCGATACTCGTCGATCGCCTTCGTTGCATCGCGGGTGACGCTCGCCAGCCGGCTGGCCAGCCAGCGGTCCTCGAGCGCTGCGGGGCTCGCGCCGAGCGACTCCGCCTCGAAGCCTTCGAGATTCATGAGCACGAAGCGGGTGGCGTTCCAGAGCTTGTTGGAGAAATTCCGGCCCGACTCGAACCGCTCGGAGAGAGCCGGCCCGCGGGGCAGGGCCAGGTCGTCAGGCTTCGTCGCCCACTGCGTCCGAAACGCTCCCTTGCACTTCGGGCACTCGATCCGGGGATGCATCCTGTTCTGCACGGTCTGCTCGATCCGGGCCTCGCAGTGCGGGCACTGAAACTCGACCGGCATGCGCACGTCCTGCGTCTCGGTGGCCATGCTCACCATGCCGAATCGCAGCGCGTCGGCCCCGAGGGCCTCGATCACGTCCACCGGATCGACCCCGTTGCCCTTGCTCTTGCTCATGGTCTCGCCGTAGCGGTCGAGAATCTTGGGGTGGATCGCGACGTCGCGAAACGGAATCTTTCCAGTGTCGAAGATTCCCATGATCACCATCCGGGCGACCCACAGCGTGATGATGTCGCGGCTCGTGACGAGCGTGCTCGTGGGATAGAAGCACGCGAGCTCGGGCGTGGCGGCGGGCCAGCCGAGCGTGGAATGCGGCCAGAGCGCTGACGAGAACCACGTGTCGAGCACGTCGGGATCGCGAACGAGGGGCTGGCCCGCAATCGCCTCGAGGCCGAGCGCCTCGTCGCGGGAGCAGACATGCCAGCCCGTGCCGCCGTCGCTCGTCCAGGCGACGCCGTCGCGGCCAGCGAATGCCTCGGCCAGGTCGGGCTCGGCCACGCCGTCGACGTGCCAGATCGGGATCCGATGGCCCCACCAGAGTTGGCGGCTCACCGGCCAGTCGCGCTTCTCGCCGAGCCAGTCGAGATAGCTCTTGGCATATCGCTCCGGAAAGATCCGCACGGAGCCGCTCGTCACCGCGTCGAGCGCGGGCTGGGCGATCTCATCCATCCGAATGAACCACTGGTCGGCGAGGTAGGGCTCGATCGGCGTCTTCGAGCGGTCGGAATGCGCGAGCTCGATGATCCGATCTTCGACCTGCACGAGCTGCCCGGCCGTTTCGAGATCGGCCACCACCTTCGTGCGGGCCTTGTGGATCGTGAGGCCCGCGTAGGGCCCCGCGTCGGCGTTGAGCGTGCCGTCGGGGTTCAAGATGTTCACCATCGGCAGGCTCTGCCGGCGGCCGACGTCGTAGTCGTTGGGATCGTGGGCCGGGGTAATCTTCACGCAGCCCGAGCCCATCTCCGGCTTCGCCCAGTCGTCGGCCACGAGCGGGATCGCCCGGCCAAGCAGCGGCAGCCGCACCTTCCGGCCCGCGCGGGCCATCGTGGCGAGCGTCTCGAGGAGGGGGAGGAGCTCGGTGCGACGAACTGCCAGATCGTCGAGCGCCCGGTCGATCTCGGCATGCTCCTTCGGGTTCGCCTGCGCACGCTTCTCGCGGAGCGCTTGCTCAGCCGCTTCGAGTGCGACAGCGGGGGCCGGATGGACGGCCACGGCCGTGTCGCCGAGGAGCGTCTCAGGCCGCGTGGTCGCCACGGTCACGCTCGCCGGCTGGCCGGGCTGGGGCTCGATGACGTCGTAGCGGATGTGCCAGAAGTGGCCCTTCACCTGCTCGTGAAACACTTCGTCGTCGCTGACGGCCGTCTGCAGGAACGTGTCCCAGTTCACGAGCCGCTTGCCGCGGCGCACGAGGCCCTTGTCGAACAGGCGGAAGAACGCCTCGCGGACGGCCGCCGCGCACTGGTCGTCGAGCGTGAACCGGGTGCGGCCCCAGTCGCAGCTCGCCCCGAGGTCGCGGAGCTGGCCGAGGATCCGCTTCTCATACTGCTCCTTCCAGGCCCAGATCCGTTCCACGAGCTTCTCGCGGCCGAGGTCGTGCCGAGAGAGCTTTTCCTCCTCGAGGAGCCGCCGCTCGACCACCGCCTGCGTGGCGATGCCCGCGTGGTCGGTGCCCGGCATCCAGAGCGTGAGATAGCCCTGCATCCGCCGCGTGCGCACGAGCACGTCCTGGAGCGTGTTGTTGAGGGCGTGGCCGAGATGCAGAGCGCCCGTCACGTTGGGCGGCGGGATGACCATCGAAAACACGGGCCGCGTGTCGCCTGGGGCAGCCGGCTCCGCATGCCAGGTGCGTGCGGCATCCCAGAGTGCCCGGCAGCGAGCCTGGGCGGCCTTGTGGTCGTATTGCTTGGGCAGTTCGGGCATGATGATCTCGGGCTCGAAAACCTGCGAATGTAGCGAACGCCCGTGCGGTTTCGCCACCATGATCGCCGCCACAGCCCAGTCACGAAGGAGGATTCACGATGGCCTGGCTGCAGGAGCATGTGCAGCTTGCCCCGCGGCGGCGCGGGTTTCACCTGATCACGCGCGAGGTCGAGGCGGCGCTGCCTGGGCTTTTGCGGGTGCGTGTCGGGCTGCTCCACGTGTTCATTCAACACACGTCGGCGAGCCTGTGCATCAACGAGAACGCCGATCCCGACGTGCCGCGCGACCTCGAGATGGCGTTCAACGAGATCGCCCGGGAAGACTTTCCCTATGCGCACACGGCCGAAGGGCCCGACGACATGCCGGCCCACGTGAAGGCGGCGATGCTCGGCAGTTCCGTCACGGTGCCGATCACCGACGGCCGCCTCTGCCTCGGCACCTGGCAGGGCATCTACCTCTGCGAGCACCGCGACCGGGGCGGGCCACGCCGGCTCGTGCTCACGGTCCACGGAGAGTTCGCCACCATGCCGGCGACGTAAATCTGTCACGAGCGCTGTCGCTGAGGCGTTTTGCGATCATTACAGTAGGAGGGGAGTGCGGGTAACGAGTCGTTGCCCCACGCCGCCCATCGACCCGGGGAGGCGAGGGGGTCGGCGAACGCTCGAGGAGCCTTGGGCCGCCGCGGCCCACGCGACAAGACTTTTGCAACCCCCGAGCCGGTTTGTCGCCACAATGGCTTGCACAGCTCGAATGCATCAGAGGTATACGACATGAAGGCCGGTTACGGAGTTTCTTTCGCGTGGGTGTTCGCGATCATCCTCACGACGCATGCGCTCGCCGCCGAGCCAGCCCGGCTCGAGCTTCGGCCCCATGACCATGTGGTGTTTGTCGGCAACACCCTCGCCGAGCGGATGCAGTATTTCGGAAACTTCGAGACGCTGCTGCACTCCCGGTTCCCGCAGCATGAACTCTACGTGCGGGACCTCGGCTGGTCGGCCGACGAACTCACGATCCGCCTGCGGAGCCGAGGCTTCGCTGACCACGGCAGCAACCTCGTCGATCATGCGCCGGACATCCTGATCGCGATGTTCGGCTTCAACGAATCGTTCGCCGGCCCGGCCGGGGTGGCAAAGTTCGAGAAGGATCTGGCAGCATTCGTCAAAGATCCCTTATCGATCGATCGATACACATCGCCCGGTGGCGACTGGGACAAAGCGACTGACGGGAGCAGCCTCGCTGCTGCGAAGAAGCCCGTACGGCAGGTCGTGCTCGTGTCGCCCACGGCGCATGAGAATCTGAAGAATTCTCATCTGCCCGACGGCGCAGACACCAACAAGAACTTAACGCTCTACACAGAAGCCATGCGGAAGGTGGCGGCCCAGGAGGGGGCTGTGTTCGTCGATCTCTTCACGCCCAGCCTCGCGGCCATGCAGCGTTCGGCCAAGCATTGGACGATCAACGGCATCCATATGAACGCGCACGGCGACGCCGAGATGGCGAAACTGCTCGACGCCGGTCTCTTCGGCTCGGCCGCGGCCGCCGCGACGATCGACATGGGCAAGCTACTGGCCGCTGTCAACGAGAAGAATCTGCAGTTCTTCTACGACCATCGCGGCGTGAACGGCTGCTACATCTACGGCGGCCGCAAAAACCCTTACGGCACCGTGAACTTTCCCGCAGAGTTCAAAAAGCTGCGGGCGATGACGGCCGTCCGTGATCGCCGGGTCTGGGACGTGGCCCAAGGCAAGCCTGTGCCCGAACGGATCGACGACTCCGCCACGGGCGAGATCCCGCCGGTGGAGACGAACGTCAAGTCACTGCCGCCGGCGACGACGCCGGCGGAGTCGCAGGCCATGATGGAGATCCAGGCCGGCTACGAGGTGAATCTCTTCGCTTCGGAGGTGGAATTTCCGAACTTGGCCAATCCCGTGCAGATGGCCTTCGATGCCCAGGGACGGCTCTGGGTCGCCACGATGCCCGGCTACCCGCAGTACTTTCCGGGCACGCCGGTCGACGACAAGATTCTGATCTACGAAGACACCGACGGCGATGGCCTGGCCGACAAAGAGACCGTGTTCGCCGGCGGCCTGCATCTGCCGACGGGCCTCGAGATCGCCGATGGCGGCTGTTATGTGGCCCAAGAGCCGAATCTCGTGTTCTTGAAAGACACGAACGGCGACGACAAGGCCGACGTCCGCGAGATCGTGCTCGACGGCTTCGACTCGGCCGACTCGCACCATGCAATCGGGGCGTTTGCCAGCGACCCGGCTGGCGGCCTGCTCATGATGGAGGGCACGTTTCACCAGACGGCCGTGGAGACGGTCCGCGGCCCGAAGCGGTGCTCGAATGCGGGCATCTTTCGCTACGACCGGAAGCGCGAGCAGTTCGACGTGTTCGTGTCGTATGGCTTTGCCAATCCCTGGGGGCAGACGTTCGACCGCTGGGGCCAGTACTTCGTGGCCGACGCCTCGGGCGGGGCCAACTACTTCGGCACGGCGTTTTCCGGCGACGTCGACTATCCCCACAAGCACGGCAGCCTGAAGCAGTTTCTGCAGAAGCAGTGGCGGCCCACCTCGGGCTGCGAGTTTGTCTCGAGCCGGCAGTTTCCCGACGACGCCCAGGGCAACTACCTGCTCAACAACTGCATCGGGTTCCAGGGTGTGCTGCAATACAAGATGCGGGAAGACGGCTCCGGCTTCGCGGCCGATCCGGTCGATCCGCTGCTCAAGTCGAACGACCCGAACTTCCGCCCGGTGGATCTGGAATTCGGTGCCGACGGCTGCCTGTATGTGGTCGATTGGTACAACCCGCTCGTGGGCCACATGCAGCACTCGCTCCGCGACCCGAATCGCGATCACGCCCACGGCCGGATCTGGCGGGTGAAGGCAAAGGATCGGCCGCTCGTGGTGTCGCCAGCGATCGCCGGCGAGCCGGTGGCGAAGGTGCTCGACGCGCTGAAGACCTACGAGGATCGCGCGCGCTACCGGGCCCGGGCCGAGCTGCGGTCGCGGCCGGCTGCCGAGGTGATCCCGGCCGTCGAGGCCTGGATCGCGGGCCTCGATGCCAAGGATCCTGAGTTCTGGCACCACCTCACCGAGGCGCTGTGGGTGTATCAGGGGCAGGACGTGGTCAATGCGGCGTTGCTCGACCGGCTGCTTGCCGCGTCGGAGCCGAATGCCCGCGCGGCGGCCACGCGGGTGCTGGCCTTCTGGCAGGACCGGGCCGGCGATGTGTCTGACAGGCTGCGGAAGCTGGTGGCCGACGAGCATCCGCGGGTGCGGCTGGAGGCGGTGCGGGCGTTGAGCTTCCGCCGCGATCAGGAGGCGATCAACATCGCCATCGAGTCGCTCGTGATGCCACAGGACGACTATCTGGGCTACGTGTTTCGCGAGACGATGCAGACGCTGTCACGGCGCGTGCCGCTGGCGACGGCGGGCGGGCGAACGGGCTCTGCGATGCCGCTCGTGGCCCTCTTGGGCAGCGGCCGGCTGCTGCCTGAGCGTTTTGGCGACGTCGTGGCCATGCTCCTGCAGCGGGGCGGGCCCGATGAGCTGGGCTGGTTGTTCGCCGAGTTTGCCACGCCGAACAAACTCCCGGCTGGTCTTCGGGGCACGATCGCCAGTGGGCTCGTGCAGGCATCGGCGGAGCGGGGCATGAAGCCTGCGAGCGGGCTCGACCGCCTGCCGTCGGTCCTCGACGACAAGCAGCCGGCCGTGCAGACGATGGCGATTAAGCTGGCGGCTGCGTGGCGGGATGCAGCAGCCGTATCGAAGCTCGAGGCGTTTGCGGCCGGCGAGCGCGGCGGCGGCGAGCCCCAGCGGGAGGCGATCGTGGCCCTGGCGACGATCGGCACGCCCGCAGCGAAGGCGGCCGTCGCGAAGCTCGCAGTCAGCGACCAGCCCGAGCCCACTCGGCTGTTGGCGATCGCGGCCCTCGCCCGCTTCGACACGGCGGCGGCAGCCGCGCGGACGGCCGAGGTGCTTGCGGCGCTGTCCGCAAGCGGCAGCGGGCCGCTGCCGACGAGCGTGATCGACGCGGTAGTCGACCGTCGCGACGGACCCGCGGCGTTCGCCGCAGCCCTTGCGGCCCGGTCGCCGTCGGCCGACGTCGCGAAGATGGTGCTACGGCATTTCTATGCCACCGGTCGCACGCTTCCCGAAGTCGCCGATGCGCTCACGAAGGCGGCCGGCATCTCGGCCAACCCCGCCGTACCCTCGCAGGAAGAGATCGTCAAGATCGCGGCGGCGGTCGTGGAGAAGGGCGACCCGGCCCGCGGCGAGGCGATCTTCCGCCGTGCCGAGATCGCCTGCATGAAGTGTCATGCCGTCGCGAAGGCGGGGGGCAACATCGGGCCGGAGCTGTCGGCGGTGGGCTCGATTTCGCCGCCGGAATACATCGTGGCGTCGATCCTCAATCCAGACGCCTCGATCAAGGAGGCCTATGTCACTCGCAACATCATCACCGACTCGGGTGAGGTCCACACCGGCATCCAGATCGACCGTGATGAACTCCGCGTGCGGCTCCGCGACGCGACGGGCAAGACGATCACGATCCCGACGGCCGACATCGAAGAGGAGATCGAGGGCAAGTCGCTGATGCCCAAGGGCCTGACAACGTTCCTCACCGAACAGGAGTTTCTCGATCTGGCCCGATTCGTGTCGGAACTCGGCAAGCCGGGCCCCTACGCGATCCGCTCGACGCCCACGATCCAGCGGTGGAAGGTGCTTGAGAATCCGCCGGCGGATCTCGTGAAGGCCGCAGCCGAGGCGGTTCCTACCGACGAGCGGGTGCAGAAGCAGATCGTGAAGGGCAAGGGGCTGCGTTGGAAATCGGCGTATGCCAAGACGGCCGGCGGGCTGCCGCTCGACGAACTGGTCGCCCCCGGCGGCTCCGGCGTTCAGCCGCTGTGGGTGCAGGGCGAAGTGACCGCCGACGCGGCCGGGCCGGTCGACCTGCAAATCAGCGCTCCGGACGGCACGGCGGCCTGGCTCGGCGGCACGCGGGTCGATCTCGCGGCGTCGGACGCGGTGCCGCTCAACAAGGGTGCCAACACACTCACGCTGCGCGTGCCCGCCACGCCGGGGGCCAGCCAGGAGGTGAAGGCCGAGGTCCGGAAGACGAAGGACTCGCCGCGCCGTGTGGACGTGGTGAGCGGACCGTGACGGCTCGCAACGACTGGGTCGACGGGGCGACTTTTTCTCCACTGGGACGTTGCAGCGTCACTCCCTCGGAGACTTGTATGCGAGTGTATGCCGTGATGGTGGCCGCTGTTGCGGCCGCCTGGGCGGGCGAAGCGGGGGCGCATCAGCCCGGCGATGATGTCGCGAATGCAGCGGACACGAAGCCTGCCGATCGACGGTTCATTTTCATCGCCGCCCCGCGGATACCCGGCAAGCATGCGCCCGACATCGCCGAGGCGTTCGCGCCGTTCGTGAAGCTGAATCAGGTCGAGACCCGGCGCGACGATCGCTGGTTCTACGTCGAGTCGAGGGGCATTCCCGACCATCCTCTGATGGTGGGCATCCGCAGCTGGCAGCAGCAGGTGCCGCTGCCGCAGAGCTACACCGCGGCGAATGCCTGGCAGATTCCGCTCCATCCGGTCGCCGCGAAGGCCCCGGCTTCCACGAAAAACCGGTTCCTGCGCGGCGCGATCGCTGTGGCGGTCAACGGCATTCCGATCTTCAACCCGCTGAACAACCGCGGCGAGGACGCGCTGGCCATCGGCGAACTCGACGACTACGGCGGCCATTGCGGTCGTGCCGACGATTACCACTACCACGTCGCGCCCGTACACCTCGAGAAGATCGTCGGCAAGGGGATGCCGATCGCTTACGCGCTCGACGGCTACCCCGTCTACGGATCCACCGAACCGGACGGTTCGCCGCTGAAAGCGCTCGACGCGTGCGGTGGGCATGATGATGGGGACAGCGGGTATCACTACCATGCCATGAAGGACTACCCCTACCTGATTAGCGCGTTTCGCGGTGAGGTGGTCGAACGGGACGGGCAAGTCGATCCGCAGCCCCGGGCGGAGCCCGTGAGGCCGGCGCTCGGGCCGCTGCGCGGCGCCACGATCGTGGGCTTCGAGGCTCCGGCGGCAGACACCCGGAAGGTCGTCTACGACGTCGGCGGCCGCAGGGGATCGGTCGATTACAGCGTGGGCGCGGACGGCGGCGCCCGGTTCACGTTCACCGATCCGGCGGGCCGCACCACGACCGAAACCTACACGCCACGGAAGCGAGGCCCCCGCCAACCCGCACCTGCACCGCCACCGGGCGAGCGGCGTACCCGCGACGGTCGCGGCACAGGCGCATTCTCAGGCGTTGCACGGCTTGCTGAAGGGGAGATCGTCGTGCGGAGTCCAGCCTTCGGGCCAGGGGAGGCGATGCCTCGCGAGTTCACCTGCGACGGCGCGGGCGTCTCGCCACCGGTCGAATGGCAGCCGGGACCGGCAGGCACGAAGTCGTATGCGCTCACGCTCTGGCACGAGAGCCCGGACGGCGTGAAGAGCTACTGGGTGGTGTACGACATTCCGGCGAACGTCACACAGCTCCCCAAGGGATCACGGTCGATCGGCACGCTGGGGCTGACCGGCAAGCGACGGGCCGAGTACGACCCGATGTGCTCGAAGGGACTAGGCGTGAAGCAGTACCACATCACGGTCTATGCGCTGGCGGGCGAGCCGCAGGTGGATCCAGCCCGGGCGACGCGAGAGGGGCTGCTGGCAGCGATCGGAAAACTCGCACTCGCCGAGGGCACGCTCACGTTCACATACGAACGGAAGGGGCGGCCGTGAGGATCGTCATGCGAAGGCTTCCGCTGGGCTCGTGACTCGTTGCCTTGGGCATACCGGCCGACGCGGCTGCACCCCGGCCGGGATCAGCTAGTATGATGCGTCTGCGACCATGATCCTCGACTCGCTTTCCCTCTGGCACCGCTACGCTCCGCTGCATCCGCGGTTCGCCCGGGCGTTCGCGTTTCTGGAGCAGGTGGGGCCCGAGGTAGCGCTCGGCCGCCACGAAATCGCCGACGACTCGATCTTCGCCCTGGTGCAGCGCTACACCACGCGGCCTGTCGAGGGCATGCAGCTCGAGGCGCATCGTCGCTACATCGACGTGCAGTATCTCGTCAGCGGCCGCGAGGTGATCCACTGGGCGCCGCTCCGTGATCTCGCGCACGTGACCCAGCCGCACGACACGACGAAAGATGCGGGGCTCTTCGCGCTGTCGCCGGCCACGGTGCCCGTGCCGCTGCGCGCGGGGCAGTTCATGATCCTCTTTCCAGACGACGCACACGCGCCGTGCTGCTGCATCGACACCCCGGCCGAGGTCGTGAAAGTGGTCGTCAAGGTCGAGGTCTGACCCTCACACCCGGGGCAGTTCGTAGCCCTTGCGATACTCGCGGGTGAACCGGGCGTTGGCCTCGGCGTCACTCGAGCGCTCGGTAGCGGCGTCGATGGCAAGCTCCCGGCCGAGCACGTAGGGCGTGTCGGCGACGTCGACGGCATTATCGCGCAGGTGAGCCTCGAAGGCGGCAAACGTCTCGGCCACGCGCGGCTCGTCGGCGGCGAGTTTCGGCCGGGTGCCGAGCGAAGCCTTCTCGCCGAGTGCCCACGACACGTTGCCGAGATGCGCCATCG
>Ga0247836_1007171_pt1 | contig 11947 bp, 10 predicted proteins | sample LaCruzMarch2015__4_FD_187116 | JGI IMG/M metagenome (GOLD analysis project Ga0247836, IMG submission 187116) | Freshwater microbial communities from meromictic Lake La Cruz, Castile-La Mancha, Spain - LaCruzMarch2015_14m | ecosystem: Environmental > Aquatic > Freshwater > Lake | place: Spain...
CAGTCCGAACATCTTCAACCAGAGCAGATTGGATCTCATCAAGAATTCTTACAAGTATGCACCGATTAAGTACAATTTCTATTTCAAAAATCCTCAATTTGACGATATTCACCCTCACATCAAGAGACAACTACATATCTTCTTGAACCCCAATCAAACTCCAGGCACCATGCATGAAATGATGTTCAATACCTATATCGAGTGGTTTGGAAGAGAACAGCATAAGAAACTGTATCTAAAGAAAGCTTTGGATTTGTAAATCTTAGGTTGTTATGCTCAGACCTAAATTGCTCATGGCTCTGATATCTCTTCATTACAAACAACAGCAACATTCTCCAAAGTAACACAGTAATGGATTATAAACACACCCTCCATCGAAGCGGCGAAGTTTTGGCCTGGAGATATGGGAATAGTCGCGCAATATGCAGTGGTATTTGCCCAAGCAATTGTAGATTCTAAATCTAAAGGAGTTTTTCCATTTTTGGTTCGTATAAAAGATAACGACTATAATTGGATGGCAGGAATCGATGGTGGAGATATTGGCCCAAAGATTGGCTTCCATACTAATGAAAACGGTTTTATGTTATTCAAAAATGTTAGAATTCCAAAGGATGATTTAATAAACAAATACGTTTAGATTTCTTAAAATGGAGAGATAAAGAATGTGGGTGATCCGAGAGTTGGATTCGGAGCAATGATGCATGTTAGATAGCTGATTACCTGTGTAGCTATGAGAAGCTATGCTATTCCTATTACGATTGCTGTGAGATACTCTTTATTTCGAAGACAATTTAGAAATGGACAGAAAGAAGAAATTTCAATTATTGAATATCAAACTCAACAGGATAAGATTCTCCCTCGTATAGCTGAGTATTACGCGATGAGTGCAGGAGGAACTAAGATAAGATAGTGCAGTTAGGCAAATACCGCTCTTATCGGAAAAAAAGATTTTTCTCTTCTTCAAGAAACTCATGCAAATTTAGCTCTTGGCAAATGTCTTTACACAGAACTTGTAACTGATGGCTGCTAAATATTACGCAGGTCAGTTGGAGGCCATGGAACATCTCATTATGCCGGAATAGCAAGTATATGGAGTTAATCTTTAGCAAATATTCCAGGAGAAGGTTAAAACACTGTGATGTATATCCAAACAGCGAGGTATGTTATGAAAAATTACTTGGCTTTGCTCAATGGAAAACCAGTGGCCGAGAGTGTAAAATATGTCTCAGAGTTGGATGGAGTCAGTGATCTGCAGCTTTCCGGAAAACACGATTGGACTTTGAAGGAGTTGAGACTCACCCTTCTCAGAGGCCTTCAATTCGTCTTAGGAGTCGTCATGAGCCGCCTTCAGTCCAAAGGTAATGAGGAAAGCACAATCGACATCATGAATCACAAACTCGGAAATAGGCTTCAGCAATTAGCCCAGCTTCACGCAGTTATCTTCACGGTAAATGCCTTTATCGGAGATATCGAAGCTGAGACTCACCCCAGCACCAAACCCATCCTTAGCGATCTCTGCAAATTATTTACTATCGGCCAAATTCAGAGGCTGAGCTCATCAATCATTGAAGCTGGATTCATATGCCCAACCAAATTTGCGCTCCTCTAAGAATAAAAACAGCGCATCTTCACAAGATTGCGGCTGATCATTGTAGGACTGACAGATTCCTTGGCGATCCCCTAAAAATATATTCGATCACAGCTGGCGCGGGGCCACCCTTACAATGTAAATTTCCCTTACTCAGAATTTCCTCGACTCTGCGCGTCAAAACGATTTAAACAATGGAATTCAGGAATCACAAAGGATTTGCAGCAGCATCGCCAACGTCCTCGCAAAACAACGTCCAAAATTATGATTGATGATTAATTTTAATATAAATTCAACTCTCTGGCTTCCTTCATCAAGCATCAAATTATGTTATCAATAGTATTCTTTCTAATTAGTTTGTACTTTACTCTTATTCTCAACGAAACATTTTCCAGTTCATTTCCTATGAAATTACTTTCTGATAGTTTCCAAGGTTTATTTGATTTCAATACACATAAAGTACGAAATTAATGATTCAAAGATCAGTATTCATCTAGTTTTGGTGAAGCCGATGATCTCTGCATTTTATCTGAAGCATTTTCTGCAGAGAAGGAGGTCGTATTTACGCACAAGACCGATTTGGCACTTGCATCTTCTGCATTCGCGACTGTCCTTTCCGAATTTACGAGAGTGGGTTCTCCAGAGCAAGTTTGGCATTTGTGGTAAATTAAAATATTAATTTTAATTAATTCATTCACGCCTTAATTCTTATCATCCAACAACCCATTATTAATAGAAAGGTTATTTATATCAGAAAACACCTTCAGGATTGGTTAGCTTGATGTATTATTGTTTTTATGAAGGATTTTCGAGATAAAATAAGGTTTTAAAGATGTAGGTTTTTGGTATTATTTTGGAAAATGAAAGTTAACCGCTTCTTCTTATGCTTCTCTTATATCTATTAATTAAGATTGAATTATGCCTCCTAAAAAGAAAGTAACAAAGACAGCTGAAGAGGGTGGTCAACCTGAATCGCAGCCAAAACCTGCATAAAAACCAGTTTAACCTAAAAAATAAGAGCAGAAGATTGTTGCTCCTGCTCAAATTAATCCAGTTCCAACACCTGCCGCAAGGTTAGATGTTTTGGCTTCTCAGCCACCACAGCAATCACAGCAAGAGCCAGAACAAAAGGTATAGTAGAAACCTCAAAAGATAGTGATTGATGCTGCACAAAATCTTACATAAGAAGAGAGAATCAAACTCAGAAAACTAAGATTTGGAGGTCTTGGAACAGATAATACTTTGTAAGAGGCAGAAAGAGTAAAGATTGTATAAATTAGATAAAGCAATAAAGATTGAAGAAATTCGGAGGAGCTGGACAAGTAGAGGATAAGGATACTTTATAAAAAAGAAAGCAGAAATTCGCTATTGCTGGCTCAGCTGAGGACGATGAAACCCTTAAGAAGAGAAAGGATAAATTCGGTCTTGTAGGTCCCCCTCAAGAGGACAACTCAATCATTGAGGAACGAAAGAAAAAATTCGGAAATCCTGAAGCAACAGTGAGTCTTGATGATGAAATTAAGAAGAACAAGCCTATTAAGAAATTCCATCACAAGTTTAATAACAATAAGAAGTGGCAGAAAGGATTCAAGAATTGAATGATTCAATTAACTAAACATCAATAAAACTCTGTTTTTATAAGCCAATATCTATAAAAGAGTCATAGGAAATTATGATCAATCATGGCTAGACTCATAATAAAGGGGACTTAGTTTGTCTTGAGTGAAGAGCAAAAGGGATTGATGAAGTATTTTGAGGAATGTGAAGCCTTATCAACTGAAAATAATCAAGTATATTAATTAGATGTATTTTCTCCAATAGGATTTCAAAGAATGCTCGACCTTATGACACTAGCTGAATTCAATTTCCCTGATTTCCCAGCGATAAAGACTAACCAACTGTAGCAAGTTATCGGTGATAAGTTAGCAGAATATCTCAAAAAGCTTTCCATCAGTGAGCTCAGTGAATTGCATCAAATAGCTAATTTTTTCGTGTGCCTTGGAATCCGAAAGCTTGTAGCAGCTGCAACAGCTTGCTTCTTCTACTTTGATCCAACTTACGAAGGTTATACCAAAAAAATGAAATAATTTGGTCTATCATCCCTTCCTACAATTCTTTAGATCAAAACATATCAGCAAAAATTATCATCAATGTGATTTTATGAGCTCTTATATATCAAAAACATATAAATTATTGAAGAATGATGAAGATCTAGGATTCACTGGCCTAAATGAAGCAGATTACGACGATTATAATTGTAAGTACTGAGTGATGATAAAAAGCTATAAATCTTCCCTTAACCTCAATTCCTATAAGCTCGATACAAAAGGGTTCGAATAAAAAGTGAAAGAACTTGGGGAGGAGAACGCCTAACTCAAAATATCTGCTCGACAAGCGAGCTATCGAGAAGGTCAACTTATCGAATAATTAAAAAACGCCAAATTGGAAGTAAATATGCTTAGAAATATGCTGAAAAATGAGTATGTAGTCCATTAAAGTAAATGTAAAAATTGCGCTACTTACTCACAAAAAAGTGTTGATAAGCTGATCGCTGAGCTTGATACTGAAAAGGCAAGAGTTATGTAATTTAAAAAGATGTATGAGAACTAGATGGAAAATAAAAAGGAGTTAACAGACTATTATGAGAAGAAACTTCACAATATATTAAGAGATAAAGATATTCTAATAAAAAAGTATGAAGAAAAGATAAGAATAGTATCAACATATTCGCCTCCTCATTCACAAACAATGGATAGTTCAACAAGTATTCAATATCAACTTTCACCAAAGAAATCGAATCAAGAAATTATGACTCCTCAGACAGAGAAGTCTTTGAGAAAATTTCCGCCCCCTACTCCTCCAAGAGCATCAAGTCCAAGGATTAATCCTCCTTCACAAAAGGAAATACCACCAAAAGAAGAAAAAAACTTGAACTCTTTATGTAAATTTAGTTTGATATAGTTCGTCCAATTGTATAGGGATTGAAAAAAATGCATATAAGCCTTGATGAACTTCGTTGTATTCCGCAAATTTAAAGATTTACCCAACTTCAAAGCGTTCCCAAAAATCGCTACATCAAACTACTAAGAGAGTATTCATCAAATAAATTTAGTTTTCCTTTTGAAGGTTAAGATGAAGATTTAATATAAGAAAGTTATAGTTGGGCAGTAGAAAAGATACAATATAATGGGCAAAATTTTACTGGACTTAATGTTTTTAGTATAATTTTACAAAAAATGTAGAATATCTGATTTTTATTCCTTACTAATCTATAATAAATCATCATTATAGTGATGAAAATGACGTATATGATCATGGCTTCTCTTCTTATTTTTGGAAAGAGCTGTCCTTTAAAATAGAATCATTAGCCTCAGTCTTTCGCTTTTTTGGCTTTGGGACTGGTAAACTATATTATTCATTTAGCTTTTCTCTCAGTTCTATATAAAATAAATTATACTCTATATATTGGCAACGGAGTAACTGATTTTAGAAGCCAATATTTCCCTAAATCGATTTTATTGCCCTATTTTATCCTTCGGCACTTTCAAATAGAAAACAAGCCCTTTTAAGGTTTTTTCATTTACTAAATATAATAAAAGATACCTTTGCTTATATCTCCATAATGGTCTGTTATTTACTTTTTCACATCTTCTTACTTTATCAAGCTTCGAACATTAATCTGTTTAGGCTCTTAAAATTAATTCTTCTCTTTTTCTTCGATATCCTTTTGAACAACTGAATCAATTTAGCTTGTTGTCATATCTTCTTTAATCTTTTAGGATAATTTATTGAAAATACTTTTATGTTTGATAGCGATTCTAAGTAAAGATTGTTTAAATTATTCGTAAGTTAAACCTATCTAATAGTCCTTGTGGACTTGTTTATCTTTTGTGAAATGTCTAAAAATTTTTGTTAATTCCTTTGCATTTGAAATTAGAGGGTTTATTTGAAAGATAAGATTGAAATAATGCCAAGTATCAAAAATAATTTAAGAGTTGTTTTTCTTTTCTGTAATTGAGTGATAGCTGCTTTTAAGTAAGAAATCAAAGAGAGATCTTAAGCATGGTTAGTATTACTGAAAAACTTGTTTAATTTGTGGAGATCCATATAATTAGTTTATTTATTCGTTTGTTCGCTGTTTGGATTCAATAGCCTTCTTATCAATTTCATGAACTTTCGCTCTCAGTTTTCTTACAAGGTCTTATTTCTTCTTTTTTTATTATTATTCTTTTACAACATATTTCTTCCTTTTTTAAGTCTATTAAACAAACTATTTCTGGATCTTTTATATTTGTTTTTGATTAAAATTTTTGAATTGCTATTCAACTTTCTTCTTATCCTATTTTTTCTTTTTTTACTCTTCTTACTTTTTCTTTTATTAATCTTCATCTTGTTTTTTCTTTTCCTTTAATTTATTCTTTTGTTATTAAAGATATTTTTATTTATCTTATTTAATCTTTTTCTATCGAGATAATTATTTTTGTTTTTTCCTATCGCGCTAATCTTTTGTTTATTAGGCTTCCTTTTATTTTTTTTATGTTATCTATTTCTTCATTTTCTAAAGTTCATTTTTTCTTTATAGTCGCTTTTTTTCTTTTTATATTTCGCTGAATTTGCTTTTCTCATACTATTCTTGCCTCTTTTTTAAGAAATCATTGATGACTTTATCCTCTAAGTTAGAATGATGATATACTTTAGATAGTTGGCTTGCCAGATTCCACTGCAGTTAGCATATCATCGATTACATATGCAACTTGCTAACCAAGCAATTTATCCTTGTAGCTAACATATGAAAGCCCAAGCCTCATTCCAAAGCTTAAGGTTTTCTTTTAGAGCCTATATAACATGTTTTCTTACATTTTTACCGGAGGTATTGCTGGTTTTTTATCAATTATTGAGCTCAAAGCTCTTACTTTAGTTTATCCAGCCTCCATTAATTTCGCTTTAATATTTGTGAAGGCTTGAGGTTTTACCCTAACCTTAGTTTCTTTTTCGACTAAAGGTTCAATCAAATGCAAACGAAGCTCCGACTAAAACAAAATCTCATCTAAGACTTCAAAAACATCCTTGTAAGATGCTTTTATCTTCTATATTTTATCACTCCATTTTGGGGCAAGCTTTAATATCTTTTAACTTGTTTTTACATAACCTTATGGTAGTATAAATGATGGATCCATCTAAACTTTTTTAGTGAATTATTTTATGACCTAGCTTTAATTAAAATAGGCAGCTTATGGCTCATCAAAAAGAGAAGTCTTTTATCCCTTCTCAATAAAGACTAGTTTCAAGTAATTGAACCATTACTCAACAAGTTGAAGATGTGATAAATGAGCAAAACTTTTCTTTATTACCTAAAGACCTTTATTGGTGTTGGCATTAATTGTATGAGTTTTAGTATAAACTATAGAGCAAAATTGAATAATAAATTGTTAAAATCCAACAAAATCTAATTACTGAGTCTCTCTTTTCTTAAGCAATTTAACATTTAGATCTCGAACAAGGTTTTGAACTTATTCCTTGGAGGTTAAGAAAAAAAGCTTGAAATCTTTTAAGAATTGAATCAATTCTACTGAATGCAATGTTTCATTGCGTTCTTTATTATCTTCAAAATTATAGGTGGACTTAATTGAATATTTGCTGTATGTATATTTGAAGAAAAGCATTCTAAGAACTCGATGATATCTTTTGAATAAATTTTCGATGTATTCAATATCTCTGGCTTACATTAATTAAGGTGGATACAGTTAGATTTAGGCCTTTGATTCTTTGAACTTAGACCAAAAGCCATCTTATTTTAGTTCAGCTTCTTGGGCAAAGCCTCTTAGAAGATTTGTTTTCTATAATTATTTTTTTACCATTATCTTTTTAAGAGCTTACTATTTTTGTTTTTTCTATTATTATAATTTTTTTTACTCCTCTTATTTCTTTCGTTTTTCTACTAATTCGTCAAATTATTTTTTCATGTGATGATCAGTACCTCCATATCTTGAGGCTGCCAAAGGAGCAACGCTCACAGAGCTGCTCATTTTCTTTCGAGCTATTGACTCATCTAAGGCAACCAATGATTTTTTTACATGAAAGTCTTCATTAAACTATTATTATTCATCACGAGATACTCCGAATTTTTTCGCAAGTAGTGTTGAAAGAATTTTATTATGAGCTTTATAATGATTTTTTTTGATTATAGCATTTGTTTAAAGAATTTATTGTTTGAGGATATTTTTTAAATTTTATATCTTACTTTTAAGGACTAAATCAGTGAGTTTATCGATTAGACTTACAATATTTCTACCACTTTTTTCAATAATCACGTAGTCTTCTTCTTATTATTTGTTATACTTTTCATTTCCCTTTTGTACCATATACATTGGTTGATGTCGAGCAATTTGTGGCATTTTTTGAGAGCCTTACAATTGGCTATAATGATCAAGGCAGTCCTTTATTGTTTTCATTACAAAAGTTTTCCCATTTTCCTCATCAAAGATTCTAACACACAGTTTGTATATCAAAGAGGCCAAAAATAAGTTCAATACTGCATGGCTATTGAATAATTTCAGCATTGAATCTCCTATGCGAGTAAGGCAAGTTAAATCTTGTGATAAGTTTAATGCAAAATTGACGAGTTATAGATCTGATGTCTTGAGGGTAGAATCTTTGAATACCTAGATAAGATATTGAGTTGGTATCTTTGGGAATTTAGGAAGAACAGTAATGAAACTTCTTACTAAATATTATCTTTTTTCATCGTGTCCCTGAATACTATCGAGAATTTATATAATTATCTGATAGACTTTACGAGCCATTGTGTTTTTTTAACCAGCTAGTTCCTCAAGAATTTAAAGAAGTTGATCAAACAAAGCGATGAAATCTAATAATTTTCTCTCTTTCCAACCTTTTTTCAGAATAAGGAGGTTATCTTCATTTTATTCGATCATTTAAGGTAGATTGGCTAAAATCGAACCAATATATCGAAAAGAAATAAGTTTTTGTTCAATCCTTTCACCCTCAAATAAATTGGTTCCAATTTACATCCATTCATGGAGTATGCCTAATTATAAAAGCTGTCCTTTGAGAAAGCTATTAGCCACAGATGGTATAAGTGAAGTACAAATTTCAATCATTTATTCAGCATCACGAAATCCTCTTTTAAAATGATTTGTAAAAAACTAAACTTACTGATTGATAATAATACTAAGTAATAATTACCAGCAAAGATGTGCTTGATGAGGATGCCTCTTAACTCCAAGCATAAGAGTACTATTTCCACGTCCGGTTTCACTGATAAACCAGCCGTAGATATTTTTAAGCTCTTTGAAAATTTGAATAGTCAATGATGCTACTTTTTCATTTTTGCTGATCATTCCAGGTTTTATGGCATAGAGGCATGATTCTGCATCTCTTGCATCATTTTCGCAAAATTACTTAAGCTTTTTCACATGTTTTAGAAGTAAACTATAAAATAATATAACGCCTTAATAATTATCGTTCACTCCTTTTACGATTAAATGGGCTAAATACTTATTCTGATTGGTAAAAAGACCAAGAATCTACTCAACACTCATTGAGAAACTGGAAGATAGCAGCAATATTAGAAATTAAAGGGAAGACTAGCTCTCATTAGGATTTTTTTGAGTATTGATACGTTTTATATCTAGAGTATTTTGCTTAACCGGCTTGTTTTTCGCTTATGGTAGTGGCTTTCTGTTAATAAGAACTTCTTTCATCCTCTTCTCATCTCGATTTTCATCTCGTTCATATAATTGCCGAACGATCTCAGTGATTAATGCTAATTCTCCCTGAAGGATGAGCTCCTTGATGCGAGGATCAAATTGAAGTCGTAGATCATCGAAACATAGCCTACTTGAAGGAAGTTTTACCATATGAAGTTCCAGTTCGTCGAACGTATTTGCTTTGTATTATCTTGTTTGATTGCTTCCAAGTGCTGCGGTGGAGGGGAACCCGCTTTCGCAGCAACAACCTTAATGACTTTGGCCACCAAAGCGCCACTCTCGAGCAGCGGGGAGTACTATTGCGGGAGAGCTACTAACTCCTTATCGGTGATTTCGCCTTTGTTAAGCCGTTGATACCTTTGTTAGCGATTATTTCGTCTGCTACAAGCCACCGATAAACTTCCTATCCGACCGTGAAAGTATAATTGGACATCTTCGCAACTATAAATAATATAACTTAATAACCCTGCTTCTACCTTCCAGATCAGTACCTTATCTTCTTCTTCAATATAATAAGCTTCAATGATACATAGTTTGGAAAATTGATCATTGTAATTATGATTCCATATAAGTGTTATGTAGGCAAGCGAATAGTCTATAGAAGTCAACCTGAGCTTAAACAAAGCAAGTTTTGATTGTGCAATCAGGAAGTTACTTTTTTTGATCAACAGAGCGGACATGGCAAAGGATATATTCGTTATTATCGCTCGCATTTTTGCCTTAACAATAGGGTATAACGGCGTGCATCCTAAACTCAGCGTTTTAGCTCTCTTCAATCATGTTTGCTCGCATTGCTGACGCCACCACATAGGTCACAAATGGCTTACGTTTCGGAAGGTTTGTAGTAAAGTTCATCTTCTTCCAACGATATTTCTTCTTTACGTGGTCCATACGAGGGAAGCCGAAGTCTTGCCCAACTCCCTTTCCTCTCACAAAATAGATCATGCCGTCTGAATATATAGAGTATTACTCACAGGCTAAGAGTAGATTTCTTTTGGATGAGTCTTCTGTTCGTATTTTTTGAAGCCAAACCTTTAACAGTAGAGCTCGATATTTTGGAGTATGTGATTATACTAGTTTCCTTTGAGCCATCGTTTCGCCCAATCGAACTGAACGGCTTTATTCCTCCCGAAAGTTTCCAGTGAGTCCTCCTCACCTCGTTCTTCTTCATACGAAGAACGATGACTTTGCGAGCTCATAACAATAAAAAATCGTGTTTAATAACTAACACAATATTTTATTCATCCAAATAAAAAATATTATCCAGCGACATTTCTGATGAACCATCCGAGCAAGAAAGGATACAATTAATTCAAATTATAAATGAATCAGAATAAGGCCTTTTTATTAAGTAATGGATATTAATTACTCTTTTAAGACATTGGAAAAAAGTTTTTCTTTTGGTATTTGAAGGAAATTAAAAAAATGATCATTGGGCTTCATTCTGGTATACTTTTGATTTTTGTTGGCGAATGAGGTGCTCAATGGATTGGAATTCCCGGATGATAGGATGGTATTTTTTCTCTTTATGGGAGAGAACTTTTGAATTTTGGAAGTGTTCGATGAGACTATCGAGGCCTTGGAGACGAGCGTATGTTAGCTGACATATCTATTTATAATATACACTACTTTTTCGCTTTTGAATTTGCCCCATCGCTTGCAGTGGAAGCTAAAGTAGAAACGTTTCAAGTCCTCGCTGGTTACGAAATTGATGAAGCCATAACCTACGTTGCAGTTGTTCTGCCTACCTTTAAAACTACCTTCATGTCACACGGCAAATATAAGAAATCGTACGTATTTGCGTGCTAGCGGTCGATCTCCTAAGCCAGATACTCAATTGTGTATTTATTCGGAATATTTTTGATCATCAATGTAGTTCTTTGATCTTTTTCCAAATTCGTAGGTTCTATAACAAAGTAATAAGGATCGACTCTGTATTTTTCTTGATAATTATAGTCTCCGAACTGAAAGTATGCTGAGTACAGGAGTGGGTTGAAGTCGATAGTAGAGGCGATGGAAACCATTTTTTGAGGTTAGTTCCAAACAGCCATATTTGAACAATGATCATCTTGCCATTCAGTTTTTGTTTATTCAAGTTATTGCCATTTGAATTTCACTCCATTTTCTTCGATCTTGCTGAGAATTTCGTTAGAGAGTTCTCTTGCAATGTCAGGTGATCGATTATCGCGAGCGGCTAAGCTTCGAGAAATATAAGCGGTTTGTTCTGCTCTAGGAGTTTTAGCATTATTTTAACATAGTTCTTCAAAGCGAGAAGGTTTACGAGGAGTCTTAATGCTACCTGGACCCTCAACAAATGGCCGCAGATTGTCAGCAGAGAAATTAAACTTTATTTTCGGGATAAGCTTTTCAGGCTATGGCTCAGCTAAGGAGTTAACCTATTTCTTAGTGTTTTTTTTGCTTTTTATTGATGGCATAACTAACCTAGATAGCAGCCTCACAGTCTAATTTATTGATTATAATAAAAGGGTTGAATTTCGAAAGCAAACTCATGCTTCTTTTTCCAAATTGATCAATATCATCAAAGCTTATTTATTATTTTTGTTCTTGTATTAATAAGATGTCATCATACAAATAATAACCTTTTGAGATCGCACCTTCGGATGAGGTT
>Ga0247836_1007175_pt1 | contig 11944 bp, 4 predicted proteins | sample LaCruzMarch2015__4_FD_187116 | JGI IMG/M metagenome (GOLD analysis project Ga0247836, IMG submission 187116) | Freshwater microbial communities from meromictic Lake La Cruz, Castile-La Mancha, Spain - LaCruzMarch2015_14m | ecosystem: Environmental > Aquatic > Freshwater > Lake | place: Spain...
CGGTCGCCGTGCCAGGCACTTCCCCCTTCGGCCGTGCCCTCCCGCTTCGTGGCGTCGTGGCGGACGGTAAACCGCTTGTTGGCCCCCTCGTAGCTATTGCCCTCTTTGCAGGTCCGCATCGTGTCGTAACCGGCGGCGTTGAACACGGCCGCGAGCACGTGGTCCTCGATGTCGGCCGGGCAGCGGCGCTCACCGGCGGCACCGAGCTTGCCCTTCTTCCCAGCCCCCGGGCCGATCGGCAGGTGCCAGACGGAGCGGCCGGTCATGATCATGTGCCGCGAGGGCGTGCAGACGGCGCCCGAGAAGGAGCCCATGTGGTAGGCGGCGTCGAGCACCATGCCGCGGGCCGCGAGCGAGTCGAGTACCGGTGTCTCCAGCTGTGAGGCCGGCTCGTAGGCCTTGAGATCGAACGGGCTCTGGTCATCGGCCAGGATGAAGAGGATGTTGGGCCGCTTGGCCGGCGTGGCGGCGGCGGGTCGCGCGGCCGCCGCTGGTTGAGGACCAGCCCGCCGCGAGGCTGCGTCGGCGAAGGGCAGCGGCCAGTCGGGGTGCGGCACGTGCTCGCGGTCCATCAGGGTCTCGAGCCGGGCGACGATCTCGGACTGCTCCGCGGCGACGTCGGTGGTCTCCGACGGATCCACCGACAGGTCAAAGAGCTCGGTCGGCCTGGCCCGCTCCGGCTGCTTGGGGCCGGCCGCCCGCCGCACCGCCTTCCAGCGGCCATCGGTCACGGCCTGCCATTTCCCTTCGGTCAGCTCGCGGTACAGAAACCGTTCGTTCGGGGCCGCCGCCTTGCCTTCGAGCGCCGCAGCGAGGCTCACGCCGTCGCACCCGGCTGGAATCTTGTCATGAAGACCGGCCAGGTCGAGCAGGGTGGGCATCCAGTCCTCGAAGCCGGTCGGGCTCGAGAGCGTCTTCCCGGCGGGGATCTTCCCGGGCCACGCGATCGCCGTCGGCACCCGCAGGCCACCCTCGTAGGGCGAGCCCTTCCACTGCCGCAGGCTCCCGTTGCTCTTGAGCCGGTCCGTATCGAGCCCGCCGCAACCAGGGAACGTGGCCCCGTTGTCGCTCGAGAACACGAAAATCGTGTCGTCGGCCAGGCCCAGTTCCTCGAGCAGCCCCACGATCCGGCCCACCTCCCGGTCCATCCGGGTGATCATCGCCGCGTAGGTCGAAAGCGGCCGCCGGCAGGGCACGTAGCCGCCGCCACCGAGATACGGCTGTTCCTCGCCGAAGTGCTCCCGATAGTGGGCCAGCGAGGGCTCGTCGGCCGGCACCTGCAGCGCCAGGTGCGGCACGGTCGTGGGCACGTAGAGAAAGAACGGCCGCGCGGCATGGTCGCGGATAAACGCCAGCTGTTCCTTGGCGATCAGGTCGGCCGAATACTGCCGCCCCTCGAACTTCGCAAACGCCGCCGCCTCGCCGCCCGCCTCGGGCGGCAGCTTGCCGCCCCGGGCGACCTCTGACTCACCAGAGAGGGCTGGATTGTCGAGCAGGACCTGGTCGCGATTGTTCCAGAGGTGGCCGGGATAGAAGGTGTGGGCCTCCCGCTGGCAGTTGTAGCCGTAGAACCGGTCGAACCCGCAGGCCACCGGGTCGGACACGCTGCCCGGCGCACCCAGCCCCCACTTGCCGAAGCCGCCAGTGGCATAGCCGGCGTCGTGGAGAATCTTCGCAAGTGTGACCGTGCCGGCCGGCATCGGCGCCTGGCCTTCGGGCTTCAGCTCGCGGTTGCTGCGCACGACGGCGTGGCCCGGGTGCTTGCCCGTGAGCAAGACGCAGCGGCTCGGCGCGCAGACGGCGTTGCCCGCCCAGTGCCACGCCAGCCGCGTGCCGCGAATAAAGAGGGCGTCGATGTTGGGCGTCTGGATATCCTTGCCGCCCAGGGCACCGATATCGCCCGTGCCGAGATCGTCACAGAGGAAAAAGACGATGTTGGGGGGCCGCGAATCCGCGGCAGCCGCCGCCGCGCTGCCGATAAAGAGACCCGACAAGATGACGGCGAACAGCGGCAGTCGGCTCATGGAAACTTTATTCGCGAGGCAGAGAAACGGTTGCTGTGGACGTTTGGAAGTCGTCGTCAGTGGGCCGGGGTTGCCCGTGCCATCTCGCCGGACGCTCGATTGGCACGGGCAACCCCTCGCGTTCCAGCGCACTGCGCGGTGGAAGCCCTTGTCGTTGGTATGCGTCATGGGGCTGTGGAATCGCTAGGCTTCTTCGTCAGCACGTCGATCAAATAGTCGGGCACAGTCGCGTGCTTCACGCCGGGGGCGACGGGGTAGACGAGCTCGCAGCCCACGCCCGCCTCGGCGAGCCGTTCGGCGAGCTTGACGCCGAAGTTCGCCGTGTGGGTCGGGTCCTTCTCGGGCTGGCCGAGCGCCGGGGGTGCATTGTAGAGGAGGAACACCGGCGGGTCGTCCGGCGAGACGAGGGCGTAGGGTGAATACTCGACGATCCAGGGGAGGATCTGCTCGCGACCCCTGAGGAACTGCTCGAACTGGCTGTCCCGCTCCTTGGGGCTCTTCATGAACCCGAAGGCGTGGCCGCCGTAGCGGCTGTTGGGCGTCCACTCCTGCATCTGCTTGGGATCGAGCGTGGTCTGGGCGCCGGTCACGGCCGCGGTCAAAAGCCTCGTCGACTCGCGGGCCACGGGGTCGGCGCTTGCGGAATCGGCGAGGTCGTCATGGAAGGCGAGCCAGAGGCTCGAGCAGGCGCCGGCCGACCCGCCGCTGGCAGCCACCCGGGCCTTGTCGATGTGCCACTCGCCCGCCTTGCTGCGGACGAACTGCAGCGCCCGGGCGGCATCGGAGAGCGGCGCCTTGACTGGCGGCTCGACCCCCTCGGCCATGGCCTCGGAGATGAACCGGTATTCGACGCTCGTCACCGAGAGGCCCGCGGCGAGCAGCTGCTCGAGTATCGGCGCTAGGCCGCTCATCCGGTCGCCCCCCTGCCAGCCACCCCCGTGGATATAGAACACGAGCGGCACGGGGTTCTCGGCCGTCGCCCCCGGCGCCTTCCAGAAGTGGAGCACCTGCTTGGGATGCTCGCCGTAGCGGACGTCGGCGAGCGTCGGGAGCCCGGGCGGCACAAGGGCGGACTTGTCTCGCTGCCTGGCCGGCCGCGGGGGCTTGGCCGCAGGCTCCGCAGCCGGCGGCTTGCCCGCGGGCGCAGCGGTGGCGTCGGGGCCGAACTCCGCGCGGAAGGCGACCTTGAAGGGATTCTCCTTGGGGCCGTCGAGGTTCTCGTTCACGAGATCCCCCTGCACGCTCTCCCACCACGAGTCGTATGCCTTGGAGAGCCGCGCGACCACGTCGGGATGCTCAGCCGCGACGTTTTGCTGCTCGCCAGGATCGGCCGCGAGGTCGTAGAGTTCCCAGGTCTCGGGCTGGTTCTTCGTGTTCACGAGCTGCCAGCGGCCTTCGCGGATGCGGCAGTTGCGGAGGGCACTCTCCGCGGCCTTCCCCCGCTCCCAGCGGCCGACGTGGGTGACGAGCATCCGGTCGGGCCACTCGGCCTCGGCGTCCTCCAGGAGTGGCACGAGGCTCCGCCCCTCGACCTTCGCCGCCAGCGCCGGCGGAATCGTCGCCCCGGCCAGCTCGCAGAGCGTCGGCAGGACGTCGATGTGCGCCGTCACGGCCGCCACGTCCACGCCCGCCGGCAGTGTGCCGGGCCACCGCCAGAAGGCCGGCACCCGCGTGCCGCCCCGGTAGGGCGAGCCCTTGGTTCCCCGCATCCCGGCATTGAAGACGACGCCGCCCGCCGCCGTGCCATTATCGGTCGAGAACACGACGAGCGTGTCCTCGGCGAGCCCCCACGCGTCGAGCTTGGCGAGCAGCCGGCCCATGTTCGTGTCGATGTTCTCGATCATCGCGTAGAACCGCGCGATCGTGGCCCGCTGTTTCGGATCCTTGACGCCGGCCGCCTCGAGCGGCCCGAGATACTTTTCGTCGCTGCCGGGCGGACAGTCGTAGGGAGCGTGCGGGCAGTTGGGCGTCACGTAGCAGAAGAAGGGTTTTTCGTCCTGCCGGCAGCGGTCGATCCAGTCGAGCGCGGCATCAAAGAAGACGTCGGTGCAGTAGCCCTTGGTCCGCACGAACTCGCCGTCGCTGCGGATCGCCGGGTCAAAGTAGGTGTTCCCCGGGGCGTCGCCGCAGCTGCCGGGGTAACTCTGGCCGATGCCACCGGCACCGTGGATGAAGACCCGGTCGAAGCCCCGCCGGCCCGGCTGATACTCGGCTTCGTCGCCCAGGTGCCACTTGCCGAAGATGCCGGTCGTGTAGCCGGCAGCGCGCCTGAGCAGTTGCGGCAGCGTGACGGCGTCGAGGGCCAGCCGCTCCCGCTCGAGGATCGTGTGGGTGATGCCGGAGCGGAACTCATGCCGACCGGTCAACAGCGCCGCCCGCGTCGGCGCGCAGGTGGAGCCGACGTGGAACTCGGTCAGCCGCACACTCTGGTCGCGGAGCCGGTCGAGGTTCGGCGTCTGGATCACGTGGTTGCCGTGGGCGGCGACGTCGCCGTAGCCCTGGTCGTCGGTCATCACATAGATGATGTTGGGCCGGCGGCCGGCGAGCGGCCGGGGCGGCTTTTCCGCGGCGCGGCGAACGAACGCCGCGGGCCGTACGGCCGGCGGCTCGGCCGCCGCGGCTGCCCGCAGGCTGCCCGCGGGCCGCGCGCCCGAACCCCGGCGCTTGGTGAGCGAGTCGCCGAGCTCGGCCCGCGCCTGCTCGGCCAGCGCCTCAAGCCGGGCCACGACCTCCGGATGCTTGGCCGCGACGTCCCGTGCCTCGGCCCGATCGGTCGCCAGATCGTAGAGTTCCCGACCCACCGGCAGCGGCCGATACTTGCCCGGGACGCCGTCTCTCCCTGGCGACTGGCCCGTCATCGAGCGGGCCGTGTGGGGGAAGAACAGCTTCCAGTTCCCCGCCCGGACGGCTTGCAACTGGTTGTCGACGTACCAGAAGTAATAGACGGGCTGTTCGGCGGCATCGGCCCCGCCCCGCAGGAGCGGACCGATGTCGCGGCCGTCGATCCGCCGGCCTTCCACCGTGATGTGACCCTCCTCGTCGGTCGGCAGCGGCGCGCCGGTGAGCGCCGCGATCGTGGGCACCAGATCAATCGTCATCGCCGGGGCGGTCGAGACCGTGCCCGCCGGGATCACCCCCGGTAGCCGGGCCACGCACGGCACCCGCACGCCCCCCTCGAAGCTCGTCCCCTTGCCCTCGCGGAGCGGCCCGGCCGAGCCGCCGTGGTTGCCGTAGGAGAGCCAGGGGCCGTTGTCGCTTGTGAAGAGCACGAGCGTGTCGTCGGCGTGGCCAGTGCGATCGAGCGCGGCGAGCACCGCGGCCACCGAGGCGTCGATCTCGGCGAGCACGTCACCGTAGAGGCCGCCGGGGCTCCGGCCCCGGAAGCCCTCACCGGCGAACAGCGGCACGTGGGGCATCGAGTGCGCTAAATACAACAAGAACGGCCGGCCGTCGGCGGCGGAGCCGGCCTGCTCGAGAAACTCTACGGCCCGGGCGGTGGAGCGGGCCGTGAGCGTGGCCTGATCCGCCGGGGTCACGTCGTCGTCGACGACGTGCTCGCCGTCGAAGAGCGGCAGCGGCGGAAACGTGCCCCGCTTCGCCTCGGGATGGTGCGGCCACATGTCGTTGGAGTAGGGCAGCCCGAAATACTCGTCGAACCCATGCCGGGTGGGCAGGAACTGTGGCTGGTGGCCGAGGTGCCACTTGCCGACCGCTGCGGTGCGATAGCCGCGGGCCTGCAAGAGTTCGGCGAGCGTCGTCTCCGCGGCCGCGATGCCGTGGCGGGCCGCCGGCCCGAGCGCGCCTGCGATCCCGATCCGGTTGGGATAGCAGCCGGTCAAGAGCGCGGCGCGTGACGCCGAGCAGACGGCCTGGGCGACGTGGAAGTCGGTGAACCGCATCCCGGCGCGAGCGAGCGAGTCGATCGCAGGCGTGGCCGCGGCCTTTCCGCCGTAGCAGCCAAGGTCGCCGTAGCCCATGTCGTCGGCGAACACGATCACGACGTTGGGCGGTTTGGGATTCCCGGCCGCCTTGGCCGGGGCGGGCTTCGCGGGCTTGGCCGGCCGAGCCTCGACCGGCGTCAGGCCACGGCACTTTTCCGCGATCCGGTTCCATTCCTGCTCGAACGCCGCCACGCGGTCGGGATGCGACCGAGCGAGATCCTTGGTCTCGCAGCGGTCAGCCGCCAGATCGTAGAGCTCCCAGGGCTCCCCACGGGCTGCGACGAGCTTCCAGTCGCCCATCCGGACCGCGCGATGACCATCGTGGCACCACCAGAGCGACTCGTGGGCCGGGGCGGCAGCAGGGCTGGCAAGCGCGGCGGCGAAACTTCGGCCGTGGAGCGGTGGCGCAGACTGGCTCTGCTGCTCAGGCACCCGGGCGATCTCGAGCACGGTCGGCACGAGGTCGATCGCGTGCACGGGCTGGCGGCGGAGCTCCCCCTTGCCGGCGATCCCCCGGGGCCAATGGACGATCCAGGGCGTGGCGATGCCCCCCTCGTGCACCCAGGTCTTGTGCCGGCGAAAGGGCGTGTTGGCGGCTCCCGACCAGCCCGGCCCGAGGCACAAGAACGTCTGCCGCGATCCCAGCGCGGCCGCGGGATCGTGCCCCTCGCCGCGGATCATGATCTCGGCCGAGGCCCCGTTGTCGCTCAGAAACACCACCAGCGTGTTCTCGAAGGCGCCCATCGCCTCGAGCTGCGCGGTGATCCGGCCGACCTCGCGGTCCATCACGTCCACCATCGCGGCGTGGATCGCCATCTTCGTGGCCTGGAACTCCCGCTGTTCGTCGGTCAGCGAGTCCCACGGCCGCGGCCGATCCAGCTCACCGGGCCCGAGCCGCTCGAGCACCTCGGGCTTCGGCTGATACGGGGGGCCGACGTCGGGCTCGGGCTCAGCCGGCGCCGTGGTCACGATCCCCGACTCCCGCAGCCGCGCGGCCCGCGCGGCGCGGACGGCATCCCAGCCGGCCAGATACCGCTGGCGGTACTTGGCGACCACCTCGGCCGGCGCCTGCACCGGAAAGTGGGGCGCCGTGAAGGCGACGTACTGAAAGAACGGCGTGCCGGCATGGTCGCGGGCGTGCTCGGCCAGGCACTTGACCGCATGGTCGCCGATGGCCGTCGTCACATAGAAGTCGTCGCCGGCCGTGATCGGCTTTCCGTCCTCGGTCACGCCCTGAGGATCAAAAAAGTTGCTCTGGCCTACGCCGAGGACGTCGAGCGACCGCGCGAAGCCCTGAGCCCGTGGGTCGCCGTCGATGTGCCACTTGCCTGAGTGATACGACCGGAAGCCCGCAGCCGCGAGCCGCTCAGGCAGGAGCCTGGCCCACTCCGGCCGCTTGCCCTGCACGCCCCCCCGGCTCCCGGGTAGTGCGTCGCGGCCAATCGCCTGCGGGTAATAGCCGGTGAGCAGCGCCGCCCGCGTCGGCCAGCAGCGGGCCGTGTTGTAGCCCTGCGTGAAGCGGAGCCCGCCCGCAGCGAGCCGATCGAGGTTGGGCGTGTCGATCTCGCCGCCGTACGCACCCAGGTCGGAGAAGCCCAGATCGTCGGCGAGGATCACGAGCACATTGGGGCTGGATGGGGTGTCGGCCCGGAGTGTCGGGGACAGGGACACCGAGCACGCGGTGAGTGCGAGCATCCACCAAGCGAGCCTGAGTGGTGCTCGCTGGACAGAGGCTCGGAGCGCCGTGGGGAACGCAGCGAGGGGCTGCCCGTGCCGTCTCGCCGGACGTTCGCTGCGGGCATCCTGCCCTCCGCTCACTCGATGCTGGCTGCGCTCTCGGCATCCTGCCTGCGCTTGCCAGCAACGCCGCTCGATCGGCACGGGCAGCCCCTCGCGAGACCGATTCGTGAGGCATTCGCGGCGGTGCGCCGGCGGGTCGTTTCGCAACATCGGCTTTTCCTTCCTTTGTGGCTATGAACCGACCGGCTGCCGCTTGCGGCCTGCGGGCTGGCGGGAACGCGGCGGTGGCTCGAGATCGGCGCCGAAGTTTTCCCGCAGGAGCGCGTCGAGCCGGCGGACGGTGTCGGCGTGCTCGGGCCGCTCGGCGAGATTCTCGAGTTCCTCCGGGTCGGTCTGGTGGTCGTAGAGCTGCCGGCCGGCTGAGCCGCCGTTCCAGAGGGTGTAGCGCCAGCGGCCGCTACGCACGCTCGCGCCCTGCCCGCCACCACGGAGGTCGGCCACCTCGGTGAAGGCCGGCCGATCGGAGAACGCTTGGGCGGCCGCGGCGTCGCCCGTCACGAGCGGCGCGAGGCTCCGCCCCTCGAAGCCGGGCGGAGCGGGCACGCCGCAGAGCCCGCAGAGCGTGGGTGCCAAGTCGATGAGCTCGACAGAGTGGCCGTCGGCCACCCCCGAGCGGCCGCCGGGCACGGCGATCACCAGCGGCACCCGCGCGCTTTCCTCAAACAGGCTCCGTTTCTGCCACAGGCCATGTTCGCCGAGGTGGTAGCCGTGGTCGCTCGTAAACACGACCACCGTGTCATCGGTGAGCCCCAGCCGCTCGAGGCCGGCCAGCACGATGCCCACCTGCGCATCCACAAACGATACGCTCGCCCGGTAGGCCTGCAGGGCCTCGCGGCCCAGCTCACCCACGAGCCGGGCCTGCTCGGGCTTACGGCTCTTGAGCGCCGCGGCCGGCACATCGGCGTCGTGATCGGTCGGCACCTCCGGCAGCCGCACCGTGTCGAGCGGGTGCTTGGCAAACCAGGGCTTGGGCGCCACGTAGGGCGTGTGCGGCCGGTAGAAGCCGACCGCCAGAAAGAACGGCTTGTTCTCCTGCGCGAAGGCCTCGAGCCGCTCGACCGCCCGGGCGGCGGCGAGGCCGTCGGTCTGTTCGGCGTCGGTGCCGTCGGCCGCCAGCCAGCTCACCGTGCCCCCGAACTCGCCAGCCTTCAGGGAGAAGATTTTCCCTTCGTCGACGACGTCGCGGCCCTTGGGATTGAAGACCGTGTCCCAGCTTGGCGCATCGTCCATGCCGTCGGTACCGATGCCCTTGGGCACGTTGTAGTGGTAGAGCTTGCCGATCCGCTCGACCCGAAAGCCCGCTTGCCGGAAGGCCTGCGGCAGCGTGACGGCGGCCGGGATCGCCTGGCGGAAGTGGCGGGCGTTGTCGCGGACGGTCGTCGTCGCCGGTCGCCGGCCGGAAAGCAGGCTCGCGCGGCTGGGGTTACAGAGCGGAAACTGGCAGTAGGCCCGCTCGAACCGCACCCCACGGGCCGCCAGCCGGTCGATACTCGGCGAGCTCGCCGTTTCGTCGCCATACGCCCCGAGCGCGCAGCACAGGTCGTCGCAGATCACGAACAGCACGTTTCGCGGCTTGGGCGCGGGCTCCGCGGCGGCCGGCAGGGTGACGAGGATCCCAGCGACCAGAGTGAGGAGGAAGCCCAGGCGGCTCATCGCTCGATCTCCGCGATCACGCCGCCATAGGCATCCTTGCGGTCGTCCGGCTTCATGGCCCGCAGTTCGAGCAGCTTTGGCCGTAGGCCCAGGGCCCAGCCCGCATCGGCCGCGATCTTCGCGTCGGCCTTGGCCCGCAGGGCGTCGTGGTCGGCGCCGGTCGCCGCGGCCGCGGCAGCCACCACGCTTCGCAGATACTCAGCCGCCTGCACCTCCGGGTTGGGCTCGGTCGGCGCCGCAAAGCGTCCCAACGCCCAGGCGATTCCCTCGGTGGCGTGCTTCTGGAACACGGGGTCTCGCCAGGTCGACTCGTTGTGGCCGAAGTTCGTGGAGAAGACCCGGCCCTTGCCGTAGTCCCGCACCCACGAGACCGGCACGTGCCACGGCTCCTTGGGGTTGCTCGCGGCCATGTCGATGCTCACGAGGACCCGCAGGTTTTCAGGCTCGTAGCGCGAGTCGTATTGGTAGATCTCGTCCTTCCAGCGAAACCGCGGCGGAAACATCGCCGCCACGCGGTGTCCGGGCTCGTGGTTCACGAAGCCGTGCTCGCCGCCGGCGTTCCAGGGATGGCCGGCGAAGTGGCCGCCGATCATCTCCACGTAGGCGTCCGACTTCTTGAGCGTGTCGGTGGCCGCATGGAAGCCCACAAACGCCTTGCCCGCCTTGATCCAGTCGAGAAAGCCGGCCAGGTCGGGTAGCGGCAGCTCGCCGGTCGTGCTCACAAACACAACGCCATCGAACTCAGCGAGCGAGTCGGGCGCGAAGGCCGTGGCGAACCCGGCCGCGACCTTGTCCCGCCAGCCCGGGTCGTCTTTCTTGCCCTCGGGCATCCGCAGGTAGTCGAGGTGATAGAGGCCACTTGAGCGGCCAATCTCCTCAAGTACGCCCTCCGCGGTGCCGATCGAGCCGTGCCGAAAGCCGTAGGTCACGCTCACCACGAGCAGCCGGGCGGGCTTCGCCGGCTCGGCGCCGCGGGCCGAGACCGCTGTCGCCAGCACGGCAAACAGGAGCGCAAGCCGGTAACGCCAGCGCGGGAACGACGCCATGGGGAGATCTCCGGGAGAAGTGCCCGGCAGCCCGGGCGAAAGCGGGCTACGGGGTGCCGATACACCACAGGGAATCATGCGTCCGCAGGAAGATCCGGCCGTCCACACAGACCGGCGTGGCCACCGTCATCTCCGCGACTCGGCCGGTGCCGACCACATCCGGCTCAGTCTGGTCGGCGGCCGGCAGCCTGAGCATCGATGAGGCGCCGTCCTCGCGGGTCACGAGCACGCGGCCGGCCACGATCACAGGCGAAGCACTGTAGGCGTTGCGATTTTTCTCCAGCTCCCGCTCCCAGCGGGTCTCGCCGCTGGCCGGGTCGAGGCCCACGACCCGCCCCTTGTCGGTGCACACGACCACCAGACCGGCCGCGGCCGCCGGCGTGGGCACGTCGGCCCCGAGATCCTTCCGCACCCAGGCGACGTGTGAGTCGGTCACATCTCCTCTTCCACCCCGCCGGATGGCCGTGATCGTGCTGCCACGGGCATACGGGGCGATGACCAGGTCGCCACTGGCGACCGGGGAGGCGATCGAGCGAAAGAACTTGTTGCCCTCGGGGTTGAGCCCCCCGACTCGCCACAGCTCCCGGCCGTCGGCGGCGTCGTGGGCGGTGACATGGTCGGCCCCCAAAACGACGAGCATCTCGGCCGGCTCGCCCCGGGCCGCGTCGCCGGCGAGCACAAGCGGCGTCGAGTAGCTCTGGGCGGCCTCCTCGGGAGCGTCGAGCATCCGGTCATGCTTCCAAACGAGTTCGCCCGTGGTGCGGTCGAAGGCGACCAGATAGCTCGGGCCAGATTGCATCACCGCCACAACCACGGCCTTGGCCGTGAGCACCGGGGAGGTGCCGAGGTCCCACCACAGCGTGTCTTCGCCGAACCGTTCCTGGAGATTCGTCTGCCAGACCGGCGCGCCAGTGGCCAGCGTGAGGCAGGCGAGTTCGCCACTTCGAAAGTAGACCCACACATGCGTGCCGTCGGTCACAGGTGAAGGATTCGAGCCGGTGGCCTTCTTGTGCTTGCCCGGCCGCTCGAGCCTGAGTTCCCGCCGCCAGCGTTCCCGGCCGGCCCGATCGAGACAGATGACAGAGTCCTTCCCGTCGATCCCGCAGGTGACGACGACCTGGTCGCCCCAGATCGCCGGGGTGCTCGCCCCCAGGCCGGGCAGTGGCACCCGCCAGAGAATGTTTTGGCCAGCGGTACCGTCTTCACCGGGAGGCAGCCATTGCGTGACCGAGTCGCCGCTCGGGGCCACGCCGTCGAGCCCCGCACCCCGCCAGTTGGGCCAGTCGTCGGCCCGGGCCACGGCTCCGCAGGCGACCACGAAGCTGAGTGCCGTCTTCCAGGCTCGCATGAGAGTCCTCCACGAATCCGGTCGGAGTCGCCCCCGACCTGCGGTTCCCGTCGAACGTAGTTTAGCTTGCCGGGGAAAAGTCCGGCCTGGCCATTTTTCCTTGGTACGAGCGGTCGCAAAGCCACGGCTGGC
>Ga0247836_1007177_pt1 | contig 11942 bp, 9 predicted proteins | sample LaCruzMarch2015__4_FD_187116 | JGI IMG/M metagenome (GOLD analysis project Ga0247836, IMG submission 187116) | Freshwater microbial communities from meromictic Lake La Cruz, Castile-La Mancha, Spain - LaCruzMarch2015_14m | ecosystem: Environmental > Aquatic > Freshwater > Lake | place: Spain...
CAGCGTTACTGGGGCACACCTATTCCTATCGTGCATTGCGAAAAGTGCGGCGAAGTAGCAGTTCCTGCAGATCAATTGCCACTGACACTTCCTGATGCAAAGGGCTTAGATCTTAAACCTAAGGGTCAATCACCTTTGGCTGCAGCTACCGATTGGGTAAATACAAAGTGCCCAACATGTGGCGGTCCCGCACTTCGCGATACAGACACGATGGATACATTCGTTGATTCATCCTGGTATTTCTTGCGCTACCCATCATCGACAAATCACAACGAACCATTTAGTCGTAAAGATGTTGATACTTGGTTGCCGGTTGATCAATATGTTGGCGGAGTAACACATGCGATCTTGCACCTTCTCTACTCACGCTTCTTCACCAAGGTCTTGCACGATATTGGGATGCTTGGATTTAACGAACCATTTACCCGCCTTCTCAACCAAGGAATGGTTGTAATGGATGGATCTGCGATGTCGAAATCTCGCGGCAACTTAGTGCGTCTTTCAGATGAACTTGAAAACCACGGCGTAGATGCAATTCGTCTCTCAATGGTCTTTGCCGGTCCTCCAGAAGATGATGTGGATTGGTCAGATGTTTCACCATCTGGTTCGGTCAAGTTCTTAACTCGTGCATGGAGACTTTCCGGAGATGTCACAAGTGCTCCAGGCGTTGATTTCGCAAAGGGCGATCTTTCACTTCGCAAGGCAACTCATAAAGCACTTCACGATGCATCCTTTGCCGTTGAATCATTTAGATTTAACGTTGCCGTTGCACGTGTGATGGAACTCGTAAATGCCACACGTAAAGCAATTGATTCAGGATGCGGCGCTGCAGATCCTGCTGTTCGCGAAGCAACTGAGGCGATTGCAATCATGCTCTCCTTGGTTGCACCATTTACTTCAGAGGAAATGTGGGAACGCCTTGGTCATAAGCCAGCCGTTGCACTGGCGGGATGGCCAGCAGTAGATCCAGCGCTATTGGTTGCAGATGAAGTTGAAGCTGTTGTACAAATCAACGGCAAGATCAAAGAGCGCATCTTGGTCTCACCAACAATTTCAGATAGCGAACTCGAAGCGCAGGCACTTGCTCACCCTACGATTGCTACAGAATTAGCCGGTGCCACCCCTAAAAAGGTGATTGCTCGCGCACCAAAGCTCGTCAATATCGTTCTTTAATTCTCTATTTATCCCCAGCGCAAATAAAGAGGTAAGTACTCGCTGCTTTCACCGCTGAAAATGCGCGGATGAATCAGCTTCGAAATACCTTAGATAACGCTCGCAACTGGTGGGAAGATCTCGACTTTTCTCCACTCCAACGTAAATCACTTCTCGTCCTGGCACTCCTCATCGTTGCCTCATCTGGCTTTCTTGTCTTGCGCGGAACATCAGAAGAAATTGTGCAAGTGGCACCGCCACAAATAGAGATGCCAACGGTTACAACTCATCTCATGGTTGATGTCGCAGGTGCTGTTTTAAAGCCTGGGGTCTATGCCCTGCCAATGAATGCGCGAGTCATCGATGCAATCACTGCTGCCGGCAATGTACTCAAGGGTGCAGATGTTTCAGATATCAATCTGGCGCGAATACTCAAAGATGGCGAGCAGGTATATGTCTATCCACCATCTCGTAATGGTGGTTCCGCTCGATCATCGGTACGAAATGCACCTACGCGCAGTTCAGGACCAATTGTTCTCAATCGCGCCAGTGCAAAAGAACTTGAAGCACTCGATGGCATTGGGCCGGTACTTGCCACGCGCATCATCGCGTATCGAAATGCAAACGGCCCATTTGTCACACTTGAAGCACTCCTTGAAGTCTCTGGTATCGGACCCGCAAAGTTCGCACAATTTAAAGAGAAGATTCGTCTCTGAGAGTTCGTTTATCCGATTATCGGACGCTTTCAATTGGCGGCGCGATCTGGATCGGAGCGCTCTTTCAAAGTTGGAGCAGACCGTGGGTAATTGCCTTCGGTCTGTTCTTTCTTTTACTTCTGGCTTTTGCATCGCGATCACTTCGTGCACTTCTGTTGATTGCTGCCTTGTTACTCGGGGCAACGGTGATGTCATTTCGCATCGCATCCCTTGAGCAATCAATACTTCGAGATCTCTATGGAAATAGCGTTGAAGTAACTGCAGTCGTTACTACCGATGCGCATGCACTAGCTCCTCGTGTCATAGGAACGCAATTTGCCGAACAGAGCTATAGCGCACTGGTGCGAGTGATCGAGTTAAAGAATGGAGACCGTAGTTTTAGGCTGCGTTCTCCAGCACGATTAATTTCTAGTGCGGGTGAGTTTAAAGAGATCCTGCCTGGGCAAGTGATCCATGTTCAAGTTTTAGTACAACCTAGTAAAGAAGGACGCGTTGCTGCACTTCTCATCAATAAAGGAAGTTTCGTTGTTCAAAGCCAGCCTTCACGGTGGGCTAAATCTCTCGACCTGATCCGCGATGGATTACGCGCGGCCAGTGGTGGTGGAGATAGTGGAGCGCTGATCCCCGGAATGGTTCTGGGGGATACATCGCTGCAGAGCGCCACCTTTAGGAATGAGATGCGTCGATCTGGTCTGACACATTTAGTTGCAGTCAGTGGTGCCAACTTCGCAATCGTCTCCACCTTCATTCTCTACCTAATGCAATTCATCTTTCGCAAGATTCCCTTAAGGCTCGGTGCAACGGCCGTGTTTCTCATCGCATTTATTGCACTCGTTAGACCATCACCATCGGTCTTGCGTGCAGCAGCAATGGCTGCCGTCTTACTCATTGCTCAAGGAACTCATCGAGGGCGTGATTCTCTGCCAGCGTTAGGTTTTGCAATCGCTGCAGTGGTGGTGGCAGATCCGTGGCAGGCGCGGGATCCTGGCTTTGCACTCTCGGTTCTTGCAACGGCAGGGCTACTTATTGTCGCCCCTCGATTAATCGAAAAATTTTCAGCGGTGATGCCAAAACCATTGGCGACGGTAATTGCAACACCACTTGCTGCAACACTCTTCTGCGCACCAGTTATTGTCGCAATCTCAGGTCAACTTTCTCTGATGAGCGTCGTGGCTAATGTATTGGTAGCACCCGCTGTTGCTCCAATAACTATCGTGGGCTTTGTTGCAGCCCTTATCTCTCCAGCTTTGCCGTGGCTTTCGCATCTCTTGCTCTGGTGCGTCAAACCACTTGCAGCGTGGGTGGCGTGGATTGCCTCCGTGATCTCAGAATTTTCAGTAATTACCTTTGCAACCGGTGCCAAAAGTTTCTTCCTTGTCGCATCCGTCATAGCTCTCGGTTATTTCTTCAACCGTAAAGTTGTTGTTGCTGGGTTACTAATTCTTATCGCTTTCTCGTGGCTTTTAAGGTTTCCTGGAAGTGATTGGCAGGTCGCAAATTGTGATGTGGGACAGGGCGATTCGATGGTGGTAAACCTTGGAGATCATCGCGCAATAGTTATCGATACTGGGCCAGATCCAATTGCAGAAGATCGGTGCTTGCATCAATTAGGCGTTAAGACGATTGAACTTCTCATCCTTACCCATGTACATGCAGATCATGTCGGGGGAGTCGATGGTGCGATAAGTGATCGCACAGTTGTTGCGCAATGGTTTGGAAATGTTCGCGCAGGTACTCGCGCAAGGTTTTCAAGTGATCGAGGTCCCGTCACTGTTGATGTTCTGTGGCCACAAGGTCAATGGGCAGATGATCAAGTTAGTGATCCAAATAATTCGAGTATCGCCGTTGTGCTGCGCGCTCCCGACTTTTCACTCTTTGCAGGTGGAGATATGGAGCCCGAATCTCAAAGTCAGATTGCAGGGATTGTCGGGCGAGTAGATATCTATAAAGTCTGTCACCACGGATCTCGATTTCAGGATGAGCGTTTTACCCGCGCACTCTCACCCACGATCTCGGTGATCAGCGTTGGGGCAGGTAATTCTTATGGCCACCCGGCCCCGCAAACAATCCAAGCGCTGACTAGACTCGGCTCACGGGTACTGCGCACCGATCTCGATGGAGCCATTGCGATCAGAGCGAACCGAGGACGATTTAGAATTCGAACAAGTAAAGGCAGCTTCGCACTCTTGCGATGGAGTTAGTAAGGAAGGGGTAGCAATGAAATCTCTCTACCTCTTGCTTGGTTCAGAAGGTGCACTCGCCGATCGCGCGTTAGCAAAGCTAAACGCCGAACTCAAAGAAGAAAAGTGCGAGATCACCACCATCTCTTCACCGGATGCGATCCTGGGCGATATCTCTGATGCTCTTGCGCCATCGCTATTTTCTGAACGTCGTGCGCTCATCATCAAAGACTTGCAGGATCTCCCCGAAGAATCACGCGATGAAATCACGCGCTATCTCGATGCACCGGATGAACTGACAACGTTGATCTTTGTCCATAAAGGTGGCGTCAAAGGAAAAGCGCTCCTTGATGCAATTAAGAAAGCAAAGCCGGAAATCATTTCGTGTGAGCCAATGAAGAAAGAGGCAGAGAAAGAAGAGTTCGTTAAATCACTCTTCCTCGATTCCGGGCGCAAAGCAACCGCTGGTGCAATCGCCGCCCTCGTTGGTGCGCTCGGAAACGATATGCGCGAGCTACAAGCTGCGGTCTCACAAATCTGTCTTGATGCACAAACTGGCAAAACTATCGATGAAGCGATCGTTGATAAATTCCATCAGGGACGTATCGAGACAACTGGCTTTGATGTCGCAGATGCCACACTCGATGGCAATCTTCCCGGTGCACTTGTCGCACTTCGCAGCGCACTTGAAACTGGTACCGATCCCGTCATGATCACAAGTGCAATTGCTTCCAATCTTCGCTCACTTGCAAAGGTCAGCGGTGTAAATCGCGGCACAAAGTCATTTGAAGTTGCCGGCGAACTTGGAATGGCTCCATGGCAGATTGATAAAGCCCGCAGACAATTAACTGGTTGGAGCCCGCGCTCGATCGCCAAGGCGGTTCAGGCGATTGCTCTGGCCGATGCTCAGGTCAAAGGCGCATCATCTGATCCCATATTTGCCCTCGAAAAGGCCCTTGCCACGATCACACAGGTACGAGCTGCGGGGTAGGCGGGGATTGGCCTCGATTTGAGGCTAGCGCTCCTTCGCTGATAACCTACGCGTCTGCACCTAGCCCACCGGCTAGGTCAAACCTAAGAAAAGTCGGAGTTCACCACGTGGCAAATATCAAGTCTCAGATCAAGCGAGTAAAGACAAACGAGAAGGCACGCCTTCGTAACAAGTCTGTCTCATCATCTATCAAGACTGCAGTTCGTCGCTTCCGCGATGCACTTAAGTCTGGCGATGCTGCTGTGATCACAACTGAGCTACGTACCGCTTCACAGGCTCTCGATGTTGCAGTTGCAAAGGGTGTTGTCCACAAGAACAACGCTGCAAATAAGAAGTCTTCAATGGCTAAGGCTGCCGCCAAAGCCGGCGCTCGTTAATTTAACTAGTAACGCCTAACAAGGGGCCACAAACGTGCCTGCAATTCAAATAAGTAAGGCGCCTCAACCTGCCGCAACAAACCCTGCGCAGATTCGTAATTTTTGCATCATCGCCCATATCGATCACGGTAAATCAACACTTGCCGATCGCATGCTCGGAATCACCGAAGTAGTCGAAGCTCGCAATATGCGCGCGCAATATCTAGATCGTATGGATATCGAACGCGAACGCGGAATCACCATTAAGTCACAAGCTGTTCGCCTTCCGTGGATCAGCGGAATCGATGGTCAGGAATACATCCTGAACATGATCGATACACCTGGGCACGTTGACTTTACCTATGAGGTGTCGCGCTCGCTCGCTGCCTGTGAAGGCGCGGTCTTGCTCGTTGACTGTGCACAAGGCATCGAAGCGCAAACTCTTGCCAACCTTTACTTGGCGATGGAGAACAACCTTACGATTATTCCGGTCCTTAATAAGATTGATCTACCGAACGCGCAACCAGATAAATTCGCACAAGAACTTGCCAACTTGATTGGTTGTAAGCCAGAAGATTGCTTACGCGTTTCAGGTAAGACTGGCGATGGCGTTGCCGAACTGCTTGATCAGATCATTGCGCAGATTCCAGCACCAACAGGAGATGCCGATGCACCTGCACGCGCACTCATCTTCGACTCTGTCTATGACGCCTATCGCGGCGTAGTTACCTACGTTCGCGTGATTGATGGCCACTTAAGTCCACGTGAACAAATTCAAATGTTCTCAACTGGTGTTCGCCACGAAGCACTCGAAGTCGGCGTAATTTCACCAGAACCACTACCTAGTAAGGGTCTTGGCGTTGGTGAAGTGGGTTATCTGATCACCGGCGTGAAAGATGTTCGCCAATCACGAGTTGGTGACACGATCACAACATATTTAAATCCAACGACAACAGCGCTAGCTGGTTATAAAGATCCAAAGCCAATGGTCTTTGCTGGTCTCTTCCCGCTCGATGGCGCAGATTTCCCATTGTTACGTGATGCTCTCGATAAGTTACAGCTCAACGATGCCGCCCTTGTATACGAACCAGAGAGCTCTGCCGCCCTTGGCTTTGGTTTCCGTTGCGGCTTCCTAGGCCTTTTGCATATGGAGATTGTGCGCGAGCGTCTTGAGCGCGAATCAAAGATCTCACTGATCTCAACTGCGCCGAACGTGGTCTACCAAGTAACTCTTGAAGATGGAAAGAAATTTGTCGTAACCAACCCATCTGAATTTCCTGATGGCAAGATCAATGTTGTTGAAGAACCAATCGTAAAAGCGACAATTCTTGCTCCATCTGATTTCATCGGAACCATCATGGAGCTCTGCCAAGATCGTCGCGGAACAATGCTGGGAATGGATTACATCTCAGAAGATCGTGTTGAGATTCGCTACACACTTCCTTTAGCCGAAATCGTCTTTGACTTCTTCGATCAACTGAAGAGCCGCACCAAGGGTTATGCCTCTCTTGATTATGAAGAGATCGGCGACGAGCCAGGACAACTCGTTAAGGTCGATATCTTGTTACAGGGTGAAGCAGTTGATGCCTTTAGCGCAATCGTTCACCGCGACAAGGCTTATGCCTACGGCGTGATGATGACTGGCAAACTACGCGAGCTGATCCCACGTCAACAATTCGAAGTTCCTATTCAGGCAGCGATCGGATCCCGCATTATTGCTCGCGAATCTATCCGCGCGATGCGTAAAGATGTTCTTGCAAAGTGCTACGGCGGAGATATCTCACGTAAGCGCAAACTTCTTGAGAAGCAGAAAGAAGGAAAGAAGCGCATGAAGATGGTGGGACGCGTTGAAGTTCCACAGGAAGCATTCGTCGCTGCCCTTGCAACCGATGCTGATATCGAGAAGATTAAAGCGGCTAGAAAAGCAGAAGGTTGATCTCCTCCTGCCTTAAAGTAAGATCGCTGCCATGAAGAAACCGCTCGCCTTACTCATGGCGCTGGCTTTGGTGATTTCTTCATTCTCAATCCCAGCTTCTGCAGCAGTTAAGGCAGGTGCTAAGTGTTCGACTAAAGGCGCGATCAAAAACTTCCAGGGCAAGAAATTTACCTGCGTTAAGTCGGGTAAGACATTGGTATGGAATAAAGGAGTTGTCGTTAAAACTTCAGGGGGCGTTGTTACCCTGCCAACGCCAACGCCAACGCCAACGCCAACGCCAACGCCAACGCCAACGCCAACGCCAACGCCAACCACCCCTGCCTTAGACCCAAGAAATTTAAAATTATCGGGAAGAAATTTGTGCGAAACCCAGAGTCCAGGGACAGTGAGTGATTTAGGACCATCCCAAACTCAATCGCCCAGTGAGGCATTCAGCTCATTGTGGGAAAAATACAAAGTGAGTAAACCTACGAACGGCGGCGCTATAAATCTTGCTGTTAAGAGTTCCTTCAACAAGATCATGGCAGGTAAATCTAAGAATGTACCATCGCTTGACTTCTATATTGATCCTGAATTATTGAATGACGCGAATTTAGTAAAGCAACTAGAAGGCATTAATAGCGCCTGGCAGTCGTTGAGTCAGCTACTAAAATCAGATTTTAAGAAGCCAATATCAATTGTGTTATTCAGTGACTGGCAATGGCTTAAGAGAGTCCATCTTGAAGGTGGCTGTTCAAATGAATCTGCCTCAATGCGAGCAAACAATTCAATGAATGTTGCCGCGGGTTGGGCTAGCTCCGATATTCTCACAGTCTATTTCAACTATTCTGGCGATAAGAGAAGTTCCTTGACAGATGGTGACGCAGGGTTTCTGGCTGCCCACGAACTTTTCCATCTTATTCAATTCCAAAGTTTTGTTCCATCCCCTTCTAGGCAAGCTCCGGGCTGGCTTGTTGAAGGAGGTGCAGTGGCCACCTCACCATTGGCACTCGGCAGAGATTCAGGGTTTTTAAGTAACGGTAACTACATTGATTTTGTCAATGATCCAAAGAGCACACTAGAGGATAGTCAAGCCATCTATACGTTTGGTCAGGCTGGGTGGGAATTTTTAATTTACCTTACAGGTTTTGAGAATCACATGAATATTTGGGGAGAGTTGGCCAAAGGTAAAACTTTCCCTCAAGCATTTTTTGATGCAACGAAGATAGAATTGAAAGACTTTTACAAGATGTTTGAAGAAATTAGGCCCGACATAGGTTTGCCCGCTAGCAAGTAGCGTAAGGTTTTCTTCCCTAGCCAAACGAGAACGTGAAAGTCACCTACAATACCTATGTGCCACTCTCCTTTTACGTACACATTCCGTACTGCATTAAGCGCTGCGGATATTGTGACTTTAATACTTACACACCCTCAGAGCTTCAAGATGGCGCAACTCTTGAGATCGTCTCTGGTGATTACATCGATGCAGTCCTTAAAGAACTTGAATTTGCCCCCACAGAACAAGTACCCACAATCTTCTTCGGCGGCGGCACTCCTTCACTCATCCCACCTCATGATCTAGGTCGCGTCATCACTGCAATTAAGGCACGCAATGGCCTGACTGAAGATTGTGAAATAACTCTGGAAGCTAACCCTGATTCTGTCACTGCCGAAAAGCTTGAGGGATATATCGCAGCAGGCTTTAATCGCATCTCATTTGGCATGCAATCAACTTCTACCCATGTGCTTAAAGTTCTAGATCGCACGCACGATCCGGAGAATGTAAAGCGTGCAGTAGATATGGCACGTGCTGCTGGTTTTCAATCAGTAAGCGTTGATTTGATCTACGGAACTCCGGGGGAGAGCCTTAAAGATTGGCAATCAACTGTGACGCAGGCGCTCAACCTCGGCGTTGATCACATCAGCGCCTATGCGCTCATTATTGAAGATGGAACCAAACTTGCTGCTCAGATTAAGCGCGGAGATGTTGCATCTCCTGATGATGATTTGATGGCAGATATGTATCTCTATATAGATCAAGCTTGTGGCTTTAAAGGTTTGAAGTGGTATGAACTTTCCAATTGGGCAAAGCCCGGACATGAATGTCGCCACAATATTGCGTACTGGAAATCTGCAAATTGGTGGGGTCTTGGACCTGGTGCGCATTCACATGTTGATCGCAAACGATTCTGGAATATCAAACATCCCACTGCATATAAGCAGAGACTCTTTGATGGTCTCTCACCAATTGCAGATTCAGAAGAGCTCACCGATGAACAACGTAAAAGTGAATACATCATGCTCGCTAGTCGTCTTCGCACTGGTATTGCAAAGCGCGCACTGACTGTGGCGCAATACGAGCGGATGGCTGAGTACATCAAAGCTGATCAAGTTATCGATGCTCCAGATACTTTGGTCCTCACCGCAACAGGTCGCCTTATCGCCGATCGCATCGTGGCCGATCTGCTTGCTTAGGTTCGCTGTAGTACCTTTAGCCATATGAGTACAGCACTTACAGTTATCGTCGCATTCCTTGCAGTCATCTTTGTTATCTCGGGTCTGTCAAAGGCCAGTGGTAATGAAAAAGGTCTCTCCGGTACTCGCGAGGTAAATGTTCCAGACATGCTCGCTCGTATAGTTGGATTCTTCGAGACTCTTCTAGCACTTGGCCTCATCATCAGCATGAAGTGGAATTGGATGCTCTTCTTCCCACTTGTCGGTCTTTGGGTCGTCATGGCTGGTGCGGTCTACGTGCACTTCAAGGCAAATAAATTGCGTACCTCGATCCCTGCATTCTTTCTGCTCACCTTAATCTCCATCGCACTTGTGCTTAACAAGTAATCAAACAGGGGTTAATTAGCTATGACTACATCAACTCGACGCCTGGAAATTCTGCGCGCCATCGTTGATGAATATGTAGCGACCCAGGAACCAGTTGGCTCTAAGGCGATTGCAGATCGTCACGAACTCGGAGTCTCACCAGCAACAATCCGTAATGAGATGGCGCTGCTGGAAGAAGAAGGTCTGATTACTGCCCCACATACAAGCGCTGGACGTATCCCAACTGATCGCGGATACCGAGTCTTTGTAGATAAGTTGGCAGAGGTTAAGCCACTTTCAGCACCTGAGCGCCGCGCTATTGAATCTTTCCTGGAAGGCGCACAAGATCTCGATGATGTTGTGATGCGCACCGTTCGCTTGTTGGCTGATGTGACTAAACAGGTAGCCGTAGTGCAATACCCATCGATTGTTAAATCAAAGGTCAGACACGTTGAACTAGTTCCTCTGACAACTTCTCGCATCATGATGATTCTGATTACCGATTCTGGTCGAGTAGAACAGCGCGTTATTGAACTGACCAGAGATGTGCAAGATGCCTTTATTGCAAGTATTCGAACTCAACTTAATAATGCGATGGCCGGTAAGTCCCTGCCAGAAGTTGCTGATCGAATCTCAGGAATTATCGAAGGCTATAGCCAAGTAGATCGTAAAGATATTGCGCTGATTGTCTCTGTCGTTATTGAAATGGCGATTGAAAAACCAGAAGAGAAGGTTGTTCTAGCAGGAACTGCCAACCTTGCTCGTTTTAGCGATGACTTCCCTACTTCGATGCATCCAGTGCTAGAAGCGTTAGAAGAGCAAGTAGTTCTCTTGCGTTTACTCGGTGATGCCGCAGATACCGTTAAAGTGCGAATCGGATCTGAGCAGAGTGAGAAGAACTTAAAGACCACATCTCTTGTCACCGTTGGTTATGGAGATAGCCTGACACCATTTGGAGCACTCGGAATTCTTGGACCTACTCGCATGGATTATGCTGGCTCTATGGCAGCGGTAGGCGCGGTTGCCCGTTATGTAGGTCGATTTATTACAGAGGGAAGCTATAAGTAATGGCAGATTTGTACGAGATGCTGGGCGTTGCTCGCGAGTCATCTGCCGATGAAATTAAAAAGGCATATCGCAAGATTGCGCGAGAACTTCACCCAGATGTAAATCCAGATCCGGCGGTGCAGGATAAATTTAAAGAAGTCACCGCTGCCTATGAAGTATTAAGTGATCCACAAAAGCGTCAGCAATATGACATGGGTGGTCAGGCTTTCGGAGGTCCGGGCTTTGGTGGATTTGGTGGCGGTCAAGGTTTTGGCGGCTTTAGCGACATCATGGATGCATTCTTTGGTGGCGGCGGAAATCGCGGACCACGTGCACGTATGCGCCAAGGTCAAGATGCACTTATTCGCGTGCAAGTAACTTTGACAGAGGCATGTTTTGGTACCGATCGTGAACTCACCATTGAAAACGCTGTCGTATGTTCAACCTGTACTGGTTCAGGCTGTGCCAAGGGAACATCTCCGACAATGTGTCAGGTCTGTAAGGGACGAGGCGAAACGCAACAAATACAGAAATCTTTCTTAGGCCAGGTTATGACTTCGCGCGCCTGCGCCACATGTTCTGGTTTTGGAACCGTGATTCAAGAACCATGTCGTGAGTGCGCCGGTGAAGGTCGTGTTCGTGCCCGCCAAACAATCCCGGTAAAAATCCCAGCAGGTGTTGAAACTGGTAACCGTATGCAGCTTGCAGGTCGCGGTGAAGTTGGTGCAGGTGGTGGTCCAGCAGGTGATCTCTATGTAGAAATCG
>Ga0247836_1007178_pt1 | contig 11941 bp, 10 predicted proteins | sample LaCruzMarch2015__4_FD_187116 | JGI IMG/M metagenome (GOLD analysis project Ga0247836, IMG submission 187116) | Freshwater microbial communities from meromictic Lake La Cruz, Castile-La Mancha, Spain - LaCruzMarch2015_14m | ecosystem: Environmental > Aquatic > Freshwater > Lake | place: Spain...
ACTTCTGGTTTCTGCTAAAATAATTTTTAGGTTTTGTTTTTATGGATATGGGAAAATTAGCGCTGTATTTTACTTTTTAAATTATCTATTAGAGGTCAGTTAAGACTTTCATCGACTCTATCATAACTTATATATAACCCCCATTTTTTGAGGCTTAGCTCCCAGATGGGTTGGCTTACCCTCATTTTGTGAGGATTATCAAATCTAATCATTATTTTATTCTCTTTTGTTTTTTTTCTTTTACTGCTTTGTAATTCGTCGGTGAAATAACTTTTTCACCTGTCTTTGTTTCTAATTCTTTGCGTGCATTTCCGGCAACATCTCCTCCCTGATTCGCTACTTTCTTGTTTTCCGCAAAACCTTTGGGATTTTGGGATTTGACAATTGCAGTTGTTGATGCTTCACCAAGCATTGAGAATATTAACTCCAAGTCATTCATATGATCTCGAAGATTTTCTCGCTTTAATTTTTTCACTTCTTTATACTCTGATGGCGTTAAACCGAAAGTCGCTTTAGATATTTGAGCTGTAAGAATTGCATATTCTTTTTGTCCTTTCACACCTCTCTGAGACCATTCATCGGTAAGTTCTTCACGAATAGCAATACTTCGCATTCTCTTTTCAATCCATTCATCAGAATAACCTTTCAACTTATAGGTTTCTCTGGTGCGTTGAATTGCTAATTCTGGATTTTCAATCTCTTCAATTCTTTCAGATCCTACTTGAGCCAACCAAAGTTTGAATGGTTCCGCTTTTGGTGAAGGAATAGATTGAATTATCCTGAGTAAACCTTTGGTGTTTGCGCATCCCATTTTTTGTTTTCCTCCGGCTGTTTCAACTAAAAGGGTAGGTACAATTTGTACCCACCCTATGGCCAGTTCCATATCGCGTTTTCGCATACGCTTTACATATTGTTTAGGATCATTACTATCTGTTAAAATAGATATAACGTCTTCTACAACGAAATACCACTTCTCTTCCGCTTCATTCCAAACGGAACGGATATTTTTACTTTCAAATAATTTAATAGAATTCATTATATAAATATAGTGTGTAAATTTTATAAATCGTCAAACGGACTGCGAATATTTTGAATGTTCTTTGTACTAACATGCGTGTAAATCTCAGTCGTTTTGCTGCTTTTGTGTCCTAGTAAATCTTGAATATACCTTAAGTCGGTGCCACTTTCCAATAAATGCGTAGCGTAACTATGTCTTAACCAATGTAGCGTTACAGGTTTTTTATTATTTGCCTTCAACAAGGATTGTTTAAAAACATTTTCCAGACTTTTTTCACTGTATTTTCCTCCCCCTTGTCCTTCAAAAAGAAATTCCTTCGGCTGGTACGATTTATAATAATCGCGAAGTAAGTATAAAATTTTAGGAGATAAAGGTACAATTCGGTCTTTTTTACCTTTTGCCATTCTAATGATAACGACCATTCGTTTTGAATCGATATCAAATTTTGTAAGACTCAATAATTCACCCCTCCTCAAACCACAAGAATATATCATGGCCAACATGGCTCTATGTTTTAAATTGTAAGGAGCATCTAAAATTGCTTTCACTTCCTCTTTACTCAGTACATTCGGCAACAATTTTTCCCTTCGTGGGCGATGGATTAATTCCACATCAATTTTTTTATGCTGAATAGCTGTGAAATAGAGCTTCACCGCATTTACCACCTGATTTTGAAAGGATGCCGAAAAATTATTCTTTAATATATAATTGTTATTGAAATCGATGAGATCGTCATTCGAAATATCAGTAGTATTTTTAATTGAAAAATACCGTAAAAATGTACTCATAGAATCCGAATAAACTTTTATCGTATTTGGGCTGTAGCGTTTAGAATTTAGATAGCGAATAAAGGTCTGTATGGCTTCTTTTTTAAGTTCATCGAGTGGTTCCAAGAAATGAATGGGCCTCAGCAGTGACTTCTTATATTCTACACTTTTTAAGTTCTTTTCTTGAACTATGAATTCTGCCTTGTCTTTAAAATAGGCCAACATATTTTCCAATGGAAACACAGCTTCATCTATTACCCATGCTTTTTCAAATGAATCCCAAGTGCAGTTTTTGAGGGAAGAAAAAAGAAGATATAGGTTCCGGTTGAATGGAAAGCTTGCATAATAGTAGGTTTTTAAACCAATTAGTTGGCGATTTAAATGTATGGTAGGGAGCATTAATTTTAATTTTAACCTTAAGATAATCAAATAGCGGAGTAAAAAAAAGATATTTTACTGAAATTTTGATTTCAGAAGTTCTATGATTTTTTAATAAAAAATTGTTTGCAGATTAAGGCACAATATTTTTTTACTCAAGCCGAAGTTTAAACGATTGAGCTTTTAGAGAAGAAATTGATTGAGATAGTCTAAGTAATATTTCTATTTTTTATACCCAACTTGCTTGCGAGCTGTTTGCTGTGTTTGCTGTTGCTCTTTTTTAATAAGGTAATTCAGCACTTGGTCGATGTCCGTGAATTTTTGATTATGCTTCTTTTCCAACTCTATCAATTTCTCATTGAGTTCTTGGTAGGTCAATGCAAATTGACGTATCATAACAAATGCGCGCATGATGGAAATGTTTATGTCAATGGCTATCTCTGAATTAAGAACACTTGATAACATGGCCACGCCTTGTTCGGTAAACGCATAGGGATTATACCTTTGACCTCCCCAACTTGAGGTCGCAAATTGCGTCCTCAAGCTAAGCCATTCTTCGGTGCTTAATTCAAACATAAAATCCTCAGGGAATCTTCTAATGTTTCTTCTGACAGACTCTTTCAATCGCTTGGTTTCTACCTGATACATTTTCGCTAAATCAAAATCGAGAATAACTTTCTTTCCCCTGATTTCGTGAATACTTTGTTTTATTTGTTCTAATTCCATATTTCTATTTTTTATACCCGACTTGCTTGCGAGTTGTCTGTTGTGTTTTCAGTTGTTCTTTTTTAATAAGGTAATTCAACACTTGGTCGATGTCTGTGAATTTTTGATTATGCTTCTTTTCCAATGCCATCAATTTCTCATTGAGTTCTTGGTAGGTCAATGCAAACTGCCGTATCATAACAAATGCGCGCATAATGGAAATGTTTATTTGAATGGCAGTTTTACTTTTCAATACGGAAGAAAGCATTGCAATACCTTGTTCCGTAAAGGCGAAAGGAAGTGCACCTCCAAAATGATTAATGGTGGGTATCACATTTTGTGACACCAAGTTTTGGATTTCGGATTGGTCTAGTGTTAACATAAAATCTTCCGGAAATCGCTCCATATTTCGCCGCACTGCTTGTTTCAAGACGCGGGTTTCTACTTCGTATAGTTTAGCAAGATCCATGTCGAGCATTACTTTCTTTCCCCTGATTTCGAGGATACTTTTTTTGATTATTTCTAGTTCCATAATGTGATATTTCTATTCGCACTACTTAACTCCATTCTTTTTAACTTATTGATTAGAAAGAAGGTGCTGTTCCAATTCAAATGAATAAGTTTATTACCAAAAAAATAGGTTTGCTCAAAAGAAAAATCTGAGAAATGATCAGTTTTTAATCCGATTTTCAGGTGATTTTGGTAAATAAGGGGTAGCATAAAAAGTTGTTTTTCACCTTAAGTTAGTGAAAAAGGGATTGTCACACAAGAAAATAATGATTTAAGTCGCACTAAGTGCTGAAGCGGAATTATGCGTGTATTTTACTCGCTCGCCTTGCTGCCACCTTGTCTTTAATTCTATCGACCACGTAATACATCATTGGCACAACAATAATCGTTAGCAGCATCGAGGAAGTAAGTCCCCCAATAAGTACCCATGCCAATCCATTTTTCCAAACGGCACCAGCTCCTGTTGCGAATGCAATTGGTATCATACCAATCACCATGGCAATAGTGGTCATTAAAATTGGACGCATTCGCTCCCGAACAGCTGTTAGAAGGGCCATATACGTTGATTTCCCATCTTCTTTAAGTTTATTGGTAAAATCCACAATAAGGATGGCATTCTTGGCGACTAAACCCAGTAGCATTAACATGCCAAGCATGGTGAAAATTCCCATACTAGAAGCTGAGAGATTCAAGGCAAGAATAGCTCCTACTAGCGCAACAAGAATGGAAAAAAGGACAACAAATGGATACACATAATTATCATAAAGAACCACCATAATTAAATACACTAAGATGAGACCAATTCCCATAGCGGTTCCTAATGAGCCAACGGATTCTTTTTGCCGCTTAACTTCTCCCCCCCATAACATTCTTACATTTTTATCCAATGGTGATTTCTCTAAATATTTATCTAATCCGCTGGCCACATTCCCTGCGGCTGTACCTAATACATAACAACGAATCGTAGTACTTGCAATTCGGTTTTTTCGCTCTAAACTTCCATTTGCTTTATCAATTGAAAGCGTGGCAAACTCACCTAAAAGAACTTGTGTTCCATCAGTAGTAGTAAAAGGAATTTGCTTTAAATCGTCAATATTTTCTCGATTGGCTTTGTCTAGCATCACTTTTATTGCATATTCCTCCCCTTTGACATCGAATTGTGCGTCATCATTCCCGGTTAGTCCATTTTGCAACTGCATACCAACAACAGCAATTGGCAAACCTAATTGGCCCATTTTTTCGCGATCTAGTTCAATCCTAATTTCTGAGGTAATATCATCTGTTGAAATAACAGGATCTTTTGCCCCTTTCGTGGCTAATAAAACGCCTTTTATCCGTCTTGCTTCTTTCATCAATAATTCACTGTCATCAGAAGATAAAAATATTTCGATAGGCGCTTCCTCCGATTCAATCATTCCCATATTAATGGCTTTGACCTCAATTCCCGGAAATTTATCTTCAATTTTCTTACGAATCTTGTTCATGTAAGGAATTGTCGGATAGGTTAAATGTTTGTCTTTTTTGAGTTTAACCGTCAGCTCTGATTTATTTTCAACTCCAAAAGCCGCTGCTCCCATGCCAGAACTTGGGCCTCCAATATTAGCAAACACAATATCCACCATGTCTTTTTGGTCCAGAATGAGCTGTTCAATTTGGAGTGTTGTCGCATTATTTTCCTTAAACGTGGTGCTTTTATCGTATTTCAGTTTAAGCATAAATTTCCCCTGATCACCTTGCGCAACAAATTCTTGACCAACAATACCAAGAGCCATTGTTCCGAAACTCGCAATAAAAATGAGTAAAACTGCTGAACCCATAATTATTTTATGTTTTAAGGACCAAGCCACTAGCGCAACGTAAGCATCGGTAAAAGCGAGAACTCTTCTTTCAAACCAGGCCAAAATCGCATGAAACCAATTTTTTGGATTTAAGACAACCTCCTTAGCCATACGAGATGCCAGCCAAGGGGTTAAGGTAAAACAAACGAGTAAAGACATGAGTGTAGACACCACGACTACCACAGAAAACTGACGAAGAATATCAGCAATAATACCGTCAATAAAAACAACTGGAGAGAAAACAACGACATCAACCAAGGTAATAGCAAGTGCTGTAAAACCAATTTCATTTCGACCATCTAACGCTGCTGTTCTCTTATCTTTTCCCATCTTTAAATGCCGGTAAATATTTTCAAGTACCACAATCGAATCATCCACCAAAATACCAATCACCAAAGACATCGCTAAAAGGGTCATAAGGTTTAGGGTATAACCCAGCAGGTACATCACAATAAAGGTTGAAATTAAGGATGCTGGAATAGAAATAAGAACAATGATTGCGTTTCGGAGCGTATGTAAAAACATCAGCATAACCAGTGCAACAAGAAAAATAGCAATTTCTAAATCATGAATTACCGCATCAACAGACTCTAAAGTAGGAATGGAAGTATCGGTGGCTATGGTAAAACGAAGGCCAATATTTTTATATTTTTCTTCTATAGCTTTCAATTTTTCTTTGGTTGCGTTCGCCATATCCACCGCATTCGCGTCACTTTGTTTACTAATTCGGAGTCCAATACCGTTCACCCCATTTAAGCGACAAATCGTTAATTTATCAATTTCCGAATCAAGCACCTCAGCCACATCCTTTAAGCGAATGGAGGAAGAACTAGATGAAAAAATGATGAGATTTTCCAATTGATCAATAGAAATAAACTTCCCCGAAAGACGAACGGTAAATTGGTCATTATCGTTGTTAACCTTTCCGGTCGGAAATTCTACGTTAGCTCCCGCAATGGCCTGATTAATGGAAGATAAGGTCAGGCCCATTGTTTTCAATTTTTCATTATCGACATTAATTCTAAAGGCGCGGTTTTCACCCCCAATCATTTGAATTTGCGCTACCCCTTTTGTCTGCTTAATTTGCGGTAGAATTTGATCTTCCATGAGGGCCATTAATTCCCTATCGGAAGTTTTAGTAGCTACCACAGTTGCTTGAAGCACAGGCGAAGCATTCGGTTCTATTTTAGTAATAACGGGCTTAAGGGCTCCTTCGGGCAACTTATTTTCGACGTTATTTATTTTTCGTTGGGCATCCTGAATTGACTTATCCATGTTTGCAGATGCTGTAAATTCAAGCAATACCACGCATGCATTATCCAAGGAGAAAGAGGTAACCTCTGCAATATTTTCCAATCCACTTAAGGCATCTTCGAGCGGCTTGGAGACTTGATTTTCTACTGTTTTAGGAGATGCCCCCGGGTAAGTGGTGGTTATCATTAATACTGGCGGAGAAAAATCAGGCAGCAATTCATAACTTAACTGCTTATAGCACAAAATCCCACCACCAATTAAAATGGTAAAGAGGACAATTATAAAAGACGGTCTTTTTATCGATAATTCTGTTAATGTCATTTTAGGTGTTATTTCAATGTTTTAACTGGAGATCCAGCCGTTAAGTTAACCTGACCTTTAAGGATGATGCGATCATCTTTAGTTAGGCCATTGATGACTTCGATATAATCACCATCTGAGGTTCCTGCTGTAAAATAAGTGAGCGCTGCTTTTCCATCTTTAATAATATACACCGCAGGTTTTTTAGTGGATCCAACCAAGGCCTTACGAGGAACAGAAAGGACCGTTACGCTATTTGAAGATAATAAACGGGCAGTAGCAAACATACCTGAGCGCAATTCTTTATTGGTATTCGCAACCAATACTTGCACTTTAAAATTATGCATCTTATCCGCTTGAATACCAATCAGTGATACCTTACCTGAAAAACTTTTTCCTGGAAAAATATCCACATTAACCGAGACTTGCTGATTAAGCACAAAGTTTTGAATGTCTCTTTCTGGTACACTTACCGTTAATTTTAATTGAGAAATATCGGTGATTTCAAAAACAGGTGTTCCCATACCGACCACCGAACCTAAATCGACTAGTTTTTTGGTGACAATACCTGAAAATGGGGCTTTCAATACATTTCCACTTAATTGTTTTAATACTTGCTTTCGTTGAATTTGAGAAGATTTTAATGCCAATTTTGCTTTTTCCAATTGCACTGCTGGTACCGCTTCAGATTTTGCCAAAATAGTAAGCCGGTCCAAATCATTGGACTGACTTTCGATAGAAACATCCAAATTTTCAAGTTGATATTGCAACATATCATTATCTAATTGCAATAAGATTGCTCCTTGGTTTATAAACTGACCTTCTTGCACATTAAGGCTTATTATTTTCCCTTGTCCCTCCGAACCTATTAGATTAGTTTGGTTAGGCTCGAATGTCCCTAGAAACGAAAACTGACTATCGAAAGTATGAACTTCAGCACGCCCATCTTCTACCAAAATTGGGGTTGATGTGTCGTGAATGTAAATTTCTTTAGCAATCTTATTTTTATTTTTCATTAATTGAAAAACGGAAAGGGAAATAAGAACAATGCTAATGATACCAACTGTGATGACTCTTTTATTCATGTTAAACTTTAATTTAATTAATCAATTCTATTTATTTAATACTGCCTATTGATCTCAAATAAGCTAATTCTGCTTGTCTTAACTGAATGTAAGCCGCCACTACATTTGTTTGGGCTTGCTGAAGACCGTTCTCAGCTTGAATTAACTCGTTGCTGCTAATTGTTCCAGCAGTAAATTGGGCTTGTGTTTGCACATATACTTTATTGGCAAGGCCTAATTGCTCTTTGGCCGTCTCCAGTGAACTCGCCTGAACATCAATTTGATTTTTTGCAGTTTCAGTAAGAAGCGCTAACTGCTTTGTCAATAACACTTCCTGATTTTCCAGTTTATCCTTGTTTAAAGCATTCATTTTTTGCTTGTTGTATTTTTCGAAACCATCAAAAAGGGTCCAATCTAAATGCAAACCAAGAAAAGCAGAATTAATACCGGTACGAAAATCATCTTTTGGCTTAATGTTATAAGCGTAATTGTACGAAGCATAAAATGAAACGCTTGGCAAATACGCCATCTTTGTCCCCTTTCTTTCCTCCGCGTTCATTTCTTTCTGCGCTGCCATTAATTCAAGCTCCGGATGATTGATGTTATTTTGATCAACTAAAATGGTGTTTTCCATCATTTCATCGCTTACTAAGCTCAATGAGCTATCCGAATTAACACCGATGAGTATTTTCAATAGCGAACTTAATTGAGTCTTAGTGGCTTCCATAGTGAGTTTACTATTTAGAAGCGTTAAACGGCTAATTTTTAATTTATCCACTTCCGTTTCAATGACCAAACCCAATTCATAAGATTTTTGAAGGTTAGCAATTAATTTAGTTAAGTTAGCGATATTCGATTCAACGAATTCCAGTTGTTTTACAATCGCTTGAAGGTTAAAATAGGTGCTGGAAACTTGCTGTTTAATGTCCTGCTGCATCAAACGCTCCTGTGCCGCCACAATTTTTTGATTAATATCCAAAGCCGCAAATCCATAATTCAATTGAGGATTGTACAGAATTTGGGTAAGCTGAATACTATTTGAAAGATTGAATGGAACGCCAAATTGCACCGTTGAGTACGTACCTGGAGGCCCTCCAAAAAATTCAGCAGGAACAACCTGTCCAGCGATAATCGCATTATATCTATAATCGCCTGTTGCTGTAAGTTTAGGTAATCGAGATGCTAAATACCCTTTTTTCTGAATAGTATTCAGGTCGATATCCAATCGAGCATTACGAATGTTGGTATTAGCTGTATCTGCCATTTTTAAACAAGCAGCTAAATCTAGTACTTGAGAAAAGATACTTGATGAAACCAAACAGGTGGCGATTACAATTATTATAATTTTCATAATTATTATTTTAAATAGTTTTAATTTCATTCGGAAACAAATAATTTATTATCATATCAGAAACCATAATTTTATAAGAATCCACATGCTTGACATATTGTTCATCTGACAAACTATGCAGATTTTGAATAAGCGGTTTCGCCATAAATGGATACTGACAATTCGAAATCACCAATAGAGTAATTCCAACCATGTCAACTTTTCTCATTTCCCCTTTTTTCTGAGCCTCCAACGCCTGAGTAATCACACCCGTATTATATATTTTAGGTAAAATATGAGTCACAGTCAAAACATCATTATTTTTCCGTGATAATTCATTAATAATAAAACGGGGGATTTCAGGATACTTAGAAAGAAAGTCGTATTCCCGTTCGATTAATATTTTCAATTTGTCTTTAATGGAAAGATCTGAAGAAAACACACTTACCATGGATTCAAAAAACTCATCCATGACCGCTTGAAAGATGAGTTGAAACAATTTATTTTTAGAACGGAAGTAATAGTTGACAAGCGCCACATTCATCCCCGCCTCTTTGGCAATTTCGCGAGAAGTACACCCCGAAAATCCTTTCGCTATGAAAACAAGCTTGGCTGCCGCTTTCATTTTTTCTTCCGTGGATACGCTAGTTGACATTTAATAATAATGGTTTGCAAATTTAAACACTTTATTTAAACAATTGTTTAAAACACACAAACAAAAAATTATTTATTCAGAAAATTCAATAAAAAAAATGATTAATCTTGCTCCTCCCAGATTTGAATTTGCTTTTCATTGGTCACGTTAATGACAGGGAGTCCATTTTTATCAATTTCAACTAATCCCGTTACAACGATATATTTACCGGCCAAGTCTACTTCTGGCTTATAACTAAAATTACGCCTAGCATCCTTCCAAATGGTTACGGTAAAAAGTTGATGCGGAAAGGACTGATCTAAATTCAAGAAAGTAGCTTGTGATTTCGCTGCGAACTTAGCACTCACCACCTTTCCAATAATTGAAACTTTACTACCTACTTTAGAAAGCGCTTGAGCGGTATTAAAATGCCCTTTGGGTAAATCAAAAACATATAGCGGTTCGACGTCGCCCTCTTTAGTTTGCGCGTTCCACAGCGAAAAATCAGCTTTTGATTCTATTTTTTGAGCGGTAACGGCATCTATTTTAGAGAAAAAATCAAGTCCTGTTAATTTTTCAATGCTATCAATTGAAACCACGTAAGCACTTGGCGGCATATCGCATTTTTTATTTGGCATAAGAAAAGCCATCCCTTTGGGATTTTCCGCATTTAAATCAGCAATTATTTTGTAGTGAAGCCCGGGTATAGGCAATTTATTCACGCCTTTTTCGACCTTAGGAAGATTCTTATCCAAAATAGGCCCTGTAATAATATAGTAAGGCTTTGGGGTATTCGCCATGATTCGCCGCATTAAATCTTCCACTTCAGCCCATGATTCACGGTTAAAACCTGGTGTTTGGGGTGTCATGTTACTATAAAAATACGACTCACTCAAGGCCTTTTGCGACCAACGAAAATCGGCAGATGGCGCTAAATGTCCTCGATCAAACCCAAAATTTTCAAATTTGTACGTCCCGTCATCCTGCAGTTTCTTTGTAAAATAATCTTGCTCAATACCATCGCCGCACTCGATTAAACTGTCTCTTCGAAAGTCGTTTGTTCTTGAGACACCACCAATAAGGACATCAGGACTTAGCACGTGGAATGCCCAAGCGGCTAATTTCGAATCACAATCAAATCCAAGAATCATCGCTGAATGTTCGGCAATATCCAATGTGTTTTTACTTATTGGAATACCAATCTCATTTAGTTTAACAATAGATGCTTTTAGCTTTATATCTTCAATTTGATTAGCAATTTCAGTTTCCTTCTTTTTAATTTCAACAAGTTGTTGTTGCATCACTTCCAATTCCGTTTGCCCAAAGAGAAAGGAAAAATGGCTAAAAACAAGCGCTAAAAAAACGTAACGGAGATTCATCTATTCTACAATAAAAATTTTACTTCTTATCTTTACTTAGCATTGCTTGAATTTGCTGCATCGTTTTATGCATTCCTTCAGCGCTACCATCTAAGAAAATCGTATTGCCTTTTCCGTATTCAGCAAAGTTTTTGATTGCTTCGGTCCACATAGAAAAAAGGATCACATTCGTATCTAGATTTGCTTGTTGCATTTGTTCAGCCGCTTCAGACATACCCTTGGCCACTTCTTGACGGAACAATGCGACACCTTGACCGCGTAACATAGCGGCCTCTTTTTCAGCTAATGCTGCAATTTTAATCGCGTTACCATCTGCTTCAGCGGCCTTTGTTTTTGTAATTAAAAGCGCTTGTCCTTCATTTTCTGCTGCTGCTTTTAGGTTATTGGATGCAACCACTCGGCTCATGCTTTCAATAATCGCTTGATCGAAAGTAATATCGTTTATTTGAAGATCAATCAAATGATAACCCCACATTTCAAGTGTATGATCGATTTGATTTTTAACGCTATCCACTAATTCGTGGCGTAAACCAAGAATTTCTGCTTGTTTTTGGCTGGCTACATACGATCGAATAGACCCTTCAATCGTACGAATTAAGGCTTGCATAAAATCCTTATTACCAATAAACTTGAAGGCTACTTTCTTAATGGTTTCCTCTTGCTCATCCATAACACTATAAAGCAACATACTTTTGAAGTATACATTTGCCTGATCAATAGTAATTGCTTGAAATTCCATTTCAATACTTTGATTTTGTACTGAA
>Ga0247836_1007180_pt1 | contig 11940 bp, 16 predicted proteins | sample LaCruzMarch2015__4_FD_187116 | JGI IMG/M metagenome (GOLD analysis project Ga0247836, IMG submission 187116) | Freshwater microbial communities from meromictic Lake La Cruz, Castile-La Mancha, Spain - LaCruzMarch2015_14m | ecosystem: Environmental > Aquatic > Freshwater > Lake | place: Spain...
GTCGCTCCATCGGTGCCCTCGACGCCATCCGTCTCACCCTCGCAGGAAATCCGTTGCAAAACCCCGCTTGAGCGCGTTGAGCGCGCGGGGTGAGCAATTACCCCTGATCGGCATAATCCTGCTGCCGGGGTTCCGCGATACGGCGGCACCTGCCCGGGTAGAGATCTCCAGCCGCTGACCTCAGTTCGGATGTGAGCGCTTCAGCTCCGCCGCGATGGTTTCCATCAGCACCGCTACCCGCCGCGTCACCCGGCGCGAGGGGTGAACCAGCTGTATCGGCAGCGTCAGGGTCTGCCAGTCGGGCAGCAGTCGTACCAGCCTGCCGGCGGCGACGTCGGCCTCCACCAGTTCGGTCGGCATGTAGCCGATGCCGGCGTCTGCGATAAGCGCGGCACGCAGCGCCTCGCCATTGTCGATCTGCAACCCGCCCTGCACTTCGGCGACCTCGCGGCGCCCGTCCTTCATGAACGGCCAGCGGTTGCGGGGCGACATGTTGAGGTTGAGCAGGCAGCGCGAGGTCGCTACCTCGCTCGGCGAGGTCGGCACGCCATGCAGGTCGAGGAAGGCGGGACTCGCCACCAGCAGAAGGCGATAGGTGCCGACCTGCCGGGCGATCATCGCCGAGTTTTGCAGTTCGCCGATCCGTACCGCAAAATCGTAGCCGCCCGAGATCAGGTCGACCCGCTGGTCGGTCAGCATCATTTCGAGCGTCACCGCCGGGTTGGCGGCCTGGAAGCGTGCGCAGATCGCCGCCAGCGAGAACACGCCGAGGGTTGCCGGCCCGGTCATCCGGATGCGCCCTTCGAGCAATCCCGGCGAGGGGCGCATGGAATCCTCGAGGTCCCGCGCCGCGTCGAGCACGGCTTCGGCGCGGGTGAGGAAGGCCTCACCGGACTCCGTCAACCGCTGCGCTCGCGTCGTCCGCTCTATCAACCGGGCGCCGTAGCTGGTTTCCAGCGCCTGGATGCGACGCCCGACCATGGCGGGCGTGACGCCAAGCACCCGCGCCGCTGCGGCAAAGCTGCCGGTCCGCACCGCGGTGGCAAAGGTTTCAAGGCTTTCGAGATCGACCATTCGATACCTCAGCGTGATTGTGAAACGCATCGAAGCGTAATTCCGCTCTCCCCGGTATCGGTCTACAGGATTGTCATCACGCACACCAACTGAGTGAGAGCAACTATGACCACCATCGCAATTCTCGGACAGGGCAGCATGGGCGCGGGCCTCGCCGGCCGCCTCGCCGACAGGTTCGCGCTGAACCTCGGCGCTCGCCAGCCGCAGGTCGGCCAGCTGGGCTACGCCGAAGCCGTCGCCGGCGCCGACATCGTCGTCCTGGCACTGCCCTATGATGCTGCGCTCGCAGCGATCAGCACACTGGACCTCGCCGGCAAGACGGTTGTCGATATGACCAACCCGATCACCCCGGATTTCGCCGGCCTCAGGTTCGGCCACACCACGTCGGCCGCCGAAGAACTGCAGCAGGCTGCACCCGGTGCCAGGGTGGTAAAGGCGTTCAACACCATCTTCGCCAGCCTGCTCAGCGCCCCGCGCGCTGCCACGGCCGCGGTGCCGGTGTTCATTGCCGGCAATGACGAAGCGGCGGTCGCCGCCGTGACCGAACTGGTTCAGGCCGCCGGCTTCGCCGTCGAACAGACCGGTGCGCTCGATGCCGCCCGCCTGCTCGAGCCGGTCGGCATGCTCAACATCCGGCTGGGATATGGTCTGGGACAGGGCACCTCGATTGCCCCGACCTGGCTCCGCGTCGCGGCCTAGCGCCACCAGGGCGCCCGCGCCAGGCCGGCGTGGGCGCTTCTAAATCCGGTTGGCGGCGACCAGTTCGCTCAACCCGTCGATCAGCTGCGCTGCTTCGGTGCGGCTGAGGCTGGCCATCGCCGCACGGTCGGCCTCGGCGACGGCGCGCATGGCGTCAGGCAGGACGGTGCGCGCCTTCTCGCTCAGATAAAGCCCCTGGGCGCGGCCCTTGAGCGTGCTCTTCTCGATCCAGCCCTCGTCTGCCAGTCCGGCTAGGGTCCGTGCGACGCCCGGCTGCTCGAGTTCTAGCCGCATCGCCAGCTCCGCCTGCGTCAGCCCCTCGCGTTCGCCGATCTCGCACAGCGCGGTGAACTGCGCCGGGTGCAGGCTGAGCGGCGCCAGGCTCTCGCGCACGCCATTGGCAAGCTGTCGCGTCAGCTGGCTGGCCACGTGGAACAGCGTCTCCCGGTGATCGAACATCAGGCTCTCCCCATCCCGCATCCCGAGCGACCTCAGAGGACGTGGTGTACGCAACCATAGCAGGAGCGGACTTAAGCGGAGCTTGCCGCGGTGCCCGCCTGGCTCAGGCGACGATCTCGGTCCAACTGCGGGTCGCCCGCGTGCCCGAGGCAGCCGTCGCAATTGCCATTTTCTCGTTGGTGGTCAGCTCCGCCGAAACCACGTTGTTGGCGTTGGAGGGATCGAGGATGGCACGACCGACGAACAGCTGCTCGAAATAGCCCAGCGCCGCCCAGACATTGTCCGCCAGCTCGCCCAGCGGCCGCCGGCGCAGCGCGGCGATGGTCGAGAGCTCGAGGTAGAAGCTGGGGAAATCGAGGCCGTGCTGGTCACGCCAGAGCTTCAGCACCCGGATTTCCTCGCGTCGTCCGCTCTCGATCACATCGAGCACATGATGGTTGAGGTTGGTCTTCATCGCCGCGTTGCGCCGCGTGGAGTAGATTTCCTGGATGTCGTTGTGCAGCGACTCTCGCTTGCCCGGCACGATATCGACCGTTGCGCCTTCCAAGTGCAAGCCGATCGATACGGCGCGGCGCTCCAGATCGAAGCCGTTGCGCTCGAGGTGCTGCCAGAGTGATTCGTAAATCTGGCGTGTCAGGAACGGGGTCTGCGGGCTCAGCGACACCACGAAATCTATACTGATGCCGGACTGGTTCGCTGTGCCCTTCTCGTAGGCCCCGGTCGGGTAGACTTCCAGCAGATATCGCCCGGCCCACCCCTCGCAAAGCGACTGGACCTGCTCCTCGAGTCCGCGCAGCGGAGCATTGGCACTGGTATCCACAGCCTCCCGCTGCAGGATGGCGCGAAGGTAGTCGGAAGGCGACACGGAACTCACCACGAAACTCATGATGAAGTTTTACTTAATTGCAGTCGTCAACGCCAGTATATCGCAGTGACGTCGCGTTGGATGGTTAGGCGTTAAAGTTAATCCGGTCCCCGGAGCGACGTCGCTGTCGGCTCGCGTGAGCCAAGTGGAAACGCCGCGGCCGGCAAGGCCTCTACCCTGTTCCACGGGCAGCGGCAAGCTGTGGACAAGCCCTCTTCAAGTCCCTGTAACTTATGTTACATCCGCCTCGCTTCGGCTGTGGATAGGTGCCTTCGGGAGGGTTTCTGTATGCTCGCAATGATCGCCTGGCGCCTGTGGTTCTTCGTTCTGGTCGCCACCGCGCTGGTCCTGCCCTTCGCCGCAGCCATGGGCAAGCTCTGACGGTTCCATCCCGCCCCACCTCAAACTCGCCGCCCGAAAAGCAAAAGGCCTCCCAAACGGGAGGCCTTTTTCGCATCAGCAGTTTTGGTGCCCTGGAGAGGCACCAACCTATTGTTTTTGCTAGTTCTTTTATGTCTTTTCGTGCCGGTATCCGCCCGCAAAACAAGGGAAAGTTGCCCGAAGCTGTCTTGCCGTGTCCGACCCAATCCAATAACCTAAGGTGGATATTTAGGGGGATACAAAATGCGCGCAAAGAACCGGCTCACAGCGGGCTTTCTGAAAGCGCCGACGCTGGGCAAGCATTGCGACGGGGCCGGGCTTTGGCTGGTGGTGCGCGACGATGGCGGCGCGCAATGGGTGCTGCGCGTTACCGTTCACGGGCGGCGGCGTGAAATGGGGTTGGGTGGGCACCCTGCGCTGGGGCTTGCGGCTGCGCGCAAGCTGGCCGGGCGCTGGCGCGATGTGGCAGCGGCTGGCCGTGACCCCGTGAAAGAACGTGAAGCGGAAGAACGCGCAGCGCGGCGCGAAGACATATCGCTTGCAACCCTCACCCATGACGCTTTCGAAGCCCGCAAGGCGGAACTGAAGGGCGATGGCTTGGCGGGGCGGTGGCTTTCTCCCCTAACGATTCACGTTCTTCCTAAGCTGGGCAAGGTCCCCGTCACCGACCTAGACCAACGCGACATTCGGGATTGTCTCGCCCCGCTCTGGCATACGAAGGCCGATACGGCGCGAAAGGCGTTGAACCGGCTCGGCATCGTCGTGAAACATGCGGCGGCGCTGGGCCTCGATGTGGATCTGCAAGCGACGGACAAGGCAAAGGCGCTGCTGGGGAAATCGCGGCATGTGTCGAAAAACATTCCCGCAATGCCTTGGGCAGATGTGCCTAGCTTCTATTGCAGCCTTGAAGAACCGACCCCGACGCATTTGGCTCTGCGGCTGCTGATGCTGACGGGCGTTCGGTCAAACCCGCTGCGCAATATCCGGCTGGAACAGATTGAAGGCGATGTGTGGACCGTGCCCGCCGAAGGGATGAAGGGCCGCAAAGGCGCTACCGAAGCTTTCCGCGTGCCCCTGTCGCGTGAAGCCCTGCGGATTATCGACCTCGCACGCCCGCACGCGCGCAACGGCTTCTTGTTTCCCAACCGGGAAAAGGGCGTGATTAGCGACATGACGCTTTCGCGGCACATGGAACGGCGGGGGCTGGAAGCGCGCCCGCATGGCTTCCGCACAAGCCTGCGCACTTGGATTGCTGAAGCAACCGACGCCCCGCACGAAGTGGCAGAGGCGATGCTGGCGCATGTGGTGGATGGAAGCGTGGTGCGCGCTTATCGGCGCACGGATTATCTCGAACAGCGCCGCGCGCTTGCCGAACGCTGGGGAGACCATGTGACGGGCGGCACCGGGCGGGTGGTTAAACTGGCGGTGGCTGGCTGATGGTGCGGGCGGCAGGCTTTGGGGCACGCAGTGGCTGGGTGAGGCGCCCCCCAGCATCAATGCAGGAAGCCGCAAACGTATTTGGCGCGGAGATATCCGAAAGCGCTTGGCGGGCTATTTGCAGGGCCTTCGAACTTCACGGCGAACGGCTGACCGACCTCGAAGGTACGCGGGACAACCGGAACCCGAATGACACGCTGGGCTGGCTGAAGCGCAAGCGCGGTGCAGAAAGCGGGATTGATGCAGCACTTTCAGCCCTAGGCAAAATCAACCGCGACTTTCTCGCCGAAGCGGAGGACCTTGTTTCGTTACAGCGAAGTGGCGGGCTTGAAAGTCATGGTGCCCTGCACCGGCTCGACAAGGTGGTGGACGAAATCCTCTTTCTTGCTTGGCTTGTGAGGGAAGCTGAACCCCTTTCGCGGGAAGTCATGACGGACGCCGAAAGCCGGAAGCTGCTGGCGCGCGAAGTTTTTGCGGCTCTGGAGAGTGTTGGCGCAAAACTCTCCAACGGCTGGGCCGTTGCCCAAGGGGAGTTTAGCAATGCTGACCTGACCGGCTTTGAACGCTTGACCGAGCTTCTGGAAATCCATCAAGGCGAAACCCCAACGGCAACTGCGAAATGGCTACGAGACGCACTGGCACAAGAAAGGTGATGGCGCGCCACCAAAGTCCAGTTTAGCGGGCGAAGGCATAGACGGGCAGCTTCGCACCATCCGAAACACAAAAGGACGGTGCACACATGCAACGCTTTCTGACTTTAGCCGAACTGCGCGCAAAGCTGGGCAATCGCAGCCGAAGCTCAATTTACCTTGATCTGGAAAGTGGCCGACTGCCCGCGCCTATAAAACTTGGCGGGCGGCTGTACTGGCCGGAAGGTGACGTTGAAGCGCATTTGCGCGGCCTGATCGAAAAGGCCGCTTGATATGGTCGGCGGGCAAATCAAAAACCCCGGCGCGCGGGCGGCGCAACCGGGGCAGGATGGCCGCTTGGCGACTGCGGCGGGCACCTGCAAATTAGCAGACCCCAGAGGCCGCGCAAAGGCTTGTGGCTTGTATCACGTTACTTGGGCGCTCGACTGGCTACGCGAAGCTGGTCCGCGCGGATCTTGGGCTGGCCGGTGCGCTGATATGGGGGCGCTGGCATGACTGATGCACGCGACCTAACTCTGGCGATGGGCGGGCGCTGGCATGGCCGCTACGGGGCTGCGCCTTGCCCCCTATGCCAGCCCGAACGGCGGAAGGGGCAGGACGCCCTAACCCTTGCGGATGGGCGCAACGGGCGTCTGGTGCTGGATTGCAAGAAAAGCGGCTGCGCCTTTCTCGACATTTTGGCGGCTGCTGGGCTGCGCTCGCGGAATTATACACCCCCCGACGGTGCAACCCTAGCCCAGCGCGAACGCGACGCAAAGGCCGAAGCCCAAAAGCGGGCGGAACAAGCCAACCGGCTTTGGCTGGAAGCCCAGCCGATCGGGGGCACGCTGGCCGAAGCCTATTTGCGTGGGCGTAGCATAACCTGCCCCTTGCCCCCGACGCTGCGCTTTCATGGCGCTTGCTGGCACGGGCCGACTGCGCGGCGCTATCCGGCGATGGTGGCGCTGGTGCAAGGCGCGGGCTTGCCTGGTGTGCATCGCACATGGCTGCGCCCCGATGGCTCGGGCAAGGCCGACATTGAACCGGCAAAGGCGATGCTGGGGGCTGTCTCTGGCGGCGCTGTAAGGCTCGCTGGCGGGCATTCGCGGCTGGTGGCGGCGGAAGGTATCGAAAGTGGCTTGTCGCTTCTGTGCGGGCTTCTGGACGGGCCTGCGACAGTATGGGCGGCGCTTTCAACCTCGGGCCTGCGCGGGCTGCGACTTCCCCCGCAACCTTCGCGGCTAACAATCGCTTGCGATGGTGATGGGCCGGGCCGTCAAGCTAAGCACAATCTGGCCGAACGCGCGCATGGCTTGGGCTGGCAGGTTTCAAGTCTCGACCCCGGAACCGGGGCCGATTTTAACGATATTCTTACGGGAAAGGCGGCGGCGGCATGAACGCGCTCCCCCAAATTAAAGAAACCGCGTTCACGCCCGAAGGTCCGCAACCGCTGGTACGCGAAATCGCCCCCGGTGCTGCCTATCCGGCGCATGCGCTCGGGCCGCTATGCCCGGCGGTGGAGGCGGTGCAGGGCATGACGCAAGCCCCGCTGGCAATCCCGGCGCAATCCGCTTTGGCGGTGGCGTCCTTGGCGGTGCAAGGCTTTGCCGATGTGGAAACGCTCGGGGGCACGCGCCCAACTTCGCTTTACGCCCTGACCATTGCCCGAAGCGGCGAACGCAAAAGCGCTTGTGACGCGCCCCTGATGGCGGCGCTGCGCGCCTATGAACGCGAACAAGCCAAAGCCCAGCGGGAAGCAACGGAACGCTGGCTCAACGATCACGCGCTTTGGAAAGGGGCGCGGGACAAGATACTGGCCGCAGCGAAAACTAGCAAAGGCGCAAAGCGCACGGCGGCGCAAGCTGACCTTGAAGCGCTCGGGCCGGAACCGGAAGCCCCGCCTTCCGCTGACCGAACCGTGACCGAACCGACATTTGAAGGGCTGACAAAGCTTTTCGCGTATGGCCAGCCCAGCCTTGGCCTATTCTCGGATGAAGGCGGGCAATTTCTGGGCGGGCACGCCATGAATTCGGAAAACCGACAAAAGACGCTAGCCGCGTTCAATGACCTTTGGCAAGGCAACCCTATAAAGCGCACGCGCTCTGGCGATGGGCACGCGACCTTGTTCGGGCGGCGGCTGGCGGTGCATCTGATGGTGCAACCGACGGTGGCGCGCGGCTTCATGGCCGACCCGCTGGCGGGTGACACGGGCTTTCTGCCCCGATTTTTGATATGCGAGCCGGCCAGCGCTATCGGAACCCGGATGCACGCAAACGCGCGGCGGGATGAAACGGCGCTTGAACGATTCGCGGCGCGGCTGCGCGAAATTCTCGAAACCCCCCTTCCAATGGACCCGGAAACCCGTGAACTGCAACCCCGCGTCTTGCCCCTATCCCCCGAAGCCCGCGCGCTACTGGTGGCATTTTCCGACGCTATCGAAGCGGCGCAAGCCCCCCGCGGGCATTTGCAGCATATCACGGGCACGGCTTCCAAAGCGGCGGAGCAAGCGGCGCGCATCGCGGCGGTGATTACACTGTGGCGCGACTTGCAGGCCCCGAGGGTGGAAGCCTGCGACATGGCCGACGCAATCGAACTTGCGCAATTCTACCTTGCCGAAGCTTCACGGCTGGCAAGCGCTGCGCTTGTTTCCGCTGAAATCGACCGGGCCGAAGCCCTGCGCAAATGGCTGCTTGAGGGCTGGCCAGAAGGGGAAGTGCTCGTGCGCGATGTGGTGCGGCTTGGGCCGAACGCTTTACGCGAAAGCCCGAAGGCTAGGGCTGCCCTGGCAATACTCGAAAAGCATGGATGGATTTTGCGGCTGGAAGCCGGAACCGTCGTGCATGGGGCCGCTCGGGCCGAAGCATGGGCAATCGTCAAAGGCGCGCGCGATGTGGTTTGATGCACGCGCCAATCTGGCGGAAATCGGGGGCTTACCCCCCGCGACTTCCGCGACACCTGCGACAAAAGCCCCGCCCGCCCCCCCGTGTCGCAGTTGTCGCAGTTGTCGCAACGCTCCCCACCTTCGCGCTACATGTTTTTCGCCCGAAGGTGGATTTCAGCTCTCCTGAAAACAGGATGAAAACATGCCCTCACATATCGACCGCACGCCCAACGGCCGCTATCTGCCCGGCGTCACGGGCAATCCCGGCGGCCGACCTAAGGTCCCTATGGACGTACGGTCCGCCCTTGAGGCGGGAAGCTTGGCGGCCGCGCAACGGCTGGTGGCGCTGGTCAACAGCGAGGACGAACGGGTGGCGCTGGCGGCAAGCATGGCGCTGCTAGACCGCGTGCTAGGCAAGGCCCCGGCTTCCGTCGAAGTGACGTCCGGACCGGCTGAAGCCGATTGGGACCGGATTCAGAAGGCCGTGGCGTCGCTAACGATTGAGCACCTCGAAGCCATCCATGACAGCGAGGGGCTGCATGATCTGAGCGAGGTGCCGACGAAGGCGTTGGAAGGTGTAATGGTGTTGGCGGACGCGGCACGGTCCGACTGTTAGCGTCGATAAAGGCTTTATCTGGCCGATCTCCAAGTTATAAAAAGGGCTGACTGGCCCGCAGGAGACCTCACATGCTAATGTTCTTCATGATCCTGATCCTGATCCTGGCCCTGGGGTTGACCTCAATAGGTCCGGCAACCGCTGAAGGTGTATATTCGTGAAGCCAATTGTTCTACTTTTCTCAATGATGGTCTTGGCCGCAGCTGCAACGCCAGCTACCGCGCAGGCAACTGGAGAGGGCTGCGCAGCTGTTGAAGATGGTGGCGAGCGATTGCTCTGCTACGACGCCATTTTTCGCATGAAAATCGAGACGGCCGAGGTGCCCAGAAGTGACTCGGCGGTTGGTGACGTTGGACTGTGGAACATTCGGACGGAGACGAACCGGATCACAGACCGGACTGACGTCTTCGTCTCGGTGAACTCCAGCCAGACGGTCCCCGCTAGATTTGTCTTGGGCTCGCTGGCAGTTCTGATGCTTCGCTGTCAAGAGGACACCACTGCATTAACGGTCTGGTTCGCCGGTCAGTTTATGGCCTCCAGCGGCGGATACGACCAGATCACCTATAGGATCGATGATCTGCCGGCCGTCCGCGACCAGTGGGCGGAGTCGACCAACAACGAGCACATGGGCCTTTGGTCTGGCGGCAAGGCAATCCCGCTCATCAAGCAGATGTTTGGCCGCAAGAACTTCTTGGTACAGGCTACCCCGTTCAACGAAAGTCCGCTGACGCTGGACTTTGACATCACCGGCGTCGAAAAAGCGGTGAACGAGCTTAGAACAGCGTGCAGTTGGTAGGTGCGGATCTGATTCCGCCCTTTTGATTGACGGGGACCTAAGCCGATCGTCGCCCCCGCGGTCATTGGTTCGGTCGCGTTTCGTGACGACGTGCCGGCACGAGCGGCACAACTGATTGGGGATAGGTATGAATCCTCACCAATCCGCCACAATGTGACGAAAAGCCTTGTTTTATCAATGGCTTGGGAATTGCGGGAAAAATCCCTCCCACAATTTATCCCACATTACGTCCGCCGGACTGCGTTTTGTGACGCGCGAGGGTCAGCGCTTTGGCGTCCCGCCTGCACGATTCCTAACTTGGTCCTCGATGTCTATGAGGTAGTTCCATTGCTTGTCCAAACGGCCAAGCACAGCGCCGATTGAAAACATGACTAAGGCGGAAAAGAATCCAACCGCCGAAATTATCAGTTGGATGTCCGACTTCATCGCCGCGATGCCCAAAACCGCTACGCCCAGGCCCAGCAGTCCACCAAAAAAGACCAGCACCCTAATCATTAGAAGTCGCCTCCTTCCAGGCGTCAAGCGCAAGCTAAGCAGATAATCAGTCCCACAGCGTTTCTAACACACTCGGCGCGGATTGGGAGGGATGGGAACCGCAGCGGCATCCCCCATAGCGAGAAGTTTATCGCCCGATGCCCGCGACGCGCGAGGTAGATTCGCAGGATTAGCAGATTCGCAGGGCTCCACCTTGAAATCAGGAAATTGCGGTCCGGCCACCTTCCGAAACGTCCTTAAAAATATTGGAACAAAACATGAACATATATTTATCTATATGGCGGAAGCCAAAACCGCCCCGCCCTATGCAAGCGGATGACAAAAGGTGGAAATCATGGGGGGAATGATTATTGAAAATTTAACAGATTCAATGGTTTAATAGGCATCAATGGCGGACGCGCAGGAAGCCGATGGCGAGATCGGCCGCATCGATTTCGATCCGTTCATCAACGGGCAGGACTACGACGTCAGCAAGGTCGAGGTGAGCGAACCCGCCTACGCCGCCGGCAAGGCCCTGGTCCGCGTCAACATCGTCAATTTCGGTCAGCCCGATGAACTCGGCATCCTGCTGGTGAAGGAAGCCGACGGCTGGAAGGTCGACGACGTGTGGAACGATGGCGACGAGTTCAGCTACGACCTGCTCGACATCCTGCAGGCGCCCTTGCCTTGATTGTGGCGCCCATCCGCCTATCTTCGGCCCCGAGCCCCAGCTAGACGGGGACAAACAGCAGGACCGGGCGGCACATGCGTCAACTCATCATTGCCCTACTTCTCACGCTCGGCCTCGCCGGTGCCACGCGGGCCTATGACGACCCGAAGGCGTTGCTCGATGCGATCTACGCGCCTTACACGGCCGGACAGACGCCGGGTGAGCGAGAGCAGTATTTCTCCGTGCGGCTCAAGGGGCTCTACGCCGCCAACCTGGAGCGCCGAGCCGTCGACGGTGAGACCGGCAAAGATGTCGATCCCAATGCGCCCAATCTCGTCGGCTTCGATCCGTTCATCGAAGGCGATCACGCGCTGTTGCTCGACCTGTCGATCGGCGCGCCGGTAGTGCAGGGCGACCGGGCGCTGAGCACCGTCACCTTCCACAATTTCGACCACACGAGCCTCCTCGCCATCACCATGAAGCGCGAGCAGGATGGCTGGAAGGTGGATGACATTGCGTCGATGGGTAGCGACGAGAACTGGCTGCTGAGCTGGCTGCTGCAATACGATCCGTTCGGGGTGAACTAAGCCAGCGGCCCCGTTACTTCGGCGCGCGGTCGAGGTGGGGGCGAGGAGAGCACCCCCTCTCCGCAGTTTCGCTAGACCGTTTCACTCTGATACTGACTCTGGGGATTCCCGTTTCAGGGGAGATGTGCTTCAAGATCGATGCTGGATTGGAGGCCAGCATCGATGGCGGGACCTCTTTCGACTGATCTTCGGGAACGTGTTGTGGCTGCGGTTTTGGCCGGAGAGAGCTGCCGTTCGGCGGCTGCCCGGTTTGGTGTTTCGGTGTCCTCGGCCATCAAGTGGAGCCGGCGGTATCGGCAGACGGGCTCGGTGGCGCCCGGCCAGATGGGCGGGCATCGGCGGCCTGTCCTCGACGCACACCGGGCCTTCATT
>Ga0247836_1007183_pt1 | contig 11936 bp, 10 predicted proteins | sample LaCruzMarch2015__4_FD_187116 | JGI IMG/M metagenome (GOLD analysis project Ga0247836, IMG submission 187116) | Freshwater microbial communities from meromictic Lake La Cruz, Castile-La Mancha, Spain - LaCruzMarch2015_14m | ecosystem: Environmental > Aquatic > Freshwater > Lake | place: Spain...
TCATACCTTTGTCCACATGGCAGTAGCGCCCATTTGCTACGGTGCCGCGGCCTCCTGAAGGTTTATACGAATAATGGTGGTCTGGTTTAATAGTTTGGAAGTTGGTTTTGAGTTTTGATGTTATGGGCGCCGGATGATAATGTTGCCGCTTTACAGTACAGGGAAAGGAATGGTAGCAGCGGGCGGCTGTACCTTTGCCCGGACGGCGATTGCAACTCCAGATCATGGCGCAGTGGCCTTTTAAGTTCCATACGAATTATTGGTGGTCCGGTTTGGTGGCATTGTCTTTAGTTTTATCATTCTGGACGTCAAATGGTACTGTAATGCAGAAGGGGGGTAGATTGAAACATTTATAACATAGTGAAGGCGCCTCTTCATTATGGCTACACGGCCTTCAACAAGTTCAAATGATATAATGGCTGTCTTGGTAGGTGGTAGGTGGGGATATTGTTGATTCCATTGGAACACGCAACAATCAATCATATACAGCAAGAGAATATGATATGTTTGTTGAGATGAGAGAGGATGAGTCTACATACGGCGATTGAGGGTTCTCGCCGAGAAAGATGATGAGGAGAGGATGCTGAGCATAGAATAGACAATTACAATCCAATGGTCTTAAATTTGACGAAATATTTCGATGATACCACTGTTGTAATCGTCTTTATGAGCGCTATCGATAAGTGGTGGATGCATTATGGATGCGATACGCAACAATCAATTTTGACGACGAAAAGAGCGAAACGACGAAAAGAATGACGTGACACGACACATGACGATGCTGTAGTCTGTAGATAATACACGCGACGACAAAATGAATGAAGAATTAAACGACGACAGCCTCGCCGCCAGCGCCTCTGGGCTTACTTGATGATCTTACATGACGACAGCTATTCTCGGCAAGCTGTCCATGACTATTGAGACGGACGAAAGAGAAGAAGTCACGCGCTTCGTTCGACATCGCTGAAGGAGTGATGATGATGGTTAGAACTATCGCTACAACAACTAACCATCGTCACAGCATCATGACAACAACATAGTAGTAGTAGTAATGATACACACGACAAATACTCTAGCCAACGTAGGGAGACAAGGCAGTATGGTATATAATCATCGTCAGTGTGGTAGGTGGTTACAATTAATGTTCTATTTATCGTTCTATCGGCGGTGATATCTATTTAATCAAAAGCAGCGCAAGCGGAATGAGGCTGTTTTTGTCATCATCATGTGTTATAATTATAATATTATTATCTTTTTTTATACGATTAACAGTATGATAGCAATAATGCGTCAATTCTTGAAAATCGGTCACTTCCACTTCCCCCAAACCTCCTTCCTAATTGCTTCTGTGGCCTTGATATCCTCCCACCATTTAATATCACTTGTGATTGACTTTTGAATAACATAGGAACAACAACGTTGCCACCTGACCAGACCACCATTAAGTCATTCGAATCCATAAGACGCCGTGGCACCAAAATTTGATTGCACCACTGCCATGTTGACGGCAGTATAGCCACTGCGGCTGTTATCACCCTTCTGCATTACAGTACCATTTGACGTCCAGAATGATAAAACTAAAGACAATGCCACTTAAAAGGCCACTGCGCCATGATCTGGAGTTGCAATTGCCGTCCGGGCAAAGGTACAGCCGCCGGCTGCTACCATTGATTTCCCTGTACTGTAAAGCGGCAACATTATCATCCGGCGCCCATAACATCAAAACCAACTTCCAAACTATTAAACCAGACCACCATTATTCGTATAAACCTTCAGGAGGCCGCGGCACCGTAGCAAATGGGCGCTACTGACATGTGGACAAAGGTATGACCACTGCGACCGCTCTCATCGCTCCATTCACCGTCACGCGGGGGCGAGGAAGAACGACCATTCGGGAACCAGCGGTGTCAAGTTTGTAATAGTGTAAATTTAGCGAAATGTGTTTTCATGAAAACACAATGTGTTTTCGTGAAAACACAATGTGTTTTCAAAAGTGTTTTCATATTTCCCATTAATTTACGTACCGCTCGAAAATATTTCGGCAAGGCCACCTATTTACGTACTATTTTCCAAATACGAAGATTCCTTTGTCTTCCTGTCGACAGGAATACTTACTACGCCATCACACCACCATGGCGACACCACTGCGACCACCACAATCATCTCAATCATCACCGCCCACGAAACTATTGCGAATTGCATCACTCTTACCATCAACAACAGATATCTGTATCTCATTACGTCTCGACCGACATGTTGTGGGGATCACACATGAATGTGACTTTGTACCCACCCATCCTCTGTACTACTCGTCTGATCCATTACTTGCCACCACTGTCGATGATGATCAATCTGACAGCATCAACAACGAATGTACTAGTCTTCGTGGTAGACCAGTGACATTGACAATCAGTCATATCGATTCACATATATTAACACAAACTGAAATTGATACAGTCGTCAAAACCTCACTTCGTGATGGAATATCGCTGTATACATTACATGAAAGTGCACTCGAGGATGCAAAGCCAACGATTATATTGACACAATCGTTATGTAACGTTTGTGCCGTGGCCACAAGTGAGGTCGAAAATCGAATTGCTGCAGCATGTAAAAGTAATAGTACCAACAATTTTGGTAACGAATGTAAAATTATTTCACTTGAACCAGAAACATTAATTGATGTTGTGAATACATTTATTACAATAGCTGATGCGTGTGGAGTGAAGAAACGTGGGATTGAGATTGCAACCAAATTTTGGAAGGATGTGGATCGTATTCGTAATGCGATAACGTCGTCTCGAACGAGTAGTGTTGTTTCTAGTAGTATACCACCAAAACCACGAGTGTTATTCTTGGAATGGTTAAATCCACCGTATGATGCAGGACATTGGATACCTGATATGATTGAACGTAGTGGCTGTACATCAGCAATAATTCCAGATAATAAGAAGACAAAAAACAAATCAGTACAATTAAGCTGGGAACAGATATATGATAGTGATCCAGATGTCATAATTATTGGTTGCTGTGGCTTTGACCTACATCGTAATGTGGCTGATATACTAACTGCCCGACATATGTTTCAGCCACTACGTGCCTATGTAGATGAGAGGATATATGCCACTGATGGAAATTTGTACTTTGCTCGTCCAGGTCCTGCATTGCGAGAAGGAATTGCCATCTTGGCACGATGTGCATATGCCAATGATAAGAGTGTGGTAACTGCATTAGACAATTTGCCATTCATGCCAAGGGACGGTGAGGGATGGTCGAGGGTAATTTTCCCTGTGCAAAAGGAGGAGGAGAAATCAATGTCGACGAAACAAATGGATGGTGGTATACCCGATGTTGAGGACCTTGGGAACGAAATGCTAATTGGGTACTCCCAACTTCATGAGGAGGCCTGCCATGCCAAGAAGGATGTTTATGAAGACCCCACAACTGGATACCGCGTCTTCACGGCATACGCACACGAGAAGCGTGGACGGTGTTGTGGTAGCGGATGTCGACATTGTCCATACAATCATGCTAATGTTAAGGATAAGAAGAAGAAGATTCAACAACCAGCATTTCTATACGAAGGTGACGACAGTCATGACAACAGCTTTGCCGCTCTATCTACAATACCACCTCATTCACACATAAAGGTTGTTTTTTTCTCTGGTGGGAAAGACTCCTTCTTGGCTATTCGTGCTCTGGTCAGAGAGAGACGTAGATTGGACTCGCATCAACTCTTCCAACTCATCCTACTTACCACATTCGACGCCGATAGCCGGCAAATTGCACATCAAGAAATCCCAATAGATACTGTCGTACGACAGGCATCTCATCTTGGTCTACCATTACTTGGCATCCCACTTCGTCGTGGGAGTGGTGAATTGTACGTCAGTCGGATTGAAACAGGTCTTGAGACTATACGCAAACGTTTACCAAATATGGAATGTATGACACTTGTATTTGGTGATTTGCATTTAGAACATATCCGTGAATGGAGAGAGAAGGAATTTGCCAACAACTATTTATTAGAGTATCCATTGTGGCAGATAACATATGAAACACTCTTGGATGATTTAGAAGAGTCGGGTGTGTCTGTGACTTTGTCTGCGGTGATTGTGGAGGGGTTAAAGTCAGGCATGCACTTTACTAGAGAATTATACAATGATGTAATACGATTAAACCATGACGGTTTTGGTGAAGCAGGCGAATTTCATTCCATTGCAGAGGTTTGGACTGTTTCTAGAGCTCAGGCATTGGGTGAAACCCCAACCTCATCGTAATGTTGGTAGAACAAGACATATAGTAGCATGACATATAAATATTTTACCTCTCAGTCAAACTTCATGTATTATTCAGGATCATCATCTTTATTACTCACTCCAATTGGAGCAAGCACTCGATGTGTTAATGAAAGTCGCTTTTCAGATTTCCGTGCCTCGTGGTCCCAGTCCACTCGACGGAAGCACCAAAATCCAATCAAGCTCGTCAAATATATACCAATCGTAAACCCCCACCATATACCAACCACGCCTAACCCAGCTGCAAATGTCAATATTGCACCAATAGGAACACCGAGGACCCAGAATCCCAATATCGCGAGCCAGAAGACCAATCTTTGTCTACCAAGTCCACGTAATACTAGAAAGAAAACCCAGGAGTAAGCAAAGTTAGCAAAACAAATAATTAAGTTGACACATAACACACACACTCAAACTGAAGACAAATAATGACAAGATAAACTCACTGCCACTGGTCTGAGATTGGATCGCATCACCCATCATAAATAGACAAGATATAGGCATCAACGATGCAACAACTTGCTGAACATCAGCATCATTACTAAACGTCTTGCCAATAACATCCTTGCATGGTAGCACAAACGCCACCAATATTAATTGCATCGTAGAAACAAGAACGAAGGACGTATTTGCTGAACGTTGAGCATCAACTGCTCTACGTTGTTCATGATCACCAATCAATTGACCCACACGTATCGATGTTGCTATACCAAAGGCAAATGGAAAACTCAAATATATGAAAGAACTAAATGTCAGTGTAATAATGTGTGCATCCAATGCTACTGTGCCAAGTAATCCAGCCAATATTGTTGTTACCTCGAATGACCATGCCTCAGCCCCTAAAGCAAGTGCTCCTTCAATACCCAATTTCCAAAATGGTTTCAGTATTGAGTAGTGTAAATTAGCTCTTGATATTGTTGGCCATGTCTCTCTTAATGTTGTACGCTTTTTAATATACATGTATGTCAGAATAAGTAATAACTCCATAACTCGTACTAATGAGGTTGCCCATGGTGAACCCATAAGACCTAAATTGGCACGATATATGAATGTCCAATTAAACAATGCATTCAATCCATTCGCCAATACACCAATCCATACACCTGGTGCTAATAAATTTTGTGATTGTAAGTATTTCGTCAGGACCTTAAACAGATAGTACGGCAACAGTCCGGGTAATAATCGATATGAAAATTGTGCAGCCGCGTCACTTAATTCATGATCTTGTCCAAATAGTTTCATACATGGTCCACATAATGCAATAGCACCCGCTACGACCAATGTTATTGGTACAATGACAACTAATGAATTACCCGTCCATAAAGCATAATTATCATACTGCTTCGCACCATAACTCTGTGCTAACATGGTATCCGTGGCTGTTAGGAAACCAATCATACAAAAGTTCCATAAATTAAACCACGCCGTGGCTAATGCTGCAGCGGCTAATTCATCCTTGCCCAATTGACCCACAAATGCTATATCCACAAGTGGGATAATATTTTGAAATATCTCGGTGAGTATTATTGGATATGTAATTTTTGTTACGTCTATTATATGCTGTTTGTAAGTGATTAGTGGTAGTAGTATTGGTTGGTCTAATTGTTGATCATCGACATCATTCTCTGCCTTGTCGTCGTCGGTGGCGTTGGCGATAATTGCCGGTGGTGGCGCCGATGTATCGGAAGACAACATCCGAGGGACGACGATACTCTAGCTATGTCAATGCCAGCTGGTCCACGTGGTTTGATGATGAACGTCCCGTCCCTAGATAGTGTGATGGGTGATGGAGGACACGGAGCTAGCTGTAGAGCTGTCCGGATCTTGTTCATAGGCGAAGCTCCTATCGGCTTCGTTCCTGTTCCGGCGGATGGTGTGACAGAGTCATGACGTGGCAATGATACTTAACAAATCTATTTAGACACTTAACAAAATACTTTGAGAGTTGATTGGATCTAATACTAATTACTTAACGCTTTGATCTAAATACTTTCACCAGCATATGCTGAATGCCCTTCTCGTTGAAATGTCTGTTCAGACGAAGATCAAACAACAGCCGATGAACCTAACAAATGAGATAGACCGACTCGACAACGCACGACGGTCGGGTGTCATTGACAATAAGACTATACAAGAATCCATTACAAAAATTTGTTGTCAATTAGATGGCATAGAAACAAATGGTATTGACGAAGTAAGGAATGAAAGAAAGGTTGCAATTACTAAAGCTGAGGAAGTTGCACGACTAAGTCAAGAGGAGGAGGACGAGAGGAGAGAAAAGTCTGCTCAAGCAAAAAAATCAATGCTTTGTAAGAGAAGTTCATGTTCGAGTCGTACATCATTCACCGCATTACTCTGTTGCTGCAGTATTTTTATACTAATACCAGGAATCACATGTCTTACACTTGGTCTATTAGGATATTTTACAATCGATGAACCGTCCATGGACTTAACATCGGTAACAATAATAGATATAGAAATGGGATATGAGGGTAATGTTACTGGATTTATCATTGGTCCTATGCTAAATTTCCTTGACATGCTAACAAATGATGCAGCAAGTGATATAGTACCCACACAGGCAATCGTTACTATGGAGATGGTATTACTATTCAATAATACGAATACATATAATGTTAGGATTGAGCAGGGTGATATGGAAGGACAAATTATTATTCCTGCTTGTGCAATAGATAACGTCGATGAAGAAGATTGTGGCAATGTCAATGAAATGATAATACCAAACAATACCATTGATGATATTGTTATCGGGACATGGAATATACCAAAGATAGTACTCGGATCAGAATCAAGTACGGAAATTCCCATATCTATCAAACTAACTATTGATTTACTACATGGCAATACGAAGGACTTGGCATCCCTTTTTATATTCGGTGGACGCCTTGTATTGATCATAGAAGGTGATATAAATATCAAATCTTGGATACCGGGTATGCATGGACAAGTATATCTCCAGTGTTTGGCAGAGTTGGAGGAAATACAAAACTTTTTAGATGAAAAGCCAAATGTAAATTGCCGTCATTCGACTAATGTTGCAGATTGGATTACTGTTGAGGGTGTAATTGATCCAATGTTTCGACGCGTACTAACAACAGAAGAAGGAGACGATGACTGGACGACGACAAAACGATCTGTATTGGAAATGACTCAGTCAACGAACAATACAAGGCATCTAAATGTCAGTACTACACAACAGTATGAGATAACATATGAGTATTGTGATGACAATGCTTTACCCGCCGAGTCCACGAGTGTATCGGACTTGACACGTAATAAATTTTACAAGATTTGTCCTGGTACTCATGGCAACAATCCCGTGAGTGGTATGCCACAGCCACTAGGACAGCCACGGTGTGGTGATGGTTCCAACTATTCCTTCCTATTCTCGAGACCACTAATGGAAACAAATAATGCCACGATGAAACGCACTGGTGAGAAGATACTAATCGAGCTAGCGGGAGGAGGGGCATGTTGGGACAACGCTACATGTCAAATACAAAGCTTTGCCTTGAAAATCCCAGGCTTTATCGTTGATCCACTTGTGGGTACCGCTTGCTCTGACGCAAATGATGCGTTTGGTTCACTTTTGTGTGACAGATCCATCGGGTCGGTAAATTTCTCAACGTACAATTTTGTATTTGTGCCATATTGTACGCAGGATGTGTTCATGGGTGACAATTTGACATCGGCGTACAATGTACGGCATGTTGGAGCACATAATCTGTATCGAACATTGCGTTGGATATTTGATAACTTTCATGAACCGAGTGAATTCGTCATTACTGGTTGCTCAGCTGGAGCGACACCGCTAATGGTGGTGTATGATCTTATTAATTCACATTACAACAACGGCACGACTGATGATGAGGATGCCCATCAGGTTAGACTCGTTGTAATTGAAGATTCGCCAGTTTACCTCACCCCACCGTACTATTTGAGCTACTACCTCCCCCGTTGGAATGTTGGCACAATATTCGATCTCGTCGATTTCGACTTTGAGTTGTACAAATTGGATGAGACATTTCCTGACGCCGTACGTGAGCATGTAATGCGTAGGGGTAAATTGTCGGATGAATTTGCACTAGTTACGCACAATGCGGATGAGGTTTCTCTGTTCTACTATGGAATGATGAGTGGGAGTTTTAATATGAGTAATCCATCAATCCCAGATGCAAATTCGACAGCTGAATGGTGGTCCAAAATGAATGGTAGTATTAACCTTGCAAAACAAAGTCATGGAAATTTTGATGCGTTTGTAATGGAGGGCAGTGATCACTGCACTTTCAGCTTGGTAAGATACTATTCTTTATCATGTCCGCTATTATTGAATACACGACTTTGAATATCGTCACTCATTCATCATTCCATAGAATGTACCATTACAGTACACAGGGTTTGAGAATTGGCTATCATCCAAACTTAATTCTAATAGTGAATCCTCAAATATAATTGTGGCACCTGCGTCACCAACTCCCAGTCCTAAGAATGTTGCTACTCGGCATTTTTCCTCCAATTGTTTTGTGTTTATGGTAGCAGCTTTCACATTGAGTTCATTGCTGTCGCATATGTGTGTATAACACTGCCGGTGCTTCGAAAAAGGTAAATTAGATCATAAAAAGTAGATGCTGCGATAATAAATCACTCAAACCTGATGCCACCAGAACTCCGCCGAAATGACAACGAAGATTTTTTCTCTGCGGTGGACAACGCATACTTTGACAGCAAGACATCCATGGCTGTTATCTGTGATGCATCCACTCCACCAACGTAAATAGTATCTTCCTTCACAACACCTCTTTCTGTCAATGGAGGAATCCAGTTTAGCACAATTTCTTGATCCCACAACCTCATAGCAGTACCTCGCTTGGCGATAAGCAATCCATGACGATTAATAGTTGTAACGCAAAGGCTTTTGAGCCTTTGCAGCGCATCATTATCGCCACTCAACGCCATTTGCCATGTATCAAAATGGCCTCGAACACGAAGCCAAGATTTTGCACTTTCATCAAGTCGTCCATCTCTCAATAATTGAAGGGATATGTTAAAGTAAATAGGCAGGACCAACCATGATGGAGAGTTGTTCAAACTTCCACTCAAACTCCCTGAATATGTCAAGCGAGATACTGCTTTTTGGAAGCAATGAAGAGCACCAACCGAGTCTCCCGAGCTAAGAAGAACTAATCCATAATCATTGAGCATTGTAATATGTAATTCAATAAGCAACGCATTGTTTTGTACAGGCACAGAGTCAAGAGTTTTGATCATATGCTGAGTGTTTTTCCACGGATATTCATTATCAGCCAAGACTCCCATGCAGTTGCTATTACACAAAAGTGCATCGGCTTTGTACAATTCAGCGAAACTAAAGAGTAGAGCACAGGAAATGCTATTCCGCGGAACCAACTTGACAAGCAGTGTACGGATGTCACATTCAGCTGTTGTCGTTTGACGACACTGCAATAGTGCAAATACTCGCGCTATGTCAAGGCGATATCTCACATCACTTTGATCACAATCGTGTACTCCTTCATCTAACAATTCCTCAATTGCGTTCAGGCAAGTGTTCCAATCTTGCGCTAGGGATGATGCTTGGAATAATTGCCACAACAATCGTTGCTTTGAATATCGGTGTCTCTGAGCGGGCGAGGAAGATGTAGAATCCACGTTACCTGATAGGCGCACTATCACAGGGCGAGGAGCAGCAATCGACGCCGAATCTCGGACTTGCGACGACGACGACAAGAATGCCGTCCATTGATGAAGGAGAATCTCAAGGGGAACAACTGATTCTCCCATCGATGCAAAACAAATAGCCATATTTGTCACGGTCCTATAATCGGACATTCTATCAACAACATCATCGTTAGACCTACTTCTCCGCGTCTCGTCTCTCCGTCCATGATCAAGAGAAGATTGTAGTGCCTCGAGTGCACGACTAGGATCGCCATCACGAGCACGGATACACCCAAGGAGCTCACGTGCAAATCTCGACGTTGACGATGAGGCCAATTTTTCCAATGCACCGATGGTAGATCTCTTGTGCTCTTCATCCATCACGCTCGCCAATGATTTACTGTCATGATGGGGATGTGAATGTAGTAGGTCAGATGACGCGATTTCCAATCCGTGTAAACAAGTTCGTACTTTCCAAACGTATCCGGTCCCACCACGTGCAGACGTCGTCGTCGTAGCATCATTGACGTCGTTACCGAGGCACTCATTTGCTTCATCCTCCCAAGCAATGGCATCATTGAAACATGTTTCCCTCGACTCGATCAACGATCGTCTTTTCTGTGGATGATGAATTAATGCCAAATGGAAGGATAGAGCATCAACAAGTCTATCTCGAGCATTCAATGACAGATTGGAGTGTATATATAAAACATTCCAAGCATCTATAACATTATTAGTCTCTGTGATGAATTGGTCTTCAGTGTATGTTTTCATCTCCATTCTTCGTCGTTTTCCTGAATTGACAATAATTGGTGATGTCGCACCATTCTTCTCAGATCGAGATGATATTGTGTTTGGCAGGATCAACCTACCTGTGGCCAATGCAGCAACTTTAAATGTTGTTCGGAATGAATGCATTGCTACATTCCATCGCTCACCATCCTCCTCATTCGTAACGATGAAGCGTACTGTTTCTTCATTAAGCACAATTAGAGATTGTTCAAGATTTTTTACTACCCTTCGACCCAACATGGGTAAATTAGGATCATTGGTATCATCCACCATATTGTTTGTCTTAAATAGCGCTCTCTTGGTGAGGATGAGATTCGCGGCCATGGTTGCAGTATTAACCAGCACAGTCCACGACGATTCCACTCCCTTATTATTTGAGCGGACCACTTCTTTCTCAAGGTCGTTGGTATTGTCATGATGCAAGTACAAATAAGATGCAGCAATCCCCGCCATTAATATTGCCAATGCAGTGTCCGTCATTGTCCTACGAAGGTATTTCTCATCCGTTATCATTCGTTGTCGATAATGCGATGGATCATCTGCCTCTGATCTTTGTTGTTGTTGTTGTTGTTGTTGTTGTTGTTGTTGTTGTTGTTGTTGTTGTTGTTGTTGTTGTTGTTGTTGTTGTTGTTGTTGTTGTTGTTGTCGTCGCTGTCGGACAGTAGCAGATCGAACGAGCGACGAGGCAGCTCCGACCAACGCTCGAGTGTAGCAGGCATTCATGTGTATTGCCTTCTTACGAAGACATATACGATCAACCTCGTTATTCGCTTTTGCTGTCGTGGCCGATCGGAATCGACATAAGGCAATGTCGGCACGTCGGGCCAGCGGAAGGAGAGCTATCAGCTCTGCTGTCATCCTCTTCGTCTTGATCACATTGATCGGTGAGGATGATGATTCATCGGTCATGATATTATACTCGACTTTGTCGACGTCATTGTTAACTTTCGGAATACAATTAATGTTACTGACATCACTATTTATGAGAGTGAGACGGTTCTCTTCACCATGATCACTTTCCTCAGGTGGAAACGTCCCGCTCAATGTTTGAGCGGCAAATTGTGAGAAATAATCCGAGGCTGAGCCCCTGTCCTCGTTTTGAGTGAGCTTCACGCATAAGATCTGGACCAACAAGGAATAAGGCCCGTT
>Ga0247836_1007187_pt1 | contig 11929 bp, 3 predicted proteins | sample LaCruzMarch2015__4_FD_187116 | JGI IMG/M metagenome (GOLD analysis project Ga0247836, IMG submission 187116) | Freshwater microbial communities from meromictic Lake La Cruz, Castile-La Mancha, Spain - LaCruzMarch2015_14m | ecosystem: Environmental > Aquatic > Freshwater > Lake | place: Spain...
ATTTGCGAGAGGGACAGACAATGCCCGGGCACTGCGCGCTGGAACCCGCAAGGTCGCAAGACCCACGGGAGCTGTGCGTACCGATTGACTGTCACCTTCTGCATGCAGCAGGCTCACCGCGCTCATTGAGGCGAATAGGCAGGGTCCGAGGGCCAGCTTGCCAAACCGGTGGCAGAGAGTTGAGGTTGCCGGGAATTTTGCAGGATGTTCTTGAGTCTTCATTTGACGTCGAAGGTTTGGCTTACGGTTACGAGCTTTTTAGGGGCGATGGTGAGGGGCTTCGCGCCGCTCACCGGTGCGTTGTTGATTGTTCCGTCGGGGTTCAGCCTTTGGAAGATTGCATAGCGGGTGCTCCATCCGGGGTTGAATGCCACGAAGGTTGTTTGCACCTGAGTGGGGCTTAACTGCTTGCTGAAGCTCGCCGTGTAAACGATCGAATTGTTGTCGTCTTTGCCGGCGGCGTTGGTCGCGCGACCTATATAAGTCCAATCGGGCGTGCCGTATTGCTCCAGCGTGAGCAGGAACGAGAGAATCGAGGTTTGCAGGTACGGCGGCGTGGGAGAAAATGCCGAGCCGGGAGGCAGATTCGGCGTGACCCAGCTTGACCACAGGCGCTCGGCGTAGGGTTTTACAGCATTGGGAACCGGGGTCTTCCCTGACAGGGGATAGGGCACGTCGCCCGGGTTGTACGGCACTCCGGCAAGGGCGCTGGTAAGGGCCATGGCGATCCAGTCGGCAGGCTGGTAAAGTGCGGAATTCCGGGCGTCGTTCCATTCCTGACGCATCATCGCACCCGCCCACTTCTTCATGTAGTTCGTGTTCCGGACCATGCCCATAGTCCATGCGCTCGGAGGATAAGCCTGAATGAACTTCGAGCCCGTCGGGTAGGCGTAGAAAAAGTTGTTGAGCGTATTCTCCGATTTCCTGAGCAGCGACTGACCGGGCGAAGCCTCCGTGCCCGAGGCATCACCGAAGAACTCGGGAGCCTTGTAGAAGGCGTCGGGATTTGCAGTCGCATAGGAAGTGTTCACCGGCCACGAATTGTTGCCGTTATTGATGACCTGATCGGAACTGATCGTTGTGACCGGCACCCATGAAAACTTGTTCTCGGGGGAGTCCGACTGGTTGTAGTTCTTGTCCAGGAAGTAGGCATCCGCGGCAGCGATCGTCGTGCTGTAGAGGTAGATTCCCTGATCGACCACCGGCTTGCGGTCCGTGGCACCACCCCAGAGGATGGCAGCGGACCACGCCTGTGCTCCCTCAAAGATCGAGTTCTCGTTCTCGTCGCGATACTTCTCGCTTAGCGTGCCGTGCGATCCCCAGAAGCCTTTCGGATCACCGGGAAAATCCAGCACGGCCGATGTCGACCCGGGCTGCGCACCGGTTGCCCATGCGTGACCGGTCCATTGGTCGAAGAATGCAAACTTCTGGTATTTGAAATTCGCATTCTTGTAGAGAACGCTCTCCAAGGCTGCGTTGTCAGGATCATAGGCAAGCGTCAGGAGCATCTGCTCGATGGCCGTGCCCATTTGGTTCGGACTCACCCAAAGGCTGGCCGGCTTTGAAGTAATGCCGGGTTCCCATGATTGATCGAAAATCCCCGCCAGGGCGGCTGAGGTGAGGTAGTAGCCGTAGAAGTAATGTTGGTCGTTCCACTGGTCGGAGACGCCGAATCCGCTCCAGAGCATTCCGCGCTGCCATGCGGAAAGACCTTTCTTGAATTCATTCTCGGCCTCCGGGATGTCCGCCGGATTTTGCACCGAGCTCAGCACGCCCCAGACCGGCTGCGTGCCGGTGGGATTGATAACCAAGCGCCCGACGCCGTCGTCATACTGCGAATAGTAATCTTGCAGCCAGATGTTGGGCGACTCGGCCGCAGGCTTGTTCTGGGATGGTGGATTCAGGAATAGCTGGGTCAGCGAATGCTGCAGCCCCTGAACCGTGGTCTTCAGTCCTCCATCCAGGGTGACGTAAGGATTATTCCCCTGAAACACCGGGTAGGGGTAAGCAGAGGCCGGTGTCGTGCCGGCATTAACCGCGTATCCACTGGGAGTCAGGCCCGGTGCATCGCCCAGAGTTTGCTGGATGTTGAAAACATCCCCGAGGAATCTCGCAGCCCCGCCGTATTGCCCGCCCAATCCGTAGCCGTCCGGAGCTGTGTTTCCAAAAAATGCACCGGCAAACGGGGCTTGTGAGCTGACGGCGAGGTTGGTGTATTGCGAGATGATCGAACTGTAGAGCACCTGACCTACTGCGGTTGCAAATGGTGCGGGAGTCGCTGCAAACCCCTGAGCCAGCGCGGTTGGAACCGCAAACGGTGCCGGTGCCAGCCATGCAATTGTCGCCGGCGAGGACGTTGCGAGGTTTGTGTTCCACGAACCGGGCACATACTTAATGGGGGGAGGCGCATCCGGAGGGATTCCGTTCGGAATAAAATCCGTCACCGTGCCATTCACGAGCACTGTATTAAAACGTGCGGGGAGCCCTTTGGGGTTGTTGCTGTAAATCGGGTCAGGCGGAACTTGATAGGGCGGCGCTTTTGAAACGAGGATGATCCCAATGGAGCTCGGGTAACGTTGACCTCCATTTTCCACATCCACGGAAGTCACAACGCCACCGGCAATATTCACCTTCAACTGAGCGCCTGAGCCTTGGTTCGAGCTATCGCTGATGAATGCATAGACGCTTCCCTGGGGGAGGTAGTTGCTCCCGCCGCGAAGAACCCGGACAGCCAGAATTTCGCCTCCGGTGTTGGTCTGGGTATCCACGGGGCTGGTGATGGGCTGCAGGACGGCGTCGAATCCTCTTCCTCCTCCGATCTCAAACTGCGGGGAGAAATCAAGTCCCGAGCCCCCGTTTACGATGGTGATGTTTTCCTTCCCGATGGCTCCATTGGACGGAATAGTGACCGACAACTGAGGGATGGTCACACCGGGAGAATCCGAGAAGGCACCTCCCGAGAAAGAAACCTGCACACTGGAATTGTAGTTGCCGACCAGATTGCCGGTCAGAGTGACCGGCGGGGTGGTTGTGGCCATGCTATAGACGGGATAAACCTTGCCGACTGCCGGCTGGCTTGGATCGACGGGATCTCCTCCACTGAACACCACGGCCTTCGGTGAGGAGACCGGAGCCCCGGCCCCGTTGCCGATTCCCGTTACCTGTGCGCCATCAGTGGGCGGCGGATTCGGAAAATCAACGTTGAGCGCCACGGTCTGCCCATTGTCATCAAGGAAGGATGCTGATGGTTTGGACTTATACAAGCCACCCCGTTTAACCAGTACGGGCAGGTAATCGTTTTGAACATGCACCATGTTGGCACTGCCGGTCTGCGCCGGTGTCGACGGCGCCGGAGGAGGGATGTTAACGGTGAGAGCAGGGGCCGTTCCTGTTGAGGGATAGCGGCCGGGAACGCCGATAAAGGGAAGAATCCGCACGTCTGCCAAAGTGCCCGGCTTGATCAGGTTGACCGTGGGCATCACCGCGCCATTCCCATAGTAAGTCACATCAAATGGCTTCGTGAAATCGAATCCGGCACCCCCCAGTTGGACATTGGCCTGACCGGACACCAAATTCCCGGACCCGTCGAAATTAGGAGTGATGACAGGAGCATCGGTGGTGGACCCTGCCTGGCTTATTTTGAAAACAGGGGCGTAGCCGCTCCCTTTGTCCAACATGAATACGGCAAGCACTTCGCCGTCGCCGCTCGTTTGAGCATAGGCTGTTGCACGTCTTCCCCCTTGCCCGATCGGCGCTTCAATCGTGATTGTCACGATGGTGTTTGTGGGATCTCCGGGGCCGGGGGTCACCGGGTAACCTGAGCCGCGGGTAACGACATCAACCTGCATAACCTCACCGGTGAGTGGATCAATCAATGCATTGAATGTGGCACCGGAGCCCTTCCCGTGTCCGTCGATGCTGACGTTGGGAACCGGATAGACATTGGTGTTTCCTGTTCCGGCATTGCTGATGTTCAACCCTGCGATGCCGGTCTGTGTGATTTCGCGGGAATAGTCCGGTGCCGGCATCGTCGGCAGGAAGTTTTGAAAGGGGTAAACGGTCGAGAAACCCTTCGTGATAATGGCTTTCAGATTGCCCCGGAGACTCCAGTACCCCCAGCGGGATGGGGTTGTCGGATTGGTTTTGTTGGCATTGGGGATGCCAGAGGCTGCGACCGGAAAGTCGGTTCCATAGCCTTTTGCCAAGGGGTTCCAAACGACTTGCGGCTGGGAGGCTTTGGTGAGATCAGGCCCGAGGGTGATGGGTTGGTATTGGTGAGGATTGAGCGCGAGGACTGTTTCGCCAGGCAAGGTCATCGAGGCGGCTTGGGGTGCCTTGGCTGCGACATAGGGGTTCTCCAGCGTGAAGGTATGGTTCGTCGTGGTCTGATACATGTTCGTGACCGAGTACTTGATCGAACTTTGGGTCATGAAGTTGAACGCGTATTTCCCCATGGTATTTGCCCACGCCATCGCAGCAGCCTTGCGTCCGGATTCGGGATCCTGCCCCACCTGGGTGTGGTAGTAACGCATCTCGGGCACCGATCCGACAACGAACCAGTTCTTCCCGGGATTTAGGAACTCGATATAGAAGTAGGGATTCCCCTGGGCGTCCGTGCCGGCGTTTTTTCCGAACTTGCCGAGCTGCACCGGCTTCACGCTGTCGGTGCGGAAGAAGATCGCGGTATAGGTGTGGTTGTTCTGACCGGGAGGCGTGATGGTGGAATTTCCCTTTGTCTTGTAAGGCACGGGAGGGGGGTTGAATCCACCGGGATTCTGGTCGTTTATGTCAGGGTTATCGCCGATGTTGGAATAGTAGGGAATGGCTTCCTGGTACCATTGGTTGGGGTTCAGGTGATTGCCATAAAGCAGAACAAAGCTGACCCCGGTGACCCCGGGCACTTCGTAAGGGCCATCAGAAAGTGTCGTGGCTCCGGTGAGTTGATTATTGTCTATCTGCCCGACAAGATTGGTGCGGATCAGGTTGTAGAAATTGACAAAGCTGTTGTTGTTGGTCTCGCACCAGACGAAGGGAGATCCCTGGGCGACCGACATCTTGAGATAGTTGCCGACTCCGGGTTGGTTGAAGGCCGAACGTTGGTAGCGTTTCTGAGTGTAATAGGCACCTGACCGCGGGTTGGCTGCCTCCCAGATCAGGTCTGCGTTGGAGTCTCCGATCTTGTCGGCAAGAATTGCGAATGGGGTCTGATCCGATGCGGGCCGCGTCTGGTCCCACATGGGGTAGGGGAACGGGTCATTCGAGCCATCGGGCAGTTTGTTATATTCGCCCGGTTTCAGAAGATCGTCGGGGGGCAGGTTACCCGGAACGATAACCGTGGTTTCCAGCGGACGCATCGAAACATAGAGCCATGCCTGACGCCATGCCTCGGGAATCGCGGTCGAGGTGATTTTATCTCCGTATTGGTAGGTATAAGGATTCGTTCCTCCAATATTCACACCGCGGACGATTCTTTTGTTTTTCCAATAGAAGAACCCCTTGAATTCGGGGGGCATTTGAAGAAAGGGTTGCGAGACATAGCCGAACAAGCCGGGTGCCCAGTTGTAAGCGAGGTTGAGCGGAGTGAGAAAAAGAGGTTGTTGATCGATGCGGACCGGGTTCCATGTGCCATTGCCTTTTCCCCCCTCCTTGGGCCACTGGAAGTTGAAGTAATCCCAAGTGGTGCCGTTGTAGCTTCCGTAACCTGCTTCCGTGTTGAAGATGCCGGGGTTGACGCCGGGAGGCGGCGTCCCATTGCCCCAGAGAAACCAGCCCAGCCACGAACGCAGAGGCGGGCGTCCTCCGGGTTTGCTTTCATAATCCGCCTTGAGAAATTCGGTGAATGCACCCTGACCCGCACCGGCTGCCACGGGATATTTCGAAGTGTTGGGAACCAGGTTGTTGGGGTTGTTGGGATCAACGCCGTTGGCAGGAGGCTGAGTCAGGATGTCCGCTTGATTGACCACAGGAAGTCCTTCCCAGTAGCCTTGACCGATGTTGGTTCCGACCGTCACTACCGTGGCACCGGAAGTGAGAGACTCCACCGTCGCTTCCAAGACATAGAAGACTTCCTTATTGGGTGAAACCGTGTGCGTGATCGAAAGATGCGTGGCAGTCTCACCGATCACTTCGGGTTTTGCTGTCAGCGGTTTCCAGTTTTTCAGGTCGGTCGACTGGAGAACCCGCAGGCTGACATTTGAGCGGCTGTCTTTGCCTATGCGGTAGCTAAACCTGGCAGACTTGCCGTCCACTTCGAGAGAGGGACTTGTCTCGGCGGGGTTGGTGGGGGCAACCGGGTCGGTTCCGAACGTGTATTCGAGCGCATTGACATAGCGGTCTCCGTCGGGATTGGCATTGGGATGGGCACTTGCGCCGCTCAGGCCGCTGGCAGAGGCCCATTCATCGTAGGTTGTTTGGGCACTCAGTGTGGCGAAGCCCGGAGTGAGCGCGAGGAAGGCAAGGAAGAATTTCATTTTCATTGTTTTGGTGAGGAGGAATGGGGGGTGCTCTCCAGACAAATGGCAAAATAATCCTTAGCCAGAGCAGTGGTGCGTGCAAGCCATTTTGTAGCCTTGGACAAAGCCGGGGTTGCCGCCGCCGCGTCCCGCTGACCTCACCCGGCAGGAACTTCCCGCAGCGATTCCTGCGACAGCAAAAATGACGAATCCAGAACTTCTCCGGGCTCATTGATCAGGTCTGGAAAGCGCTTGTCCGGCAAGACCTGCACGGCGAAAATTTCCTGAACACTTCCTTCGAATTGAAGAAAGGCAACGAGCTCCCCGGAGCGCAGGTCCACAACCCACACACCGCACGAACGATCGGGAACTGCCTCTACGAGGGGGATCCCGCTGAAGACCGCCGACTCTCGCACCTGGGAGAGCCCGACGAAGGCGAAAGGCCCGCAGAAATCGAGCCCCCGGGTGAATCCCGGCAGCTTGATAACGACCTCTCGGGTGCCGGCGACGGGGTCCACGACCGAGAGGGCACCGATGCCGGATTCGAGGATCCAAAGTTTCCCCTGATACTCCCTGGGCGAGTGCGGCATCGAGAGCCCTCCGAGCACGACTTCGCCCGAGGGGTAATCGAGCAAACACCCTCCATTGGCTTTGCCATCACGCCAGCCTCCGGCTGAGTCGGTCCTGCCGAGACAGGTCACATATCGAATAGCACCATCGGAAACGGCCATCCCATTGAGGTGACACCGGTCATCGGGAGAGAGCGCGGATACAAAGGGAGGTCTCCAGCGGGGGACGAACGAGTGCAGGTGGTCGAAGGTCGAAATGCAGCTGAACCGCGTGTTGACAGCCCAGATTTCGTCCCCGATCCACGCGATTTCATGGATCCGGATGTCGCCGCTGGCATGGCAGCGCACGGGCAGGAACGCGGCATCACAGTGACCGACCGGGTCCAGCTTGGGTGCAACCTGGCAGTGGTTGCGGAACTCCCAGACCTGGGCACGGGCTCCCACGGCCAACCGCTCGCTGCCGGGATCGTAAGCGAGGCCCATCGGGCTGGCAAAGTCGCGGAAGTGGGTATTCAGCGTGTCGCCGTCGGCGCGGATAAAGATCAGCTTCCCGGCCTGATAAGTAGATACAGCGAGTGAGATCCCGAGTTGGCGCAGGATCCCGGCAAAACCCGCCGTGTGCCGGCTGGTAAAGCGGGGTGGGTCCGGCGGTTCGTCCGTTTGGCTCAAGCGTTGGTGACCGGTCCGTCGATATTCGGGCCAAGCGGCGAGTAATTTGCAGAAATATTTGAGCGGATAAGCGAGACCGGAATCGTGTTAAAATTGGCGAGCCCGCCGCCCTCACTTAGGGCAATGTTATTGGTGAGAGTAGATCGCTCAATCGTGAGGGGGCCATTGCTGGGATCAACAAAGACTCCTCCGCCGCTTCCATCGGCGAAATTGTCGCGGACCGTCGAATTGGCAAGGGTCTGCTGGCCGATGCCTGTGCCGGCGAAAAAGATTCCCCCGCCGCTGCCTGTTGCGTAATTTTGGGAAACAAGGATGCGCGCCAGGTCAGCGGCACCTCGGCTCGTTTCCACATACAAGGCCCCTCCATCGACCCTCGCTGAATTGCCCACGAAAGAGGATGTGACCAGCGAGACGACATCACCGGTCGCGAGGGAAATTGCTCCGCCAGATTCGCCCTCGTTACCAGTAAAGGCGGAGCCAACGATGGAAATCGCGCCGGGGGAGAGCGCGAACAGGGCACCCCCATCACCCTCCGCGAAATTTCCGGTGAAATTCGAGCGGAACACCTCGATCGCTGCACCAACCGCCAGATGACCGGCACCACCGGTCTCGCCCGCAAAGTTCCCGCTGAAGTCAGAGCCCGAGACAGAAAGTGCTGCAAAGTCCTCCAGGAAAAATGCTCCTCCGGCACCGGTGGCAAGATTTCCTGCAAACGTCGATCGGGAAAGCGATGCAAGCCCGCCTGGCGAGAGATGAAGGGCGCCACCGGTGGTGGCCGTGTTGCCCGAAATTGTCGTCCGCGCTATGACGGCCGAGCTGTAACCGTAAACTTGGATGCCTCCACCACTGTCGCCGGATGTATTGCCGGATACCGTGGAGCGGGAGATCGTTGCATCGCCAAAGCCCGCCAGGTAAAGTCCTCCTCCAGACCCTGATTCCGCGGCGTTATTGGAGAAATCGGAGTTCGTGGCCGAAAGTTGGCCAACGCCTCCCCATGCGAGGCCTCCAGCGTCGTTGACAGCGGAATTGTTGGAGACAACAACCCCATTTAGTCGAAAATCTCCGCGGCCAAGATACAGCCCACCAACGTCAGATCCCGAAGTGTTGCCTGTGATTGTGCTGTTCTGCAGCGAGACCCTGCCTGTTTCCGAATTGGCTCCCAGCTTGATGCCTCCTCCAGACTCTGATCCCGACCTGTTATCTGCTATCAGGCTGTTGGTAACAGAAATGGAATCCCGGACCGCGAACATCCCGCCCCCTCCGCTTAATGCGATGTTTCCAGACACCGTCACGTCGGAAATCTTGGTGGAACCGCCACCGATGAGGTAGAGACCCCCTCCGAAATCCCCGGAAACGTTCCCCACGATCTGTGACCTCTGAATCGTAACTCTGCCGTTCGTATTGGCATAGAGGCCTCCCCCCTCCTCTGCCGCGCTGTTTCCCGTGATCACGCTGTTGGTGAGCGCGAGAGACTCGCGGCTGAAGATCCCGCCTCCGTTATCCCCAGTGAACCCGTCGGTGAGTGTAATCCCGGAGATCCTCACCGAGATCGCCTTGGTGGAGCCATCGTCGATGGAAAAAACCCGCGAGGCGTCATTTCCGCTGATCACGATCCGGTCGGGCCCGAGGCCGACAATATCAATCGGGTTGCTGATCGAAATCTCCCCGCCGGTGAGGAGGATGGGCGGAGCGCCCTCGACAAAGAATGTCCGGTCGAAGGTAATGCGGTCCCGCGATGACGATTCGTTGGCCTGTTCGATGGCGGCGCGCAGGCTGCCATCGCCCCCGTCATTGGAGTTGCTCACAAGCAGACTCGCCGGAGCAATGCGGGGCTCCAACGATTCGAGAAGGAGAGCCGGCGAAGTTTCGTGGGCGGCAGCAAGGGGGTGTTTGATGCTTTTCATAGAGCCTCCGATTCGCGTAGATGGCGGGTCGGGAAAAGGCAAGAAAATCCTGTCATTTCAAACCCCTTTCCCCACGTCACCTGACTGCCTATCCATTCTCTGAACCCCGATGAAAATTCCGGGTCCGTTTCCCGGATTGTTCCGCGTGAAAATACCTCTGGCACAACGTTGCGGCAGGGGTATTGTAATTGCATGAAGGGCTTACGTGCTCCAAAGATCCATGGGTATAAACCCTCACGTCGGAGTTATGTCTCGGTCCTCCTGACCTGCTGCGGGGTTTCGTTCCTCTGCCTCACGGGCTGCGATAAGCCGCAGAGGGTTGCCACTCCCCCAGAGGAAACATCCGCAAACTCCGTCCTCCCTCCGGGGGGGGTGAACGCAACCCCTTCGACAGCCCCGCCCAAACCCGAACCCCTCCTCGGCGAGCCGCCGCGGGCTCCAGAATAAATGAACTTCCGGGCAGCAACCAAGAAAGGTCCGGCTGCCGTGCATTTGCTGGCCGCTTTGGTTCTGGCAGCGGTCGTCACAGGGCCGGCACTCGCATGGACTCCAGGCACGTCCCAGCCAACTGCGGCTCAGGGCTTCCTTGTGGACCGTAGCAACCGGACGGATGTCCTCTCTTTCTACCACACCATCTACGTTGCATCGGAGGCCTATGAGCAGAGGCTGGGGTGGACCGGCAACGTGACGCTTGGAGTTCCCGGTGTGACTGCCGCCGCTTTCAAAGAGGACGTGCGACGGCGGGTGAACTTCTATCGGGCACTCGCCGGGCTCCCGGCTGACATTGTTTTCAACGACACGAAAAGCGCGAAGTGCCAGGAGGCCGCGCTCATGATGTCGGCCAACAAAGCGCTCAGCCACAACCCGCCCCAGACTTGGCTGTTTTACACTGCCAACGGAGCTGAAGCCGCGGGCGCATCCAATCTCTCCTTGGGTTCCTACGGGCCGGAGGCCGTGAACGGCCAGATCCGTGAGGATGGAGACAACAACCAGATCGTCGGGCACAGACGGTGGATTTTATACCCCAGGGCTCAGGAAATGGCCACGGGCGACGTGCCGCAGGTCGGGACCCTGAGGGCTGCCAATTCACTCTGGGTCATTGGCAACTTTAAGGCCAATGCTCCCGCAGCCTTCATTGCATGGCCGAATCAGGGCTTTATTCCCAGGGGCCTTGTGCCCGCACGATGGTCCCTGAGCTATCCCGGTGCAAATTTTGCCCTGGCCAAGATATCCATGAAAAAAGACGGTGCCACCGTCGGCACGACCATAGTATCCAGCACGCAAACCAATGTGGGCGACAATACCATCATTTGGGAACCGGAGAGGCTCACTTTCGAAGACACGGAAGACACTCTCTTTGAGGTCACCGTCTCCGGAATCAGCGGCAGCGGAGTGCCAACATCCTACTCCTACTCGGTCACAGCTTTCCACCCGGAGGTCCTTGGGGAGACAGCCACGATCTCGGGCACTGCATCGCCCCCGACGACCGGCCAGCTCTATACTTTCAACCCGATCTCCCAGGCCGACCAATACGAACTGCGGGTGAGCACCGGCGGCACGGCCTCATGGGTCGAGGGTGCCGAAAATTCGCCGGCTCCTGCCGTGGTCGGTGGCACATCGGCTTCCTACCCGCTCCGCCAAAATTCGGTCAAGCGTACTGGCACCCAAGCCTTCCACCTCACCTTCCCGAGCTTTGCCGATGGCGAACAGTTCTTCGAAATCGACCGTGACATTATCCCCGCCACCAACAGCATGTTGACCTTCTACGACAGCTTCCGGTTTGTGACCACCGTCAGTCGCCTGAGTGCAGAAGTCAGCGACGACGGTGGAGGTGTCTGGACCGAGGTCTGGGGACGCGACGGCAACGGCAATACGAACAGCAGCGGCTGGGACAGTGGATTCAATTCCCGTTCGTTGAGCCTCTCGGCCTATGCTGGAAAGCCCGTTCGAATCCGCTTTGTTTTCCGCTTCAAAGATTCCGCCTTTCTTGGAAATGACACAACCCTCGGCGTATTTCTTGACGACATTTCGGTCTCCAACGCGACCCAAATGGTTTCCACCAAAGTCACCAAACTGGCAGCGGGCACATCATCGTTCACTCTCAACTCCACCACGGCCGGGGCAACTCTCACGTCTGGCACATCTTACTACCTGCGCATCCGCCCCAACGTCGGAACCGTCTGGTTCGGAGATGGGCCTTTAAAAATAGTAACTGCTCAAGCAGCGACTCCGACTCCGACTCCGACTCCAACTCCGACTCCGACTCCGACTCCGACTCCGACTCCGACTCCGACTCCGACCCCGACCCCGACCCCGACTCCGACTCCGACTCCGG